>Ga0315321_10005032_pt1 | contig 10097 bp, 4 predicted proteins | sample M180m21515metaG_FD_203464 | JGI IMG/M metagenome (GOLD analysis project Ga0315321, IMG submission 203464) | Ammonia-oxidizing marine archaeal communities from Monterey Bay, California, United States - M1 80m 21515 | ecosystem: Environmental > Aquatic > Marine > Intertidal zone | place: USA... | reverse complement strand
GCCATGTTGGGGTCGTCACTGAGCTCGGCCATCCCGAATACTACTGCACCGAAAGCGGCGTAGTACTGGGCGTTTTCGGGGGTGTAGATGAGCTCTTCGATGGGCCGGTCACGGGGGTAGTCGTGGCCGCGGGAGTCCCATGTCTCGGGAATCCGCAGCCGCCAGCACTCGACCAGGAACGGCAGGTAGGTGTTGGGACCGCCGAGCAGGAGCACTTCGTGGCGCAGTGTGTTGCCACGGGTGAGCACGCTGAGGTTCTGGTGGACGATGGCGTCGGCGAGCGAGTTCATGATCTCGATGCCGGGGATGCCGCTCTTCACAAGGTTGACGATGTCGGTCTCGGCGAACACGCCGCACTTGGCGGCCACATGGTGCAGCTTGAGGGGGTCGAAGCGGATGCTCGCCATGTCCTCGGGGGGCATGCCCACCTTGATCATGCACTTGTCGATGGTGGCGCCGGTGCCCGAAGCGCACTTGTCGTTCATCGAGGTGATGGCGTTCTTGCCGCCGGTGGGATTGCCGTCTTCGTCCACCTCGTCGCGGAACATGATGATCTTGGCATCCTGGCCGCCCAGCTCGATGACCGAGCCCACGGTGGGATGCAGCCGCTCGACCGCGAGGGTGACGGCATTGACCTCCTGCACGAAGCGCGCGCCGAGCGGGTCCGCCAGCGGACTGGAGCCGGAGCCCGTGACGAAGACACGGATGTCACGGGCGTTCGGGAAGGCCGCGCCGATGCGGACCAGGAACTCCATCACCATCTCGGGCTGACGGGTCTCGTGGCGCATGTAGTCGGACCACAGCATCTCGAGGGTGTCGGGGTCGCAGACGACCGCCTTCACGGTGGTCGAGCCGATGTCGATGCCGAGGGCGATGGACGTGACCTCGGCCCGCTGCTCTTGTGAAGGCGAGCTGGCGACCATGGTTGCAGTCACGGTGTCTTCGGCGCTGTGGGGCATCGGTGCTCCGGGCTTGACTGACATGTCAGTCTAGTCGGGGTGCTCAACCGCGGGCCCAACGAGACCCGTGGCGACTGACACGTCAGTCTACCGAACTCTAGCCCGTCACGGACCGAAGTGGCAAGCCCTCTGCACACCAGTTGCGCGAGCTGTCGGCCACTGCATCTGCGAGGGTCACCTCCCCACAAGGTGCCATTGCGGCGACCAAACCGGTTAGCAGAGCTGTATGGCTCGTGCTGCACCCATGTCCCCCGAAGACCGACGCGCTCAGCTGGTGCGCGCAGCCCGCCGCGTCTTCGCCGAGCGGGGCTACCACAGTGCCGGTGTGTCCCATGTCATCCGGGAAGCGGGCGTCGCGCGCGGCACCTTCTACAACTACTTCGAGTCCAAGGCAGCTGTGTTTGACGCTGTTCTCGAGGAGCTCACAGGCGAGCTGGCGGGGGCGGCCGACCGCATCGACATCACACGTTCCATCGCGCCGCAGGCCCACGCCATCGTGCACGACATCATCTGTGCGGTCATGCAGCCCGATGTGGTGCGGCTGCTGTTCAGTGAGGCCGTGGGCACCGAAGAAGGCAACCGAGCGCTTCGTGCGTTCTACGACCACGCCGAAGAGCGCCTCGTGGGTACGCTTCGAATTGGCGCCCAGCTCGGCATCGTGCGCGACGGCAACCTCCGCCTGACTGCCCGCTGTATGCTCGGCATGGTCAAGGAGCCGGTGTTTCTGGCCACCTTGCGGGGCGAGTCGCTGGAACCTGAGCCGCTCATTGCTGAGTTCACGGCCTTTCTCACCCAAGGCGTGCTCCAGCTTCCCCTCGACTGACCGTCGACTTTCAGCCTGCCCACCACCGCAATGCCGGGTCACAGCCCCAGCGGAGGTCGCCGTGTCCACAGTCCCCGTGCTCGCTGTCACCCGCGAAAATGCTGATGTGGACGGTGTAGGCGCGCTGGTGGCCCTGTCGGTGCTCCATCCCGCTGCCGAGCTGCTGGTGCCCCATGGTCTCGACCCCCAGGCCCGCAGTCTGTGGGCGGACCACGCCGACGACTTGCCCACTCTGCTCCAAGAACGGGACCTTCCGGGCGCAGTGGAGCGCACCGCAGGGGGCCGACTATTTGTGGTGGATACCTCGCGCCCATCGCGCATCGGGTCGGTGGCGAAGGTACTAGAGCGCTTCAGCGAGGTCATCGCGCTCGACACCCACCCTCCTGAAGAAGACGACCTGCCGCGGGCCCAGCTCCCGGAGGCGGCAAGCTGCACGGCAGCCTTGGCCTGCCTCATCGCTGAGCGTGGCCTCGCTCCGACCGTCATCGAGGCGGGGGTCATGCTGGTCGGTATCCACGTAGACACCGGCCACTTCACCTTTCCGGGCACCACACCGGTGGATCACCGGGGCGCTGCACTCTGTGTGGCCTGGGGCGCAGATCCGGCTTGGGTGGGCAAGTACGCGCCGCGCACCGATGGCGGCCTGGACAGTGGCGCCCTGTGTGGGGACCTGGGCGGCGCCGGTCACCACGAGGCTGCGAGCGCGGTGCTCACCGGCACTGGGCTTCCCGATGCGTTGCGTCTGGCCGAAGAGACGCTCAAAGACCGGGTGGGGCGCGGCAGGCGGGCGCGAGACCTGATGGTGCGTCCGTTTGTGGGGGCGGCGGCTGACACACCGCTCGACAGTGTTGCGGAGCTGCTACATCGGCACCGCATCAATGGCCTGCCACTGTACGAAGACATTGTTGTAGAGGGTGTCGTAGCCGGTCGCAGGTGGGTGGGGCAGGTGAGCCGTCAGGAGGTGGATGCGGCCATTCGACACCGACTCGGGGAGTCGCCCGCCTGGCAGGTGAGCGCCCGACCCCCGGGCTGGATGCGACCCGATGCGCCCTTGTCCGAGGTGCGGGAGACGCTACTTCGGGGGCAGGGCCGCATCTGGCTGGTGGGCGATGCGGACGCTAGGGCGGACGCTCCAGAGCCTGGCTTGTTGACCCGCACCACGGTGTTGCGCGCCGTTGCGGAGCCGGTGCTGGGAGGGGTGCGCCGCCCGCCTGCCCGCAACGTGATGAAGGGCAAGCTCCGACGGTCCCTTGGGGCGCGGTGGGCGGCTGTGAAGGCGCTTGGGGAGCTGGCAGCGGAGCTCGGGATGACCGCTTGGCTTGTGGGCGGCGGCGTGCGGGACCTGCTGCGAGACCGGGCGGTACGAGATGCTGATGTGGTGGTGGAGGGCGAGGCCCCGGACTTGGCCCGAGCGGCGGCCGAGCGAATGGGCGGACAGTGCCATGTGCACCCTGCCTTCCACACTGCCAAGTGGGTGCCGCCGGGTTGGTCGGAGCACGACGAGCCCATCGATGTCGCCAGTGCCCGGGCCGAGCACTACTCGGGTCGGGCGCAGCTCCCCAGCGTGATGCAGGCCGATCTGCGGCGCGACCTGTATCGCCGTGACTTCACCATCAACGCAATGGCGGTGTGTCTGCGTCCGGAGCGACTGGGCGAGGTGGTCGATCCCTACGGCGGCTGGGACGACCTCCAGGCGGGCGTGCTGCGCGTGCTTCACGGCCTGTCCTTCCACGATGACCCCACCCGTGCCATCCGGGCCGCCCGGTTTGCCGCTCGCTTCGACCTTCACTTGGCGCCCGGCACCCGCGGTCTGCTCGACGGTGCAGTGCGGTCGGGTGTGTTCGCCGAGCTCGGGAAGTCGCGCTTGGGTGCTGAGCTGGACCGCGTTCTCGAGGAGGTAGACCCAGGGCACGCGCTGCGCAAGCTCCGCTCCTGGGGCCTGTTGCCTGTGCTCCATCCAAAGTGGACCCTGGGGGCGGTGCAGCTCGACGAGCTCTCGGCAGTGATGGAGGCGCGGCGCGAGGTGGTGGGTCAGATGCGCGCGTCGGGAGATGAGGTGCCCCGTCGGTCGGACTGTGGCTGGGTGGTGCTGGCGGGAGGACTCGATGCGCGGCTCCGGGGGGAGGTCATGGACATGGTGCCGGGCACCAAGCCGCGACGAGAGCGCTTCTTCGAGGGACCGGAGCCTGTGCGCGAGGCGGTGAGGAGCCTGGCCGGGGCGCGTCGTCGGGCCCATGTCGCGGGCTGTGTGCGCAACCTCGATCCGATTCAGTGGGTGGTGGGGCTGGGACTCGCCCGTCGACTCGCCGATGCCGAGCGCGTCGAAGAGGCGCTGTGGTGGTGGTTCGACACGGGGCGGCACATCCGCGCTTCGATTGATGGGCGGTGGCTCCAGGAGCAGGGGCACGCTCCAGGCCCGGGCTTCAGCAAGGCGCTGACCAAGGCGCGTCAGGTGGCGTGGGACGGGGGCGACGTGGATGCTCAAGGGCAGGCCGCTCTGGACGTACTCGTCCAGCTCGCGGGGCCCGAGTCGTCCAGATAAGTGGCGACGATACCGACACGGACCGGACCCAATTAGGTCTCTGGTTGCCACACCGGCAGTCTCAAGCTGAAGCAGCCGCCGCCCGCTGAGTTGTTGCCGGCGAGGAGGTCGCCGTCCCACAACCGCGCCAAGCGACGGGCGATGGACAAGCCGAGCCCGTGTCCGCCCCTCTGTCCGCGGATGCCGGAGTCGAAGATGAGCGCCTGTTGGTCTTCGGCGAGACCGGCTCCTTCGTCGCACACAGTGAGCACCACCTCGTTCTGGTCCTCGTCGAAGAAGCTCCGTACTCGCACGGCTGTGCCGACCGGGGTGTGGCGGATGGCGTTGTGGATGAGGTTGGTGACAATGCGTTGCAGGTCGTCATTGATGGCCCACACGAAGCAGTCGTGGGACACTTCGACCAGCAGTGCACGGCCTTGGCTTCGGGCCAGTGGACCCAGAGCCCGGCCGAGGTCGGCGGCGAACTGGGAGACGCGGATGGGGGATGGCAGTGCCCGCACCCCGGAGAGATGCTGCTCGGCGACCCGGAGCAGGCGCCCGGCCTGCTGCTCGATGAGGCGGCCGGTCTCTTGCACCCACACGGGCACGTCTTCAGCGGCGCCCAGCTCCTGGCCGGCCATCGACAGTGAGGCGGCCGGGCTGCGGAGGTCGTGGATGAGCTCGGAGGCCCGTCGGGCGCGCTCTTCGGCGTGAGCCAGGGTCTCGGAGGCGTGAATGGCGACGCTGGTGTGAGCGGCGAGGGCTCGGAGAACGCGCAGTCCTCGCTCGGACTCCCGCTGAGTACGCGCGGGACTGTCGACGTAGAGCAGGCCCGCGAGCTCCATCCCGCTGTCGCCTTGTCGGTGCATGGGCACGCACATCACGGAGCGGAGGCGCTGGGCCACGATGGAGGTCTGCGCGCGAAGGTCAGCGCGCTCGCCGATGTCGCTGACGGCAATCTCGCGGCCGTGACTCAAGATGGCGCGCACGACGGAGCTGGAGGGGGCGCCGGGCGACCGGCCCTCGTTGTTCCAAGAGGCGTCGACGTGGGCCTCGCCCTCCCGCACGCTGAGCACGAACACCCGCTCAGCGTGCAGCAGCTCGCGGCATGCGGCGATGGCCTTCTGACGCACCCGGTCTGCACAGCGCTCCCGAGCCAGTGAGGTGGTGAGGTCCACCACTCGGTCCAGCCGGGCGTCTGCCGTGCCGGGTGGAGGGCGGGCGCTGTCGAGGAGGTCGGCGGCCCGGTTGCGAAGGTGGAGGTGACCGGTCTCTTCGGCCCACACCAGCGCGCGTCCGAGGACCTTGCGGGCTTCTTCGAGGTCGCCGGTGATGAGCCAAGCCTGGCCTCCCCAGATGCGCACCTCGGCGAGCAGCCGGCCCGCGCCTGCGTCGCGCAGTGGCCGCATGGCTCGCTCCAGTGTGGGACCGACCTCGGCCTGTCGGTGGGCCTGGGCCAGCGCGACCGCCTGGAGGGCGCGGAGTCGGCTCAGGTCTTGGCCGGCGTGTGCACGGTGGGCTGCTCGGCCGGCTTCCTTGATGCGCGACATGGTGTCGGGTGCGTTGGTGCGAAGGGCGACCTCGCAGCGGCGGCGCTCGATGCGGATGCGCTTGGACGGCGGCGCGTCGTCGGGAAGGGTGGCCTCGGCGCGGTCGAGCCAGAGGGTTGCGTTTTGGGAGTCTTCGAGTGCGAGCGCGACATCAGCGCCCACCGTCGCGGCTTGGTGACGGATGGTATCGACCACGTGGATGTCGTTCCAGCAGGCGCGGGCGGCCTCCAGCGCATCGTCGTAGCGGCCAACCTCTAGGAGCGTGGCTGCCAGGCGGGGACGCAGCCGGGCCACGTGGGGGGATGGGGGACGCGGCCCGGTGGCCAGAGATAAGGCTGCTGTCAGGTGCGCAATGGCTGCGCCAGGGTCGCCTCCCTCCATCGCGAGGCGGGCCGCTTCTTCAAAGTGCTGCACCTGGGCGGGGTCGGGTCGCTCACGGTCGACTGAGGCTGCGCGCACCAGGGCGTTGGAGGCGTCGAGCACCCGACCGGCGGCGTGCAGATGACGGGCGGCTGCTCGTGCGGCTTGCTCTCGTGCGGCGGAGTCTGGGATGGCAGCCAGCAGATCAAGGACACGACGCACGTCGTCGAGGCGTCCGAGCTCTGCCCAGCCGTCGGCCTCCAGCAGCACCAAGGGGACTCGGAGCGGTCCATCGAGGTCGGGGAGCGTGTCGGCGGCCGCTTGGAGTCTTGCCAGCGCAGCGGCCTGGGATCCTGACGCCGCTTGGAGCCGACCATGGAGCACCCGCACGGTCCGTGGGGGCACCAAGGGGCCTTCGGCGAGGGCGTGCACAGCCGACAAGCACTGCCGGGCGGCGGAAAGGTCGATCGGGGGCAGGAACCAAAGCAGCCCGGCGGTCGCGAAGAGGCTGGCCGCTTCGGGGTCGGGCAGCCGAGCCGCAGTGGAGAGCAGCCCGCGGATGGCTTCAGGGCGACGCCCGCCGAGCAGAGCAGCGGCTGCGGTGGTGAGGGCGATGTCCGTCCTGGGGCGGCTGCGCAGGAGCAGGCGTCCCCAGCGGGCTGCCCGCACCGGGTCGATGCTCGCGAGGTGACTCAGGGCGTCTTGCAGGCCTTCGTCCGAAGCGGACTTCACTGCGACGGCGTGGGGCACCTGGGCGGGATGTGCGGTCGGCAGCGTCTTCAAGAGCGCGGCGTGGGTGGCGGTCCCCGCTCCCAGCGCAGCGGCGAGCTCCGTTGCCACCGTGGGGCTGGCCACTCGCATTCCGCGCGGCCCTGCGACCACGAGGTCCCGCTCGACCAGCTCCGCACAGGCGGCTGCATCGATCTGCAGGGGAACGCAGGAGAGGCTGGCGAGACGGAGCTGCTGGGTGGCGGTCTCCGACAGCCCACCCATTCGGCGGACGGCGGACCAGCCATCCGCAGGGCCGATATTCGGGTGGGCAATCAACGTGGCGAGTGCGGGACCGGGATGGAGCGCATCGGTCATCCAAGCGACGTCTCCGCCGACAATGGCCTCCAGATCGGCATATTCAAATATCGGTAGCGGCGTGAGAGGCACTAAGGTGCAGCCCGGCAGTGGCTCGGCGCCGGCTGTGAGCATGTGGACGTCTGGCTCGCCTTCCAGCTCGAGGAGCACGCTGCGCATCAGGGACTCAGCCAGGAGCTGATCGATGTCGTCCGCTACTACCCACACGCCATCCACTGCGTCTGCCCGCAGTCGGGTGAGCAGCTGGTGGGTGGCCGTGCGTCCCCGTCGAGCGGCATCGTGGAAGGTCGGCAGGGGGTCGTGGAGGGCGGCTTGTTCCCGCGCGGCCACCAGGCTGGCTCCGCGGAAGCGTCCTGGCCACAGCTCCACCACGGTCGCGCCACGCGCATCCAGCACTTCGAGCGCCCGGCGAAGCAAGCGGGTGCGTCCGGATCCCGACGGTCCCACCAAGCTCAGGCTGCCGCCCCGAAGGGTCCAGCTCTCCAGAAGCGGATCCACGGTGGGACGGCTCAGGTCGGGCGCAAGCAGCCGTTGACGGCGCGACGGCTTGCGAGAAGTGTCGCCGGTGGGTGGTGAGGACAAGTGGGCTCCAGCCAAGGGGCTAGTGTCCCACAGAGGAGGGAGGAAACGACAGAGCCCCGTGATCGACGACCCGCACCAGCTGGTCCATCGAGACCAGCGCCCGCACCTCATCGTGGGGGCCTCCATAGTGGTATTGCACCCGCCAGCTGCCTCCCTGGAAGTGTTTGGGGATGGTCACTATCTGTGGCGCGTTGGGGTGGAGGCGGGTGTCTGCAATCTGGCGCTTGAGCGGTGGCACTGTGGTGGTGTCCACCTCAAATGAGCGGCCGAGGGTTGCGAGCACGGTCCATGGCTGGTCTTCGGCGGGGCGCGCCTCAACGGTCAGGTGGCGAAATAGGTCCCCGGTCGGCACCGCGTGTCCCACATCCTTGGTGGACAGCACGAGCTGCCCGGCCCGCTGCTCCACAACGACCGCACCAGAGACTCTCTCGAGGTCATGAGCCCCGCGCATGGCGTGGCTTCCTTCTGGCATATGGCAGGTCTGGCACCCTTCATCTCGTCCGGTGAGTGCCTTCCAGTCCTCCCACTCACTGGCGGTCGCTTGCATCGGCTCCTCGGTGAAGTGGGTGACCCCGTCAACGAAGGCTGGCGTGGGGAAGTCGTGGCAGGTTGTGCACGCCGCGGAGGTACCGAATTCGGGGTCGACCCGCAGCTCGTGGGGACCGTCCGGATCGCCGGGTCCGGCGGTGAGCATCTGCCCGTCGCGGAGGTGGCAGACGACGCAGGTGATGCCTTCTTCGGCCTTGGGCTCGGGCTTGAGCGGGGCTGCGGTGACATGCGGTGGAGCATGCGGTCCCAGCGCGGCGTAGGCCGAGAGATTGGACTGGACTTCCGCGACTTGCTCACGGGCGGGGGCGTGGCAATTCACGCAGAACAGCTGGGGCTCCGCCACAAAGCCTGCCTGCATGAGGTCGTTGGTCCACGCGACCCGGTGCCGGCTCTGCTGCCACTGAGCGGCGATGTCTGCGTGGCAGTCCACACACTCGTCGGCGGACGTCCATCCCGACTGACCCACGCGCGAGTCCAGCACGACCGGACTGGTCCCCTTGGTGAAGCCGAAGGGATCCGCGGCAGCAGTGGCGATGAGAATGTATGCCAGCAAAGTGTTGTCAGGAGTTTGGTGTGAAGCTCATGCGCGTGAAGCTCACCCGTTCCTGGTCTTCATCCAAGTAGCCGCCTTCGAGCACTTCATGTCGCAGGGTGAGGTCGACATGCTCGACTTGTCCTTGACTGTTCCAGCGGAACTCGAGTCGCGAGAGCTCTTTGTTGGGTCCCATCTCGTCCGAGCGGACGACGCGCACCAACGCCTCCACGGGACGACCTTGCTCGTCGCACTTCGCGAAGAACTGGCTGGTGGTGCGGTAAGGACCGCGCTCCTCGCCCTCGAAGTGGACCTCGTACCAGATGGAGGCGGGGGTGGCGGTGTTGCCTCCGTGGAAGGTGACGCGGGCGTTGGTATGGTGGGACTGGGTGTAGCCGTAGTCGTAGTCTTCGCGCTTCTTCTGGGCGTAGTGGTCATCGGTCTCGAACCAGGCGAGCTGGGCGGGCGTGAAGAGCGGCAGCAGGTCGTTGAGGCGCCAGAGCTGGTCGGGTGTCTTGGCGGGGGCGCCCTTGGCGGTTCGCTTCCACCAAGTGCCCTTCTGCGAGGCGGCCTCCGCTTGGGCTTCGAGTGCCAGCAGCAGCTTGTCGTCTTCGGTGTCGTTGCCGGAGGTGTGGTCTTTCTGGGTGAAGGCGGTGGCCGCGAAGGGGTAGGCGGCGGGCAGGTTGGCGAAGTAGGAGGCAGTCTTCTTGCGGTCTTGGGCCCAGATCACGAGGTGCTGCATCCGCGCGGCCTCGATGGCGGGGCGGTAGGGCACGTCGGTGTCGACTTCGACCACGATGTCGCTGATGCAGGTGTCCTTGTACTTGGTGCCCGGGTGGACGCTGTCGACTTGGAGGCTCACTGCGGAGAGGCCGGCACCTGCGGGCAGGGGCATCACCACATCTTGCCAGCCCATCTTGCGGTCGAGCGCCACCGTGGTGTGGGTAACCTCGCGCCCGGCGGCGAGAATGGTGATGCGGACGTCCTTTGGGGCGGAATTGGCCTTGAGCAGGCCCTCCGACTTCTGGTAGCCGTTCCGAATCCGAAGCCGGACCGCGCGCGCCTGCTTGATGGGACTGGTGGGCAGGAGGATGGTCTGGCCCTCTCCGTTGCCCGAGACTCCTTCGACCCAGGC
>Ga0315321_10005027_pt1 | contig 10107 bp, 8 predicted proteins | sample M180m21515metaG_FD_203464 | JGI IMG/M metagenome (GOLD analysis project Ga0315321, IMG submission 203464) | Ammonia-oxidizing marine archaeal communities from Monterey Bay, California, United States - M1 80m 21515 | ecosystem: Environmental > Aquatic > Marine > Intertidal zone | place: USA... | reverse complement strand
CCCATGAACGGCCTCGGCGCCAACGAATGCAGTATACACATAGTTGCGGGGTCTAGCGGCAAAATTTCGAAAACGGGCGGGAAGGTCACTCTAGATCATCCGGTTTTGTTTCTTTCGCTCCTAGAGCTTGGCTCTCTCGTCATCGATGTTGAGTCCAACCAAATGGATGTCGTTTTCATAAAGGAAAAGGGTGAACCCAAGACCATTTCATTATCGTAAAGCCGCATTAGCCCTTCAGTGTCCTGATGCGTAACGTTCCGCAATGAATCGCTTTAAGAAAGCAATTGGAATCCTAGCTATCCTAGCCCTCGCCTACCTCGGCGGGCGTTATATCTCCTTGCGTTGGAGTCCACCTGAAAAAACGCCTACCACCTCATCGAACCCGATCAAAGAGCCGTCTTCAATATCACAGGAATACGACACGGAGTTCTTAGAACAAACAGAGCTCCCGCTCCTCGAAGATGTTCTAACCGACGCCGACCTCGCTTTAGCTGACGAACTGCTGCTTTCCTTTAATGACCAAAATGCCTACGACCGATTTATTGCTGATGCCGAACGGGCAGGCATTACAATCATAGCCCGCAACTCCACCCTCAAAGCTTTACGCGTTCGGTCGAACAACAAAGACGAAGCAAGACATATACGTCAACTCGCTGGAGAGCAGACCGATATCGGTTTCAATTATCTCGTCGTCGTTCCTACAATCCCTCAACCGAGCCTAGTTGGAATGGCGAATCAGCCCTTCGAAAATTACGCACTCGATTGGCTAGGCGTCCCCCAGAATAATGACCAGTGGGGCAAAGGTATCACGATCGCAATTCTGGACACCGGCATCGGTGATCACCCCGTCTTAAACAACGTTCAAATAGAACGAATCTCGCTAGTCGACTCTACGGAAAATCAAGAATCCGAATACAATGGCCATGGAACAGCCATCGCCTCTCTCATCGCTGGCGACAATCAAGCGGGAATCGCTCCCAGTGCCAAATTACTTAGTATTCAAGTAATGGATTCATCAGGAAGCGGCGACAGTTTCACCCTAGCCTTAGGAATAGTCGAGGCGGTCGACCAAAGCGCTTCAATCATCAGCATGAGCCTCGGCAGCTACGGCTACAGCCCAACTCTCGAAAGAGCTATCGTCTACGCTCAAGAAAACAACGTGATCCTAGTCGCATCTGCGGGGAACGACGGTATGGGCGAGATCACTTACCCCGCCAGATTCGATGGCGTCATAGCTGTAGCGGCGATTGACGCGGAAAGCCAAAGAGCCGAATTCTCCAACTTCAGCGATGCTGTTGATATCGCCGCTCCGGGCGTCGGAATCTACGCAGCCTGGGGCGAAGAAAACTGGACTAGCTTTTCCGGGACTTCAGCCGCTACTCCTTTCGTCGCAGGAGGCATAGCGGCGACACTCTCCCTCGATCCCAAGCTAAGCCCACAAGAAGCCACCAACATCGTTCTAGCTTATGCCGACGACGCCAGCGCGCCAGGAATTGACGTCAACATCGGAAACGGCACGCTAAACATGGACCGAGTCCTCAATCGCGACCAATCCGGAATCGCCGATGCTGCTCTCGCCGACTTCTACCTCGACTTCGAACAAGCAACCGAAACCACAATCCCGCTAATGGTCACCGTCCAGAACCGAGGAACAGAGCCCTTGCGAAGCGTATCGATCAACTTGACTCAAAACGAAGGCCAATCCCAGCAAATCTACCTTGGCCAACTAATCGAAGACGAAACGACCAGCCACACAATTTACCTAGACCGTTCTCGCCTAACATCGGAAACCGGATACACAATCCAAGCCAAAACACGCCTCAGCGGGCAAACCGATTCTCGCGAAGGCAACGACGCAAAATCCGGGCTCCTAAAGATCCTCCCCGAAGAAGAGTAAAGCATCCATGGGGCAAGCCTCAAGGTATTCAAAAGGTAGCGACCGATCTCCGAGCGGTCATTATTAATGAGGTAGTTGAACGAAAGTAACCTTCAATGACCGCTCGGAGATCGAGCCGCTACCAAAATTGGTACCGAAGCAAGCTTTGATGTATTTACCCCGAAAGGAATAAAAAAAGGTCGCTACCAAAAAAGCCTACTCGTTCCCATCCAGAAACCGCGCTATCTCGAGCTCGTTCGAATCGGCTTCCACGACGATACGTATCTGATCGATAAAACCAGTAACCTCGAAATTCAGGAAAACCTGATGTTGATCCGAGGAAATTCGTACGAGGTCGTTCTCCGTTCGTCGACCGTGACTATTCTCATAGATCGTCTCGCTATTCCCTAAAAGCGAGTCGCTATCGTTCAAGTCCTGTCCGCTGACGATTACTCCGAGAATTCGATTATTGAACCGTACACGACCCTTGGCCTTATGACGTTCTCCTGGCTTATCGAATGCATCAAAGTGCACGAGATAGCTATTCACTACCGTTCCCACAGGAATCCTATCTTGAACGATAGTTGATCTCACAACGATTTCGCAAGCCTGCTTATCCGCAGAGGTTTCCGCGTAATATCTCTTCGCACCATTCTCGGTCAACATGCGGTACGTTCCCGGCTCTGCCAAATTAACCGCTAACTCGTCAGGCAAGGTGTAATTCAAACGCTCCGGAAACAGCATCAAATAATCGTGCTTGAAACGCCCGTTTCTCAAATCCAATGGAGCTTCATGCAAACTTTGCATCATCCCGCCAGTCGCTCGAATAAGCTCATCGCGATCTGGCGAAGGAGCAAATGAGATTGGATCGTATTCAAGTTCCAAATACGAAGGATTTTGCAGTAAATCGTCTAAACGCTCTTTAGCGATAATTAAAGGCTCATTCTCGAAATCCAAGCCTTGCTTCAAACGTGCCTCGACTTCGCCCTCCAATACATGGAGTTTCGATTCACCCGAACTATCCACTTTCAAAGCGAATTCGGTTCCGAGGTCCACAACCTCCATATCAGGCGTATCGATCCGAAATCCAATCGCTTGCTCTGGCACATTCGCCGTCAACCGACCGGAAACTAAAGCCAAATGGTCTTGTCCAAACACCTCGAACTTCACCGGACCACGCATCGAAAGCTCGACCCCGTTATCCAAGCGAATTTGCGCCTTGCCGCTTCCTAAGGTGAACAAACCAGTCTGAACGCCACGTCCCACATAGAGATCGGAATCCGATCCATTCGCCTTCAAACTTGTAACGAGACCAACATACTGCCCACGCAAATAATCCCAATTGGATTCGCCCGTCATGGATTGCCAAAGAACGAACGAAAAAGCGATCAATGCCGCGGCAGTAGTGACGCTTGCCAAAATCTTCCAAAAGCCGGTCAACTTACGCTGTTGCTCATTCTCCATTTCCAGTGTTTGGTAGTCGATCATCGTGTCGGCCATATTAGTCGGAGCGAGCAACGGCTCCTGGTAAAGCGATGCATGCATGTCGACGAAACGAATGTAATCATCCAAACGCTCCGGATTTGCCTTCAAAAGCCGATTCAGCAACTGGGCTTCCGAGTCGGACAGAGCACCATTGATCGCCCCCTCGAGCATCGACTCCCATTCCAACTGATTTATTGAGTTTAAATTCATTATGCAATAACGTCTCCCACTTGCATTTTTCCTTGGATACAGTGCATCAAAGTCTTCCGAACGCGCTGCAAAGCCTTGTAAGTCGCTTCAACCGACTTGCCCTGCGAATCGGCGATAGCGTCGACCGTTTCGCCTTCGAAGTAGTATTCCGTCAGCATCAATCGTTTTTCCTGAGGCACTTCGGCTAAGCATTCCCTCAAGTACTCGCGACGTTGATCGAGTTCTGGGCTCAAAATTTGCTGGCGAGACGCAATCTCCTTCATTAAATTATCATCGAGAAAACGATGCCAACGGCTCGATTTTTCTCGGTGTTTAAGCGTCATGTGGTACGCGAAACGAAACGCCCACGGAGCGAACGGACGAGTCGTATCGTAATCCCCTATCTTATTATAAAGGGCGATCGCCGTCTCCTGCAGCACGTCTTGCGCATCTTGAGAATGCGGCATGAGCGAGAGAATGTAGCGATAAATCTGCTTTTCATGAGACATGAACAGCTGGATAAAGCGGCTTCTCGGATCGATTTCGTTTTCGGATGACATGTGCTTGGAAGACTAGATCTTGTAATCCTATTACTGATAGCTCCCCAATTCTGGACAGTTTGAGGACGCTTCACCCAATTTGCCTAATTTCTGTCCAAGAATCAAACCCGCATCGTAATTCTTGCGAACATCGAGTGCTATCATCCCCTCGGATAACATCCAATACCTACCGATACACTCGATTCGTTTTCAGTGCCCTTTCAAAAACGGATTTTTGCCTTTATTCATAGTTTAGTCGGAAGTTACGCCTAACCCAAAATCAGTTAGTTGCTATATATGGGAATCGCTCCCAGGTCGGAAGGCCTGGTAGCGTGTTCGTTTTAAAAAGGGCCGATTAAGTGATTTAGAGGACTAGAAAAGAAATCGCTCAAATCGTTTTCAGTTCCCAACGATCTTCAGTTTCTCACCAGGTTCGACAACCGTGTTTAGTTCGACCTGATTGATGATCGCCAAATCGGTCTCGTCCATTCCATAAGGAAACTCCGTCCCGATAAAATTCGAGAAGCGATCTTGCTTCTTCGCCGTTACCACTTTCAAGCGCGTCGGCTCAATATCTCTAATCGATGCATTGCCGATCTCCCCAAAACTCTCTGAAACACTCGAAAAGGCCGACCGATACCTCTTACTTTCTTCAACTTTCGAATAGCTCAGAAAACCGAATACCTCGCCGCGATGACTCAAAAATTCGTTTCTCACCAGCATATTGCCATTGGATGTTGCGACCGAATTTTCGACCACATAACCCTTTCGCCCGCCAATCGTCGATTTGCCAAATCGCAATGGCTCCACCTTTGAGGAGGTAACGAAATTCCTAGCAGCCTCTTCAGGTGTAGAACCCTTCCCAACACTAAATACCAAAATTCCGCGACCCGCCGGATCAACCAAAGTCACCGAGCTCGCTTCTTTCTTCGCCTGCCATCCTTCAGGGATATCAAACTGGAACCCCATATCCGCGTGATAAAATTTTCCCCGCATAACAATGCCTGAGCGTGGATTTTCTCCGATAATCAACCCATCGATTTCCTTCAAATACTCCGCCTCTCCCACTTTCAGGTCCGGAAACGTATTCCCCCAATCTATCGCCAATTGCCGAATTCGCCCTTCCCGTTCCCCGGCCCCGGGATGGCTTGATTGCCAGGATGGTAAGCTCTGCCCCGACTTGGCCGAAATACGTCCTAGCGAATTGAAGAAATCCGCCGATTCACCGATCGCGTAACCAGCCTTAGCCGAATACTCAACTCCGTAAATATCAGACTCCCGCTCCGCATCGCGACCATATTTTAATGTCAGCATCTGAAAAACACTCCCCCCCCAGCCCATGAACTGATCCGCGAACTGCTCGTTACCGGTGATTCCCTGACCAATCACCGCACCGGCGACCAATCCAATTTGTCCCCACTGCTGCTTCAAAGCCTGCTGCGATGCGTGACGCGCAGCAACGTGCGTAATCTCGTGCCCAAGTACCACTGCAAGCTGCGCCTCGTTACTTAAGTGAGCCAATAATCCCCGAGTCACGTACACATACCCGCCAGGCAAAGCGAACGCATTGACCACCGGACTATCCATCACGCGAAACTTAAATTCCAGATTCCGATAAATCTCAGGCGTACCTACTCTCCTTAAGCTACTCTGAGCCAACACGCTCTCGCCAATCGAGGTCACGTAGCGCGCCAATGCAACATCTGGATACAGGCCCATCTGCTGGATCAAGTCTGCATCGCTCGTCCGTCCAAGCTCCAACTCTTGCTGCCACGTATAGCCGTAACTCCGGCTCTCACCCGTCAGTGCGCTCGGCTCAGTCACGCAACCCGATAAGATCGCCAATAATCCCAGCAAACAAATGCTGCCCAAATAACGCTTCATCAATTTCATAATGCCTAAAAAACCGCTACCCTTTATTGAAAAATAATGCCCCAATTCCAAGCGATAAAATCAACTAGCCCGTGGCAAGATCAACCTAAAGCACGTCTTACCCTCCGCTGATTCCAGAAGGATCAAGTCGCCCTGCATAGCCCGAGCAGATTCGCGAAAGAGATTGAGGCCTAGCCCGAAGCCATCCACTTCATGATTTCAAGCGCTATCGACCCGAGTAAACCGATCGAAAAGCCGAGCTTGGCCTGCCTCCGGTATACCGTCTCCTCCATTCGAAATATTGATCCGAATCTCCTTATCCACCGCTTCGCAGGTCACCTCTACCCAAGGTAACTCGTCATCATTGTACTTCGACGCATTGCCTAAAAGATTCTGCAATATCTGCGTCAAAAACGAGCGATCTGCGACAGCCGAAACATCTCCATCAGCCGTAATTGAAAACCGTATACTGGAAGATTACATCTCGTAATCTTCCACCAATTCTCGAATCAAACCTCCAAACTGCGTCGGCTTCCCCTTCACAGACAACTGCCATGCATCGGGGTGGACCCAAGAATAGACGCGGCCCTGGACCACGGGGAATGCGCGGTCACCGAGGCGGACCTCATTCAGAAGAAGGAATTTAGGTCATTTTCCATACGCATCAGCAAATAGCGGATCCGACGGACGTCGGGTTCGCTTTTTCGTTGCTCCGCTAATTGCAATCTTAGAACTTCTAAACAAACACCCCTGGACCAATGCAAAAGGTAGCGGCCGATCTCCGAACAGCTATTATTCCGACGTAGTTGAACGATTGCATCGCTCAATGGCCGCTCGGAGATCGGCCGCTACCCAAAAGAACAAAGTAGCACATCGCTAGTAGTTCGCAGGAAGAAGTGGGAAGTTTCGAGGTAATTACCTAGGGGGAAAAGCCCGTTTCGTAAACATTTTCGACTTATGAAACCGGGCATTGGAGGGCGTATTCCACTTGCTCTTTTCCGAGGAGCCCCCATGCCAGTTCCTCAAGCATGGCTCCAGAAAGTAAAGACAACTTACTTCTCAAAAAAACGCTGACCTACGCCAATGGCTATCGCGAGCTCGGCATGTTCAAAGACGCGCTCGAGGAATTATCCCAACTCACTGAAGCATTAGCTAACCGCATCGAAACCCTACAAATGAGACTCGCGATTCTCATCGATGCCAAAGACTGGGCTCCCGCGACCTGTACAGCCCAGGAACTCGTCATTCGCGAACCCAGCGATCCCGGACATCTAGTCAACCTAGCATTCGCCACGCGACGCTCGCAAACGATGGACGAAGCTCAAGCGATTCTAACCGATGCCGCTAAAAGATTTCCCAAGGTCGCGATCGTTCAGTACAATTTGGGCTGTTACGCCTGCCAAAAACAAGCCTTCGAAAGCGCTAAGGTTTTCCTCGCCAAGGCCTTTTCGATCGATCCTACCTTTCTGGATACCGCAAAATCAGACGAAGACCTACGTTCACTCAACGACTGGCTTAAATCCCTAGAAATCGCCTAAACACTCAGTCAGCTCCTAACAAGGGTAAAAGCAGGTGGACCGAGAGCTCTGGGCCCGATTACTCCAATCGCCCTATTTACCGGATCTTCTTCGTATTGATCCGCTGCACCTTATTCAACCTCGCCCGAAAGAGCTCTTCCATTAGAGCTTTGGTCTTGGGAAAGATTTGCTTATCGGCTTCGTCAAGTGTCGGAATGGGTCGATCATCCGAAATCACTGCATCTTCGCCGCGAACCGGATCTTCAGGCTCTCCGAGATAGGCAGCCATTTCTTCAAGCGAAGGAGGCGCTTCTTCGATCGTTTCCTCGCTCGGGTCGAATGGAGATTCATTCGATTCGACAGTCGGCTTCGATTCTGGAGCTTTAGCGGCAGCAACTTCTTCGATAGCTTTTTCCTTAGTCGCCACAACAGGCGGTTTAGGAGCACTCCTAGGGATCAACCGTTTTTTTTTTCGTCGTCCGGCAATCCTGCCGCAATCCCGGAAAGTTCGCGAATCAAGCCGTCAATCGCTCGCGCACGGCACTGCTCGGAAGCTTTCAAAAGCGCTACTTCGAAATTAACTTTCTCGTTCAAACCGAATTTCAATCCCGATTCGCTCTCTCGTAAACTATCGAGTAGTCGCGTCAACGATTCGGTCGTCATCGGAACACCCATACTGGAATCCGAACCACCCGCTCTCACGGCGCTCAGCAGAGACTCTCGAACACGTGACTGCAAATCGACCAATGCCCGATGGAAATCCCTTCCAGAAGAATCGAATTCGTCGACGAGGTCCAAAATCTTGCCGTGATCGCCCGAAGCAATAGCCCGAGCCAATTCAGTCGTCTGCTCGACACCCACAAGCCCGTAAACCTGCAGCACATCCGCTTCGGACACCGACGAGCCGGAAAATGCGATCATCTGATCCAAGATAGATTGTGAATCACGCATCCCACCATCCGCCATTCGAGCAATTGCCCGGAGAGCGTTATCCTCGGCCGTGATCCCCTCCTGTTCGCAAATATAAGCGAGACGCTGTTTAATCAAATCCTCGGGAATCGGCTTCAAGTCAAAGCGCTGACACCGAGAGACAATAGTCGGAAGCACCTTGTGGGCTTCGGTCGTCGCGAAAACGAATTTCACGTGCTCCGGTGGCTCTTCTAGGATCTTGAGCAAAGCGTTAAACGCCTGCGTCGAGAGCATGTGCACTTCGTCGATAATGTAAATTTTGTAGCGACCCTGGCTCGGAGAGTACTGAGCGTCGTCACGCAAATCGCGCACTTGCTCCACACCATTGTTAGACGCTCCATCGATCTCCAGCACATCCATGCAGGAACCATTCATGATCGCCTGGCAAATCTCGGAATCCGCTGGCGGATCCGTTAGAGGACCACCCTCGCAATTCAGGCATTTCGCGAACAAGCGAGCCGTAGTTGTTTTGCCAGTACCTCTTGGTCCGACAAATAAATACGCGTGGGCAATTCGATTCTGATTGATCGCATTCTTGAGGGTGCGGACGACATGGTCCTGCCCGACGAGATCGTCGAATTTCTGTGGGCGCCACTTTCGAGCAATTACCTGATAGCCAACCGAAGACATAGGAATTGGATTAACCGCAAACCTCGCGAAGAACGCAAAGATTTTCTTTAGAGACTGTTGAATAAAACACGAATCGCTCTCTCCTGTATCCTGTAGGAGCGGGTTTATCCCGCGATAGTTTCGATTAAAAAAAAACGGCAAAGAGGAATCGCGATATAAACCCGCTCCGACATTATCGTATTCACCTCCCATCACTCTACTCTTTAAAAGGGGGGGCAAAAGGTGGCCAGGCACCCTACGGCGCATGTAGAGCGTGACTACCGTTGCTGCCTTCCGACCCTGGCGGAGTTTGCCCGACCGACATCGCATAGGACCTGACCGCCGATGAACCTGACGCTCCTCTTTCGGGATTCAATACCAAACTTCAAGAATTGCTCGATTAATTCTCCGAGGCCGATTCTTCCTCGAGCTCCGGCTCCGGATAAACGCGCATTCGTCGAATTTCGACCTGAACCCTAAGTGAATCCGCCCTCCTCGGCGGCTTAATCAGCACCAAAGTACCATACTCCGGATGCGCTCTAAATCCCGTAGAATACACGATCTTCCACCGGTCGCCCGCAACGACAGCCAATTCGATCGGCATCTCGCCAATCGCCTCCGCATCATAATTCAAATCCGCCCCAAACCCAAAATCCAGAGGAAACGAGTCATCGCCCAGTCGACCCATCAGTCGAGCCCCAGTCAAATTGAAGAAACGAATCGTTCCCCCTTCGAAAATCCCCGGACTCTCGTCCGCAACCATAACCGTATAAGGCAAATTCCGAACAACGTCGCGTTTCGCCAGAAACACCAACAAAGCCCTAGAATCGATATCATCTAAATTCACGACTGCCACCACTTGCTCGAACTCACGACCCTGCTCATCCTTTAAGATTTTGAAAAACGAGACCTCATCAGCTCCCTCCGACAATCGGAAATTCATCGCTGCCAAACTCCATAGCATTCCGATCAATCAGAATTTTGAAATTTCCAACTTCGCCGTTCGGAGCAAGGCGACCAGCCAATGCGTTAAACAGAATATCCTCCATCG
>Ga0315321_10005026_pt1 | contig 10108 bp, 6 predicted proteins | sample M180m21515metaG_FD_203464 | JGI IMG/M metagenome (GOLD analysis project Ga0315321, IMG submission 203464) | Ammonia-oxidizing marine archaeal communities from Monterey Bay, California, United States - M1 80m 21515 | ecosystem: Environmental > Aquatic > Marine > Intertidal zone | place: USA... | reverse complement strand
AACGCGCGATCTCTAATCAGTTCTGCAAAATCCTTATTAGAGGCGGCGATGATCCGCGTGTCGATTGGCAACGATGACTGCCCCCCCACACGCACTACTTCCTTTTCCTGAATCACGCGTAGCAGGCTGGCTTGCACCGAGAGCGGCAGATCACCCACCTCATCCATAAAAAGAGTGGCTTGGTCTGCGCTTTCGAACCTACCCAGTCGTCGCTGATCCGCTCCTGTAAAAGCGCCTTTCTCATGTCCGAAAAGCTCGGACATGGCAAGCGTTTCACTTGTCGCTCCGCAGTTCCAGCAGACCAATGGATTCTGTGAGCGAGAACTCAACTTGTGAATCTCGCGGGCAATCAACTCTTTCCCTGTTCCACTTTCACCCACAATAAGGACTGGAGCCTGAGCCTGAGCGATTCGACGAATCCGTTCAAAGAGTTGCTGCATAGGAGGACTCCGTCCTATCAGGCTTCCTAATCGATCTTTTCCGGTCGCTTTTACCGCTAGATGGAATTCTCGGATCGTCTGAGCAATCACTGGCTCTGTAGTGAATTTTTCGATAACGCTCCCACCAATATAGCCATTGAGGTCGATTCGCTGAAAAATCTGCTCCGCATCTGCTGGAAAAAGTATCGGATCTCCGAATACAGTTATGAACGCATCTTCATCGATCCGTCGAGCGCGGTTCACTATCTCATGGATTCGGAGCGCCGCGGAGTCCAGGGATTCTTGCCGTTCTCTAGAACTGCGGTCCCTTGCACTCGAAAACCCGGTTATGAAATTGATGATGTCGACACCCGCTTCCACTAGGCGTAGCGCTTGATCCCCATCAAAGCAGAATCCGATCGTCAACAGTCCGGCCCCCTTTGCCCGTTTCAACATCTCAACTTCGTTGTCATAGCCGAAGCCCTCCTCTTCGAGGGCTTCCCGATACTGACCATCAATAAAACCAACCGAAGGGAAATTAGTAACGCCGGCAGCCTTATGGTCTGAGAGGATTTCCCAGGTTTCTGCCCAATCGGTTTGAGGATCGTGAGCGCAGAGTCCGACAAAGGTGGGCGTTCGTGACAATCGCGGAAGAACCGAGGTACGAGCGAGTTCCCAGGTATCGCGATTCGCATTCCCGTAGGGCATCAATGCGGCCACGCTCGAACAACCCTGAGTACGAAACTCGCCCGCGTTGAGAACAATTACGAAATCAGCATTACCGTTTTCGGCCGCTACCGCAGAAAGCCCACTTCCTACCGCCGCTCCAACCACTTTGCGTCCTTGCCGGATCTTCTCACACAAAAGCTGAGTTCGTCTTTCCAGTAACATGCATACCTATTGCTGTAACCCGGGTAACATGTAAACGCTTCTTTTTTGTTACCCGACCTTCAGAGCGTCGCCAAAAAAAGGCAGGTCGCATCACCCAGGCCGCAGCGTTTATCTTATCCATCCCCCTACCCGACTCGGTGAAACCACCCACTACTTTCGCTGAAGTGATAAATCGCCGTCATCCACACCCGTTTGGCACGTCGTATGCATTAATGAACATTCTTACAATAATCTTTAACCCACCCAAATAAAATGAGCCAAACCATTGCCCTGCTAGGAGCCTTCGATACCAAGGGAAGCGAATACGCGTTTGTCAAAGAACGCATTGAAGAAGCCGGATTCCAAACGCTTACGATCGATGTGGGCGTGCTAGCAGAACCAGCGTTTCAACCCGATATCGCCTCCTCCGAGATAGCTAAGGCCGGAGGGGTGAACCTCGCTTCCCTTCGAGCGGAAGGAGATCGCGGCAAAGCTGTTTCTGCGATGAGCGAGGGAGCGGCAATTACCGTCGCCCGCTTGTACGCAGAAGATCGTTTTCATGGGATCCTCTCGATGGGCGGGACGGGAGGAACCTCGGTAGCGTGCAAAGCGATGCGGGCCCTTCCGCTCGGAGGGCCGAAAGTCATGGTTTCGACTGCGGCAGGAACTGATGTCTCAGCCTACGTTGGCGTGAAAGACATCGTAATGATCCCAAGCATCGTTGATGTCGCGGGAATCAATCCCATCAGCCGCGAAGTATTCTCCCGCGCCGCAGGAGCGATCTGCGGCATGGTCTCAGCCAAGATTCCCAAGGGCGCGGATCGCCCCTTAATCGCCGCATCAATGTTTGGCAACACGACCACATGCATCGATCACGCCAGAGGGATACTGGAGAACGCAGGCTATGACGTATTGGTTTTTCACTGCACCGGAACCGGTGGCAGAACGATGGAAAGTCTGATCGAGAGCAAATGGGTGGTTGGAGTGCTCGATCTGACAACGACCGAATGGGCTGACGAGATTGTTGGCGGCGTATTCGCCGCAGGTCCTGATCGCTTAAGAGCCGCCGCTCAGAACGGTATTCCCGCCGTCATCGGACCGGGTTGCCTGGATATGGTTAATTTCGGAGCCCCCGATACGATCCCAGAGAAATTCAACGGCCGCGTCTTTTATGAGCATAATCCCAACGTGACCTTAATGCGCACCACCCCGGAAGAATGCCGCCGTATTGGCGAAGCAATGACGCAGCGTATCAACGAAAGCGTGGGGCCCGTATCCGTTCTGCTTCCCAAGCAGGGAGTGAGTATGATCGATCTCGAGGGTGCCCCTTTCCACTCGCCGGAAGCTCAGGAAGTCCTTCTAGACACCATTCGCAACGGACTACGAGACGACATTTCATGCGTCACCATGGACTGCGAAATGAATGCCGTCGAATACGCCGAACACGCCGCTAACACTTTGCTCGCGCAACTAAACAGCGTAGGTGTCCAATAGATCGCGGCTTAAAATCTCAATCATTGATTATTCCTGATGAAACGTAACGAAATGTTGGATGCACTCAAAAATAAAATCACAGCCGGCGAACCGATTACCGGCGGCGGCGCAGGAACCGGCATCACCGCCAAGCGGGAAGAAGCCGGCGGAATCGATCTTATCGCATTCTATAACTCAGGACGCTTTAGCATAGTAGGCCTTGCCCTATTACTTTTTTCCATACTGCCTCTCCCCAAGACCTGGTCTCAATGCGGCTCGGAGCCCTTCCCTGATCAATGGTCAGTGCATCCACTGCAAAGCTCTGAATTACCTTATCGCTCAGTTCACATTTATGCGAACACAGATATCGATGGAGATGGCCGAAAAGATATTGTTACTGGTGGCTGGTGGTACAAAAACCCCGGTTCGGCGTCAGGCAATTGGCTTAGAAAAAACAATAGGAGGCTCTTTTCATAATATGGCCTATATACATGACTTTGATGGAGACGGAGATCCAGATCTTTTGGGAGTGACGCACATAAATAACAATCCTGGTGAATACCGAGGGTTCGATTTAGTATGGGCCCAGAATGATGGTTCAGGCAATTTCACCATACATACTAATATTCCTGCTGGGGAAGCGAATTATCACGAGCCATTTGTGGCAGGTATCGCCGGAGCCAACTTTCAGCCGGGCGGACCTTTTCAAATAGCCATCAATTGGAACGGGGCCGAAAAAGCTTCCTCTCCGGTACAAATGCTGACGGTCCCCTCCGATCCGATCAATACGCAATGGACACTGGTCGACATCAGCCCTGACTCCCTCGGGGAAGATCTTCAAAAGGGAGACATCGACAATGATGGAGATCTGGATCTTTTTCAGTCAAGCAATTGGCTTCGCAATAACGGGGATGGAACTTGGACTACCATCAATACCGGTATTGACTATCCGACCACAGCAGACAGAGCGCAACTAGCCGATTTTGATGGCGACGGGGATTTAGACGCCGTCGTAGGACAACTTAGTCAACCAACCAGTGTTTCTGGCGTAAAGGAGCTCTCTTGGTTCGAGGCGCCTTCGAATCCAGAGAATCATTGGACACGACATATCTTGGCTACCGATATCAACGGCAGCCTGAGCGTCTATGCCGAAGACATCGACCAAGATGGAGACGATGATATCATTGTCGGCGAATGGAAGGCTCCCCATCGTTTGATCGCCTTTAAAAACGACCTTTGTGACTCAGGAACTTGGATACGACATACACTCAACCCAGGCGGAACGGGATTTGATCATCACGATGGGGCTCGTGTCGTCGACATTGATGGAGATGGCGATTTTGATGTGGTTTCCATAGGATGGAAGAACATCGTTCCACGAATATTCGAGAATACCTCATCGACATCGAACAATCAAAATTCGCAGGCCAATGCCGGTTCTAACAAAAATTAATCTTTATGAAACGTAACGAAATACTAGAAGCTCTTAAAAAGAAAATCGCAGCCGGCGAACCGATTATTGGCGGCGGCGCAGGAACCGGCATTACCGCCAAATGGGAGGAAGCTGGTGGAATCGACCTTATCGTAATCTACAACTCGGGCCGCTATCGCATGTCCGGCCACGGTTCATTATCCGGCATGATGCCTTTCGGCAGTGCCAACGATGTCGTAATGGAAATGGCCAATGAAGTTTTGCCGGTGGTGAAGAAAACTCCGGTACTGGCGGGCGTTTGCGGCACCGACCCGATGCGTCTAATGGATAAATTTCTCGAGCAAGTCCAGGCGGTTGGATTCTCTGGTGTCCAAAATTTCCCTACAGTAGGATTAATCGATGGGGTATTCCGAGCGAATCTCGAAGAGACCAACATGGGTTTCGACAAGGAAGTGGAAATGATTCGGATGGCGAGCGAGATGGACTTGCTCACGACGCCCTACGTATTCGATAAGGATGACGCTCGCAAGATGACAGAAGCCGGAGCGGATATCCTGGTCGCTCACATGGGGCTGACGACTTCTGGCTCGATCGGAGCCCAAACCGCCAAGAGTCTCGAAGAGTGCGTGACCCTGATTGATGAAATTGTGGATACGGCTAGGAGCATTCGAGACGACGTCATCGTCCTCTGCCATGGAGGCCCTATCGCAGAGCCAGACGACGCGAGCTACATTCTCAAGAATTGCAAAAACGTCGATGGCTTCTACGGAGCCAGCTCCATGGAGCGTCTCCCCACCGAGCGCGCCATAAAGGCCCAGACCGAGGCCTTCACCCAAATTCGGAAATAGGATCAATCCGACGCATAGGCATTACCCAACACCGACTAGCCTTGAGAAAACATGAATCTTCCACTTATACGCAAAACTCCCTGTAGTTTGAAATCGCTTGCGATCGCAAGCATCGGGATTGCTTTTCCCCTCTCACTTAACGCGCAAGTTTCCAACGACTATACCGAATGGGATACCTACCGTGGTGACCAAAAGGGCAACCAGTACGCCGAACTGGCCCAAGTCCACGCCGCGAACGTTCATAAGCTCGAATTAGCCTGGCAGTACCGAACAGGGGATGCGAACGAACGCTCTTCAATCCAGGTCAATCCGATCGTTGTGGATGGCTTACTCTACATGTCTACGCCCACCTTGCGAGCCGTCGCGCTCGACGCGGTCACCGGCGAAAAAGTCTGGGTCTTCAAGTCCGAGGAATACAACGAAAACCAAACGCTCTTTCGCGGACGCACACGCGGCGTCACGTATTGGGAATCCGATGACGGCAGTGATCGACGAATCTTTCTTTTCGTCAAACATCGCGTCTACGCCCTGAACGCTAAAACCGGAGAACTCATCCGTTCTTTCGGAGAAGACGGACACATCGACCTGCGATACAACCTCGGAATTGACCCGGAACGCGCCTCGGTCGAGTGCACTTCTCCGGGATCGGTGTATAAGAATTACCTCATAGCTGTTGGGCGGGTACCGGAAGGCTACGATTCTACTCCGGGCCACATTCGAGCCTACGATACCGTCACAGGCGAATTCAAGTGGATCTTTCGCACTATTCCCGAAGAAGGCGAATTTGGATACGACACTTGGGAGTTCGTCAAGGGCGAACGCTATGGAGGGGCCAATTCCTGGGGCGGCATCACCATCGACGAAAAGCGGGGTTGGGTCTTCGCCTCCACCGGATCGCCCTCTTATGACTTTTATGGCGGATTCCGAAAAGGAGACAATCTCTTCGGCAACTGCGTACTCGCCCTCAACGCCGAAACCGGAGAACGCATCTGGCACTACCAAACCGTGCATCACGATCTATGGGACTACGACAATCCTCCCGCTCCCGTCCTGGTCACCATCGGTAGTGGCGAGAACGCCAAAGACGCGGTGGTCCAGCTCACGAAAATGGGGCTGACCTTCGTCCTTGACCGAGACACGGGCAAACCGCTCTTCCCCACTCCAGAAATACCAGTACCGTCGTCCAAAATCGCTGGCGAATACACCTCTTCCACTCAACCCATTCCCCTTAAACCAGCGCCTCTCGGTCGCCTTGGCATATCCGAAGCCGATCTGACCAATATCTCGCCAGAAGCGCGAGCCCATGCATTGAAGGAATTCGCGAGATACGATTCAGGCACGCTATACACCCCTCCTTCAGAGCGAGGCGTGATCACCAGCCCAGGATTATTCGGAGGCGTCGAATGGCACGGAGCTTCCTTCGATCCCTATCAAAGTATCTTGTATGTTAATTCCAATGACAGTCCTACCATTTCACGCCTTCGAAAAATTCACGAACCAGCTAATAGCGCCAATATAAGCGAAATCGATCGGGGCCGCGTCCTGTACGCCAAAAACTGCACAACCTGCCACGGAATCGATCGCCAAGGCATACCGCCCCTCTTTCCAAGCGTCGCCAATCTGAACAAAACCGAGCAAGAGATCGTAGCCATCATCCGCGATGGCGGAAACATCATGCCGGCTTTTCCTCACTTCGCAAAAGACGAGATCGCGGCCTTGGCAGCCTACATGGCAAGTCCAGAGACTGAAGCCGCGGAAGTATCCGATCAGGAAATGAAGACGCGCTACTTGGCTGAAGGCTATCATCTCTTTACCGACCACCAAGGCTACCCCGCCATTTCACCACCGTGGGGTACGCTAAACGCCATCGATCTCAAAACGGGAGAATTTGCTTGGCGTATACCGCTCGGCGAATATCCGGAATTGGCCAAACAAGGTATTCGCAACACGGGCACGCTGAACTACGGCGGAGCGGTTGCCACCGCGGGTGGACTGGTATTCATCGCCGCCACTGCCGACGAAAAAATTCGCGCCTTCGAGAAGACCCGAGGCAAGCTGCTTTGGGAATATCAGCTTCCCGCGGGCGGCTACGCGACCCCCAGCGTCTACATGGTCGATGGGAAGCAATACCTCACTATCGTCGCCGGCGGGGGCGGCAAGAACCGAACAAAATCAGGCGACTACGTGCTCACATTCGCCCTCCCCAACGCCACTGAAACGGTGGAAGATTACGCCTCGATGACCGCAGACGAAGAAGGCTGGATCTCCCTCTTCGACGGCGAAACGTTAGAGGGCTGGACCCACATGAACGGTTCGCACACCTATACCGTCGAAGACGGCGCCATTATTGGCCGCACAGTAGAAGGCAGCCAAAACTCCTTCTTGTGCTCACTCGCAGAATTCGGGGACTTCGAATTCGAATGCGAAACCATGGTGGATGACATCACCAATCAAGGCATCCAATTCCGCTCTTCAGTTCGCCCCGTCACCGAGCGAGATCATCCAGCATGGCGGGCAGGACGCGTCTGGGGACCTCAACTTGAGATTCGCCGCAATATGGGTCCTGGAAAAATAACTACAGGCGTCCTTTACGGAGAAGCCCTAGGAACAGGCTGGCTCTCCTCCGAGGAAAAAAAGGCCGACAGCCACGATTACTTCATCTCCGAGGGCTGGAATAAAGTGCGGATCGTTGCCAACGGCCCACGAATGCAAACTTACGTAAACGGACACCTCATCGAAGACATCACCCGAGAAGACGTCTACGAAACCCACCCCACAGGCTTCATAGCCCTGCAAATACACGGCATAAAAGGAGAACGTGAATTCACCATGGCCTGGAGAAGTCTAAAAATTCGACCACTTGAGTAATAAGTATTTATTAAACCACAGAGTACAGAACGCGCAGATACTAGATACTTATCCCCTCCGAAACATTCGCGAGTCCGCAAACAGACCTGACATCGGAATCATTACACCGAACAAAAAGACACATTCATTTCCCTTCAGCAAACCAGCAGGTAGATTTTTTACCCTAATCCTACTCATAGCGCAGAAATAGAACCCCGCCTGGGTTCACATCGATTTCCATATTGGTTTTGCCTTTAAGTTTATACTGCTTACGCCCCTGCCAAATATTGAAGATCGACACCGCTTCGCCTCCACTTAGCCCGAGAAGCGCCTTGCTTAGAGTAACGGTTTTCAGTCGATCGCTGCGGTTGAATACCCCTACCCAACCGCTCGTCTCGCTCTCCCGCTCAGGCGATTTCCAGATTTCGACTTCGTCGCCCTCGTACGCCAATGCACCCATTACACCGTTTTGATTGCAGGCTAGCATGTCAGGATCGGTGAGCAGCTTTAGGGAAAACCCATCCATCGTCGGCAGGTCGCCTCCCACCATCAGCGGCGACGCGGAAAGCGCCCTCAGGGTGATAAAGGTGAACATTTGGTCCTGCGAATACTGGGACCAGCGACGGTAGCCGTGCCCCGCCAAGACCACCGCGTCTTCATCCTCGTCGCCCATGAGTTCCGTTTTAGGCGACATCATCAAGAGCTGCCCAAAGGGGATCATATCCATATCGATCCAAAAATTGTCGGTTTCCTTGCCGGTCCATTTACGCCAAGCATCAAAGCAGTCATCTATGTAGCGGGCTTCATCCCATACATCCTGGGTCACCCGCAACATATTCGCCATTTGAAAACTCTCGATCGCGTTGGGGTCGACACGGTTTCCGGGCGAGAGGCTAAACAAAATCGGTCGGCCTGTTTTCTTGATCGCCTTGGCCACTGCCTCGACTTCAGCCGGATACGGCACGATATCATCGTATTTGATCATATCGACGCCCATATCGGCGAGGTGCTGCACGAGCCCGTCGTACCATTCTTGGGCTCCCGGCTTCGTCATATCCACCCCGTAGTTGTAGGTACACCACGTGCAGTTGAGCTTAGGATTTGTCTCCGCGATATCGCAGGCCGTATACTTCGTTCCCTTAATCGGCAGGTCCTGTTCGTAGGCTTTTCGCGGAATGCCGCGCATCATGTGAATGCCGAATTTCAATCCAAGTTCATGACAGCGATCGATGATCGGCTTCAGCCCGTTCGAAAAGTATACCTTCGAAGGGATCACATGTCCGTATTTATTAATCCTTACATCATGGGCATGCTTTTCTTGAGCGTAGAGCGTACCCGGTTTCAGCGCATATTCGCCGAACCAGCCATTATCGATGACGAAGTACTCGTAACCGTAAGGCTGCAGATGCTCGCCCATCGCCTCTAGGTTTTCCATGGCCGCCTCCTGATGCAGGTAGACGCCGTAGCTATCGAAACTATTCCAGCCCAAAGGAGGAGCCGGAGCGAGTTTAGGTTCACCGTTTGCTATAATGAGAGTCGGACCGATCGCCAGTAGCAGACTCCAAAATTTGATTAAGCGCTTCATATTGATTTTACGTATAAAAAGTGTGAACCATTTTTCAGAGATTGGGCGCCCCTTCTGCCCTCACTCCGGAATACCCAACCCAGTTTCGGGAGGCCTCCATTCTCCTACAAATCAGTGCTTTTCGGTTATGAACTTCAGCCCAAAAGCTAAAACAGAATTCCCAATAGGTGAAAAATGAGCGCACCAATCCTATAAGACGAACGCACGAACCCTGAAGCTTACTACAAAAGACAGCGAGTCCGGAAACCTCTCTCCACCCTATTCAACCTAGGTGGAACGGGGCCTCCGGACCGGTTTATTCACAATTAGCTTCAGTCAGTTCCCCGTACTCTCATGCGCTCTTCGAATCCTTGTATGCAGAGGGCGAGACACCAAATTCCTTACGGAATATTTTCCCGAAATAGCTTAGATCCAATATCCCAACCTTTTCTGCAACTTCGGATACCGTCAAAGCTCCCGATTGCAGCAAACTCGCGGCTCGCTTCAGACGCATTTTCCGCACGAATGCTTGCGGACTCTCGCCCGTAACCCCTTTCAGCTTTCGGTTCAAGGTGGAGCGGCTCATCGACATAAGGCTACCAAATCGCTCCAAGTCGAACTCCTCCTCGTTCATATGGTCTTCCACGACTTCAAG
>Ga0315321_10005025_pt1 | contig 10108 bp, 1 predicted proteins | sample M180m21515metaG_FD_203464 | JGI IMG/M metagenome (GOLD analysis project Ga0315321, IMG submission 203464) | Ammonia-oxidizing marine archaeal communities from Monterey Bay, California, United States - M1 80m 21515 | ecosystem: Environmental > Aquatic > Marine > Intertidal zone | place: USA... | reverse complement strand
GTAAATGATAAACCACCACCTATTGCTGTCATACCTGAACAACCATCTGCCATACCACACGACCAAAAATCGTTAGGTAATATACAACTACCATCATCTATTGTTGCCAATGGGTCATAATTAAGTGCGGTTGGGTCTGTACAACCCCAAATATCTTGATTACATCTTACTTCCCAACATTCAAGTTCACAATCTTGTAGTGTTTGATATTCTCCACTACCATCACATCTACTCTTACATCCCTGAGGACTACATGTATATGTTGTTGTGTCTGTACAACATGTTAAACTACAGTCTTGTAGTGAAACACCTGAACCGTCAAATACAGCTACACAACCACATGGTTGTGAAGTATCTGAACAAGATGTAGTACCTATTCCAAATTGAGAAACCCCTATACCGTTATTAACTTCATTAACAACTTGTTGATATGTCATACCTAAATTTACTGAGAAAACACCAGCTCCCCAAACAAGATTTAATTGGTCTATAAATTCTGACCAAGTTGTACAATATCCTTGTGGGTAACTGACAATGTTAAAAGCGTTAGTTGTATCTGTAGCACCTAGATTAAAATTATTAAACGTAAATCCTGTAGCTAACTGTAGAACACCACTACAACCATCACCACACTTACAGTGAGTTGGTAGATTATTTAATATTGTTTGTGACGATTCTTCTTTACAGAAAGAGTAGTTAGTTATACCTGAATTTTGATTTGATGGTGATGCTACAGGATTAGCTAAATAAGTTAAAACATCGTCATCTGTTAAATAACCCAACGTTGTTCCTGTCACACCAGTTATGTTAGTTGTACTACTAACATTAGATGTTATAGTTCCTGTGTCACAAGTATATGTTTCTTGTAAACCACAACAATCATTAATAGCTGTATTATTTTCACAATCAAACTGAGTTTGGTAGTGTCCGGTTGTTAAGTAATGACCTAACACTTCAACACATGGTTGGTTGTAGCCGTTAGTACAAGGTACTGTATCAGGACACTTCCAACTAGTAGAACATCCACCTAGTGATAACGTCTGACATTCAACTAATGAAGCCCAAGGGCCGTTACTAGGTAAGAAAGTGTTTATAGGTGCACCATAATATCCATATGCACATCCATAACTACCCGTTGAGTCCAACACACACGACCAACTCAATGTCTCTGATGGACAACAACTACTTCCACATAATATTTCGTTAGCGTATGTACCACTATTATCTAATGTATCATAACAATAACAATCATCATCACTACAACAAGATTTAATATCAAATTCAATATTAAATGCTGTACAAACAAAATGTGTATTAATCTTAGTATTTATATCGGCTATTGTATCAGAAACTGATAATGTTATACCTACAACAGCATTTACAACCGTATAAAAATCATTCCATGTTTGGTATAACGCTCCTCCATTTATTAGTTGGTGTGAAATTGTATACAGATATTGGTTTGGTATGTAGTCAACAAGTTGAGTATAACAATCTGTCCAGCCCCAAGGAGAACCAGCTAAAGCCATGTTGGTTTGTACTTGAGCCCATGATATCTGAGGTGTGGTTAATATTGCCCAACTATTCACACCAAATAATGTTGTTGGTGCACTAACTCTATAATATTCTAATAAAGTTGTGGTGTCGTTGGTAATCCCTAGATATGTTTTACTTCCACATATAGGTAGATACTCTGTTCCACTAACACAATTCCAAGTAGTTGCTGTACAACATGATAGTTCACAATCTGTTTTACTTGTATAAGCTCCGGTACCATCAAACATTTCAATACAACCACAACTATATGGGTTATCACATTCACAATCAGCCCAACCATAATAAACACTACTAGACGGGTAAACTGCCTGTACCTCATTTTGTAGAACGTTTAATGGTAATCCGTTTACTGCATTAGGAACTGATATTCCTTGTAAAGCTGCGGTATAAGCTGTTAAACTTGTGTAGTTATTTGATGATATTGCTGCTATCGATGATGTTATACCTGTAAGTCTAATTAGTTGTCCATTATTAGGTCCTAATTCACATTCAGCTAAAGGTGTGCTTGATGTGGACATAATCTCACATTTAAATGTTGTTAAGTTTAACCCATATGTAGTTAAAGAATTACCAAACCATTCATAACACCCTTCAGCGTCGGTAAATAATCCTGGTACTAATGATAGACCATCACAGTCATCAATTATTGTATTAGTAGCACAACTCCAAGTTGTTGCTGTACAAGCTGTTGTTGATGCTGATAAGTGTGTTGGGAAAGGTCCGAGCGTACCTGCAGGTATTGTTGTTCCAGTACAACCTATGGTACATGGGAAATCAACACATTCACATAAGTTCCAATCATAAGTTATTGTTACACCACCAACATTCTCAATATCAGCTATACTAGATATTGTTGTTGAAGGATAATATATTGACATAAATGATGTAACGTCATTCCAAGTGTAAGCTATTGTAGATACTGGTATGTTAGAATTAAGTGTTAATGTTAAATTATTAACCTGTGACCAATATGCGTTTGCTGGTGCTCCAGAATAACATGTGTTTGTAGCGTTTGTTGGTGTTGTTATGTATAAAAATTTGAATGATTGGAATAACTGATTATTCCATCCAACTGTAGACGCTAACTTATCAATATGGTCATCAATATCACCACTTGTGATTGTTGACCAAGTTAGTAAGTCACAAGAATTAATAGTAGAAGCTGTCTCAACATACCAATTTTCTTGACACACACCTGTACAAGCGTTATATGTTAAGTGTGTAGCTCCAGTGTTTATGTATTGGACACAACCAAGACCAGTGGATATGTTGTTAGAGTCAGTTACACATGGGTCATCACAATCCCAAGACTTACAACTTCCAGTACAAGAAATGTAACTTGCGTATGTTTGTCCAGTACCAATATATTGTTGACATCCATTATCTAGAAGGTGGTTAGCTACTGGGTCACAATTATATGAGAAACATTGTGCTTGACAGTCTGACATCATATTAAGTCCAGTAAATGTACCTCCAGTACCATAAAGACCATTAGACTCACTTAGTGAACCAGGACTATTATATACCTCACAACCAACACTACTACTAGTAGTACAAGATACTGATTTACACATTGCTTGACAATCTGGTAAAGACATTGTACCTGTCCAAGATAAAGTACATCCTGTAGTAGTACACGCGTAATATGATGGGTCACATGTAGCTGTACAAGCAGCTTCTGTTGCATTTGGGAATGTGGTGTTTGTTGTGTATAGTGTTTCTGCTGATATACAACTTCCCACAGTCGGTGATGTTAGTTGTAAATGAGTACTCATAGTTGTCCACCAAGGTTCTGTGGCACCCCACACGACTTGACCACCCCATAAATCTGTCACCCATCCTTTAGCTTCTAGATTTCCGTATGTTGCTGTTGTTGAATCCCAGTATGGATTCATAACTTCTATTTGTGAAAGGTCTGTAGGTGCAAAACCAAGACTTGACGCTCCTATTGAGATTGGTGCTGTCCCGGTCTGATACATACCGTCTTCTGGTACATTATTACCTGGTCTTATAGCTGCCAAATTTTGTAATAGTGACATTGTTGTTCCCGTTCCTACTGGAGTACTATAACCAAAGTTTCCAGCGTGTGTAACTACCATTCCTCGTATTGTTCCTGTTGCCGCTGTCACAGCATTATGATATGTTGTGTTTGCTGTATAATCTTCTTTCCATTGTATTTGTGGTTGACCTGTCATATATGGTATAGTACCTACCATAGTACTACTGTGGTAATTATGGTCTGGAAAACTGTTGTTTCCATGTGCTTGTATACCATTTATTACAAGTCCACGAGTACCGGTTATGAAAGCTATAGTTAATGTGTTCGCTGAAGTATGAGCTGTTGGTGCTATACCTTTAGTGGTTACACTACTTATATTACCCATCGATGTTGCTATATTATTATATGTTCCTGCTGAATATTGGTCGTACCAATCGTTATTACCACCTTGGTCAACAGCAGGCCAATTAGTTATGTAACTTGCACTTTGTAGATAACCTATACTCTCTAAAGCTTCTTCGTCATAATAATCTGTAGGTTCATAAGGTGTAGAACCACTACCAGGAGGTGCTTTGAAAGTATTACTATATATTGAGTTCTGCCAGTCTAACCATCTTCCATCACTAACTAGTGTATGGTACACATTACCCTGGTGATTTGGATGTGTATTTGATAACCAAATGTGGAAATCCTTTCTTAACTCAGGTATGGTTCCTAAAGCACTGAATGGGAATACCGCTGTATCATAATAAACATATATTGTTGTTCCTGTGGATAGTGTATTGGCTACACAACCCCAACCAACACAATTTGCTTCACAAGACGCTTCAGTCAAATAAGTATCAATACCACTGGTATATTCACCAGGTCTTAATACACAACCACTAACAGTACACTCATAAAATGCACACACACTAGAAGCTGTACAAGCAGTTTCAGATACATAAGTTGACGCGGTATTAGGGAACTCTGTACAACCTAATGAACCAAGACCAACACAAGTCCAAGAAGCACAACCTTCGTTACAAGCTGTAACACTAGTATATGTATATGCCGTATTAAAGTGTTGTGTACAAGCATTTGATACATTATATGATAATCCACCAGTTAATTGTACATAAGCACACTCCCAAGATTCACATTCATTATCACATGTATTAGCTAAAGCACTTCCTAAAACTGTGTATGTACCACCAGTACCTTCATTATTATTAATATTACTTATTGACCCAGTAACATTATATTGTTGACAACCAGCGTTTGTACAATCCCAAGACTTACAGTCTGTACTACACAACATGTCTGTTGTATATGAACCTAATGTACCACCGGAACCATTTAAGTATGAAGGTGCACCTAAAGTGTTATATTGTGAACATCCTGAAGGTGTACAATTAAACGATTCACACCCACCTAAACAAGTTGATAAGAGTGAATATGAACCGGAATTTCCTATTATGTAGGTACATCCAGTTGTTGCACAATTATAACTATAACAAACATTATTACAATCATTAAATACTGTATACGTACCACCACTACCTTCACCAGCATTAAATAATACACAACCTGAAGGTCCACAGTCCCATGATTGACATGTTCCGGTACAACTAATTTCTGTACTATATGTACCACCTGTACCGTCACCACCATTATATGGTTGACAACCCATAGGTAAACAATCCCATGATGTACAAATATTATCACAAGAGCTATTGTCGTAAGTACCTCCCGTACCACCTAACCCATCATAATATGATGCGTGGGTAGGGTTAATATTATATTGTTGGCATCCGTCAGCTGTACAATCCCATGAATTACATAAATTGTTACAACTACTAGCATTTATACCGTAAACTTGTTGGGTGTATGTACCACCACTACCGTAGTTAGCTTCTGGTATACATCCAGTTATTGTACAGTTATATGATTCACAAGTAGCTGTACACGATATTAAATCAGGGAACATTCCACCAGTACCTTGTGCGATAACACATCCTGTTGCTGTACAATTATATGATTCACATGAGCCTGTACAAAGTGCTTGTGTAGTGTAAGTTCCTCCAGTACCTGTTTGTTCGTTACACCCTGAAGCACCACAGTTCCATGACGTACAAGCTTCTAGTGTAGCGGTTCCTCCAGTACAATCGGATAAACTACTAAAAGTTCCTCCGGTACCTAGTTGAGATACACATCCTGTAGGACTACAGTTATATGATATACAAGTACCGGTACATGATGTCATAGCGGTATAAGTTCCTCCAGTTCCAGCTTGTGAGAAACATCCAGTGTCTGTACAGTTAAATGATTCACATACATTATCACAAGAAAGTAAACTACTATACGTTCCACCTGTACCACCTTGACCATTATAATTTGTTGATGAACCGGCTAGATTATATCCTTCACACCCATTGTCTGTACAATCCCATGAACTACAAACGTTATTACAGTCATCAGCGTTTGCACCATATACAGCCACTGTATAAGTACCTCCCGTACCATCCTGTGATAGACAACCTATATTACTACAGTTCCAAGATGTACACGTATTTTCACATGAAGCGGAAGTTGTATATGTTCCACCAGTACCACTTTGTTCTAAACATCCGGTACTATTACAATTCCAAGATGAACATGTGCTTTCACATGAAGCGGATGTGGTATACGTACCACCCGTACCTGATTGACCTACACACCCTGTTGATGTACAGTTAAATGATTCACAAGTAGCTGTACATGATGCTAAACTATTATAAGTTCCACCAGTACCTATTTGAGAAACACATCCTGTAGGTGTACAATTATATGTTACGCATGTTCCGGTACAACCACTTTCTGTAGTGTAAGTACCACCAGTTCCTGGTTGTGAAACACACGAGTTGTCACCACAATTCCATGATGTACATGGTGCGGCCATACAATTAGGTAAACTGCTAAATGTACCTCCACTACCACCCATTCCGTCAACATATGAGGCGTGGGCAGGGTTAATATTATATTCCTGACATCCCCAATTTGCGGTACAGTCCCATGAGGTACAATCATTATCACAGAGATGTGCTGTTGCACCATGTATAGCTAAAGTATATGTTCCGCCAGTACCGTCCTGCGTTAAACAACCGTTAGTTGTACAATTCCAAGATGAACAGTTAGTGTCACAAGCGATTGAAGTAGAGTATGTTCCCCCAGTACCTAAGTGTCCAGCACCAGTCCAAGTATTTCCGGTTTCATTATAGTAACTACAACCACTTGTTGTACAAGTATATGATGTACACGCTCCAGTACAAGAAGCTAAATCATTATAAGTACCTGTTATTATATCACCAACAACACAACCTGTATCAGTACAATCGTACCTAACACATGCTGTTTCTGCTGTACAAGCTGTTAAACTAGATTGTGATAAAGTATTACCAGTATTTGGGTATTCTAAACAACCACCTGGATGTGGTACAAATGGATTTTGACAAGACCATGACGTACATCCGGTTTGACAATCTGCTAAAGATAAAGCTACACTTGTTGGATTATAGAATGTACCACCAGTACCTGTTTGATATGTACAACTGTCTGCTGACCACGCGTTTGCTGTTGTTGGTTGAGACGCTAGTGCTGCACAATTATATGAACCACATTCAGATTGACAGTCTGCTAATGGAAATGCTCCATTATATGTACCTCCGGTTCCTGCTTGAACTACACATCCGTTAGTTGTACAATTATAAGAAACACATTGTAGATTACAGTCAGCTTCTTCGTCCCAATCCCAAGGACCAGTATTACCTGATGAACTAACACAACCACTAGCACCACAGGTCCAACTAATACAAGTTCCCGTACAAGCTGCTAGTGTAGCTGTTCCACCAGTACCACCTTGACCTGATAGTCCTCCTGGGGCATTAACATATGATTGAGCTGTTTGATATGATGAACTATTCCATGTTTGGCATCCACCAGACGCACATTCAAATGACTGACAGGCTCCTGTACATGACGCTAAACTATTATAAGTTCCACCAGAACCTGGATTACTAACACAACCATAATCAGTACAGTCCCAAGTTTCACAAGATGCTGTACAAGATGTTAAACCATTAAGGTAATTTGTTACATCGTAATATGTTCCACCACTACCCACCATAGGGTTACAACCTGTTAGTGAACAATTATATGAATAACATGATGCTGTACAAGTTGCTGAAGTACTAAAAGTTCCTCCAGTACCTGCTTGTTCTACACAACCACTAGAACCACAATTATATGACACACAAGTTCCTGTACATGAACCAGAAGTTGTATATGTTCCACCAGTACCTAGGTGTCCACTACCTGCATCTACACCACTCACATTCCATAAACTACAACCACTTGTTGTACAAGTATATGATGTACATCCTGTTTCACATTCAGCTTGTGTATTAAATTGTGGTGTAGACCCAACTTGTGGTGTGTAAGGCATACAACCATCCCAAGTACACTGATGTGGGTCATCCCAACAACACGATTCATCACCATATGTACCAGCCAAATTATAGGCTGTTGAGCCAACCTCGTTACCTAAACAATCCGCGTTAGCGTATTGGTCATAATTTGACATCGCGGGATTATTACACGCACCACCGAAACAACCAAGGTTACACTCATTTGATGCTGAATATGGAAAATCTAAATTAGTATTAGAATCTACCGCTCCTGATAGACATACTGTAGCTGTACCCGATACGGTACCAATCATACTAGATAAAAGATTATTTAAAGTGGATGATGATATACTTCCAAAAGTTGGGTCGTATGACCAACCATAAACATCAAGACCGTCTCCGTAATTAGAGTAAATGTTATTCACATAAGTTAATCCAGCACCCTGTGATGAGAAGTTACAAGCTGGTGGATTAAAACAAACCGAATTTATACCAGTATCACCGACCAGACACAATTCTGGTAAAGAACCATCTGTCTGACCAATTATTAAATCACCTGCTGTTAGAGGGTCAAGATATGTGTCTCTTGGTGATGTTCCTTGAATCCACGTACCGTCTAATGTACCTGTTCCACCCATACCTGTATAATTCTGATTACCAGAATCTATCATACCTATTGCGTGGACAATGAAGTTCTTTTCTGATTGTACTTGTGAACCATCTGCAGCTGTAACTGGTATTAAAACGGAGTTAAGTGTTCCTGGCTGAAAATTGTTAGATGCTGAAGATGTGGTTACAAGGTTATATACATTATTAATATAGTCACCACGGTCATTATTCATTATTGTAGGAATTGAATAACCGTTCCACCAATCAGGACCAAACGCGTTAAGTGCAATTGACGTGGAGTGATAAGATGAAGCTTCGTTTGCAAAAATTACTACAATAATATTTTTCTGTAATACATTTGCTGTTGGTGTTGTAGGGATACCAGTAAAATTATTATCGTAACCTAAACCAGTATTACCACCAGTTGGTCCTGGATTAGGTGTAATGTTAGCGTGGTGATAGTATACAGCTCTAGGTGTATCCAACCATGTAATATCAGTGTTTATGTGGTGGTAATCACCAGTCCAACCATCTGCTGTTAATCCCGCTAAATATATGCCAGCTTGAGTTCTGGCTATTGTTCTCTGTGCGTCATTAAAACTACCTGAAGAGTCATACACAAAAAAGAAATCCGCGTCTGATGCTACTGACGTTGGACAACCCCATCCAATACAAGCATCTTGACAGGATTGTAGTGTTAAATAATTACCGGTTGCTTCTGTCATACATCCGAAGGTGGTACATGAATAATTTGCCATATGATAAATTGTTTTTTTCTCTATTATAAGTAGGTGCTTAGCACCTTATAAATAAATATCCCAAACATTACGTTTGGGATACCCTAAAAACAATCTATTTATTTTTAATACTACATTGGTTCGAAACAAAGAGTTTGGTTACTTCTCCAGTTATTACCAAGGTCAGGTAAATGTAGTGTTATCGTACCATTATCTTCAGTAATGAAAAGACGGAAATTTAAACCGTATAGAGTTTGACTACAAATAACTCTTTTCATGTCAGCGTTAAATTCAACATATTCATTAGTTTTAAAAGTGCTATTAACTTTTAGTTGGTACCACTCAGGCTCCCCATTAAAATATAGTGGTAGAGTTGCATTAAGCGTGTAGTCCGATGGGTACATTGGCATGTTAACCAGTATTGTATCAATATTAAACTCACCATTACTAAAATCTGCTGTAACACCATATTCACTATAAGGGTACCCAACATAATTTATATTATTTGACGGGTCGTTATTGTCAATATACTCGTATGTACATTTAACTAATTTATAATTTGGTTGTGATGTTGTGGCATTGTTAGTTGTTGTATCAGTATTACTAACTGTTGTAGTATCGATATTATTAACTGTTGTGGTATCGATATTATTATTTGTTTCTATGTTTTGTGGGATTGGTGTGAATATGTCGTCCTCTTTTTGGCACGACATCATTAATAATGATGTTATTAATAGTGGTAGTAGGTAGTTTTTCATTGTATTTTATGTTTTTAATTATTT
>Ga0315321_10005022_pt1 | contig 10109 bp, 10 predicted proteins | sample M180m21515metaG_FD_203464 | JGI IMG/M metagenome (GOLD analysis project Ga0315321, IMG submission 203464) | Ammonia-oxidizing marine archaeal communities from Monterey Bay, California, United States - M1 80m 21515 | ecosystem: Environmental > Aquatic > Marine > Intertidal zone | place: USA... | reverse complement strand
GGTTGCAATGCTTGTGTGATTGCCTGCCAGAGCGAAAACAACATCTCGGTGGTCGGTAAAAAGGGTGTGCTTAGCAATCGGGAGATGGCTTGGCTGCGAATCGATCGCTACTATTCGTTTGATGCCCAGCTGGATAACCCTCTAGCAGAGGCTAAGCACCAGGACTGGGATCATTTGGCGGCGCTTCCTGAAGGCGCGCTGGATAATCCAAAAGTGCACTTCCAACCGATGATGTGTCAGCACTGTGAAAACGCAGGTTGTGAGACGGTGTGTCCCTTCACGGCTTCGATGCATGATGATGAAGGCATTAACCAGCAGGTGTACAACCGCTGCGTCGGCACCCGGTATTGCGCCAACAACTGCGCCTACAAAGTCCGACGCTACAACTGGTTCGAATACAGCTTTGAGCGGACCAACTGGCTGACTACAATGGTCAACCCAGAAGGTAAGAACCATGCACGCTACAACAACGCAGGCGAACTGAACAACCGGTACAACCCGGAGGTCACGGTCCGAACGCGTGGTGTCATGGAGAAATGCTCGTTCTGTTCGCAACGTGTGCAGAAGGCTAAGATTCAAGCACGTAGCGAAAACCGAAAAGTACGTGACGACGGCGAGCTGCAAACAGCATGTGAGTCAGCTTGCCCCGTCAATTGCATCACCTTTGGCGATGTGAACAACGCTGAGACTCGCATCTCACAGCAGGTTGCAGGCGTTCGTTCGTATCGTATTCTGGAAGAGGTCGGCGCTAAGCCGTCGGTCTTCTATCTTACTCGAATTTGGAACCCTTAGCGGTGGCTCTACAGAACCTTTAGGACGCGAGCAGCTCGATGGCAGTTGAACAAGTCTACGGAACGCCCGTACTCAACGAGAAAAAGGGTCCTCTTGGCGGTCCTCGCTGGGATCGTGAACCCTTAGTTCTCAATGGGCGAACCTTTCATCAAATCACCGAGGATGTCTGTGCGCCTTTAGAGCGCATGCCCTCGTTGCCTTGGATTATTGCTTTCGGATTCGCGCTTCTTGGAGCTGCGATCTTTGGGAGTGTTATCGTCTCAGGTACCCTCTTCACCGGCATGGGTATGCACGGTGTGAATCATCCCACGGGTTGGGGTGTGCACATCGTCAACTTCGTGTTCTGGATTGGTATCGGGCATGCAGGGACGCTGATCTCTGCCGTCTTGTTCCTCTTCCGGCAGAAGTGGCGCACCGGGGTCAATCGCTCCGCAGAAGCGATGACCATCTTTGCGGTGATGACCGCAGGTGTCTTTCCAGCGGTCCACGTTGGTCGCGCCTGGTTTGTGTATTGGATGCTTCCGTATCCGAACCATCGCTACTTGTGGCCGAACTTCAACTCACCTTTGGTCTGGGACATCTTCGCGATCTCGACCTATGCCACGATCTCGATCTTCTTTTGGTACATGGGTTTGGTGCCTGACTTCGCGACCGTTCGCGACCGCGCTATCCATCCGCTTCGCAAAAAGATCTACGGTCTGTTGAGCTTGGGTTGGACCGGCTCGAACCGTGCCTGGCGTCACTGGGAAATCGCTTGTCTCATCCTGTCGGGCTTGGCGACACCGCTGGTGCTCTCAGTGCACACGATCGTGTCCTTTGACTTTGCGACCTCGATTGTTCCGGGTTGGCATGCCACCATCTTCCCACCCTATTTTGTGGTGGGTGCGATCTTCTCTGGCTTCGGTATGACGCTGACCCTTCTCATTCCGATGAGATCCTGGCTGAAGCTCGAAGATTACATCACGATGAACCACCTAGAGGCGACCAATAAGGTCCTGCTGACGACTGGTATGATCGTGGGGTTCGCGTACTCGACTGAGTTCTTCATGGCGGCTTACTCAGGCTCGCACTGGGAAGGCTTCATCTTCCGAAACCGCGCCTTTGGTACCTATTGGTGGGCTTACTGGATCATGTTCAGCTGCAACGCCTTTGTGCCGCAGATCTTCTGGTTCAAGAAGATGCGACGCAGCATCCCTGTCATGTTCGTGGTCTCACTGCTGGTGAATGTCGGCATGTGGTTTGAACGTTACGTGATTATCGTCACCTCGCTCACGCAAGACTTCCTGCCACAGAACTGGGGCTTGTACGTCATGAGCCCCTTCGATTGGGGACTGACGATCGGCTCCTTCGGCTGGTTCTTCATGTTCTTCCTCCTGTACTGCAGAACGTTCCCGACGGTAGCGATCGCCGAGGTCAAGAGTGTGCACAACCCAGATGACGGTGCAGGCGTTGCCGCACAGCATCCGCAAGGAGCGCACTGATGTCTGAACTTAGAGGAATATACGGTGTCTTTCGTCATCCCGATGACTTGATCCACGCAGCGAACAAGACGAATGAGCGAAACTATGAGAGCTGGGATTGCTTCACGCCTTACCCAGTGCACGGTCTCGACCCAGCGATGGGCTTAAGCCGTTCATGGTTGCCATGGGTTACGCTCACCTTTGCGATGATCGGTCTCACGACGGCGGTGACGCTTCAGGTAACCATCATGGGCTTTAACTGGCCAATGAACTTTGGCGGACGCCCGTTCATAGCCTTTCCGGACTTTGTCCCGATCATGTTCGAGCTCTCCGTTCTCTTCGGTGGTTTGTCGACCTTCTTTGGCGTGTTCTTAAGCCAAGGCTTGCCGAACCTGAAACCCACCATCATCGACAAGCGCTTCACCGACGACCGCTTCGGTCTGTGGATCGGCGCCGACAATGACGGCTTTGACGCTGATGAGATCAAAGAGTTCATCCAGGAGCTAGGAGCCGATGAGGTTCTCGAGCATCGGGAGGACTCCGAATGAAATACCTCGCACTCAACCTCCTGACGATGACGCTGGTCGTGTCAGGCTGCAATATCGAGATTGGCTACCCCGCTGGCGACAAACCGTTCATCTCGTTTAATCGACTGGACATGGACGACAGCACGGCGACGGAAGCGCAAGAAAAGGGTCGTCTTTTACCGCCGCCCGGTTCGATTCACACAGGCCAGACCGACTATCCATTCCCCAAATCTCCAGAAGGGCGTGCAGAGGCTGGGGATCTTTTGAAGAACCCCCTGCCGCTGACCGCTGAGAATCTTGAGGTCGGTCAGACGATGTACAACACGTACTGCGCAGCCTGCCATGGTTTAGACGGCTTAGGCCCCATGTCGAAGTCGCGCAGCGCGGCGACCGATCGAGGGGTGACGCCAGGTAATAACCTCACGGACGCTCGGCTCTATGCGCTCAGCAAGAACCGTCCGGGAGAGATCTTTCATGTGATTACCAAAGGGAACATCGTGATGGGTAGTTACGCCGGACAGCTCGAACCACTCGAGCGATGGGCTGTTGTCCACTACGTGCGAACCCTCGGCACGGTGCAAAATCCACCGTCCGCAGTCGAATAGGAGCTCGAGCACATGGCACACGAGCAACTTGAAATTCCAGCACGCGTCGAGATGCCTTCATGGCATAAGACGCTCTGCTTTGCCTTCATGGGCGTTGGCGTCGTCGGCGCTATTGTCGGTGTGGCAACTGATTTCATCGCCTTCCAGACTGGGTACTTAGCCGGTTTCTGGTTTACTTTTAGCTTGGCGCTCCTCGCCGGCTTCTTCCAGGCAATAGGCTATGCGACCACTGCGCACTGGAATGTCACCATTCGGCGGATTCCAGAGGCGATGACGCACTGGCTGCCCTACGCCGCCGTGCTCGGTCTGGGAGCGGTTGCGTTCCTGTTCGTTCCGCACGGGGTGTTCGAGCACTGGCTGCATCCTCATGGCGCCCACAAGGCGGTGATCGAGTCGAAACTTTGGTGGCTCAATGTGCCACGCTTCATCATCACTTACTTTGTGGTGATGGCGCTGCTGGTCTTCCTGACCCGCAAGATGGTGAACCACTCGTACGCTCAAGATGAAGATGGCGACACCGAGCACACCTGGCGTAAGCAAGGTTTGGCGGGTGCGTTCCTGATCGTCTTTGCGCTCGGCTACTCAGCTTTGGCTGTCGACTTTGTCATGAGCTTACAGCCAGCTTGGTTCTCGACCATGTGGGGCGTCTACATGTTTGCGGGTCACTGGCAGGCGTGCTGCGCCTTGATCTGCTTGGTCTCAGTATGGCTGATCGAAACGGATCGTATCTCGAAGACTTGGCTTAACGAGAATCATGTTCACGATATCGCTAAGTTCACCTTCGCCTTCACCGTGTTTTACGCCTACATCGCGTTCAGTCAGTTCCTCTTGATCTGGTATGCAAACCTTCCTGAAGAGGCGACCTTCTTCATGCACCGGGCTCAAGACGGCTGGTTGCTCCACTCGTTGTGGATTCCTGCCTGTAAGTTCATTATCCCCTTCTCGATCCTGCTGCGGCACGGCATCAAACGGATGGGTACTGGGCTCAAGTACATCTGCATTTGGATCATCGCTTTTCAAGCGTATGAGATGTGGTGGGTCATCGCCCCCGCTACTCGTTACGGCTCCGCTCATCCAGGGCCTGGTATTCCCTTCATCGAATGGACTATGATCTTGGGTTTCTTCGGAGCCTTCTTGCTGGTCGCTGGCAAGGCGCTGACGAAGCAAAATATCATCCCGATCAAAGACCCTCGGTTGCATGAATGCATGCACCACCATCAGGTCTAAGGAGCTCTCATGCGCCTCGTTGCACTGAGCCTTCTGGTCTTCTCGTCAAGCACCTTTGCGGGAGATCAAACAGCAAAGGAAGCAGCCGCAAAGCCGGCGGCTGATCAACCCGCTGCCGCCAAAGCAGTTACGGCTAAGCCGGCTGCTCAACCGGAAGCAGCAGCCCCTGCCAAGCCAGCGGCTGCAGCCGCCGATACAGCGACCGCAAAGCCGGCAGCGGCTCCTGCTGCGCCTGCCCCGGACAACTCCATGTCCTCGGTTGCCAAATCGATGACGCTCGAAGCGGCGATCGCTTACGAGTTGAGCTTTGGGAAACCCTTCGGGCTGACGATCTATAAGGGTGCGAACTTTCTCCTGCCAGGGCTGACTGAGCTTGGGTTGAACTCGAAACTACCCGACCCGGTTTTACCCGGTCAGGACGAAACAGTTCCCGAGTCCATGCCTCCGAGTGAAAATGCCGACATCAAAGGCGAGGCTAAAGGGACCGAAACCAAGTAAGGTTTCCGTCTAGAGAGGCTCCCGTGGCAGACTCGGCGCCTCCGCTTTGGCGTGATTACTATTCCCTGACCAAACCAGGCGTGAGCCGTCTGCTCGCGCTGACGACACTGTGCACTATGTTCGTGGCGGCTAAAGGTCAGCCCGATCTGAGTTTGATGTTCTGGACCATCGCAGGCTTAACCCTCGCTACTGGAGCGGCTCAGGCTTGGAACATGGTCTTTGATCGGGACATCGATGCGCAAATGGAGCGCACCCAGAACCGGGCGCTCCCGCAAGGTCGCATCAGTCCTAAACACGCGACCGTCTTTGCCATCGTGTTAGCAGCCGCCTCGGCAGGCGTCTTGTTGACGCAAATCCCCGACCCTCGCAACGGAGGGATCAACTGGGCTTGCTTTATCGCCACCTTCGCTGGGCTGATCTTCTACGCAGTCGGCTATACGATGGTCCTCAAGCGCAACAGCATTCACAATGTGCTCCTTGGAGGCATCGCAGGCGCCCTCCCCCCTCTTGTGGGCTGGACCGCCGTTACAGGGCGTCTCGATCCGGCTGGCTGGGCTTTGTTCGGTATCGTGTTCTTATGGCAATGCCCGCATACTTGGGCATTAGCGATCTGGCGGGACCTCGATTATACCCGCGTCGGTGTGCCCATGCTCCCTGTGATCCGGGGACGCGCCGAGACCAAACGACAGAATTTATTTTATGTCTGCATGCTCTCAATCACCTCAGTGCTCTTTGCCTTCTTCAACGGCATGGGGCCTTTGTTTCTGATTCTGGCAACCGTTGCGGGCCTTCGCTACATCCAGCTCTCGATTCAAGCCCTCAGCGAGGCCGATGAAGAGGCTTGGGGAAAGAAAATGTTTTTCTTCTCGATCAAGTACCTCGGAATTATCTTTCTCGCACTGCCTCTCGATGTGATGATCGCGCAGCCCTTTGGCTATGATATTGGAATGCGTGCAGACTGGATCGCTCTAATCGGCGAAGCGATTCAACTTCCCCCTGAGCTCTTGGAGCGCTGATGACCCATCCGATAATCGGCACGCGCGGAAGCTTGCTGGCGCGCACTCAAAGCACTTGGGTCCGCGACCAGCTCGGTTGCGGAGCGCTTAAAGTTATCAGCACGCGCGGCGATCGCTTGGTCGATCTACCGCTGCAAAGTAATCTTGAGAAAGGCTTGTTCACCAAAGAGCTCGAGGTGGCGCTCCTTGAGGGTGAAGTCGATCTTGCGGTCCATAGCCTCAAAGATCTCCCGGTTCAGCCTCCGCCGGGCTTAGTCGTGAACACGGCTCCGGCTCGAGCCCCCGCCGCTGATCTACTGATTTGGCGTCGCGGCGAGGACCTGAGCGTCAAAGGGCGACGCGTCGGCTCGTCATCGGCTCGACGGATCGCCATGCTCGAGGCCGCATTTCCCCACCTTCATGCGGTCCCGCTGCGGGGTAACGTCCCGACGCGACTCGACAAGCTTCGACGCGGCGATGCTGACGCACTGATTCTTGCAGAAGCTGGGATTCATCGCCTGGGATTGGATCTGAATGACTTTGACGTCGTTCGACTCAACCCTGAGCAATGGGTACCCGCTCCAGGTCAAGGGGCGCTGGGTTTAGAGCGTCGGGCCGATGATCAGCGAACAGCTGCCTTACTCGGCACCATTAGCGATCATGAAACCCACCAAGCCGTCGTGCTTGAACGAGCGGTTCTCGATCGCTTCGGCGGCGGCTGCCACGCCGCGATGGGTGCCTATGCGACGCGACTTGAGGGGGGCTGGAACCTGACCATCGGCGCCCGCCAAAACGACGGCGCTTTCGGTGTGGTCTCGATTCAGCTACCCGACGCAAATCCAAACCAAGTTGATGCCGCACTCGATCAGTTTCACGCCCGCGCTGTTCCGCTGAGGACGGTCACGACGACACCCTGGTCATGACGCAGCGCAGGGTACTGATCAGCCGCCAGCGATCCGACGCTAAAGAGCTATCCAAAAAGCTTGAAGATACAGGCTATAAACCACTAATAATACCGTCAATTGACATTATAGTTCGACCTTTGGATCAGCCCTTGGAAGATGCGATCAGCGCCGCAGCGATCATTGCGCTTCCGAGCCCCTCTGCGGCTCGTTTCCTCAACCAAGCTGAGGCTCCCAAAGGGTCGATCGTCTATGCTCAAGGCAAGGGCACTGCAGCCGCTTTAAAGTCTGGTCTGACTGCCCAAATTAGCCTGGGACTGTACGCTGCGGATCTCGCTCAAAGCATCCACCTAAATCACCCCAAAGCTCGAGTCACTATACTCCATGGCGACCGAACACGCGACGAGTTAAGCGATGCGCTAAAGGCTCTTGGTCATGAGGTCGAATCGCTCATGGTGTACGAGAATCGCTGCCCGAGCGGACTCGCCCGTGCACCCATCGAATTACACGCCGCTATCTATCACAGCCCAAGCGCTGCTCAGCGCCACCTGCAAGCCAACCCTTGGCTCAAGATGGTCGCCTCGGTGGCGATCGGTAAGACGACAGCGCAAGCTCTACAGTCCGGTGACTGTAGGCGTATAATCCAAGCTAAAAGCCCAAGGATCGAGGATCTGATCCTGGCGCTGGAGAATCTATGAATTCGCTCTTTGAGAAGGCAAAATCGTGCATACCCGGCGGCGTCCACAGCCCAGTGCGAGCCTTCGGCTCGGTCCCCGGTGATCCTGTATTCTTTCGCAGCGGCGAGGGGGCTTACATCGAGACAGAATCCGGGCAACGCTTGCTCGACCTGTGCATGAGCTGGGGACCACTGATCTTAGGTCACGCCCACCCTACCGTGGTTCAAGCCGTCCAAGAGGCTGCCTCCAAGGGGTTGAGCTTTGGCGCGTGCCATCGCGGCGAGACCGACCTCGCCGAGCAAATTCTCAAGGGCTTTGACTGGGCTGACCAGGTCCGTTTCACCAGCTCGGGCACCGAGGCGGTGATGACCGCCATTCGCCTTGCACGCGGGATCAGCATGCGCAGCAAGGTCATCAAGTTTGACGGCGGCTACCACGGGCACTTTGACAGCATGTTGGTCAAAGCCGGATCTGGCTTGGCGACGAGCGGCTTGGCAAATTCTGCCGGCGTCCCCGAAGCCTTCGCGGCGGATACGATCGTGCTTCCCTTTGATGACGAAGCTGCCCTCGAGCAGGCGTTCATTGATCACAAGGACGAGATCGCCTGCGTCGCGCTCGAACCGGTTCCGGGCAACAACGGGCTCCTTAAACAGCGCCAAAGCTGGCTAAAACGGATCCGGGCGCTGTGTAATGAGCAGTGCACGCTCTTGCTCTTTGACGAAGTGATCTCGGGATTTCGTACGTGTTATGGTGGCGTAGACGGCTGGATGGGTGTCGAACCCGATCTGACCACGCTCGGAAAGATCGTTGGCGGCGGCATGCCGATCGGCGCGCTCTTGGGTAAGCGAAGGATGATGGAGCAGCTGGCTCCTAATGGGCCCGTGTATCAAGCGGGTACGCTGAGCGGAAACCCGGTCTCTGTCGCCTCGGGCTTAGCGACGCTTCGTCTGCTTGAAGACCCTGCGGTTTATGAACGCCTGGAACAGCTTGGTGCCTATCTTGAAGAAGGCCTCGCAGCCATCGATGGCGTCCAAGTGGTGCGTTCAGGCTCGCTGCTGTGGCCTTATCTCGGTGACCAGGACATCCCTCGTCGAGCGGACGCTATCGAAGCGGTCCATGCCGAGCGGTTTTCGCCAATCCACGCCGGCCTTCTGGCGCGTGGGTTTTATCTGCCTCCATCGGCTTATGAGGTCTTGTTCTTATCGACTGCGCACACCGAGGCTGACCTCGATGGGTTGATTGAAGCGTGGACTCTGGAGATGTCGGCATGACGATGATCGAGCGACCAAGGCGTCTGAGACGCAATGCACTGATTCGAGATCTGGTCCGTGAAACGAAACTCAGCTCGGATGATTTGATCCAGCCCTATTTTGTCTCCGAGACGGCGACCGAGCCCGAGCCGATCTCATCGATGCCCGGTCAAATGCGCCACACCATCGAATCCTTAGTTGCAGCCTGCACCACAAGCGCTCAGGCAGGAATTAAGGCGGTTATTTTGTTTGGCATCCCCGATGAAAAGGATGCCGAAGGACATGGCGCCGATGCCGACGACGGTATTGTTCAAAAAGCGATTCGAGCCCTTAAAGCATCTTCGGTTGAATTGTTGGTGATCAGCGACGTGTGTCTTTGTGAATACACCGACCATGGGCACTGCGGTCTGCTCGAGGGCGAGGAGATCCTCAACGATGAGAGCCTGGAACGATTAGCTGCAACGGCCGTAAGTCACGCCGAGGCCGGAGCCGACATGGTCGCCCCATCGGATATGCTCGACGGGCGAATTGCTGTGATCCGTGAGGCGCTCGATGAAGCTGGGTATGAACAGATCGGTCTGATCAGCTACGCGGTTAAATACGCCTCGGCCTTCTACGGCCCCTTTCGAGACGCCGCCCAAAGCGCGCCCGCTTTTGGTGATCGTAGAAGTCACCAGATGGACCCTGCTAATCGGCGAGAAGCCTTACGTGAGGCGCAGCTCGACGTGGAGGAAGGAGCTGATGCGATCCTGGTCAAGCCAGCGCTCGCCTACCTCGACGTGGTGCGCGAGCTGCGTGAAGAGATTGATCTACCGCTCCTAGCCTACAGCGTGAGCGGTGAATACGCGATGATTGAAGCGGCTGCAGCCAAAGGCTGGATTGATCGTCAAGCCGTCGTGCTTGAGAGCCTGTTGTCGATGAAAAGAGCTGGAGTCGACGTCATCATGACCTACCACGCGACCGAGGTAGCGGGCTGGCTGCGTTAGCGCTTACATCCCTGCGAAGGGGTTCCCCATGAAGAAGGGGTTCTCACCGGTTTCATGATCGGTGGTGTCGACGACCTCGGAGATCTGAGGAAACTCTTCCATCAGCGCCGTTTGAATACCGTACTGCATGGTCTGCGCGCTCGCCCCGCAGCCATGGCAACCACCCCCCATTTTCATCTCAACGATGCCG
>Ga0315321_10005020_pt1 | contig 10111 bp, 6 predicted proteins | sample M180m21515metaG_FD_203464 | JGI IMG/M metagenome (GOLD analysis project Ga0315321, IMG submission 203464) | Ammonia-oxidizing marine archaeal communities from Monterey Bay, California, United States - M1 80m 21515 | ecosystem: Environmental > Aquatic > Marine > Intertidal zone | place: USA... | reverse complement strand
CGGTTGCAGATCAGAGTGGTACGGCGGAAGTCGTGGTGACGATCGAGGATGGCGGTCTCGATGGTGATCTGAGCACTCACGGTGATAACGCCACTCTCAATCGCACAATCTTTGTTGCAGTCAACGCGGTAAACGATCTTCCGACGCTTAATGTGGTGAGTGTTTGGAACATGGATGAGGATGCGGACGAACAGGTGATTGGCCTATCCGGTGCGAGTGCTGGTGGTGGTGAAGTTCAACCGTTGCGGATCACGGCGACGAGTGACAATCCGGGTTTGATTCCTGATCCTACTGTGATTTACACCGACGGTGCTTCCACCGGAACGCTCCAGTTGACACCGGTTGCAGATCAGAGTGGTACGGCGGAAGTCGTGGTGACGATCGAGGATGGCGGTCTCGATGGTGATCTGAGCACTCACGGTGATAACGCCACTCTCAATCGCACAATCTTTGTTGCAGTCAACGCAGTGAATGACGTGCCAACATTGAATCCACTCAATGCGTTGGGTTTGGATGAAAATGCGGACGAGCAAATGATCACGCTCACTGGAATTAGCTCCGGTGGTGGCGAGGGTCAGTTAGTGCGAGTGACAACAAGTTTGGACAGTCCCGGATTGTTGTCTGAGCCGGTTATTTCGTATTCAGAGGGAGCTGATAGTGGTACTCTGACATTTACGCCGCTGATTGGGCAGGTTGGTACCGCCAAGATCACAGTGCACCTCGAGGATAGTGGTCCGGATGGGATTTTCTCCAATGACGAAGATAACGCCTTTGCATCGTATGATTTGAGAGTCGGCGTCGGTGTCACCAGTTTTACGTTTGATAGCGGAAAGGTGGAGCTTCGCCTCCGCGAGCCCGATCAGGATGTGTTGTTCCGTGAAACGATGAATGGATTTTCGTTGGAGCTGAGTCCAGGGATTTGGTTCGGAGTGGATACAGGAGGGGTAGTCGGGGGCGATTCGAGTCTATTGACATTTGATGTGTCCGCTGGCGTTCCGTTGATTGAGCTTACGACCGGTCTGTCAAATTCACTCTCATTTGATGAGGTGAGTAATTGGCGGATGGGAGATGTGGTCAACGACTCGGAGAAATTTTTGCGGTCGGTGCACACGGTGAATGATCCTTCATGCCTTATTTACTTGGACTCTGCTAATGCTTGGCAGAATGCGGTCGAACCATCTGACATCACCAACGATGGCGTGGTTTCAGTACTAGATGCACTGGTGGCGATCAATGAACTGGCGCGTGGTGCCGTGACAGATTTGCTGACGGGGCAGCTTGATAATCCATTGGATTTGGTTGATTGGCCGGGGTACTACTACGACGAGAACGGAGATGGAAGGTTGTCGACACTTGATGCATTGAGAGTGCTTAATGTACTTGCACTGATTCAAGGTGATGAGGGTGAGGGTGAAGCACTGTTGACGATTTCTGGGCAGCGAAATCTATCGCTCGATCTCAAAGAATATGTGACCCCAACCTTGGACGGGGATGTAGATGCCTCTTCTGGGCAAGTCGCGGCGTTCGGAGTCGTCAGTGCCAGTTTTGTGCAACACCCCGTCACGATTGATTCGCGAGAAGCGATGGATTTGGATCGGCTGCAAGCGGTTGATGCTGCGATGGTGAATCTGCTCCATGAGATATCTTGGTTGCAGTAGAGCCCACAAAGTGGAAGCAGCACACTGTGACGCTTGTGCAAAATCTGATGATGCTACAGTCGCGACTCATGTCAAATGTGTCGGCATTGCGGACCTCGGAGGATGTTTCTCGGCAAGCGTCGCAAAGTAAATGGGTAGGAATTCTGCGAGGGGATCTTTGTCGTCCACGTCCTCATACATATCCGTGATGGTGAAGCCTGCTTTGAGTTGGCCAGCGATGAGATCTTCGAGCGAGTGGCTGCAAATGAATGGCTCGTTCGTGCTACGCAGTTTCTCCAATTCTTTTTGGGTAAGGTGAGTGGTATCTCCGTAGGGCAGTTTGTGCCGGACCGTTAATTGATTCTGAGTTAATTTGTCTTCATCAAAAATGAACCTTGTGGGATTGGTGAACCCACAGAGCAATCGTCCACCAGATTTCAATACGCGATAGCTTTGATCAAACACACTGCGTGCATCCGAGATGAAGGACATTGAGCAAGGATTGAAGATAAGGTCGAAGGAATCTGGTGGAAATTGTGATAGGTCACGCATGTCACCGAGAACCGAGGTGATCGCCAAGCCTTCTCTGCGTGCAACGATTTGGTCCTGCTCGAGCTGCAGTGGAGAGTTGTCAATCACTGTAACGTGGGCACCCGCAGCTGCAAAAATTGGAGCTTGTTGACCACCGCCCGAGGCAAGCCCAAGTATGGTCAGGCCTGCCATGCTGGGGAACCATGACTTGGGAACAGGCTCTTGCGGTGTCAGTACGACATGCCAGTCGCCAGTACGAACAGCCGCAATGGTTTCTTCTGAGACGGGAACTGTCCATTCGTTGCCCCGTTTGACTTGTTGGTCCCATGCCCGTCGATTGTATTCGGCGTAGTCCATTGATTCCCGTATCGTTCTTCAAGCTGTAGTGGTGGTCTGCCCTTGTTCGTGCGATTTCGCTCGAAGCCTTGAGTATGACAGTGTTTCATTGATTTGTGAGGTGATCGTGGCTCAAGTGGTTGCGCGGCATTGTGACCCAGAGGTGTTTCCTGTGTGGGTAGCTCTCCATGCTGGTGCGCCCGATACAGTTTCACGGTTTGTGTTCAAAGTGATGGCGCTGTGGCTTTGCCTGCTGCGTGATTCCGAAGCAACTGCCTTGGTTTTTGTGATTCTGTAAGTTCTTTCTTGGAAACGGTTTGTGGCGGTGGTTGCTTGTTCGGGAGTGTTCTTGGTCACAAGGGCGGCATGGTCGATGCGTTTGAAAGAGTCATTCAAGTCCCAGCCGTGAAACGTGAGAGCCGGGACGTTGAATGTCGGGATGAGATGCCCGTTAACGACCCGTACAGAACACAATTGAACACAAACCGGAGAAAACAGATGAACAATGACAATTCCACCCGCAAGCAAAAGCTGAACCGGATCAAAAGAAGTTTAGCACTGGGGCTCGCCCTCCCAAGTTTGCTCGTATTCAGCCTATCGACACAGGCTCAAACTTCCAAGTTTTCAAAATCCAAGGTAACAACTTTTGGAACCGCAAAAGTAGTCTCGCCTTCCAAGGCGAACTCGCGGCTTAAAGTTGGAAAGCCAAGCAGCGGAATTCGTAGCTCGATTTCCAAGAAGCCGAGCGTCGTTGGGTCACGGACAAGTCGTTCTAACTCGAGCCGTGTTTCAAGCAAGCCGCCACAGAAACAGGGAAGCAGTTCTTCGCTCATCCGAAGTCTTGGTGATCTGCGATCTGGGGCGACCATTCGTGATTTTGGGCAAAGTAGCAATCGCGGCACGCCAAGTCTCGGCTCGCCAAATCGCGGCACGCCAAGTCTCGGCTCGCCAAATCGCGGGGCGCCAAGTCTCGGCTCGCCAAATCGCGGGGCGCCAAGTCTCGGCCCGCCAAATCGCGGGGCGCCATCGAATCCCGGAGGTCGTGGCCTTGTACCAGATAACGATCGTGCAGGCACAGGTTCCCTGGGTACTTTACCCGGACGCGGTAATGGAATTCCAAGTCCACCGAGATTTGGGTTGGACATTGGGCGAGGGCGAATAACCATTCCCGGATTTCAATCACCGGAGCGGCTTCCTTTTCCCAGGTTAGATGGTCCGGTGACGATATTGCCGGGTGACGGAAATGGCCGCAGCGTGCGACCACCTAGACCTGACTTGGGCAGGGTTCTGCCGGACCGCAATGAAGGATTACCGAACGTGGTCAAGCCAGATCCTTCACCCAGCATTACTGAGAGCAACCGAATTTTTGACAATATTCTTGGGAGCATCAGTGCGGTGAAACCAAATCCGCTGAATATCAAGGATCTTGGCAAGGAGTTGTCCAAGGTGACTTTGCCAACGAAAGATAAGCCCGAGCTGAACGTGAAGCGGCAGGAGATGGTTTTGGGTGCGAGGAAAACCATGATCCGTCGCTGCGGAGTTGGGGCGGGCTGCCATTGGTGGGCAGATCTACTGTGTGGATGGCACTGGCACCGTCACGGCTGCCACTGGACAGACCTCTGTGCGGTACCCGGATACTGGTCTTGTTGGAGACCTTGCCACTACCGAGTGGTGTGGTGCCCCACAGTGCATGGACATGTTCGTACGGCTTGGTACTTCGGAATTGAAAGTTTCCTCATTCCAGATGTTCATGCTCTCGGTGTCCACGAAGTTTCACCCTACTCACCGGCTGCCATGGCTGGGCTGCAACCTGGCGACATGATTTTGAGTGTGAACGGCTATGCCTTCGACAATGAATCGATCTTGCCACAGATGATTCAAACATCCGGTGGCATTTTGGACTTGGAGGTCTACCGAGAGGGAATGGAATCACCGATGGTGGTTCAAGTCCGTCTGCGACGGCTGCGAATCACAACTCACTAGTGAGTGTGGCTGTGAGCATCTAACAAAGAACCCAATGCAATGAAGCATTGGGTTTTTTTGTGCCGTCACATTGGCTTGATACCTTTCACTTGATTCCGCCTGAATTGACAGTCGAGAGAATCGATTTCCATGCCGCCATGGACGTTTGTAGATTGCGTTTCTTGTCACCTTTGACACCGTAGCACTGCAAAGCGACATCTCCTTTGTAGTCGAGTGATTTAAGAATTCCGAAAAGTTCTGCTTGAAGAAAGTTGCCTCGATCCAACGTTTGGATCAGAGTACCCCAGCTAGTGCCATGTTTGTCGGCGCCTGCGGTGCTGATCGAAAATAGGTGGGGAGCTGCCTGTGTAAGAACTGCTTGCATCGTTTCTGGTTGTTCGTTTTTTAGAAAGTGGCACAGGTTGAACATGATGCCCAAATTGGTGTGTCCCACTCTCTGGACTAAATCGATGGCTTGAGGCATGGTGGCGATCGCATTGCCATGGTGTGGGTAGAGTGCTACACGGATATTAAGTTTCTCTGCCATGCTTGCAGTTTGGCGTACCGCTTCGACGGTTTTTGGCGACATCTTTTGGACTGTAAGTTCAATGATCGCATCGCGATTGGCGAGTGGCTTGACCGTGTCTTCCAAAATGGGCGTGTCGTTAACATTTAAATAAACACTCCCGACACGAAGGTTCACTTCTTCATAGGCGACGATGCGTTTGGTCAGCTCGTCTCCTTTGTCAAAAACCTGGCAGACGCCGGCGTAGCCATTTTGCTTCAGAAAACTTGCTTCCTCAGTCGCTGTTCCGAAGCCAAGGCCATTTTGAAATGCGTACAGATTTGGTGACAATTTCTTTGCGGCGGTGCTGTCATCCCAACCGAGACTAATTGAGTTTCCAAAAGCATGAAGAAATATGGTCAAGGCAAAAGGCATGCCCCAGTAAAGAGTCGCACGCATTGTTAGGGTTCCTGATGGGGGAGTGCTGGTTTCTGCGATGCGATTTGCCGCGTCGTACTTGATTGCCAGTTTACCGCGGATCTGACAGGTTTCGCTCACAAAGCATCGGTGCAGCCAAGTTTGTGTTCGCTGGTTGTGCCGGCAGCACCATACTTACATCAAGAATTTACCAGATTGCAGTCTGGAGACGTTCGGCATGCCAGAGTGGAGGCTCGGTTGAGGTGCCTCAGTGGATGCTCAGGCAGCGCGGCGAGTACGATGTCGCAGGTGGTTCGGGCTTTGTGTTTCTGGATCACTGGCTGCGTAATTGGCAGTGCTCGCCGTAGCTTCTGCTTGCGACCTCGACGCTGAGTGTACCCTGATCGAAGACTCGCTGAATTGGGTTGCTTTGGTGTTCGGGTGATGATGTTTTCGGATTAGCAGGGAAGCTACGATGAACAGTAATGTGATGGTAACGAGTACGCCCAGAAGTTGTGCCAAACGCCGGAATCCATGATCGATTAAATCGGTTCCATGCACCGCAATGTCTGAAATCTTTGCGTCAATGACTTCATCCATTTTGAACAGAGATTGTTCGCCAATTTGCGTTAGATCTTTGGTTGCTGCAATTCTCTGCTCTTGTATTGCTTGAAGCACAGTCTCTCTTTCTGATTCAACTTGTCCCATGACTGCGATGCGTTCGTCTTGAAAGCTGCTCAGTGTTTCTGACCGCATTTGATCAATGGCCTGCATCGTAGCGAGCCGTTCCTCGGTGATTGCATCATGAAGAAGATTTCGTTCCCGTTCGATTAAAGCTGGGATCGCTTGTGTTGTGTCAGCGATCGTGGCCACTCCGTTGGCTGCCAGTGACATGTTCTGCAGTGATGTGATTACCGCATTGCTTTGAAGTGTTTCCATGATCATCAGTTCTCCATTCCAGCGTGCCTGCTTGGGAAGAAACTCAGCGTACATTGAAGATAGGCGTTGGATTTGATCCAGTTGTTGGTCAATGTCGCCAACAACCCCGAGTAACTCAGGCCCCTTGATTTCGATGCTGTCGATGTACTTGGTGTAGTTTGCTGTGATCGATGCTCGTTGGAAGTAAAGATCATTAATCGGGTGTTCGGTTGCGAATGCATTTGCGAATGATTCGTTGACGGGCAGGTCATCACCGATTAGGTCGAGAACTTCTGCCATGATCGTTTCGATTTGTTGTGTTGCCGAAACTGCAATGTTTTGTGAATCGCCGAAGAGGGGAGCATCGGTTGGGGTCTCGAATAGTTTGTGAGATTGTTTGTTCAGGATCCAGATGTCAAAGTAGGCGCCCAGTGGATCCCGACGCGAGGTCGCCTGAAAACACGAGGCGATACCGTTCATTTTCCACATCAGGGCATTCTTGCAGACTTGCGGATCATTACTCTCTGCAATGATTTGATCCGCTGCTAGTTCTACTTGGCTCGCGAACTGAAGCACGAGATCGTCAAGCACGATGCGCAGTTGTCGTGAGGAAACTTTTGCATTTGAGCTTTTCTGTTCCAGAAGGCCATCACTGGATTGCAGCGTTTGGCAACCCACTAGCGTGAGTAGCCAGGCGACGAGCACGATCCATGAAGGCAAGATTGCTAAACGAAACATGTGGTTTGATTAGCAGGATTCTGAGAACTCGGCAAGCGACGTCACTGACTTCCGTGAAACACGCACGGGCTGAATTCAATTCATGCAGTTTGCTATCACTTTTATTTGTTGTTTGTCGTCAATTCAAATGACGTCACCAGACCGTTGTCTTGGTAGCTAAATTTGGCCCTCAAATTGCTCGATTCCAGAAGCTCGATACGCTCCAAGGAGTCTCGTTTGAATTCCACTGATTCCACCGACATTTTCCCGCCGGGCAGTAACTGAAAGAATTTACCTCGGCTTTTTCTTTCACTTAGATATTCAGCGATAAGCAGGAATTGGTTGATGTTGGTGCGGTTTCCTGTGTCCCATCGCTTTTTGCAGAACTCCAGCATGAGTCCGCTGTCGGCATAGTATTGATTGGCAAGCGTTGCAAATGCCTCTTGGGGAGAATCAAGGAAGAACTGGACGTTTCCTCGCGAGTAGGCCCGGTCGAATTCCGGTTTCCCGGCAAAGTAACTGATCCAAGCATCACGCCAAGTTTCTTTTTTGCCGTTCCACGCACCAATGCGTCGAAAGTTTTCCTTGGTGGCTTCGATATCGATTCCTTTCGATGCAGGTGATCGGTAGACGACGTGTGGACCTGCGGCTTGTGCCAGACCTGTGAATTTACGTTCGTAAAGATCAGGCCGGCTCTTGCGACCGACGGTGTCCAGCATGTTATGCGCCACTTCATGTGCCAAGCAAATGAGGTACACGTCCGTCACTCCTGGTCGCGGCGAATCGCCAGCAAAGCTGTTTTCAGGACGCCCGAGAGGTAGGTCGAAAATGTTGACCCCAGACCGGGAGCGTATCTTTTGTGTTTTGATTGCAGGGCCTAGCCAGCCCGCGACGGTGATTGTCTCAACATCCCAAGTTGAGCGTGGCATCTGTCGCATCAGTCGAATCATCGCATCAAGGTGTTCTTCTGACGCGGTGTTGTTGTCGATGAAGATGACGCCAAGGTCGACAAGCAGAGTTCGGTAGCTGGATTCGAAACTGAGCGCTGCTGCAACTCTTTCCCGATTAGCTTTCGAGTCTGGAAGGCTTTCGAGCAAAACGACCCAGTATTGTGCGGCGAGAATGGGAAGGTGTGGGTTCTGTTCGAGGTCAAAATGCTGCCGTGAAAAATAGTTTGGATACTGCTTCGACAACGGTGCCAGTGATGCGAATAGTTTTTGTCTTGCTGTTGATGAAAGTAGCCCGCTGCGAAGGTCTGCTTGAAGGGCTGTCAAGCATCCGAAGATTTCCTGACGTGTCTGGTCGTTTTCTTTTAGTGTTCTACCCAAGTTCTTGTCATGTTGAGCAAGCAGCTTTTTGAGTGTCGCGATACGGGATGGAAAACCGATTCCTTTCATCCAGAATATTTGTCCGTTTTTTCCACCGCTGATCAAGTCGAGAACCCCGTCTCCATCCCAGTCAGACAATTCTGGGGTAGTGTCATCTCCGGTTAGGCTTCGGATGTTCAGGTTTTTTCCATTGCTCGATTTAAGTTGTTGTCCGGAGGCAAGGCCGGGTCCCGATCCTTTAGTAGCGTGACGATAAAGCGTAACGCTGCCCCAATTAAGTCCAAGCAAGAGGTCGAGTTTGTTGTCACCATCAAAGTCGAGCACTCGCGGGTGAGAGTTGTATGCAATGCGGATGTCGCAAAACGGTTCGCCTGTAGAAAACATCAGCTTGTCGGGAGAGCTTGTGTTGCGATGCCATTGAACAATCCCATCAAAGGACCCAGTGACTAGATCCAGTTTTCCGTCCTGATCCCAATCAGCGAAGTCAAAACGTCCATCACAACCCGCTTGGGTCTTGATGGTAATGCCCTGTTCTGCAAAGGCTGGGTGCTGATCCGTGCCAACGTTTTCATGAATCGAAATGAGTTGGCGGGAGTGTCCCACAACAAGGTCTGGTAAATCATTGCCAATCAATTGAGCTAGAGCTACGCCGGTGTATCTGTTTCCCCAACGCGATTTCTTACCAGCGACCAGTAGCTCTTTTGCTTCCAGTATTGGGTTGCGTCGGTTGCCATTGTTTTTAAACAGCCAGATTCTGCCAGCACCATCACCAGCAAGTAGATCCAGATCGCCGTCTTGATCCCAGTCGTAGCAACGCACAGTGGAGTGGTTGTCGAGTTTGATCAATGCACCGTTGCACTCCAGCGGTATCGCATCGGCGTACGTCATTGTTGACGCGGCTGTGTTTTCTGTTGCTGAGAATACTTCCGTTAATCCTGAAAAACATGACAGGCAAAGCAAAGTCAGAGCAAAAACCGGTGGACGTAAAGTGAAGGACGTTGGCATTCGATGGATGTTGGTTTGTAGAGGAGGGTGGCGAAGGATTTCGGTGATCGTTGATTGAGGGTCTAAATTATAGACCATTCAGAATTGAAGCTGAGTTTGCGTTTCTCGCGGGTTTGAATCTCCGGTGATGGTCCGAGGGGCAGCAGTATTGCGTTGGGGATCGCAGCCTTGGGTTTTGCCCTTCATTTCTGCACATGTCATTCTCTGGGCGATTGCCTTTTTCCTGCAAGCGTCGGATTTTTATGCATACCGGTGCTTTGTTGGTATCTGAGGCTGCGGCGAGTAGTCACAAGCAATTGGGGTGTTTTCGGGTGAAGCGTCTAAGACTTGACAATGTTGTTCAGCGGCAAGGTTTGCGGTCCGTCTAATGAGCCAGTGTGGGTTGCGCGACGACATTCGTTTTCACTGCGCGAGGAAGCCTCGTGAAAATCGGGTCACACAGACTTTAATGGCGGCCTTGCAGTGGGCTGCGGCGAGGGATGTGTCTTTTGAGCGTCTCGGTTTGAGGTTTGAGCCCTTTCCGAGAAAACGAGGCAGACTAAGATACTGAAGTTCGTTGAACGAGCGCTGCGTCTCAAACCAGCAAGCGGGATCGGTGTGGAGGTGATAGCCAATTTGGCTGACAAGTAATCTCCCGGAAGCGGTGTTTACACTGCGTTTGATAAACGAGTCAGGACAGTTCAAGCACAACAATATTCATTCAATATGAACTACATCAAGAATATCCATAAAAGCATTGCGCCGCTCAACGAAAA
>Ga0315321_10005018_pt1 | contig 10114 bp, 10 predicted proteins | sample M180m21515metaG_FD_203464 | JGI IMG/M metagenome (GOLD analysis project Ga0315321, IMG submission 203464) | Ammonia-oxidizing marine archaeal communities from Monterey Bay, California, United States - M1 80m 21515 | ecosystem: Environmental > Aquatic > Marine > Intertidal zone | place: USA... | reverse complement strand
GTCGAGCCCGCCCGCGACAGTGAGATATCGGACACTTCGCCCTTCAAGAAAAATGCCGAGGAATAGGCTAAGGAAAGCCGTCTCCGACCATGTCGAAGTGAAATGACCTTGGCTCGCCAACATCTTTAGGGCACAATGTATTTTCGTTTTCAAGCCCGGATGGCGGAATTGGTAGACGCAGCGGACTTAAAATCCGCTGACCGAAAGGTCGTGGGGGTTCAAGTCCCCCTCCGGGCATTCCTTGTACACAGGGTTTAACTCGTGCTTTGCATTTTGACGCTTGTATGTATTTCCGACCAGTTGGTTTTTTTGTTATTAATTTTTGTACGAATTTGCCAGACTTGGGATGGCTCTAATGAAGCGTGGCGAAAATTTAAACTAAATTACCCCCTTCGATGATGTTTATGCCATGAGCATCATTCTTAGTTCTTCCACTGACCTTTGCTCGTCGAAATAAATCACCTCTAGCGCGTCATATAGTTCCGTATCTCCGGCTGCTTCTACCATAGGAAGAATCTCTCCATATGTTTTGGCAGCTGTTTCCTCGGTTTTGTAAGCTTCCTTTAGCATTTCAGTGTAGTTCGAAGTGTGTTCTATTGGTGATGCGTCTCGATCTCTAGTTGCCTCACCATTCAGTTTGACTATTGCGGCGCGGACTGTCGCTGCATGAGTGACTGATTCCGTAACCTCACTATTGAAATGCGTTGTCAGATGCAGACGGTGAATTCCAGAAACATAAGCCGCGTAGTGGGCATACATGGCTATTGCTCTCATTTCCCAACCCAAAGCTTGGTTCAACGCCGCAACGAGAATAATCTTATTTTCATCCATTTTTTTTAGGTTTTTTAGTATTTTGCTTTGAAAGAGTTTTGGAATTTTTTCATCGATCTTCTTGATGATATATTTTCTCCAAAATATGCCACGGATCTCCACCCCGTAGTTTGGTGGCGAGGTGTGACTGCCATTTTTGCTGGCAAAATTGGACATTGTTTTCTGCGGATACCGATCATGGTGATGGCGATTATTTCTTTTTTAGTAGTTACTAATTTCATCAAAAATTATATATTCTGAATGCTGCATTCTCAGAGGTTGCCTTGATTGTTTGTTTTGTAAAATTTTCTGATGGCCATCCGAATTTTCTATTATTTAAAATTAACTTCTCACGAATTAGTGGCTTTGTGGCATTAGCGTTTGACAGTAGAGGATCAGGAATGAGTAAGATTTTCTTATGTAAATACTGCTGTATCAGCATTTTGATCTGGGATCGGATCAGTGTTGTTCATTAATAAACCTTACATCAGTATGATGTTTAGATAAGCTATCCCGGAAACCGCAGAGATTATTAGGGTAGCTAGCATGAATTTAACCACTTCAAGGCATTGTCTATCATTCAACATAATAACTATATCGAATTGGCACTACACATGGATCACTCTCAAACCAAAAAATATAGAATCGATTCAACTTTTGATTTCCGCATTTAATTGTGGAGTTTGTTTGTAATCCATTTCGCCTAATGATCCTATCTTGTGCCAAGATTCCAAAGCACTGTATTTAACATCTCATCTGACCGAAATTCGACCAAGACCTGAAGTCGGGACTCATCACCAACGAGTAATACGAAAGGTATCTCCTCCGCATCGGGTGGTTTAACCATTCATTGTCCGAGTCTAGCTCGCCTTCAACGTTTTGGACGCCTAATCGGCAAATGTTTCCAACTGTTCGTAGTCATCGGCTCTGGATATGCCGGTTTGGATTCACATGAGAATGCCATCGAAGTGGCTTTCCCGTCTACTTCTTCGGGGTATTTGAAGGTTGAGCGATCTCTTTCAGTCCCGTCGTCGTCTTACGCAACCTAAATCCAATTTTCGTCCTCATCGATTCCAAGAACTATTATTAGTTTTAACCCTCGGTTACCTGCATTAGCTAGTGGTGGATGCTACTTCTAAATCTGAGTTGAGAAGGTCATCCCCGTCTTCCATGACGTCGTCTACGATAGCAGCTCCAACTGAGTCGCCTGAGCTTTTTTCTGTTTGGCGTTATTACCTTGATGTCTCTTTAGTTTATTGAATTCGAAAGTCTCACTCCCATTGGAATCCGGATCGTGCAATAGAATATATTCATACTGGCAAGAGTATAGAACCTATTTGTGAATTCGGCTATTATAAGATTTACCCGATTTTATAATGGGAGCATCGACAATTCTTATTGCAATTGGGTCAACGGTCAGAACTTTTATCCATAAAGTATCTTTTGTCGTGGTAGAGATTACATTGGTGAATGTGTTCCTTTTGCCGACTTTTTGACTTTTGTTGATTTAATCTCCTCCGAGTGTCACAACCTTCCCTTTAGTTTTCTAGCGACTTGAAATCGTTGATTTGGTTCCGGAGGGCATACAAGCTCGTAAACACAGTCAAACCCCATTGTGGTGTGACGCGCAGCAAGCTGTTCGCGTGACTATGCCTCGTCAAATTTCGGATTCGATAGGATTTCCTGTGAGGTGATCTCCCTGCGATGAATTGTTCTTGTGGGTTTTCGAAAGTTGCCTAGATGATTTTCTCTACCTTGGCATGTTTTAACGTTAAAGGTTCATTAATAATAGTACGGCTGGCCGTGGCTTACACCTCGTCGCATTCATGTGTTATTAATGATCTCAGAGGCAAGTCGCTGGTCGAAGCGAAGAACCATTTCCACATATATTCAGGTCAAATTTCTTAGATTATTAGGCCAAGTTAATCGAATGATTTTTTTTCCGCGAGAATTATTGTTGCTAATCGGGTTGCCTCCATGGCGGACTTGTACATTGTTCGCCGGCGATGATCCAAATCCAAGAAGTTAGTCTCGCCTACGGTCCGCAGTCCTTGTTCGAGGAAATCTCAGAAGTAATCGGTTCTCTCGATCGGATTGCCTTGGTAGGCTCGAATGGTTCGGGTAAGACGACTTTGTTGCGTATGCTAATGGGACAGGTGGAACCGGATTCAGGATCCATTGAGAAACCGGATTACGCAACAATTGGTTACTTGCCGCAGGACGGCATCTCGGTTAAGGGGAGTACTTTGGCCGAGGAGGCAGGAAAAGCCTTTGCCGACGCGTTGGCTTTGCGAAAGCGTTTGGACGAGGCGGAGGTCCAACTGGGGGAGATGGAACCTGATGCTGAGGAGTTTTACGACTTGATCGACTTGATGGGGGCTTGGGAGGAGCAATTGGCTGCTTACGAGCCGGAGAAGATGAAGTCTCGTGTCGAGAAGGTGTTGACGGGAATGGGATTTGCCTTGTCTGATATGGATCGCGACGTCGGCGAGTTCTCCGGAGGTTGGCAGATGCGGATTGCCTTGAGCAAACTGTTGCTTCAAGCCCCATCCCTGCTCATCTTGGACGAGCCGACAAACCATATGGACATTGTTTCACAGCACTGGTTGGAGCAGTATTTGAAGCGTTACCAAGGAGCTCTGGTCGTGATTTCGCATGATCGGGCGTTTCTAGAGACGGTGACTGATCGTACGTTGGAACTAAAACTTGGAAAGCTTTACAGCTACAAGGGAAACTATACCTTTTATCAGAAGGAAAGCTTAGCTCGCAAGGAACGTCAGCAAAAGGCTTCAAATAACCAAAAGAAAGTAATTCAGAAGGAAAAAGAGTTCATCAACCGCTTTCGTTCAAACATAAAGAAGGCGGCCATGGTGCAGAGCCGAATAAAGGCTTTGGATAAGATGGAGATAGTTAAACCCGAGGCGGAAGAGAAGAAAATGTATTTTCGCTTTCCACCTTCTCCGCCGGCAAGCCATAAGGTCATCGAGGTCGAGAACTTGAAAAAAGCTTACGGAGACAACCAGGTTTTCGACGGATTGGATCTTCGTGTCGACAAGGGCGACAGGATTGCCATAGTGGGTGTTAACGGGGCGGGTAAGTCGACCTTGGTTCGAATCCTTGCTGGAGTGGAACCTTTTCAAGAGGGAGAGCGTGACATCGGGGTAAATACGGTGATCGGTTATTTTGCCCAGCATCAGGCCGAAGAATTGAATCCCGCCAATGACGTATTGACCGAGGTGGAGGCGGTCGCCGATGGTAATCCCGAGTCAAACCCTCGAGCAGCGTTAGGAGCCTTGCTCTTCAGTGGTAAAGAGGCATTGAAGAAGACTTCCGTTCTTTCGGGGGGGGAACGGAATCGAGTGGCGTTGGCAAAACTTCTCATGAAGCCTTGCAATTGTTTGATAATGGATGAGCCCACGAATCACTTGGACATTCGCAGTAAGGAGGTGTTGCAGGAAGCTCTCAACTTGTTTGAGGGGACCGCCATAATCGTGAGTCACGACCGTTCTTTTTTGGATGGAGTGGTTACGAAGGTTCTAGAAGTCTCGCCTCAGAAAACTAGAATGCTCACATGCAACGTGAGTGAGTACATTGATCGTTTGGACAGGGAAATCGCTGACGCTTAATTTGAGCGACTTTCTTTTTCTAGAGCAATTTCAGCACGGCGAACCCACTTAGTATTAGCACGCCGAACGCGAGACCGAGCTTGTTGAAGTGCTGATCGATGAAAACCTTCATGGGGTCGCCGAATTTGGCGATGAGCACGGCGACGATGAAGAAGCGAGAGGAACGGCTGATGGCTGAAGCAAGCACGAATTGAGGAAAGGCCATGCCTAGAACGCCACTTGCTACGGTGAAGATCTTGTATGGAATAGGAGAAAAGCCAGCTAGAAATACAAGAGGCCAGTCCCAGTCCTTATACCAAGATGTAAGGCGACGGAATTTCTCCTCTGTGAAACCAGGTACGTATTTATAGAAGATTTCTTGGACGCTTTCCCAGCCAAAGGCTCCGATAGCGTAGCCGGCGATGCCGCCTAGCACGGAGGCGACGGAACAGATGAGGGCGAACTTTAGTGCCTTTCTTAGGGCACCGAGGCAGAGAGGAATTAGAAGTACGTCGGGCGGGATGGGGAAGAAACTGGCTTCGGCAAAAGATATCGCGGCAAGCCATCCGCCTGCCGATTTCCTTTCGGCAAGAGCGAGCGTCCAATCGTAGACGCGGCGAAAAAGGTTCGTCTTGGCATTATTCATATCGTCTATTTGGCATGCAGATGCGACTTAAGAGTATACCTCTGGCTTAAGGAGAGCGACGTGAGGAAGCTGGCGGTAGCGTCCAGCGTAGTCGAGTCCGTAACCAACCACGAAATTATCGGGAATGGAGAAGCCTATCCAATCCGCTTTGAATGGAGTTTCGCGGCGAGCGGGTTTATCGAGGAGAACGCAGGAGCGGACGGACGCGGGATTCCGAGAGACAATTTCGTTTTGAACGCGCGACAACGTGTTGCCCGTATCCAGTATGTCGTCGACGAGGAGGACGTGTCGGCTCTCGACCTCGGCTCGGAGGCTGCCCAACATGCGAGGGCTTGACTCGGGAGAAGTGGAATCCCCGTAACTGGATACGCGAATGCAATCTAGTCGCATTGGGCGTCGTAGGTTGCGAATGAGGTCGGCTGTAAATACGATGGCGCCGTCAAGTAAGGTGATGAGTAGGATCTCTACTCCTTCGTAATGGACGTCGATTTCGGCTCCGAGAGCCTTTACGCGTCGGCTGATGGTTTCTTCGTCAAGCAGAATTTCCTGTATGTCGTTTGTCATGGTGAATAGTCGAGGAGATGGTTGATGCTCGATTGGGCGGAGCGGGCATAGCTCCCTCCGAAGAGATTATAGTGGTTTAATTCGTGATAAAGATTGTACAGGGTCTTGCGAATTTCGAAGCCTGGGTCGAGAGGGAAAATCTCTCCATAGCCTTTGTAGAAATCTTTTGTGAATCCTCCAAACATATGAGTGAAGGCAATATCGGCTTCACGATCTCCGTAATAGCTTGCGGGATCAAACACATAGGGTTGGCACTCGGAATCGCAAGCGAAGTTACCGCTCCATAGGTCGCCATGCAAGAGGGATGGGATTGGCTTATAGTCGATGAAGAAATCAGAGATGCGATCTAAGAGTGATTTGGTTCCATCGAAGGATCGACCTTTCTTTTGGGCAAGGCGGAACTGGTGCAGCAATCGGTGCTCACGGTAGAACGCGATCCAATCGTCCGATGCCGGGTTGGGTTGGTGGGTCGCTCCTATGGCGTTGTCGATTTTCCACCCGAAGTGAACATTTTCGATTTGGTGCAAGCTAGCGATGTCTTGACCGAGCTTATGCTGCGCGGAACTTTCGCCCCGGTCTGAATCGAGAAACTCGAGCACCAAAAAGGATCGTTTGCCGGACAACCCGTGGCAAATAGGAGCAGGCACGCGAACAGTTTGGGTGGAGGCGATCTCCGCAAGGGCTTCCGCCTCTGCTTTAAAAAGTTCTATGAAGTCTGCTGAATTTGCCTTTGCGAAATATACTTTTCCATTTTCACCCTCTAAGCGTCGAGCATCGTTGATGCAACCACCGCCGATCCTGCGTTCGCTATTAAGGACAAATGGAGTTCTCGTCTCCTTTGCAATGGTGGTCGCGACATCCTTCCACATGGCATTATGATCTTTTGATTAAATGATCTAAAAATGGATGTAGAGGTGGCGGCTATTCCATACGGTGCCTCAATTCTTGCAACAAAGCTTCGCAACCTTCTTCCAGTAAATCCAGCACTTTCTCGAAACCACTGGCTCCGCCATAATATGGATCGGGTACCTCGGTGGCATTTCCGTTCACATATTTGCAGAATCGTTGAATCTTCTTCCGGCCTTCATCGTCCGGAGCGAGTTTATTTAATTCCGTGAAGTTGAAGTTGTCCATCGTGACGAGGAGATCTGCATTGGCGAAATCATTATTATTTATTTTTCGAGCTGCTCCACCTGTTTGGATGCCTCTTGCTCCGGCAGCTTTTTGCATGCGTTGGTCGGGCGAGTTGCCTGTATGTTGGTCAATGGTGCCTGCAGAATCACAGGTGATGCAGTCGTCCAGTCCGTCATCGACTAACAATTGTCGAAAAGTGGCTTCTGCCGCGGGAGAACGGCAGATGTTGCCCCAGCAAACAAATACGATGTGTAGTTTTACTTTGCAGGGTGTCTTTTCCATTTCTAAAAATATCGTTTTGGACATTAAAATACCGATGGAGTCAACCTTGACGTTTCCACTCATTTTTTGCATTAATGCCTCACATGGGCAAAAAGCTCGCTATTTTTGGATGTGGTTATCTCGGCTCGGAGCTTGCTCGGCAGGCCCTGGGGCTGGGTTGGCATGTGTCCGCCGTCACTCGTAACGCCGACACTGCTTCATCCTTGAGTGATTTAGGTGTCCATAAGGTCGTCGTAGCCGACTTGGGGGATGAGTCTTGGGCAGATGAGATAGAGTCCACTCAGGACTTCGCAGTCAATTGCGTGGGAGCTGCCTCCGCTGATTTGGACGGCTATTTGAAATCATATGTTGATGGTCAAGATTCTGTCCTGAAATGGGCTCGTGCCGGCGAGGTCGGTACTTATGTCTTTACCAGTAGTACGTCCGTTTACCCTCAATCCGATCGTCGTCTTGTCGACGAAACCGCTTCTTCTGACGGTGTCTCTGAAAAGGGTGGTTTGCTTCTAGCAGCCGAGCAGCTTGGCTTTCCAGGAGGTGAGGGTATCGGTCGCTCTTTCATTCTTCGCCTTTCTGGACTGTACGGGCCTGGTCGTCATTTATTTCTTGATAGCCTCAGAAATGGCGAAGTTTTGAGTGGAGACGGTGATAGAATTCTCAATTTGATCCATCGCGATGACGCATGTTCCGCTATCTTTGCCGTCCTCCAAGCTGAAGAGCGCAACATCGGCAGGATTTATAACGTATCTGACGGCAATCACTCTTCTCGCTCCGAGATCGCTGCATGGCTTGCAACTAAACTGGGTGTCGATGCACCCTCTTTTTCAGGTGGAGAGGGTTCTGATGCTTCCAACCGAAAAATTAGTAATGATCGCATACGAGATGAGTTGAATTGGTCCCCTCTCTATCCATCTTTTCGAGAGGGTTACAGCTCTATATTGGAAAATTAGCGAGTATTTTCCTGAATAGATTGTTACTCTTTTTCATCACCCTCTAAAGAATTTTTTTATGGTCGGAGTCGGAAAGTTGCTCAAGCAAGCTCAGAAGATGCAGAAGAAGATGGAAGAGGCCCAAGAGTCTCTTGCCCAAGAAGTCTTTGAAGTTTCCGGAGGTGGTGGCGCTGTCTCTGTGAAGATAAGTGGGCAAGGCGAGTTTCAAGATCTTACTTTAGATCCGGAATTTCTTAAGGAAGACCCTGACTTTGTGTCCGAAGCCATTCTGCAGGCCATTCGCGATGCAGCCGAGGAAGCCAAGAAACGAAGTGAAGCGGCGATGGGTGACCTCACGGGAGGTCTCCAGATGCCTGGACTTTTTTGACCTCTGCTTTCCGTTTGCTTTTGTTGCGGGCAATCTCATGACGCCCGGGTTTGAGAGTTTACTCAAGGGACTTAAAAGTCTGCCGGGACTTGGGCATCGATCGGCTGAACGTATCGCTCTCCACTTGCTGGTCGAAAAACCCGAAGTTCTTGTCGATCTCCTCGAAATTCTTCGAACTTCGGGGATTTCGGCCAAAGCTTGTTCCATTTGCGGAAACCTATCCGAGGATGAGACCTGTTCCATTTGTAGTGACGAGGGGCGAGAAGAGGGAAAGGTTTGTGTCGTCGAGCGAGTGCCGGACCTCTTCGCTCTAGAGCGTTCGGGTGCATATCGTGGTCGCTACCATGTTTTGCACGGCAAACTTTCTCCGATCCGTGGAATAGGTCCGGAAAAGCTGAACTTCGCCAGCCTGCGGACTCGAATTGAAAAGGGCGAGGTCAACGAATTAATCCTTGCCATTGCGAACGACATCGAGGGGGAGGCTACCTGTCACTACTTGAGCGAAGAAATCGTGGGGGACGGGCAAGTACAAGTTAGTCGCATTGGATTTGGAATACCCAGTGGATCAGGCGTCACTTATGCCGACGAGGTCACCTTGCGAAGCGCCTTGGATGCACGCAGGGTTTTTTCCTGATCATTTTTTGAATGTTCGTAAAAAAACCGTTCATTGTCTTCGAGTTCTCTATTCTAGGAACTGAATGAACCATCTACTATTGGCAACGGTGATATCGATCGGGGGCTCCTCGGTCTCGGCGTCGGTTTCAGTACTTGGCAAGAAGCCCGAGTGGTCCCGCTTGGATGCTTACCATAACAGCATCACGAGTGTGGTGTTCGAGGAATTGCTTCGAAAAGTTTACGTTCCACGCGAGTCGTGGTGGAAGGATTGGATTAAGATCGATGAGAAGGAAGCCCGTATCCGTAAGTTTGCGGGCAAGGAAGATTGGTATGTTTTGCCTTTTGCATCTTGTTCCGGTGTTGTCGCAAAGAATCATCGGCAAGAGTATTGGCGTTCCGCGACCAAGCTACGCGCCCTTGCCCGTGAAAAGCCATTGACTGGTTTTCACATTGCTTTGGATCCCGGGCACTTGGGTGGTAAATATTCGGAAATGGAGGGTCGGCATTTTGTCATAGGCGATGCTGCTGCTGTTAAGGAAGGTGATCTCGCCCTCTTGGTGGCAAAGCGTATCTCCAAGAGTCTTGGTGGACTGGGGGCTAAGGTTTCGCTGGTTCGCAATCGGAAGAAGCCCGTGACGAAGGAAACTCCCAAAAGCCTGCGCAAAGAGGCCGAGGCTTGGCAAAAAAGAATCGAAGGGGATACCGTTCCCACGCAAACGAAGAAGGAGCGCAAAAAAATGGTTCGTCGGCGCGGAGAAATTCTTTTCTTTCGCTCAAGTGAAATCATGGCCAGAGCATTAAAGGTAAACGAAAAGATAAAGCCCGACCTAGTCGTATGCATTCACTTGAACGCAGCCCCTTGGCCCACTCCTGAAAAAAAATCGCTGGTGGCGCGGAATGATTACCATGTTCTCACGAATGGAGCATATTTAGGTGGTGAAATCGCCCTCGACAACCAGCGACTCGAAATGCTCGTGAAACTTTTAAACCGTTCCCATAAAGATGAGCGATCCTTGGCCGAGTGCATGGCTGGATCCTTCAAACGCGCCACGGGATTGCCTGCGTTTGTCTATAAGGGGCCGAATGCCATTAAGGTGGGGAAGATGGAAGGTGTATGGGGTCGCAACCTAATGGCCAACCGCTT
>Ga0315321_10005016_pt1 | contig 10115 bp, 6 predicted proteins | sample M180m21515metaG_FD_203464 | JGI IMG/M metagenome (GOLD analysis project Ga0315321, IMG submission 203464) | Ammonia-oxidizing marine archaeal communities from Monterey Bay, California, United States - M1 80m 21515 | ecosystem: Environmental > Aquatic > Marine > Intertidal zone | place: USA... | reverse complement strand
CCAGAGGATGGAAAACCGCACGGGCGAATCCTTCTGCTGGCGTTGCCACGAAAAGATGGATCCCCTTGGCTTCCCCTTCGAGACCTACGACGACTTCGGCCGTTACCGAACTGCGGAGAACCTGGAAGATCCGGAAAACTTAATAGAAGAAGCCAAGCGTAATGAGGTAAACGCCTTTGGCGCCTCGCTTCCGGTTTACAAAACGTTGCCGGTCGATCCTCGTGGAGAGCTCAAGGGAACGGACGACCCGAAACTGGACGGCAAGGTCAAAGATGCATTCGACTTGATCGACCGGTTGGCAAGATCGGAAAAGGTACGTCAGTCGATCATCCGCCATGCCTTCCGCTACTTTTTGGGACGCAATGAAACGCTTTCCGACTCCAAAACGTTGATTGACGCAGACAGAGCCTACGTCGACAATGAAGGTAGCTTCGACGAAGTGATCGTTTCCCTGTTAACCTCGGACTCATTTATTTACCGCAAACGCAACACCAAGGAATAAAGTATGTTGATCAACCGAAGAGAACTTTTGAAGAAAACTGCCTTGGGAACGGCCAGCCTCGCGCTCACCCCCTCGTTCACCCACCTAAGAGCCGCTTCGGCAAAGCATTCGGAGAGCTTCCCGCACCGGTTTGTCTTTATCCGCAAGTCCAACGGAAACTTGCCCACCCAATTTGGTCTTCCCTCCTTTTCCGCCGAAGAGTTGAAAAAGCACAAGGAGAAGGAATCCTTCGAGGTGGACTTGTCGAAGCACGAACTTCCCGACTGGCTGAAAGGACTCGACGAACATAAGGAGAACATGACCATCCTGCACGGCATCTCGATGTCGGTCAGCGGTGGCGGGCACTACTCCTACTCCGGATGCATGGGGGCCTACAAAGCAGGGCGGGATATTCTCAGCAACATCAAACGGGCGACCGTTGATTTCGAATTGGCCAAACTGTTCCCCTCCCCTTTTGGTCACGTCGAGATGTCTCTGGCGGTGCCTCACGGGCGTGATCACAGAACCGGTATTGTTTCCGGCTATTCCGCTCCGGCGGCCAAGCAACGTAACTACTGCTACGCCGACCCCATGACAGCCCATCAAGAATTGTTCAAGTCGGTCACCAATACTTCCGAGGCAGAATCCGACCGAGCCCTCCTCGACTACTTGCATGAAAAGGAACGCCACCAACTCAAGGGGTTGAACGGTGACGAACGCCTCAAGATCAGCGATCAGGTCGACTCGCTTCAATCCATCCGCGACCGCAACGCAAAAGTCGAGTCCCTGGGCACAAAGATCAAACAGCACCTACCCGACATCGACCCGGTCCATGCAAACGGCGGCGCAAACGCAACCCTGCCCCAGAAACAGGCCGCATTCACCGACGTAATCATCGGAGCACTGGCTTCGGGGCTGACCAACGTCGTTACCTACACCATTGACGACCTGGGCACCGACATCACCTCCCTCCCGGAGAACACCCAAAAGACCAGTATCCACCAGATCGGCCATGGCGGCCAAATTTCCGGCGCTGCCCAAATGAGGGATGCCATCAAGACCCACCATGTGAAACAAATCGGAACTCTGGTGAGCCGACTCAAATCGATTCCAGAGGGAGATGGTACGATTTTCGACAACACGACGATCATCTACATGCCCGAAACCGGAGCCGGGCACCACGGCCCCGACACGGAGGCGCCGATGGTCCTCATGACCGGCAGGAAATCAAAGCTCGATCTTGCGGGTCGCTACCTCCGCTTGCCTTTCCATGGCACCGAAGGCCACAAGACTTTGAGCAATTGGTATACGACCTTGCTCAACGCTTACGGCAACCCGATTGAGCATTACGGTGACCTGGACCTGACCATGCAACGCAATCGTCTCAAGCAAACAGGGGCGATCGGCAGGTTCTTGGTCTAAGCCTTATTTCCTTCGGGCGTTATCAAGATCCCATGAAAAAAGGGAGTGTCCTTTTTACCTTGGGCCTTCTTTCAATCCTTTGTTACGTCAGCTGCGATCGTTTCCTTGGAAACAGAGATCACGACAAGGTTGAAATTATCCAAGAGGAGAAATCCCCCAACGGTCAATACGTCGCCACCAGTTTCTCCTGTTCCGGTGGAGAAGCCGCAGGTTACTTCTATTTCAATGCCAACCTGCGCAAGGCGGGCGAGGAATTGGATCAATCGGAGGTCCTTATGGGCAAGCACAAGGATTGGAAAGCCTTCTTTGACGTCGAGGTGCGCTGGATCGACGACGAAAACCTTGAGCTCTCTTACGAAGAGATCGATTTGCCCGCATACGTGGAGAACAATGCGGTCAAGGTGAAATCGAAATACGGCATCAAGATCCATCATGTTATCAAGAAACCAAAGCAATGAGGTCTCCAATGCTGTTGCACCTCTTTCAAAAAACCGTTCCAATTCAAACATGATCAACGGAAAAACGATCCCCTTTTTGTCTGCTTTCCTTCCTCTCGTTTTATTACCTTCGATCTGGGCGGCGAAGGCTCCCTCCTCGAAGGAGCAACTGGAGGAAATCGCCACCCATATCGTGGTGGGCAAGGTTCAGGCCGTTTATTCCTACAAGGAGCGCGAAGGCATTCCCGTACTAAGTGGCTATGAGTACGACCACAAAGTGGCCGAAGTGAAGATCGAGAAAGTCGAGAAAGGCAAGATTGCCGAAAACTTGGTCTACGTCCGCTACTGGAGTCGCAACTGGAAAGGATTGGGGCTTCCGCCCCCAGGCGGACAATCGTACGAAAACCAGCCGAAGAAGGGGGAAACTTGCCGCTTTTACCTCGCTAAAAACGCCTCCGACGGTTGGTCGCAGGGATCGCAGGATGGGGGATACAACGTCGTTTACGTCAACGGAATCCAACCGATCAAAAAGTAACATCCGACGATGAAGAAAAACCTTTTGAGCCTCGTTACCCTTCTTTCCTCAAGCGTCCTTTTGTCGGCCGCCGAAAGACCAAACGTAGTCTTCATCCTCGCCGACGACTTGGGCTATGGAGACATCAAAGCCTTCGGCGGCAAGAAATCCAAAGTACCCACTCCACACTTCGACCGCCTCTGCAAAGAGGGTATGAAGTTTACCAACGCCCACGTCACCGACTCGGTCTGCGTGCCTAGCCGGACCTCCATCATGACGGGGCGCTACGCCTTCCGGTTTGGCAAAGGGGAACAAGGCGGACCATGGGGCTTCATCGGTCTGCGCTTCCCGACCAGCCAGCATACCGTGGGAAAGATGTTCCGGAAAGGGGGTTATTCTACGGGCTACGTCGGCAAATGGCACCTCGGCACCCGCATGACCACCAAGGACGGCAAAGTCCAGGGTCCCGAGAACACCGATTTCACCAAGCCCATAAAAATCGGCCCCTCGGATTACGGGTTCGACCACTGCTTTTTTCTACCCGGTTCCCTCGACATGTTCCCCTATGCCTACGTCCGGGGAAAGAAATGGCAGGGCCAAATAACCGCTCAAAAGGGCTGGAGCGCCTTCAACCGGGTTGGACCCGCCGCCGAGGATTTTCTCGATACCGAAGTCCTCTCCACTTTCTGTGACGAAGCGGGGAAATTCATCAAGGCTGAGGCGAAAAAGAAAAAGCCCTTCTTCCTCTTCGTCGGGCTGACGGCCCCACACACGCCCAGTTCGCCCGAACCCGGCTTCGAGGGCAAGAGCCCCGTCGGGGTATATGGCGATTTCGTCATGAACACCGATGCCTGCATCGGCCGGATCCGCGAGCACCTTCGTAAGGCCGGCCTCGATCAGAACACCTTGCTCATGGTTTCCTCCGATCACGGACCGGGCCATTATTCAGGCCCCGAAAGAAAGGCCATTGCCAACCAGATGAAGGTGATGGAGAAGAAGGGACACTTCAGCCGGGGGCCTTGGCGGGGATACAAGTTCTCCGGATACGAGGGCGGATTGCGTGTTCCCTTTGCCGCCGCTTGGCCTGGCGTCATAAGTCCGGGCACGAAGAACGACGCTCTTGTCGGCTTGGTTGACCTAATGGCAACCTGGGCCGAAGTAGCGGGCGTCAAGCTCGACCCATCTCACGCTCCCGACTCCCTCAGTTTTCTTCCCTACCTCGAAAACAAGGAACCCCTCGTGCGCAATCATCTCCTTGCCCGGGGTACGAGGGCGGACGTCTACTACGAAGACAAGTGGAAACTGATCCTTGGTCCGGGAAGCGGAAGCTCGGGCCCCTTTTTCACGGAACCAAAATCCGAAGATGCCTGGAAGGAAGCCCTGATCGAATTCGGCAGGAACCCCAAAAACCACCAGGAACTGGAAAACCACTTATTCGTTCAGCTCTACGATTTGCAGTCCGACCCAGGCGAAACCAAAAACCTGGCCAAGACCCATTTCGGTCAGGTAAAAAAAATGATCAAAGCCTACTCGAAAATCGTTGAGAACGGCCGGACCACGCCCGGGCCCAAGCTCAGCAACGACCGCCCCTTGAAAACCTTCCGTCCCCCCGGCTTTGTTTGGAAGAAATAAATAATTTCCATTCCGTTTCCTTTTCACTGCAATTCCTCAAATCATGAAGCACTTCCTTTGTCTCTTTTTCACGATCTTTCTATTTCATTCATTCAGCCTAGCCGACAAACCGAACGTCGTATTCTTTATCGCCGACGACGTCTCTCAGGATGATTTCGGATGCTACGGGCATCCCGTCATTCAAACGCCCAACGTCGACGCCTTGGCCAAGAAGGGAATGCGCTTCGACAACGCTTACCTGACCACCAGCAGTTGCAGCCCTTCACGTTGTAGCATCATAACCGGGCGCTACCCCCATAATACAGGCGCTCCCGAGCTTCACGTCCGTCTTCCCAAAGAACAAGTCCGCTTTCCCGAACTCCTGAGGAAAGCCGGATACTACACCGTGCTCTCAGGCAAGAACCACATGTTCGGAAACAAGGACCGGGCCTTTGACCGGATCACCGGCGGAGGCGGCCCGGGCAAGGAGAAGGATTGGGTCGACCACGTCAAGGACCGGCCCAAGGACAAGCCCTTCTTATTCTGGTTCGCCTCCACTGACGCCCACCGCAGTTGGGCCATTTCCGACGAAGCTCCCAAGTACGATCCCGAGGACGTGATCGTTCCTCCCTATATGGTCGACACCCCGATTACCCGGGAGGATCTAACTGGTTATTATCATGAGGTCAGTCGCTTCGACCACTTCATCGGTCTGGTCACCGCCGAGCTCAAAAAGCAGGGCGTCCTCGAAAACACCATGATCGTGGTCGCTGCGGACAATGGCCGTCCTTTCCCCAGGTGCAAGTCGCGCCTGTACGACAGTGGGATCAAGACTCCATGGGTGGTTCACTACCCGAAGGAAATCAAGAAACCCTCTGTCACCCAAAGCCTGATCAGCGTGATCGACCTGAGCGCCACCTGCCTCGAACTCGCGGGCATTAAACGGCCCGCCCCCATCCAAGGCCGGAGTTTCGTGCCCATTCTCAAGAATCCGAAGACCCAAGTGCGCGAGGTTGTTTTTGCCGAACATAACTGGCACGTTTACAAGAACCACGAGCGGATGGTACGCTTCGGCGATTATCTTTATATCCGCAACAACTTCCCCAACCAGCCCAACCTCTGTTACGAATCGGATGATCACTACCCCGCCGGGGCCGAGCTCTGGAAGGCCCATGCCGCAGGCAAGACTACCCGCAATCAACTTCAGGTATTCGCCAACCCCTGCCCTCCCGAGGAACTCTTCCAAGTCAACGACGACCCCCATCAACTGACCAACTTGGCTGATGACAAAAAGCATGACAAGGCACTCAAGCAGGCCCGTGCCCTGCTCGCCAACTGGACCAAGCAAACGGGAGATTCCATCCCCGCCAACCCGACTCCCAACCGGCACGACCCTCCCAAAATCAAGGATGGAAAGATTCTGCCCCCCGGAAAGGCAAAGACGAGAAACCCCCATGCCGAGATGCCGGGTGCGTCCAACAATGCCATGAAGATCAACCACCCCGGTCCGTTGAAACTTTAGCGCGTCACCATGACGAAGGCATCGGCAATCATCTTATTCGCAGCCCTGCTGTCGGGATGCGAAAAAGAAAACTCCATTATTGGTAGTCTGGATCAGACAGCGCTAAAAGATGCAGAGGTCATCGCTTTTCCCGGGGCAGAGGGTGCAGGCAAGTTTACCAAAGGGGGCCGGGGCGGAGACGTCTACCACGTGACCACGCTCCAAGACTCGGGTCCCGGATCATTCAGGGAGGGCATCGAATCAATCGAGGGACCGCGAACCATCGTATTTGATCTCAGCGGCACGATCCGGCTGAAAAACGATATCAAGATCAAGGACGTGTCTTACCTGACCATTGCCGGTCAGACCGCACCCGGCAAAGGAATCACCTTTGCGGACCGAAACATTAGGTTTGAAAACTGTAGTCATGTGATCGCCCGGTATTTTCGCATCCGCCTAGGTGATGAAAACAAGCCCGATGGAACGAGCCCGGATTGCATCACGATCGAATACAGCAACCACGTCATTCTCGACCATCTTTCCTTGAGCTGGGGCATTGATGGAAACGGTGATTTCCGGGGACTTAAAAATTCGACTCTCCAGTGGCTGATCTTTAGCGAAGCTCTTCACGACAGCATCCATGGGAAAGGCCCGCATGCAATGTGCACCTCCTTTCGGGAAAACGCGGGGTTTGCGACCTTGCATCACAATGTCTACGCAACCAGCCGGAATCGGCACCCTTCCACTGCAGGCGGATCCCAAGTCATGGAATTTGTCAACAACCTCAATTACAATTGGAGCGGTTGCCACAACCTATCGGGCGAGCAATACAACCTGCTCAACAATTACTACAAAGCTGGTCCCATGAAGGGAGACAGGCTTCCCATTCGCTATAAGTCAAAGGCTCTGAAGCCCGTATCGAACGGATACTTTTTCGGGAATCACTTTGAAGGTTTGCCTGAACAATACAATCAAGACAACTACGCGGCCATGGACTTCGAATCCTCGGGTACGGACGGAAAATACAAAGGCACCACCCGCAAATTTTTCGAGGCATCCGATCGTTTTGACGCAGGCAAGTACAAGTTGACTCAAATTGAAACGGCTCAAGATGCCTACGAGTCGTGTCTCAAGCAGAGTGGTTGTTCGCTGGTGCGTGATGCCGTAGACGAACGTCTGATCGAAAGCATCCGAAACAATACTGGGAAAGTGATTGATTCGCAGGACGAAGTCGGAGGTTGGGACAGATATCCATCCGTTGCGAGACCGCTTGATTTCGATACGGATGGGGATGGCATGCCCGATAAATGGGAAAGGACTTCGGGCTTGGACCCCGATAATTCGTCCGATGGAAACCAGGATCGTAACGACGACGGCTTCACTAACCTTGAGGATTACCTAAACGGACTGACGCATGTGCCACAGTTGAATTCTCTGGATAAAAACAAACCGTGACGGCTTGCAGACGAAAGCTTTTCTTTCTCTTTTTACCCTGGTGGCTTTGGGTCAATGAATCTTTGGGAAACGAAGATCTGCGAGGCATGGAGTTGTTTGAGCACCACTGTTTCGATTGCCACGACGAGGACGTTCAAAAAGGAAACGTCAACATGGCCGAGTTGTTTGACGCCGGCTCTTTTGACGGAACCCTGATGTTCGAAAACCTCATTACGGCAAAGATGCCCCCCGAGAACAAGAAGCAACCGAACGCCGAGGAGAAGCGGGCCATGCTTGATTGGTTGGCCAAGCGCCAAGCCGACCACAAGCCCGCCCCCTACCGCAGGATCAGCCGACATGAGTTTGTCCATTCGCTCAACGATCTGCTTGGAATCAAGCTCGACCTGACCGGGGAAATCCCGGACGACCGCGGTACTTTCGATTTCGATTCCGACCGCAGGATCAAACTGACCAAGGAAATGCTCGGATCCTATTTCAAGGTCGCCGATCGAATGCTTGAGTTCGCTTTGCCTGCCGAGGGCTTTGCCCCGGAGCGGATTTGGGTGACCAACAAAATCAAGGATAGCCACAAGACCTACAACATTTACACTCGGCCATACAAGGAGGGCATTCTTTTCTCCTGGACCCGGGCGAACAACGGAAACAGTTATTCCTTCTTCTACGACAACTTCGATCCGCCCGTTCCGGGTTGGTACGAACTCACCTTCGACGCCATGAAAATGGGGAGCTTCCCGGAGGACGTCAGTATCGAGGTCTTTGCCGGCAAATACTATTACGCCGACGACCGCCCCCAACCTCAACGCCTCCTCGACGTGATCTCCCTCGGCAACGGGGAAATGAAGTCACATACGATCAAAGTCTTCCTCCGTCCCGGGGAGAACGTCTCGGTGCATTGCTACTCCAAGCACAACTTCCGTCAAAGAAATGGGAATCAGGGGGCCTATATCAAGCAGTTGAAGGCCCGAGGTCCGATTCTCGAACAATGGCCCCCGGCTTCATACGCAAAGGTATTTGGGGATCTGCCGGTCAAGGCAGCGCCACGTAAGGCGAGAGAAGTTTCCGAATCGCAAACCAACCTCGAGGCCATCGGGGCAAATGTCACCGTGAGCAGTTTCCAGAAAGGAATGGAGAAGGAGAAGATGCTGGACGGTTCCAACCGGACCTTCTGGCACACCCGATTCAAACCGACCCTGGCCAAGCCACCGCACTACGTCATAATCGAAAACCCGCAGGCCAAGGAAATCGAGGGACTCAATTATGCCACTTGGTCGGGTGGAAACGGCAACGGACAGGTCGAGGCCTACGCCATCCACTTCTCGGACAACGGAAAAGACTGGGGCGCTCCCATCCTGACCGGACCGCTTGAAATCCGCTTGGCCAACGAGCAACCCATTCTCTTCCCTGAAAAAACCACCAAGCGCTTCATCAAGTTTCTCATCACCGACGCCCATACCTTGGACGGCCGGTCCCTTGCCTCCGTCGGCAAACTCGACGTCATCACCACCTTATCCAAGGAAGCAAGCAAGTCAAAGGTTGCGGTGTCCACGCGTTCCCCCGAAGATCTCAAGCAGGTGATCAAGCGCTTCGCCGAGCGTGCCTTTTCCTCCAGTTTGAGCGAAGAAGAGCTCGCTCCTTATCAGCAACCAAGCCTCGTTGCCCTCAAAGAAGGAGAGAGTTTTGTCGAAGCGGCCAAGATCGGATTGAAGGCGGTCTTGTGCTCCCACCGCTTCCTCATGGCTCCGGGCGAGCATGAAAACCGATCCTACGCCCGGGCGGCTGCACTGGCCCGGACTTTCTGGCTTTCGGTGCCTGATCAAGAGAGCCTGAAAATTTTCCAATTGGACAAACTCACCCTCAAGGACGTTCCCGCCCAAGTCGACCGCATGATCAATGACCCCAGAGGCAAACGCATGATCCATTCCTTCTGCAACCAGTGGCTGGATCTGCGCTCGTTCGACCAGATTGCCCCTTCCCTCAAGCTCTACCCCCTCTACAATGATCTTTTGAATCACTACCTCCCCCTCGAAACGGAAGCCTACCTCGATCACTTGATCCGGGAAAACCTGCCCATCGGACGCTTGATCGACTCCGATTTTTCCTTTCTCAACCAACGCCTCGCTCAGCATTACCGAATACCCGGCATATATGGCCAGAACCTGCGCAAGGTCTCTTTCGAACCGAAGGTTCCGCGCGGTGGCTTGCTCACCATGGGAAGCGTTCTCAAAGTGACGGCCGACGGGTTCGACACCTCGCCCATCCTGCGGGGCGCCTGGATTTCCAAGAACATCGCCGGGAACACGCTTTCCCCTCCCCCTGAGGACGTCGAGGTGATCGAACCTGAGCACGGCAAGGACGCCGCCACCCTCCGGGAGCAAATCGAGGAACACAAGAAGAACCAAGCCTGCTATGCCTGTCACAAGAGCATCGACCCCTATGGGTTCGCCTTGGAGAGCTTTGATGCCACCGGGCAATGGCGGGAACAATACCGGGTCAAGAAAGCCCATAAGGCGACCTTTGTCTACAGGCCAAAAGGCTATTTTGATCTGGTCGGGAAGGTGGACCCATCTGGGGAGATCGCCCAGGAAAAGTTCTCGGATATTTTCGGTCTGAAGAAGATCCTTCTCTCCGACCACAAGAAGATCGCATACAACTTCGTTAAAAAATTCTTCGAATACGCCAACGGCTACAAACCCA
>Ga0315321_10005015_pt1 | contig 10116 bp, 11 predicted proteins | sample M180m21515metaG_FD_203464 | JGI IMG/M metagenome (GOLD analysis project Ga0315321, IMG submission 203464) | Ammonia-oxidizing marine archaeal communities from Monterey Bay, California, United States - M1 80m 21515 | ecosystem: Environmental > Aquatic > Marine > Intertidal zone | place: USA... | reverse complement strand
ACCTATCCTTAGGTAATAGCTTTCTCAAGTGATACTAGACATGCAAATGCATTAATCTCTTTATCTACTATAAAAGCACTCTTATAGAGATGATCGGCAATTATGACGATCATCTCTTTCTTTTTCATATCAGGTAAATCTTGCTCATATAGAAAGTCGAGGAAGTTAGCTAATAGAGTGTCGTAATCACCTTGAAACCTATCCTCATTCTCAATAAGATACTTACGTAATCCTAGAGAGTTAGTCCTAACACCTTGCATAACTTTAGCCAATAGCTCGTTATCACTAGCATTAGAGTCAATACATAGCTCACCATCTACAATAGACTTTTGAATCTCATTGATAGTCTTACGAAGATCAGGGAAATGCTTCTTAACTAAGATAACAAACTTCTTCTTCTGCTCTTCACTTACCTTTACATTTTCTAGTCTAAGGATGTTAAAGCATCGCTTAGCAGCTTGATCTACAACAGGTTTAAGATCTAATGACTGACATCTAGATTGAAGAGCTGGAATAATCTTATGCTTATAGTTAGCAGTAAGAATAAACCTACAATACTTAGCATACGTCTCCATAGTATTACGAAGAGCAGCTTGAGCTTGAGGAGTTAATCCATCTGCCTCATCGAGGATAACTACTTTGATACCACCATCGAATGATTTAGTTTGAGCAAAGTTAGTAATATTATGCCGAATGACATCAATACCAGATTCATCAGAAGCATTAATGTATAAGAAGTTACATCCAAGTATATCATTAACAATAATCCTAGCAAGAGTAGTCTTACCTGTACCAGGGCTTCCAACAAACAACAAGTTAGGAATCTCATCCTCAAATTGCTTAACAACACGTAAAGACTTATCATCTAAGATAAGATCATCCAGCTTATGAGGACGATACTTCTCTACCCAAATCTTATCAAAATCAACCATAATTACTTACCTGATGAGCCAAAGCCCTTTTCACCACGATCAGATTCAACTGCAGAGCCTTCACTCACCTCAACAGGGAAGTTAGCATATACAACAAACTGCGCAATACGATCACCAGCCTTACCTTCATAGTCTTTATCAGTAAGGTTATAGAGCTTAATACCAGCATCACCACGATAGCCTTGATCAATAATCCCTGGATGAGGCATGATGCCATGCTTAAATCCAAGACCTGAACGACCTTCTACCTTAACCCAGTATCCAGGTTCAATAAAGGCAAACTTAAGTCCTACACCAACAACAGTAGATCCACCAGCTGGAATAGTAAAGTCTTCAATACAAGTAACATCCATACCAGTATCGCTATCATGATTCTTACCAGGTAGCACAGCATCTACGTGAGTCTTTTCAAATTGTAACTTCATATATACATATAATACTATAGGTATTGCAAAAATCAACTGTAACATTAAATATGTGTATGGACGAAGTTAATAATGAGATTGACGATGCGGTAGACGACATCTTAACTCAGCTTAAAACCCAAAATCATTCTGTTACTAAAGAGGAAAAGCAAGAAGCTACTCTTGAAGTAGAGGATATTGAGGAGTTTCTATTAAAGCGTACTGCCACTCTTGTTGATGTATCTCTTAATAATGTTAAAGAACATTCTGACTATATTGCCTCTGCACCAGAAGCTAGAGACGCTGAGGCTAATGCAGCTCTCCTTAAGGCTGCCACTGGAGCAATAGAAACCCTACAGAAGATCCATGCTAATAAGGAGAATAATGATGCTCGTAAAGAGCTCAAGGAAATGGATATTAAAGCTAAGAAAGAGATTAACACTGCTGACAATACTACAAGGATAGCTCTCTCACAGCAAGAGGTTATGAAGATGCTTATGGGTGAAGAAGAGCCAGTTCTTACTAAAGGAGAGCAAGAAGAAGTAATAGATATCTAAATTAATTCTCAAAACGAGGATCGTTTGGATCGGTCCCAACGCCAGGTATCAGAGATTCATCATATGTACCATCTGCTCTAAACGGTGAACCTTCTACTGAATCTATACCAGTAACTTCTCCTGGTAAGACAGAGAGGTTTTCTATTTCTAGGTTTTGAATCTGATTCTTAAGATCATTAATATCACCCTGGCATATTCTAACCTCAAGTGGTCCAAGATCATCTTGAAATATTTTTTTAACTTTGCTCCAATCTGTATATTTGATATTCTCTTTAGAACCTTCTGGTATACCGAGATCACCAAGTCCATTAACCTTCATAAAGTGTTTATAAGCTCCAACAGTAATATCAAGGTTAACATTCCGCTGACCATTTGTATCTACTACCTTATAGAAATACCACTTACCGTTAGGAATACGAACAGCAGCAAAAAACCGATTACTAGTTTGTGTTGGAGTCTTGTAGGCATGTGATATAGGATTAAATGAGCCATCATTTAGAAAATCAGTCCATAACCCAGAACTAATAGCTACCCCATCATTAAGATAGCCTGTATCAATAGTATTATAAAGAGTCTCCATACCTTCAGTAGTCAAATTATGCCTGTATCCAGCAGCATATGCACCATCAACCTGATACTTATTCATTAGACTAGCTTGCTCTGGAGATATATTATTAGTTAAAGCATTTGCTAATTGTTGACCTAAATACGAGATACCTATACGATAATTGTTACCCATATTACCTATACCTTTCAAGGTATCCTTATCAGCTTTTGTTGCTGCATAATTTTCGTACCATATAGTGTCATTTTCTGTATCGATAAGACCTCCGAATATTGAGTAATGACTTACTACACCTTCACCTCCTCTACTTCCTAAAGTATAAACTCTAGATATGGCCATAGAACTATCTGAGTAGGCTTTTCCAGATTTAGGTACATAGCCTACAGATGGTAGAGAGGTATTGTTACCAGTTTGTTGTCTAAAGTTCTTGCTGTTACTAGTGCGCCGGCGAATCTGACCCGTACTGTCTGCATCTACAAACTTACCATTAACATTTGCAACTTTATCTCCAGCAGGAAACTGATCATTATTAGTATACGGGTTATATCGATACTTATACTGATAATGATCAAAACACCCTCCTAGGTCTTCTTTAATTTTAGTAAGAATCATAGACCCGGTAGCAGAAAAATCCAAATAAGATTTTACATCAGGCGTGTAGCGATAAACGGTCTCTGTATTTCTAAATGACTTTCCATCTTGAGCAAGTTTTACTAATTCAGATATATTTTTTTTACCTGCAAGTATAGCTTGTGTATTAGTCCAAGCTTTGTTCGCTACTTGAACAGTTTCAACAAAACTATCTTGAAACAATGCTGGTATTTTATTAAAAATAGCTTGATCTAACTCATCTACCATATTAGTCATCGCTGCACTTAAAGCACCTACACCAAAGGTATTACTAGCAGATTTTGTAGATGTTGGTTGCGCCATACGGCCTATACTATCTGATGTTTGGAGGAATAAATTACAAGGTGAGTTAAGACAATCTTTAAGCTGTTCATTTAATGACTGTTGATATGAGTCACTATATTGTGCAGGATTATTAAAACGACTCTGTATTCCTCTTATAGCAGAATCAAATATTGGATTTGTAGATGTCTTTTTTATATAGAAATCTAAAGTAGACCAATCTAGTATACCACTATTCAAAGTTAAATTTTTAATAAAACTATCCGCTGCCGATAAGTTGCCATTGAGCGCGCTATTATATCCAATAGCTAAATTAAAATCTAGTTCATAATCAGGGTCATCTACTATATCACAAAACGGTGTATTAAACTTTAAGTAATCTCTACTTATAGCAATACCTTGTAATTTTTCATGGAAATTGTTACTATATATTAACATTACGAATTAGTAGTCATTTGTTGCAATACATCACTTATAAAGTCAGGTTTAACATACTTATAAGTAGTTCCTGCTTTAGCTTTAAATATATACTTAGGCTTATTTAAAAGGTAGATTACCCACCAAAGATCTATAGTACCATACAACTCAAAAGATAGCATAGTCCAAGGTTTATCGGTTAGAATTGTTTGCTGAGCGAGGACTTCTGCTGATAAGGTTTCAGGAAAAATAACTTTATCTAAAAGATTATAGATGTAGAAATTCTTACCCGAATTATCTACAAGGGAAATGTTAAATATATTTTCATATAAATTACGACTTAACCCTTCAAGCTCAGCCACTTGATTTCGTTTTGCTCCATTGTTAATTGTACTCATTTTAACTTGTTCCGAATGTTACTTGAGGCATGCCCCCTACCGTTGATATTCTACTATTAAGACCATCGCTAATCATTGTATTACCATAATCACCAATAAGCGAAGTAAATTCGATAGTTACTTCGTAAGCGTCGGGAATCGGTGCTTTTATAGTAGTAGGTTTAATTTTACTAGGCTCACTTTTGCTAATTACTGGTACAGCAACATCTGTTCGACGTATAGTACCTAAAAAATTAATTTCTAACTTGCTTATATAAGCATAAGGGAAAGAAAACTGACCTGGTACCGATACTGTATAAATTTTAGGTGGAGGAGTTCTTGCAAAAGACGTTTTATATGGTTTATTTTGAAACATTAATAACCAAAGCAGTTCATAGTTAGCTTGAATAGAAAATGCGCTTTTTCTCTGTATGGTATTAATTAACGGAAATTTAATTGTTTTAGTTTCTCCACCTCCTTCATTTTGAAAGTATTGAGGATTTTCAATATATACACCTGGTTGCGTAATATTAAGTATTTCTGCCGCTTGGGATGCAACATCTTGAGCTCCTTGTACGAATTTACCAACAAGATTACTACTAGATTGGTCACCCCATTTTGAAGATGTTGATTGATTAGGAATATAAGATGGTAAACGATATTGAAACCCTGTAGGTTTAGTTAGATATATTCCCTGTAATGCGTTAAGATTATGTGATTTTAGTAGTTCTTCATCACCTTCTGATACACCACCAGCTAGCTTCTCTAACCCTTGACTAAATTTATCAACCACACCACCAGTATTTTTATTAATATCACCTAATAAAGAAAGAATTTCACCATTATCATCTTTTATATTTTTTAAATTAGTACCAGCTCTAAGATAGTATAACGCCCCAGATATTAGAGAACTAAGCTGTTGTTCTCGTTCTATTAAAAAAGCGCAGGGTATCTTATCAAGAGCAGTTGAAGTGGCTTTAGGTCCAGAATACCAGGAAAAATCATTAACAACATCAATTACCGTCTTTTTTGGTTCTAATAATGGTTGTCTATCGTCATTAGCTAAAGTTATATCCGTCACATCGATCCCTTTAGCATTTTTACGAAGCTTTGGTAGAGCAATTTTTAGCCCCTCTCGTGTCTCTGATTTTGCTGTATTAATTAAAATAGTCTCCATAATATTAAGCTGTTAAAGTTCTATTAAAGTCTGAAGTAACTTTGTTTGTTGTAAAATTTACCTTAGAGGAGCTGCTCGATATACCAGCTAATGAATTGTTGCTTTGCTGCACTAATGCGACAATACCATTTTTAATATCTATCAAAGTTTCAAGCTGTAACCTGCTAAATTCTTTCATATCACCAAATATTTGAGCTGAACCTATATCCATTGAATTAGGTCGCATCATTCTATCAAGTGGCCCGCCTTTTTTAAGAGCAAGGACATCATCTTTACTATTAATTCTTACCGTCTGACCCCCATGGTAGATTATACCATCATCAAGCTTTGCCGCTTGCTGCTTCCGTGCCGAAGCTGTAAAGTTAGGAAACGCATCCATTACCATCCCACCAAGAGCTGTCATAGGTACATTCTCTGTAAATCGATCAGCTAAAAATCTTCCTAGAAAATCACCACCCATATATGCAATTGCCGATAAGAAAGGTCCAACACCAGGAATCAATAATGCTAGTGCAGCTGCAGTAGACCCAGCCATTACACCTCCGATACCTTGAACTACTCGGTTACCTATAGCTGCCCTAATTTGCTCCTCACCTAACTCTGGATCTTGTGAATACTTCTTTATATCATAAGCTGCAAACGGTGCTTCAATTATAGTACTAACAATAGGTAATCTCTTTACAATACCTTTACCTAGCTTCATAAGGTTAGGTCCTATAAATTTCTTTGCGAGTTCTATAGGACCTTTAGTTACCGTATTAAAAGCGGTTCCTACGCCTCCGATGGCCCGACTTAACAAGGATTGTTGGCCGCGTTTACCAGAATTGGTTGCTGCAGTAGCGGTACCTGCAAGGACTGCTGATGTAGCTGCCGCGCCAAATACACGTTTACCGGTCTCCTTCATTATAGCTCCACCTGAACCTTTCGAACCCGCATGAGCAGCCTGTTGAGCAATCGTTGCGGTACTCCCTCCTATGCCTAAAAATTTTGCAAATCTACTTGCTTGGCTCGAGAAAGCCGATTTTAAAGAGCTAAATTGTGTTCGTAGAGAAGCAAAGGCACCGGCTATTGCCCCTGATAGTCTAACTCCTGCTGGAGATTTCATTAAACCTGTAAATACACCTTTAATAAATCCACCCGCTCTTACAAATTGTTTAGATATAAAGCTTCCTATACCTTTAAAGATACTGATAAGCCTTTTTCCAAATCCCTCAAAAACTTTCTTGAATGTAGTCTTTAAAAAACTACCTAAAGCACCAAATGCCGTAGCAAGATTGTCTTTTAAAATCTGATATAATAAAGGTAATGCTGCTAACAAGCTTGCTGTTTTTTCTTTAGAGGCTTTAATTAAGCTACCAGGACCGCCTATACCCGCAACTTGTGCTTCTTTGTCTAATCTAGATGCAGCTGCTGATCTACCCGCTTCTGGTCCTGGTGATATAACCTCTTTAAGAATCTTAAAGATTTTTTCATATCTGGTCTCTTCGCTTGATGTTAAGTTAGGATTAACAGCTTTAACTTTGTCACCAGAGTCTTTATCAACAACCACGCCTTTACCTAATACATTATCATCAACAGCCCCCGCTACAGCCATTTTCTTCTGGAGCGTATTGATCTGCTCGATTAAAGCTTCTGTGTTTGTTTCTTCTGCCGCCACAAAGATATTTAATCTCAGAGCACTAATCTATAGCTAAGAAACCTGCATCAATATCAACAGTCTTTTCATCGTCAAAGGTTAGTGATTGTTCTTCTATTGATTTAACTGATGATATATAATCAATAATACCATTATTTAACGCTAAAGGTAGCTCATTAACAATAGTAAATCTCTCATATACGCTAATATCGTTAAAATTAACAACAATGTCATTAATTTTTATACTATCGATATACTTAATAATTTCATAAATTAACACTAGCTCAATACTACGTGTACGTTGCTGATCTTCCGTAAGCTTATTAAGCTCAGCTATCATCTTATCATTAATCTTTGTATCAAGTTTTAAAGTTGGTACACGAGCTACTACTTCAACACCATTAACTTCAATCTTCTTTTGCAGATCTACCTCTTTAATATCATATGGCTGCAATAAAGATAAATCATACACAACATTATCTATCTTATAGTTATTACTTATAGATGCTTTACGTAGCTCTATAAGTATTGCTGCTCGATCACATACCAAAAAATCTATATCTTCTTCACAATTATCACTAACAATACCATTAAAAACGCTCATACTATTGATCGAGCCTTCTACACCATCAAACGCAGAACGTAATAGTTGTTTCTGTTGAGATACATTAAATTGCTTAAATGCAGCTTTTTTGTTTGTAGAAGGTACTTTAATTGCAATAGTGTTTGTATCACTAACCTGCTTAAGGTCAGCTAAAAAATTCTTTACGTCTGCTTTCACAATATTAATTATTCTCGCGTTGCTCTTTTGCAAGTCGATCATTCTCTTCTTTAATCTTCTTGTTATGATGGTTCATAAGAATTCTTGATTCAACAGGTGACATCTTGAAGAAACGATCTGAACCTGGAGTTACTGTATTTAGAAAAATATACATCATATTATAAAACTGATCTAAATCAGTAGAAAATATATTAGAAATAAACTGAATAACACCGTTGCCTATTACATCAATATCTAAACGCTCAACCCCTAATGATTTATTCTCATCAACAATAGTCACATTTAACAGATCTGTAGATATAGTGTTAATAAACTGTTTAGTGTTGTGGAAGATATTTGATGGTAAGTTATCTAGAATATCAGATTGCTCTTCTTTTGATAGTTCATAGAAGTTAAGAGTCTTATTACCTAAGGTAACACTCTTTATCGACCCTATCAATAATTCATCAATTTTATTAAAAAAAGATAGACTTGGTAAATCTAATACCACTTTAATACCATTCTCTTCAAATACAGTTTCAAGATCTTTATAGTTAGATTCTAAAGTATTAAGTAGGGTAACAAGACTAACATCTATCTGCCTTTCGTTGTTAGAAATGACAAGCATATCATCAACAAACAACATTCTGATATAAATTAAAATATACAACCGGTCAAAAATATTAAGATCCGGATCTAATATTATATCTTCAAAGAATAAATTAAGACCTTCATAATCTTTATTCTCAGCAAACTTAATAATAGTTAAGTAGTCTTTATTGCTAAGTTCTTGAACTCTTCTCTCTTTACCACTAGGTAATTTTATCTTAACATTAAACCTCATACTCCCCGTCCGGGAATATTTATATTGTAATCTGAGAAAGTCCAGGCTACTGGTCGTATAATATCTGATTCAGTTATTTCCCCGTAACTTATCTTGTCTGCATCCATAGATATAGGTGCGCAGTTAAAAAAGTTTGTTTGTTTACGTACACTATAGTCGAAAAACCCGCGTCTAGGATTTTGTGATGAGCCCCATTTATTACCGTAAAATGCATTTGTTCTAGAATATTGCACAATAGAAATATTACATTTCGTATCTAATTCACTATCATCCTCTATTAAACCTTTAAAAGATGTAGCTACAATCCATGGTTTAATATAGAAATCTAGAATATCAGTATTGGTTTCTAAAAATGTAATATCTAATTTATTACTTGCACCATATTTTTCTCTCGTCTGCCCGTAATAGCCACCAATAAAGCCACCCGCATTAGGTATATCAGTAGTATCAATACGAACTGATTCTCTTGGCATTGCTACTGCTTGAGCTAGTAAATAACCTTGATCATCACTTGTAAATCTTTCAAGTAGATCTGTTTCAACTTGATACGCACCAGGTTGATAATCTTTTATAGTTTGTCTAATATTCTCACCAATTTCTGTCATAGAAGCAACACCAGCGCGAGGATAGAAATAAACCCCCCAAAGATTTTTGAGGGGAATATCACCGGCCCAGTCCTGATGGACTTGAATCCTCTGTCTAACTGGCGAGGCCATCTATTTTACTGCTCTTTTGTGTAGTAGTGATACGAAATAGTTGAGTTAATTTCAACTGTAGAACCTGTTCCATCAGAGATATTATAAGCAATGTTATCAATATTACGAATAGAAGCGCCAACAAGCTTGTATTGAGCTACTGGCTCAAGCTCTTTGTCGAGCTGTGCAAGTTGGATAAAGAAATCATCATCTGGAGTACCATACTCACCAGTAGAGTTAAGGTCATCAAATACTGAACGAGAGGCACCTTCGAAGTAGTTACGAAGCTCGCTATCAGCATCTAGATAGAAGTTAAGAGCATAAGCATCTGAACCTGGGTAGGTAGCAGTACCTGGAATGTTCAACTGAAGACCCATATAAGGTACAGGTACGTTAGTAATGTTACGTCCAGGTAGAGAAGCTGTCTTGACATATACAAGATCATTCTCACCAAGAGCTGGAACACCTTGAAGCTGCATTTGCGTTACTCTGAAGAGAAAGTCTCTTGAGAAGTCACGATCGGCTGCAGCACGATAGAAATTCTGAATAGTCTGGTTTACGGGCATACTAATATTTATGCAGTATACATGTAAATTGTACAAAAAAAGAGGAGGTCTTTCGACCTCCTCCTTTATGGTTTATAACTATTGAACTATTAGTTAGATACGATTTCCTCAAAATTCGTTCCTGTTCGAACAGCAGCGAAGTTAACGAGGATAAATTCAGCAGTACGTACTGGCTTAAGATAAATGTCAACAACAAGCTCGTTCTGGTCAATAACCTCTGGAGTGTTATTACGATCATCACAAACAAGCATGAAGTCATATAGACCATCATCAG
>Ga0315321_10005012_pt1 | contig 10118 bp, 23 predicted proteins | sample M180m21515metaG_FD_203464 | JGI IMG/M metagenome (GOLD analysis project Ga0315321, IMG submission 203464) | Ammonia-oxidizing marine archaeal communities from Monterey Bay, California, United States - M1 80m 21515 | ecosystem: Environmental > Aquatic > Marine > Intertidal zone | place: USA... | reverse complement strand
TTTTATTCATTTACTTTTTCCCAACAGTTGCAACCACAATTACTTTCTTTAGTGCATCCACAATCCGGTGGGCATCCACACTCACAACTCATCAATCAGCCTCCACAAAAATACATTCACCAGGACACTCCTCAGCGGATTCAATAACAGCTTCAGCCAAATCATCAGGCACATTAACCGTTTCACTCATCTTATGCGTAGGCTCTTTAGGCGTTTCAGAACCAGCTTCCTTAACATAAAAAAGCCCATCTGAATGTCCATAAAAAATGTCACCACACAACTCCTCACAAAGACCGTCACCCGTACACAAATCCTGGTCAATCCAAACCTTCATTTATCTAACCAAACAACAAACGTAACATCAGACCCAACCCCAACACTAGAAACCCCAAACACAACGAAGTCGCTATCAACACCACCCCAACAAAAAAACGCTCTGACTTGTTCACAAACTTTTCCCCAACTGTGCAAAACCCATCTACTCACAAGACTCACAAACTTCAGGATTCTCCAAACTGCAAGACCCAGCTGCCAGCTGAACCTCATAAGAACCCCCATCAGACCCCACATAAGTAACAACACTCTCATCCAAAAACGGGTCAACAAAACCACGCTCACCCATCTCAGCCTCACCCAACTCAATAAAACCCAAAACACTCTCCAAAACTAAAAAAATTTTTAAATCCTAATAAAACAATAACACTTCACAGAACGAAATGTGCTAGAGTTCAATCACTGGCTCACCAAAACCAGCGTCGGCTAACCACCGTCTGTTCGCCCGTTAAAGGGGCTACCGCATCCTGTCCGAGAAACGACGGGCTTAAACGGGACAAAAAACACCAAGCCGGATAGGATCAGAACAGCAAAGGAAAAAGCTAGTTCAAGGCAAGATCGAGCCTCAATCGACGGAGGGAGTCCCAGGGGAAACCATACCCAAACACAGACACACCAAAAACAACAACCCCCCCCCCACCTACCCCCCCGCAAAACGAAATGATCCACTTCAAAATCGGCAAACAAAAACACACCTACATCCCACAATGGCACGGAACACACTGGAACCTCACACTCCACCAATTCATAGAACAAATACTCCAAAAACAAACATGCACAAACCCAGCTGCAAACAAAGAATCGCCAACCAACCACCCCGAAACCCACAAACCCCAACCGGCGACCCCAAAACAAAACAACACACCCCACCACACACAAAACCAAACACCCCCCACACCAAAAACCTAAAAGCAAAGTCACACAAAAGACGCTAATCATCAGGGGGGAGGGGGAACCCTCGGCAGAGCCTCCGGTATCCCCACCCCCTAGCTATCTGTAATACAGATACCTGGCGAGACTAAAACAGATAGCACTGTTAAAGATTACCGCTAGGTGTTGTATCTCCTCTAGCGATGGGCGGGGGTTTTGTCATCTTTTAGGGGTGGCGGGTTGGGTAGCTCCGATTTACAGCCGTTTTAAGTGCAGCTATTTTTAGGATGGGTTATTATCCGTCTAGGTTGTTGGGGTTGTCTTAGGTGGCTAGTGTGCGGGTGTTTTTTTTGTGGTTTAGCCAGGTGCTACCAGGTCTAGCCAGATGTTACCCAGGGGAAACCGGATTAAAAAAATTATTGTTTAGATCTGATTGATTAAATTTGAGGCTTGATTGCAGCTGATTTTTAACCTAAAATTATTGATGTCACATAGTCAACAACCTTAAAGGGGGTTTTATGAATGATGTATTAGATACCCAAATTGACGAAATAGTTTCGTCTTCTATTGGGTTTAAACTTGACCGCGCGGAATTTGTGCGGGGTTTACAATTCGTTAGCGAATTTGTGAGTAAGGATAAATCCCGCCCGATTTTGTGCGGGGTGAATCTTACCGTTAAAAAAATTGACGGTGAATGGGCGTTACGATTGACGGCTACTGATTCTTATAAGATGGGCGGGTACTTTTTAAAAGTTTCTGATCCTCTGAATTTGGATATGGTCACAGATTGTGAAAGGTCTAGCGAATATCTTTTAAAGGGTGAAGATGTTAAGAGTCTTTTAACGATCCTTAAAAAAGATCGCGCTGATCTAAATCAAATAGCCGTTTTTATCCATGAAGGAAAGGTTATTTTTTCTACTGTTGGTTATGTCGAATATCTAAATTTCAGCGATTTAATTACCATCGTGAATTTAGAAGAGGGAGAATTTCCTAATGTCGATGGTCTTATTCCTAACGAGTCAGATTTAAAAGGGGTAGATCTTAGGTTGCCTAATGGTATTAATTTTGGTAGCGATCATTTACAGAAATCTATTAACGCCTTTAAGAAAATAAAGGTAGTAACCGTGCTTCTAAGATTCCAGGATGATGTAAAACCTGTTTTTATTAGTCCACAGTCAAGAGAAGATTTTGAAGTGGAGTATCCGTTTGCCATTTTAATGCCGGTTAGGTGTTCATAATGACTAGAAAACATTTTAGGCAACTAGCAGAGATAGTAAAAAATGGTGATCCGTCATATGCTCCTTATCTAGCGAGGCAACTAGGTAAGGTATGCGAAAAATCTAATCCTAATTTTGATTGGCGGGTTTTTTATGATGCTTGCGGGGTATCTCTTGACTACCTTTAAACTAATTTTATTTATCGTTACCGTTTTTCTATTGCTCGGGTTTTTCGATTCACCCCGTGAATATGAAACTTACACGGGTTTTAATGGTGTAGAGATATATAACGATTAAATAAGCACTAACTAGAAAACCCCCCCGATTTGGGGGGGTTTTTTAATGCCCGTTTTTATACTCCCCCGTAGATTGATTCTGAGCGGGGGGTTTTTAGGATGATGTAACACCCCGCCGGCGTTCTATAAGTTGCTTAGACGGCGTATATGGGGGTGTTTTTTCTCTAGTTCCTATGGATTGGCGGGTTTTCCCTATGTTTTAAAGGTTTTTTTTTATGTGCTAGCCAGGTATATGCCAGCTTCTTTTTTTACAGCTCTTAAAAAATTTCAGGAAAAAATACCAGCTGAACACCAGCTAATACTGAGCCATAGGCGATAGGCGATAGGGAACTTGTGCCTACGTTGGTTTACGTCTAGAATTATTACGTCACATTAAAAACTAAAAGGAGGTTTAATTGTGGATGAAATAACATACTCCGATTACTGGACAACAGTAGCCGAAGTCGCCGATTATCTCGCTGAGATAGTTCAAACGTCAGAAGAAATAAAAGAAGACTTTTGTTTGTTCTATGACACGTTGCATGAAACTGTTGATGCCCACCAATGGGTTATCTACACGTTTTATAACGCTCAAATAATGAGACATACAGATAACTCTGATGCAGTATTTGATATTGGGGTTGGAGTACCTGAGGGTGCGGAATCTTGGACTGATATTGTTTTAGGTTTTGCTTTCTATGCCTTCTATCAAGACATTGAACAGAACTTTTGGAGAAGATACGATGAGTCCGGTATTGAAAAGATCGAACTTATTGATCCGTTGCCTGAAGATTTTGAACCTGATCCTGACTTAGCACGTGAGGACATGATGGAAAAGGCGGGCAACTAATGACTGACAAACATTATCTACCCGAAACTGACAACGACTTTGTTACCTCATGGAATAAAGTAATTGACCATGCAGTAGCAAGCGTTGACAATTTAAATCCCGACCAACTCAAACAGGTCGCAGAGATTTTAAACAAGCTAGACGATTAGTTCTAGTCGCCGTAATGGTTTAAGCGTGGTTCGATTCCATGCACGGCTCGGCAAAAGTAAACAACAGTAAAGGAGAAACTTATGCCGGATAAAGATTGGTCACCGATAGATAAATCTATTGTTGACATTAGAGAAATGACTCCCTCTGAGGCATCCATGCAAGGATGGGATGAAGGAGAATGGCAGTATCAGGATGGGATGGTAATAGAACTTAATGATGGTTCTTTACTTTTCCCGTCTGCTGATTGGGAAGGAAACCAAGCGGGCGCTTTGTTTGGTTTCGTTCAAGAAGATTGTGTTTACATCCAACCGAGAAGAAACTAATGGGTTACTTTATTAAGTCAGTTCATAGTAATTGTAAAATCCCTAAGTCTAATATCGGTGAGGTTCATCGCAGACTCCGTACTAAGTATTGGGAGAAAGAAGACTTGAGGGTTTCTAGGTTTCCATCTTGTGAAGACAATGGTGATGCAAGCGTTACCGAAATTTTAGAACACAACTTTTTTGAGGTGACAGAGGATGAACTCGGACACCTTGAACTCTCATATCCGTTGAACAAATCAATATGTGAGGAAGAAATTTTAAAAGGTATCGCCGACCTGCTCACGGGTGCAATGGAATTTGCCGGTGAAGAATACGAGAGATGGTTGCTATCTTTTCACGGTGATGAAATGAAATTATATTTTCCTCATTCAGTAGTGTGGAGAACATCCCACCCTAGTAAAGAGGAGATCACTACCGAATATGTGAGTGTTGAAGAGGCATCTCTGTAATGGCTACCTTTAACCCTCGCACGGGTGAAGATGAATGGCGGGTGAGTGTGACGTTAGGTTCTCATAGAGCCACCGTTGCACTACCCGCTGATTCATTGACGGCAGAAGAAGCGTTTAATCTTGTGTTGTCCCGTGCGTTGATGGAGATAGAACCACCAACAGAAGATAACAAATGGAATCCATTTACAGTCTTAGGTATTGTCGAGCAATGTGAAGATTGTGGTCAACCTGTTATTCAAGATTCGGAAGATGGTTGGTTGCACGTTGAGAATTTCGACGAGTGCAACCCATGTTTTTTAGAATCACAAAAAGATTGGAACGTAAAATGATAATGAGTGTAAAGGAATACGGCAGAATTACATTTTGTGTAATTGGAAATTCCGAGAAGGAAAATGTTAAAGCGATAAAAAAAGAATTTATTGAATGGGATATTGAACAGGATCGTGGGCATGGATTTGCATGGGATTCTGAAGAGATTTGGCATAGAACAGTTCAAATCGGAAACGTAGAAATTATATGACAAGGCATAAACGAATCTGTTACGACGGGGATGGGCGCTTAGATTGCGTCTGTCCCCTCCGTAAAAACATTGACCCGCCAGGTGAACAGCAGCTTCGCAGCTTAATGCAGCTTGACACGCAGCTTCAGCGCAGCAGGAAAAATTATTAAACAGAACCATTGGCGACAGGCGACAGGCGACAGGCGACAGGCGACAGAAAGAGCAATAGCCCAGAGAAAACTCTGAGCTATCGCTTGTCACATAGCTAAGGAGGTTTACCTTAGTATGAAATCAGTATATCTTATTCGTCTTTAATTCGAACAGTAATAAAACATTTATCATCATTATCAAAGAGGAACATAGGGTCGTGAACATCACACCAAGGTTCTGAACACCAATCATTTTCTATCCCCTGGCGTAACCATTCTTCAAAGCTACTCATTCAATAACTCTAACGCTAGTAGGGCTTGTTGTGGTACGACACCATTGCCTAACATTTTAAGTTCAACTGTCCTGGGTAAACCTAGATCACACACCCATCCTTCAGGTAATCCCATCATCCATTCGACGAATGAGCTGGAAAGTTTTAAATCTTTAGCAGGTGTAGGTGGTGGTCTTCCTATTGTTTCTGACCATCTTCTAATTGCTCCGGTGTATTTACCCCAATCTGTTTCATGGTTTCCAGTTCTTCCGATGTCTTTATTCCAATTAGTTTCATAGCTGCCACATTTAACGGGTCGCCATCTCTCTCCCATTGTGATCGACCCGCATTGTTGTTGGAGTCTTGAACAGTCGGAGTCGGAAGCAGGTAAGTCACTTGATCCACCAAGTCGAACCGTGTCTCCACTATCCTGCCGTCTTTCTCCTTGAAATTGATCTTGTCCACCGCTCGTTCCTTGTACCGTTCCGGTCTGCCTTTCTGATGATCCCCTGTCGTTGGAGTTTTCAGGTAAGCTACTTGATCTGTCAGGTCGAACCTTGTTGATCTGTCGTTCATTATTCCCCTGCTCACGTACCGTTCCGGTCTGCCCACCTCCTTCTCTGTCGCTGTTGGGGTCACTAGCAACGCAAAACCACCTCGCCCGTTGGTGACATGCTCCGATATCGGAAGCTCGTATAATGCCCCATCTACAGTCATACCCCATTTGGGTAAGGAGTCCAACAACGTCAAGTCCTCCCCCATTTCTTGTAGTAATGATCCCTGCGACATTCTCCAGGAACACGTATCGTGGTCGTAATACCCCGATGGACTTGGCAATGAGTGGGAAGATTGCTCTTTCATCTTTGTCTCCTTTTTTTGATCCGGCATCTGAGAATGGTTGGCATGGGAAACCTGCACAAATAATATCTACGGGTTCTACATCCTCCCAATTAACAGATGTCAGGTCACCTAAGTTTGGTTTGTTGAATCTTTTTTCTAGGAGTTTGTTGCAGTTGTTATCTATTTCAGAAACCCATGAGAGTTCAGCGTTATAGTATTGTTCTACTGCAAGGTCTAACCCTCCGTAGCCTGTGCAAAAACTTCCAACTTTCATTACTTACGCAGCTTCTTTCTGATCTCTGCAATCCTCTCAAGGTTCTCTTCCTTGGACAACCAATCCTTGCTCGACTCCAGCTCCTTAACAGGCTCAACAGAACCACGCTTAATAGAATCAATCATCTCTTTCATCTCTGCCCAAGAAGGAAAGAACTTATTAACATCAGCCAACCTATGAACAGCCTCTTCAGCCATGTGATACGGATACCTGGTTAGCTTGTCTCTCCAAATAATTAAAGTAGGATCGCTTACTTTCTGTGTCCATATAGACGACATTAAAAACAAAGTCTTAGCTGCCTCTTCTTCAGTCATCACAACAAACCCCGTATCTCTTCAAGAATAATTCTTGCACCCAACACAGGAACAGCCATACCTATCTGCTTTCTAACTGATTCTTTACCTCCAACAAAAGTAAACCAATCAGGAAAAGTTTGAAACCTTGCACGTTCTCTGTTAGTTAAAGCCCGATCCTCCCAATGGTAGCCATGAGTACCACCACCACCACTAGCAGTCACGGTATAAGCAGGTTTATTAGGATGAGTTTTCCTGTAACGATTAGACATAGCTTTATGTTGCTTCTGTTCTAATTGTTCTTTCAACATTAGATGTTCCGGCAGGTGGGTTTGCCAAACATTCTCACCAGGTTTTATATAAGACAATCGTTCAACAACTTTCGCAGGATGTTTAGCGAACTCATGGTTGTTAGCCCAGGAAGGTATGCAAGCTAATGCTTCTCCAGCTGTAACTATCTGACCGGATGGTTCAGGAACTTCAAACTTTAAACCAAGATCAGATCGCATACCAACGATTACGAATCTGTGACGTTTTTGTGGTATGCCGTACTCTTCAAACTTATATTTATGCACGGTTAATGTATAGCCATTGCCTGCTTCACCCAGGTCAGCCAAGATTTTCTTAAAAGCTTCACCTTTATTGACACTTGAAATGCCACCAACATTCTCAGCTACAAAAAACTTCGGTGAATGTAAATTTAAATACTCAACACCATAGGAATATAAACCACCGAAAGAACCTTCAAGTCCTTTACTGTCACCGAGTATAGAAAAATCGTTACAAGGAAATCCGTACATGAACCCATCCACATACGGGAGTTCTTTAATGTCAACTTCTTTTATGTCAGCACATAAAACATTACGTGAAACATTTAATGAGAAAGAAGCAACAGCATCGAACTCATAATCAATAGCGAACTTATGCTCGAACCCTGCCTGTTTAGCACCTAACCCCATGCCTCCTGCGCCACAGAAAAACTCTCCAACAGTAGTCATTATTCCTCCCAACAATCGCAACCACAATTAGTTTCTTTCGTACATTCACAATCCACTCCGCAACCACACTTGCAACCAAACGGAGCTTGTTTTCTTTTCCAGTATTCTTTTTTATGAAATGCAGACACTTTCCAATCCATTATTATTTCTCCCAACATTTCTTACTTGGATTCCAATGATGTTTACCTGATGTGTAAAACAAATGTGAAGCTACCCTTATATTATTTTCTAAATCGTAAGGTGAAGCATCAGCTGATAAACCTGCTGACATGGCACGGCTTGACCAGTAACGCATAAGGTTTTGCATAGCTCCCACAGCAAGAGCAGATGAAACAGCAGTAGAACGAACATGATGTGGTAAGGCAGACGACTCACAGAAAGCGACGCGCGTTGCCCATAGACGATCTGATTCTGTTTTAAAATACTCATCTATTAGAACGCTTAAAGGTTTAGTGTTGTCTGTTAAAGGGGTGAACCCATACCATCTGTAAACAGCAGCTACTCCACCACCAACAGAAGCAATATGTTTCGCTCTAGTTTTCGGTCCATAAATACCATCAACCTGGACTCCACCTATTTCTTTTTGCAACTCCACAATATGAGAACCACGCTCATACATACGGTATTCTTGGTCTGCTATCTCAGGTACCACAACCATAGAGTTCACGGCAATAATTACGGCAAGCAAAAGAGAGGTCATCTTCTACGCTTCTCAGCTATCTTCAGTCTTTTATCTACAGCACGACACGCATCAGAACATATCCTGTGTTTATATGATTCAGCTATATAAGACGCACCGCAAATAACACAAGCTCTCTTATCTCCGAAACCTCCGAGCCTTATACGACGCAACCGGACACGATCTTTCTTCCCAAGACCACCCCAAATACCTTCCAGCTCATCATGCTCTAAGGCATACTCTAAACAATCCTGTTGGACAGGACAGTTCTCACATAGAGTAGTTATGACACGATTCGGTCTACCACTATTAGGGAAAAATATGTCAGGTTCAAGACCACGACAAACAGCTTCTTTAAACCAACCAGGTGCAGGAAGTATTTCAATCATAGCTTCCATACCCATTTGAAGAAGGGTCACTGTCTGAATCTAGGTTCGCTGCGATAAACAATAAGGCTTGAGATAAATCAATGGCGGTGTCACGATCTAAAACAACAGCTGTATCAATAGCCCAACCCACCGTATCTTCTGCATCTAAATGTTCATGTGCTGTGAAAAGGAGTAGCTCTTTATTATCAGGGTCATCTCCTCTTACAGCCAGGTAACGGGTTTCATGCCGTTTACATTTAACAATGAAAATGTTTTCAGGCAAAGATGTTAATGAGATCATGTTATTCTTCCAACCATCCGCGAGGGTACCCACCCCACACTCCGAACTTTTCTTTACGCCCTTGCTTCTGACAGTCCTGTCGGACAGGGCATCTTTGACAAATAGTTTTTGCAATATCCAAGTATTCTTTTTCATAGAACACTTCAATGGGTTCACCTCGGCAAGCTGCATCACTACTCCATTTACCTACCTTCAGGAAGTTCATAGTTGTCATCCCAAGAACGTAGCCGTAACACGGATTTCTGTGTCTCATTCAAAGTAGGTTTATTATTTTTGTCTATTTCTCCGTAAGCTATGTTTAATGCGACACCCCACGCTGGTCTTGAACTAAACTTCCAGCATTTATCTAAAGCCAAAGCTATTACAGGGTCAGTGAAACCTGCTTCCAAGGCTTCAACAATCCTGTTGACAATCGTAGAGTTGCGATGAGTTTGAAGTGAAGGCTTCTTGTAAGGATTGTTCTTCCACTCTTCCAATATCTGTTCAGCTTTAGCCTTAGCTTTTTCTTGAGGATCAAAAATTCTTAAATCAAAATCCTTCATGGCATCAGCTCAACAAACTTTTCTAAAGACATCACAACATATGAGCGTGAAGTATTACTGTTTCTTTTCTTAATAACAACAGCGCCGAAAGGGACACCGGCGTTACCCGCTTCTATTTCTGCTTCTTGAATGAAAGCGCCCAACTGTTTAGACCAGTCTTTTACATTCTTACATTCAAGAGCGAAGTCGGGTACGCCTATGATATCGCCCTTATCATTTGCCCCTGACAGCGCACGACGTTCCACATTATATGGTTTGTTCTCGTTAATAAAATTTACGACATCGGTTTCAAACCGTGTCCCCTTAGCTTTGTTACGTGACGACATTAGAAGAGTTCTTCTTCAACTTCCTGTGGTTTATCAGAATCTTTTTTATCATCAGCCCAAGGAGAGATTTGTTCACCTATATCCGAAGCAACAATTTTTATTTTGCTTCT
>Ga0315321_10005001_pt1 | contig 10132 bp, 8 predicted proteins | sample M180m21515metaG_FD_203464 | JGI IMG/M metagenome (GOLD analysis project Ga0315321, IMG submission 203464) | Ammonia-oxidizing marine archaeal communities from Monterey Bay, California, United States - M1 80m 21515 | ecosystem: Environmental > Aquatic > Marine > Intertidal zone | place: USA... | reverse complement strand
GAAGGTTATGCAACGGGAATCAATGGAAGTCGATGTGGTAATTGTTGGTGGAGGTCCGGCCGGACTCTCGACTGCGTGCCGGCTTTTGCAGATGGCACAGGAAGCGGAAAGGGAAATCTCTGTCTGTGTTTTGGAAAAGGGCTCTGAGATTGGCGCGCATATTTTATCGGGCGCTGTGTTCGAACCTTCTGCCCTGAATGAATTGTTCCCTGATTGGAAGGAGCGGGGCGCTCCTCTTAATACTGCTGTCACCGGCGACGATATTTATTATTTGCCGGGAGCTGAATCTTCTTTTCGTTTTCCGGGTTTGTTTGTTCCGCGCCCTATGCATAACGATGGCAATTATATTATTTCTCTTGGCAATCTCTGTCGCTGGTTGGGCGAGCAGGCCATGGAGCTGGGTGCCGAGGTTTTTCCTGGCTTTGCGGCAGCGGAAATTCTTTACAATGAAGATGGCAGTGTTAAAGGTGTTGCCACCGGCGATATGGGTGTCGATGCTAAAGGCGAACACAAGTCTTCTTTCGAGCCGGGTTTCGAGTTTCATGCCAAGTACACGATTCTTGCCGAGGGCTGTCGTGGTCATCTTGGTAAGGAAGTAATCTCCAAGTTTGAACTGGATAAGGACAGTGACCCTCAGCACTATGGCATCGGACTGAAAGAGGTTTGGGAAGTTCCTGAAGAGCAACATCAGGAAGGCTTGGTTGTTCATACTGCCGGTTATCCGATGGTAGGTGCCAGCGCTGCAAGTGCCAGTGGTGGTTTCCTTTATCACCTGGAAGGTAATCAGATCTCTCTGGGTTTGATCGTGGACCTTGGCTACAAGAATCCTCATATCAGTCCTTTCGATGAATTTCAGAAATTCAAGCATCATCCGGTTATTAAAAAATATATCGAAGGTGGCAAGCGTATTAGCTATGGCGCCCGAGCGCTTATTAAGGGTGGTCTGAACTCTCTGCCGAAGATGACGTTTCCTGGCGGGTTGTTGGTCGGTTGTGATGCGGGCACCATGAATGCAGCCAAGATCAAGGGTAGCCATACTGCCATGAAGTCGGGAATAATCGCGGCGGAGACTCTGTTCGCTGCTCTTTCCGATGATTCTCAAACTGCTGAATTAACAGATTTTTCGGAGCGTTTTGATAATTCTGAATTGAAAGAAGAGCTGCATAAGACGCGTAACTTTAGTTCGGGTTTTCACAAGTTTGGATTCTGGCTGGGTAGTGCGCTTGTGTTTATCGAACAGAATATTTTCTTTGGCAAGCTTCCATTTACCTTTCACGATTCGTCGAAAGATCATGAGCAGCTGACACCGGTTAGCGAGGCAACGCCTATTGTATATGCCAAGCCTGATGGTGTAATTAGTTTTGATAAGCTTTCTTCAGTTTTTCTTTCCAATACTAATCATGCGGAAGATCAGCCTTGTCACTTACAGCTAAAGGATCAGTCCATTCCTTTGAATAGCAATCTGCCTATGTATGATGAGCCAGCGCAGCGTTATTGTCCTGCCGGTGTCTACGAAATTGTGGAAGATGCCGATGGCGGCAAGAAATTTCAAATCAATTCGCAGAACTGTGTGCACTGTAAGACTTGCGATATCAAAGATCCGGCACAAAATATTCATTGGGTTGTTCCCGAGGGCGGGGGCGGACCTAACTATCCTGCTATGTAGTTTTTTCTGATCCTTTTTTATGTTTCTTTAGGGTGAGGGGTCAGTAATGGAATCTTACCCGCAAGCGGATCTCTTTCTATAACTGGCATCACCAGACTGGAGAGGGATACGATCTTTTCTTTGGGGCTTTGCTTTTGCTGATTCTTTCTTTGGCTTCTTTCTAGAGAAGGGTCAGTGATGGAACCTTACCCGCAAGCGGGTCCCTTTCCATAACTGACATCACTAGACTGAGAGGGGATGCGATCTTTTCTTTCAGGATTTTTCTGTTTGGTGATTCTACTCTTCGTTAGGTTTGGTTTAGTTTAGTTCGCCGTCTTCCCAGTAGGCTGTTCCCATTACTGTGGCTTGTAGTGCGAGGCCGCTTTGGGTGAGTTGGTAGACGGTGATGTTGTCGACAACTGCTCCGCCTCCTACTGCTGCACCCAGGTCGCCGGCTTTCGCTGCCGCATCTGCCTGCCCGCCTACCGATACGCCAACGTCCATGAATCTTTCCAATGCGTCGGCTGTGTGGAATACGAATACGGCGCGGAAGTCTTTAACCCCCGCGCCGATTCCGAAGCCTACCTCGCCCATGCGCATATAGGTATCACTTCTTGAGCTGTTGTCGCGAACTACGCCAAAGCCTCCGCCGAAGCTGGCGAAGATGATGTTTATGTTGGCATTGGAGAACACGGCATATCCAGCGGAATTTGCTATTTGAGCCCGGGTATCGGGTTTGATTTCCGCTAGTTCTGTCAGTACTTCCTGACGCATGGTCTGGATAGCTTGCCTGCGTTCGGTGGGCGAGCCGCTGCCGAGCCCGGTTGCAGTGCATGAGCCCAGAGCCAATAGCAGGATTATTGCGATGGATTGTCTGCCCAGTAACATGGCGCTCTCCTTGTTTGTGAGTTGGTTTAGTTTACTTCGCAAGTAAATGTATAGCTTTGAACCAGTTCATTAACTTTGTCGATATTCTCTTTGTTATCGACTGAGATGCGAATTACTAGCCCCCGTTTCTTCTCCTGTTCGCCCGCTACGCTTGCAGCAATTCCTTCGGCATCCAGTATTTCACCGATTAGCTGCTCAGAGATTTGTTGTCGCAGGGTTGGTCTGAATATTTTGCCAACCGCTGTCAATGGCATGGCATCTATAAATTCTATGCGTTTGGGCACGGCCGCACGTTCCGACATGTGCTCGGCGCAGTGGGCTATTAGTTGTTCTGCTGTCACCTGGCTGTCTGGTGTGCGTACCACATAGGCCATGGGTAGTTCGCCTGCATAGGAGTCCGGCAAGCCGATTGCTATGGATGTGACCACTTCGGGGTGGGCATTGAGTGGTTCCTCGATTAATTCCGGATCTATGTTGTGGCCGCTGCGAATTATTAGATCCTTTGCCCTGCCGGACAAATAGAGAAAACCCTTGTCGTCGAGATAGCCAATGTCGCCGGTGTTAAACCAGCCGTCTTCTGTCCATGCCTGTGCGTTATCGCTTTCCGATTTGTAACCGATGAATACCTGTGGCCCTTTTACCAGTATCACGCCGCTTTCTTCCAGCGCGCAGTTATGGGTTACTGTTGTGCCATCTAAGTGAGCGATTCTTATCTGGGAGTAGGGGACTCTCATTCCTACGCTGCCCGGAGGCTGGTTTTCGGGGGCCCTGGAAATCAGCGCGGTGGTTTCTGTCATGCCGTAGCCATTGGATACAGCCACTTTATGTTTATTCTGAAAGCCCACTTTGAATGGCTCGGACAGTGGCGCCGCGCCTGAGTTTATATTTGTCAGGCTGCTGATGTCTGCATCGGCTGCAGGAATATCTGCCAGCGCCATGAGTACGGTTGGGACTGCTGAAAATTGCTTTACCTTGAAGCGTTCGATTAGCTTCCAGAAATTCCCCATTGCCTGAGGCGTGCGGAACCCTGCAGGTGTCATCAGGATGATTCGGTAGCCAACGGCAAATGCTGATACGCCCTGGATTATGCAGCCATAGATATGAAAAAGGGGCAGGCCACAAAGGATTGTGTGGTGCTCCATGTGGGCTGTGTATACCTGCATCATTTGTCCAAGGAATGCCATGTTGCCATGGGTTAGCTGTGCTAGCTTGGGTCGACCTGTTGTGCCGCCGGTATGGAAATATGCTGCAATCTGAGCCGCAGCGAACTGTCGGTTATTGTCCAGCGCGTCGCCCTGTAATTCCGCAATGGAAGAGTCGAAGTCGAGTATTTGGGCTGTTCCTTTATAGGCTTCTGCAGAGGATGGGTCGCATAGGCCCGGCACATTCACTTCAAGAATAGTATTCACGGTTTCGCAATCGAGGGTCGCCTCTAGTACTTTCTGACGAATGTCGCTGTGTGCCGTATGGCCGAGGCAGATAACTACTTTTGATTCGGCGGCATTGATTATTTCTGCGATGTGCTCGGCTTCGAGCATGGGGTTTATGGGGTTTGAAATTCCTGCGGCCTGGCTGCCCCATATTGCAAAGTGGGTTTGTGGTAATACCGGCAGGATTATTGAAACTGAATCGCTCTGGCTCACTCCGAGTTTGGTGAGCAGGTTGGCTGTCCGGATTATATTTTCTCCCAGTTGTTTGTAGGTAACTACATGGCTGGGCTCATCCGGCAAACCCTGCAATAGAAACTCCAGTGCGGTGGTTTCGCCAAATCTCTCGGCGCTATCGTGTATGATGTTATAACTGTCAACATATGAAAATTGCTCTTGCAGTGGAGTTTTTTCAAACTCTTCTACATTCTCGATTACATCCATTATTGGTTCGGGAAAGGGTATTTTTGACAAGTCTAACAAGGTGTACCTCCGGATAATAAGTTCCGTCTTATTTGTGATTGCTTGTGATAATCGTTTGGTTTATTGGTTGTTTACTACTTACCTAGACCGTGCGTTCAATTGAAAACTTCACCATGACCTCGAGGGCATCCCGGTAGGGTGAAGCAGGTAGTTTTTCCAGACAGGCTCTTGCTTTGCCGGAGCAGGCGCGAGCCTTCTCGCGGGTATAATCCAGAGCTCCGCAAGCGTTGACCATGCGGATAACCTCGTCCAGGCTCTCTTTGGACAGTTCTTCGTCGGCCAGACATTTCCTGATTAGCTGGGCATCTGCCTCGCTGCTGTGCTCCATGGCGTAGATAAGCGGCAGAGTAGGCTTGCCTTCAGCCAGATCGTCTCCTACATTCTTGCCCATAGCCTCGGCATCGCCATCGTAGTCCAGCACATCGTCCACCAACTGGAATGCAATACCCATTTGCATGCCGAATTCCTTTAATGCGTCGCGGGTTTCTTCGTCGGCATCTGTGAGAATGGCACCACACTGGGCGGCGGCCTGAAACAGTATGGCGGTTTTGTTCTCAATCACCTGCATATAGCTTTGTTCGTTGGGATTGGGGTTGTTTTTGTTGATCAGCTGTAGCACTTCGCCCTCGGCGATGCGATTGGTGGTGTCCGCCATGATCTCCATGATCTTCATGTCGCCGATCTTCACCAGTATCTGGAAAGCCCGTGAATAGATGAAGTCGCCAACTAATACGCTGGAGGGGTTATTCCACTCGGCATTGACTGTGGGTCTGCCACGGCGCAGCTCGGACATGTCCACCACGTCGTCATGGAGCAGGGTGGCGGTATGGATAAACTCGATTACCGAGGCCAGGGAGATGTGCTGGTCAGTCTGGATATTGCAACAGCGGGCAGCCAGCAGTACAAGCATGGGTCGCAGGCGCTTGCCGCCAGCTTCCACGATATAGTGGCCAATGCTCTCAACCAGAGGAACATTGGAGTAGAGCTGGTCTATGATGAATTTGTCGACTTGCTCGAAATCGGACTCGACGGCTGAACGGATTTGCTGATACATGGTTTGGCTGGGTTCTTACGTTTCGCTGCTTGTTGTTAATTATTTCACCTGGCTGGAAATTCCTGATGCCGTGGCGCAGGTGATCCGAGTGATTAAGCTCGTGATGTGGCATGCTATGGAGCCAGCCTGATACTGTCAAGCAAAGCCAGATAAGACGGGGCAAATGGGCGATTAGGGGGCTCTTTTTTATGGCTTTCCCGCTGGATTTGTTAGAATCCCGCATCGCGCAAATCCGGCCCGAGCCCGGGAGTTAAAATACTGTGAATTTATGCGGCGAATACGCTTGCCTCAGGCCCCCTGTTCCCGTAAAATGCCCGCCCCTAAAGGAATGGGTCAAGAAGCCCGTTTCACAAGGTCTTGGAGACGGATATGTACGCGGTAATATTAAGTGGTGGAAAGCAGCATCGAGTTGAGGAAGGTGAAGTCCTCAAGCTTGAGAAAATTGAAGTGCCCACCGGTGAAGAAGTTCAATTTGACAAGGTTTTGATGGTTGGCGAAGGCGAATCAGTAAAAGTTGGTACTCCTTATGTTGAAGGAAGCCAGGTTACTGCCGAAGTGCTGAATCAGGGTCGTGCAAAGAAAGTTAGCATTATCAAATTTAATCGCCGCAAGCATTTTCGCAAGCAGCAAGGTCATAGACAGTGGTTTACAGAAGTAAAAATCACTGGAATTAAAGCTTAAGGCCAGGAGTTAGCAGATGGCACATAAGAAAGCAGGTGGTAGTACTAATAACGGTCGCGATTCGGTATCGAAGCGACTTGGTGTGAAAATGTTTGGTGGCGAAGTAGTTAAAGCCGGCAACATCATCGTGCGTCAGCGCGGAACTCGCTTCCACCCGGGTGAAAACGTAGGTTGTGGCAAAGACCACACTTTGTTTGCTAAAGCCGACGGCGTTATCAGGTTTGCCGTAAAAGGCCCGCACAATCGAAAATTCGTAATTGTCGAGACGGCCTAGAATAACGATTCGTGATCTAAAAGCCTCGTCGATAGACGGGGCTTTTTTGTTTTGGGACATTAATTCCCTGTAGTGACTTTTTAGCACAGCAACATTAACTCTTACACACCGGATACATCGTGAAATTCGTAGATGAAGCAGAAGTATTTGTAGAGGCAGGAAAAGGCGGTAATGGCTGCCTGAGCTTTCGCCGTGAGAAATACATCGAACGGGGCGGCCCCGACGGTGGTGATGGCGGCGACGGCGGCAGTGTCTTCATGCAGGCAGACTCTGGTCTTAATACTCTGGTGGACTTTCGCTTTCAGCCTCGCTATCGCGCCGAATCCGGCCAGCCGGGCATGGGCAAGAAGTGCACTGGCAGGAGTGGTGAGGATTTGCTGGTAAAAGTACCTCTGGGTACAAGCGTCATTGATGTAGAAACCGAAGAGCTGATTGCCGACCTGAATAATGTGGATGAACCAATAATGGTTGCCCGCGGCGGTTTTCACGGTCTCGGCAATACCCGTTTTAAGTCCAGCACCAACAGGGCGCCACGAAAGACCACCAAAGGCTCCCCCGGAGAAGCTCGGCTGCTGCAACTACAGCTGCGTCTGGTTGCCGACGTGGGCCTGCTGGGTTTTCCCAATGCAGGCAAATCCACACTGGTTCGTTCGGTATCTGCGGCCCAGCCCAAGGTTGCCGATTATCCTTTTACTACTCTGGTGCCTAATCTCGGTGTAGTAAGCCTGGGTATGGAACGCAGCTTCGTAATGGCAGATATTCCCGGCCTGATCGAAGGTGCATCGGAAGGCGCCGGATTGGGCTTTCGCTTTCTGAAGCACCTTTCGCGAACCCGTTTATTGCTGCATATAATTGATGTACTGCCGGCGGATAACAGTGATCCGGTGGAGAATGCGGTACAAATTGTTAAGGAGTTGGAGAAATTCAGTCCCACACTGGCGGCGAAAGAACGCTGGCTGGTGATGAACAAGCTGGATCTTGTTGATGAAGAAACCGCCGAGGCCCTGAAGCAATCTTTAAGAGAGGCATTGTCTTGGGAAGGCGAGATCTATGAGATATCGGCGCTGAATTCCGAGGGTTGTGACAAGCTGTGTAATGACCTGATGGACTCGGTTGAAGAGCACCGCCAGAGCCTGCTCGATGATGAAGAATATAAAGAAGCACAGCTGGAGAAAGAAGCGGCCATGGCGTTCGAGATTCGACGCAGCATTGAAGCGACAAAGAAGTCCCGCAATAAACATCAGGAAGATGATCTCGAAGATGAGCAGGACTGGGACGAAGATTGGGACGAGGAATAGCTATTAATTGTAGTTAATAGTTGAAGTTAATAGCTGCAGACAATATCTGTAGATTGAATAATAAAGTTTTGAGCATTAGGTTCAGCCAATGGCAAACAGCATAAAAGACTCCAGACGCTGGGTAGTCAAGGTAGGCAGTTCGCTGGTTACCAATGACGGCAGCGGACTTGATACCAAGGCTATTTCCCATTGGGCCAGTCAGTTGGTTGCCATGCGCGAGGCCGGTATAGAGCTGGTGCTGGTTTCCTCTGGTGCAGTAGCCGAAGGGGTGTCCCGCCTCGGGCTCAAGGCCAGGCCGGAGCAGGTTCATGTGCAGCAGGCTGCTGCAGCCGTCGGGCAGATGGGGCTGGTACAGGCCTATGAAAGCTGTTTTATGGAACACAATGTGCACACCGCGCAAATTCTTCTGAGTCATGACGACCTGTCTGACCGTACCCGCTATCTCAATGCCCGCAGTACCTTAACTACATTGCTGGAAATGGGTGTGGTGCCAGTGGTAAATGAAAACGATACAGTCGCCACAGCGGAACTGTGCTTTGGCGATAATGATACGCTTGCCGCGCTGGTGGCTAATCTTATTAATGCCGATGTGATGGTCATCCTTACCGATCAGGATGGCTTGTATGACAGTGACCCCCGCAGTAATAAAGAAGCACAGCTAGTGCGCAATGGATCCGCTGGCGATTCCAGCTTAATGGCAATGGCTGGCTCGGGCAGCAGTCTGGGTCGCGGTGGCATGCAAACCAAAGTATCTGCTGCCAGATTGGCGGCACGTTCCGGAACGTCCACCGTCATAGCCAACGGCCGGGAAAAATTGGTGCTTAGCCGATTACGGGAAGGCGAGTCGCTGGGCACGTTTCTTGAGGCGGGCAGTGAGCCGGTAACGGCGAGAAAGCAGTGGTTGGCCAGCCAGTTAAGCTTAAAAGGCAGCCTCACCGTAGATGATGGTGCGGTGGCAGTGCTGAAAGAATCAGGCAAGAGTCTGCTGGCGGTGGGTATTAGTGAAGTAAGTGGCAATTTCTCCCGCGGAGAGGTGGTGGTCTGCGTTGATAGCAGCGGCAAGGAAATCGCCCGTGGCTTGGTGAATTACAGTTCCGGGGAAATCTCGGTGCTCAAGGGTAAGTCCAGCGAGAATATTGAATCACTGCTGAGCTATTCGGCGGAAGAAGAGGTCATTCACCGGGATAATCTGGTAATTAGTGACTGAATTGGTCTTGGGCGGTTTTAAACCATCATAAAAAAACCGGCAATTGCCGGTTTTTTTATGAATTCTCTAGCGGTCTGTCTGTTTAAGGGCTCTATTTAAGCGCTTTGACAGCCGTGTTCAGACGGCTCTTGTGACGTGCAGCCTTATTCTTGTGAATAATAGCCCGGTCAGCCATACGGTCGATTACAGGAACTGCCTCATTATAGGCTTCAGTAGCTGCAGCGTGGTCACCGCTGGCGATAGCTGTATCAACTTTCTTGATCTGGGTTCTAACCATGGATCGGAATGACGCATTGTGACGACGGCGAACTTCGCCTTGTCTTGCACGCTTTCGGGCTTGTGCGGAATTAGCCAATTGTGACTCCTTGTGCCTGACCGGGTCTTTTGTCGGTCCGGTGCTGTTAATGTTTATTCGTTTACAGGGTGGAGGAAGCTGTCCCGCCCCTGAATTCTGAGCGCGACACTATGCCGTTTTCGACCAATGATGTCAATAGGCTTCGTAACTGGAAGCTTTTGCTAAGCCCTTAACTATTATCGGTTTATTAGCCTCGCGCGATTTTTTGTTTTGTCTAATAATCGGTAGCGGAATCCTATCTATTGACAGGGAAGAACTGCGATAATCGGATTCGGTGCAATTCGCCACTTCAGCTTATTGAGTCAGGAACGATAAAAGCAGGAATGTCAGAGTCAGAACAAGCTAATACCGAACTTCAGGCGAGGAATTATCCAGCAAAGGAATCCAGCCTGCTTAAGTCCAGCGGGATCACCGGGTCCATGACCATGGTGTCGCGGTTTCTGGGGTTGGCGCGTGATATTGTCATTGCACGTATGTTCGGCACCGGCGACGCAGCCGATGCCTTCTTCTTTGCCAACAAGATTCCCAACTTCATGCGAAGGCTGTTTGCCGAGGGGGCATTCAATCAGGCATTCGTGCCGGTTCTTTCTGAATATCGAAGTACCCGATCTCTTGGCGATGTAAAAGTACTTATTAATGCTGTGGCGGGGAGTCTCGGTGGTTTTCTGAGCCTGCTAACACTTATTATGTTGCTGGCAGCGCCGATTATTGCCATTCCTATTGCCTTCGGCTGGTATTCCGACGAAGCGGCAAAGTTTGATCTGTTTGTGCACATGCTACGCATTACTTTTCCCTATCTGCTGCTGATTTCCATGACGGC
>Ga0315321_10004997_pt1 | contig 10138 bp, 2 predicted proteins | sample M180m21515metaG_FD_203464 | JGI IMG/M metagenome (GOLD analysis project Ga0315321, IMG submission 203464) | Ammonia-oxidizing marine archaeal communities from Monterey Bay, California, United States - M1 80m 21515 | ecosystem: Environmental > Aquatic > Marine > Intertidal zone | place: USA... | reverse complement strand
TGTCGATTACTTGGAGTTGAGTTAGGAGGCAATATACTTGAATTATACTTAACCTCCTGATTGATAAGGATTTGCCTATCAAAACCTTCGGCGACCTCAGTGGCCGGCATACGTCCAGCTGTCTGGAAATCCTTATCCTGGGTAAGCGATGTTATTCTGTAAATAACAACAGAAGCCCCAGAAGCAGGCGCAGTCGCTAATCTAACCCCCTGACCAGCTTCTCTCGTCCATTCCGTGAGAACTCCAGCAACCTCAACTTTTACTTCTGACTGCTCAAACCATAGATTAGGGACGGAAAACACTTGGTTAGCGCCGTCTCCAGTGTAATCTCTAGGAGTATATTGCTCAGTTACTGGCATAGCTGTTAATAAATGTTATTTCGTTGACTTTCAAGGTTAAAGTAAGGTAAGGACATTCTAATCAAAAAGCTCAGGGGCAACTTCTTCTAAGATCTCTTTTCGGCCTTTTTCTTCGATTTCTTTAATTTGAGACTTTGTGAACTTTTTGTCAGGCATTGGAGTTTCACCGGATGGCGCTCTAAGCAAATTCAAAAGTCTTTTTGCTGTTTCTGTATTATCTTTACCCTTTGTTGTCTCTAGGAGGATTTGCTCCTCAGTAAGACCAAGCCTTGATACGGCCTGTAAAGCATCTTGAAATTCAGAATATGCTTTTTCGTTATCTTTTTTGTATTGCTTGTAAGCCTTAGATAACTCTTTTTTATCTACATTCTTATTTCTCCAAGCTTTATTGAAGCGATACGTAGACGACCTAAGAGCATCTTGGAAATCATAGTTCCTATAAAGAATTGCTTTCTTTCGATCAATAGAGGTTATTCTTTGACCGGAAAGAACCGCGATGACTTCTGTTCTTGTGTCTAGCTTCATGCCAGAATCGGTTTCTTTGCCTGTTGCAGCTTCGTAAATCCTTTTTGTCGATCTCACTACACCAGGCTCAACAGCTTTGAGTATATGCTCGGAAATATCTTTAGTGATTGTCCAAGCGTCCGAATTAGGATTAAATATTTTTTCGTTTTTATTCTCCCTAATATCAAGAAGCGCAGCAGTTCCAATTTCTTCTCCGTAAAAAGGCTCTAGACCCATTAGTATGCCCTTAGCAACAGAAACAGGCGAAAATCCATCTTGTTGACTTACAAAAATAGGGGTCTTGAATACGCTAAATGGATCAGTGTAACTAATGTTAATATATTGAGGATCTCCAGAAGGAGTTCTCCCGACATATAAAAGCTGTGCATATTTATCCCAAGGAGCAGCAATAGCTCTTGTCGCTTCATCTTCTTCGTCATCAACGCCAAAGAATGAGGCGAGGAAATACGCGCCCGCTAAAGGGATGCTGTGTGCAACCGCGAATGACGAAAGTCTTTTCGCTCCGATACTCCTAAGCTCAGGATCTGACATCTCAAACTTAGCTCTTTGGATAATGTTAGTGTTATTCCTGATTACCTCAGACGTAAACGAGGTAAATGTTCCTATAAACGGAACCCTTCTAAGCATTTTAACTGCATTTGGAACTTGCGAGTAATCAGGCATAGTGTCCCTAACTATCTGAGCTGCTTCAGCATCTAACTTGTCAGATTTCCACTCAGGCTTAGCTTTGGCTAACTTTGCTCTTTCAGCTTCATATGAAACAATCTTATGAAAATCATCTTCTGCTTGGTAAAGAGATTCTATTTTCTTTAGACCGGCTTTTGCAAATCTCTTTGCGCTGTTTTGAGTATACTCATCAATATCTACATCTCCCGCTGAGAAATCGTTAAGAATATCCTTAAATTCTTGTGATACAGCACCTTGCTGCATGATGCCAAGCCTAATGTAATGAAGAATCCTATCCTCAATATCCTTTGTAGTTCCCCAACTCTTAAATATTTCTTTGTAGTTAATAGTCGCAGACATTTTAACCGTGTCGATATTTAGGTATTCAAACAGGTTTCCGTTAGCTCCCACATAAACAAAGTTAGACAAAAAGTTTCTAGCGTGAGTCGTAGGGTTGTATATTGTTTTTGTGACTTTTGCTACTGAGTTGAATTTCAACCATAATTTAAGCCACCACGCTGTAGTTTCTCCTGTTTCTGAAAAATCAATTAGCGCCTGAGACATTCCTTCAGAAACATAGTATCCATCTAGAGGAGACAGCATTTCGTTTCCTTTTGAGCTTATTTGCTTAGAAAAGCCCTTCCTAGGCGTAGAAAATATTTCAGTATTGAGTCCATTCTTTAAAAACTCAGTAAGCATTGTGTGGTTGCCAATCTGAGTAGCCATTTTACGAACCGAGGTCATGTAGTTCTCATCACCTCTTTTGTATTCACCCCAAAGCTCTCTAAGCTCAACAGGAACCTTCTTTCTGGCAATAAGGTTTCCAATATGCTTCTGGCCTAAAAGCCAGTTCATTTGGTCCGTGAAGCCCCCAGAAACTGAATCGGTCAAAAGTGTATCAACATAACCTTCTAATTGATCCTCCTTTGACACATCTCCGCTAAATGCTTCGGCTGGCAAATTGTCTTCAAGCCATTGCATTGCGTTCTTTTTAGACTCTTCACTTACCTCGTGCTTCCACTTTTCTGGTCTAGTAAATCTGCGATAAGATCTATTTAGATAACTGCCAATGTTTCTTTGGAACACATCAGCAAGATCACCTTTGGCAATGCCCTTCTTAATCATTTCGCGAGAAAGGCTATCAACATGAACACGCATCTCTTTAGTGACGCTCTGTAAGCTCTTAGGGAGCTTGTTGATTGCTTCTGAAACATTTACCGCGCCATCCATCACAAGGGCGTCCTGGACTCTTTTCATGAGAAAGTCCTCCATTAACACACCTTCAGAATTAGGAGCTACTAAAGCTTCCTTTTTGACCGCTTTTTTAAGACGAGAATTTATTAACTCTGCTCTTTTAAGCTCAGTCAAAGTAATGGCTTCCGAGGCTAGCTTAATTTTAAATTGGTCTGGAGTTAAATCACCTCTAGCTCTCAGGTTTCTTTTGACCCAATCTGCCACCTTTAAATTACTTAGCCAAGATGGAAGCTTAATAGGAAGCCCTGAGTATCTGGCATTTTCGTCAACAATCTTAATGCCTTCTGTTATTTCAATAGATCCCACTAGAACCTTTTCCGCAAGATCTTGAGCTTTGGATATTGTTGGCCCCATCGGATAATCAGGAAGAACTTCCATATACGCTTGAGTCCTTCGCATAACTTGCTGAGCAGCCCTTTCGATTTCTTCTTGGTTTCCTGACTTTTTAGCGTTGTTCCAATTTTTCTCATCGGCCTCAAGTTTTGCCTCAAGCCTTTTCCCAATATTAACCCTGTCTGATAATATTTTTTTCTCCAGCTTAGTAATAGCGCCATATTGCTCTACTGGCTGAATCGCAAAAGTGCTTATGCCTTCAAAATCTCTTCCTCTATAAAAAGCCCTAACACTGTTAATTACATCATCTACAGCAAATTCATCTGTAATTTCAAAACTAGCTCTTCGCTTTTCATTATACCCATCTGAGGCAGCCTGCTCAGCATCAAGAAAAACCTCTGTATGGCTAGCAATTCGGGCAATAATATCGGCCTGTGCGCGTGTCGGAGGATGTCTAAGCGTTACTCCTCCACCCGAATAATCAAAACGCATTATGCCAGCATTCATTATTGCAACCATCCCTTCAGTCCCTCCTGGGCTGTTTGGGAAATGCACTTCTCTATGATCTACGTCTCTTCCAAACCCATCATGAGACATATGTAATAGTGTTCCATCAGGAAATGCGTAACCAGAGTTTTCTATTTGTCCTTCACCTCGCTCATTAAGAAGCCATTCTGTAAGGTTTTTTTCAGTTGAGAAGTCATCGCTAAAGGAGTCAGGATCGTCTTTTATTTCTTGTTCTTGTTCCTCAACAATCTCAGAAAAATCCTTTCCTTCCATTACCTCTCGCGTAAATTCATCAAGAATATCATCTGAGTATTGTTCAATAGTTTCAATAGCGTAATTACTTAGTTGATCATTCTCTTCCAAGGCTTCCAAAAGCTTAATTTTTGCTGTCGTTTCTGCTTGGCTATCTCCTTTTAGAGCGGGGTAAGTGTATGAAATTAAAGGGTCAATTTGATCTTTAAATAAAGTTTCAATGTTTCCAGCGTCCTGCGCTGGCGTGATCGAAAAGGATGGGCTGGTTGTATCAACAACTTGGCCGTTTTCTTCTGTAATCGTAATATCAGCATCATTAAAAATGACGTAGTTAAATGTGCCTTGGTTTTTTTCTTCAAGGAACGCTTGAGCTTCGGCTTCGTTGTTAAAGTGAACACCATCGCTAAGAGGTTTACTGGAGTCCTTCACCATCCAATCCCCCGCTGCAACGGTATCGGGTGATGATAGTTTCCATGTTGCGTTTCTACTGTTGCCATCAAGGTAGCGGATGCCTTTTATGCCCCAACTCTCCAAGGTTTTGCTAGCAGTCTGCCCCCCTGAAAGCCTTTGCACCAAATCTCCTCCGTTGTAATTGGGGTTAGTTTTAGTTTTTTCAAGCCAATAGGACGCCGCGAAATCATCCTTGCCAAACTTTTTTAGTATTTTCTGCACCTTCTTACTCTGCTCACTCAGCGGTTTGTCCCAGTCAAGTAGCTCGTCCTGCTCGACGTTGATGTCTACGGTGTAGAGGGAGCCTTGTCTTTCCTCGTAAGAAACCCTCTCGGCAGCGTCTTGATTTTCTTCAAGCCATATCAAACCTTCTTCTGCTTCCTTTATTACCTGATCAGCATCAGTCCATAAGTCAGGATTTTTTTTGGCTGATCTTATGCGGCTTTCCAACCTTTGCTTCTCTTTCCCGATTTCTTCATCAATGCCAATATTTTCAAGAAAGATAATATCTGGAACTCCTGCCTCCTTTGATGACTTCCCATCCAACAACCATCTTGGTGAGAACCTAGATTGACTTGAAAGTTGCTTCCGATATGCCTCCCCTATCTCCCGCGATTCTGCAAAGTAAAGCCCATACCCGTAAGCCTGAGCGCCCTCTCCCGTGCCGATCTGCTCAGTGCTGAATTTATCAACTTTGTGTGGAGTGCCGTGGAAAGCAGAAATTGAAAAACTAGCAGGCCCAACAACCCCGCCATCCTTAGTTAGAAAAGTTTGGGTAGCGTCTGTCGGAGTGACCTCGGACCGACCAACGGAAAAAGTATAATCACCTTGGATGGTGTCACCAAGAGTAATTGGGAATAGCTTACTGCCTGTAGTACCGTCAGTGACTTGATAGGCCACGCTATCTAATACAGCATCTAAAAAATCTGATTCTGATTCAAAATCAAAACCTTGCTCATTTAGATCAAGCATTACTTGCTCGACTGAAGCGTCTACGCCCTTTGGTAAAAAGAAATTATCTGCTGCTTTGTTATTAATCCTCCTCTTTCCTGATTTTAGCTTTTTATTTGAAACCTTAACCATTGAGTCATGGATTCTCATAAGGTCGCTTTTGTATTTCCCAACATCAGTTAATCTAGGATTCGGAAGCTTGCCTTTCACTTGCTGAAATAGTTCATCACTAGGATCAAATGTTTCCTCAAGCGCTTCCTGGTTAGCCCTCTCCTGCATTCTTTCATTATATCCCTTCTCATCAAAACCAAGCGCCCGTAACGCCATGCTTTCTAAGTCAGGATCAATTCCAGCGCCCTTTGCTCTGTGAAACTCAATTGCCTTGGCCACATCATAAACAGCCTTGAACATTTTTGAAAATAACTCAGAAAATGCTTTTAAAACGCCAGGAATGTTATTGCTGTTTTCCATTACAGCCCATGCCTTAGACATCCATGACTGAGTCTCCTTGGGAAGCATATCATACTTACCTTGTAGCGCATAAGCTTTTGAAAACTTGGAAAAGCCTTCAATTACAGCTCGCTCAGGATCGATGTCATAGCCTTCCGTCATTTGTATGCCGGACATTTCACCAAATTCATCAAGAAGCGCTTTTACCTCATCAAAACTTGTCTCTCCTAAACCTACTGCTCTTCTAATAAATCCCTCAGAGAATTCTTCAGCAACTGTAATAGGACTTGCTCCTTGAGCTAATCTAACTGCAAAGCCTGATAACCCCCTTTTTAGCCTTATTGAACCCTCTTCAATGTGATTAGCTAAATCAATTTTATCTGGAGCGACTTCTCCCATTTGAGAATAATATACACCAATGGCTTTTTTAAGATTCGCTTCAGTTTCAACACCTTGATCCGCAAGATCCTGGAAAGTTCTTGGACGCTGAATTTTAAAACTAGCTTGCCCCTCAACTCTTTCTTTAGCCATTTCAGCAAAAGCCTCCATTGCCTCCCTTGTCTGAAAAAACTCTTCCTTCGACCAATTCTCTAAAGCTTTATCTCTTTCTGCTACAGAATCATATTCTTCTTTTCTTCCATCTTGAAAATCCAATGAAAACTTTCCGTCTTCAGTTTGCCTAGCAATTGGCATAGCCGCAAACTCTTCTCCAAGTTGCTCAGAATAAACATTTCGCATTGCCTCGTTGCCAAAAGTCTCCTGTTCATCTCTGCTCATCGACTCGCCTTGCTTTTTATAAAGAGCTAAAGCTGCATCTGGATCTGTCATTGCTAGCTCTGCAACTTCTTGAGCTTGCTTTTCAGATCTCCCGCTTATCATTACGTCGTTCTTAGCTAGAAGCACTTTTCCTAGCTCTGCCGTCGAGATCCTATCGCGAGCGGCTTGCCCTCCACCTCCAAGAATAGCCAAAGGCAAGACAGCTAGAAATCTGCGCTGATCCCACATTTTAAACTGATCCCAGTTACCATAGGGCATATCTTCCTTTAAAGCGCTAAACAAATCCATTGTTAAAGGAATTGTAGCTTCTTGAAAAGATTCCTGTAAATATTCAGCGCTAGTAATTCCAGCTACTGCAACACCAGCTCTTCTAAAAGCTTGAGCCGCAGAAACAGGGCTAGCGCCTTTAATTTTAGAAGTTACATTTTTAATTGTTGGAAACTTTTTAAGAAAGAAACCTGTGGCTAACCTTTCTGAAAAAACATTCATTCCAGCAGAAAAGCGAGCTACACCTTTTGCTTCCTCATAAGAAACATCAGGGTTTTGTGATTGTATTTCTTCAGTATCAAGTTGCCACTGAGAATTAAACCTAGTCACCATGCCGACAGGATTCATAATTAGAGGCATTTGGGCTAGTGTTCCCGACTGGTCTAAAATCATAGTTGAAAACCAGTTTTCTCCATCAATCTGAGAAACAGCTTGTTTTACATTAGCAATATCAGACGAAGCTTGCTGAACATTTCTAAAATAAGCTTTTTCTTGTTCTGAGAGCTTCTTAGCAACTTTTCTGCCATTTACTGTTTCAAAATTTTTAGAATCAGGATCATCTGGAAAAAATAAAGATCGGTCACTTTCTTCAATATTCCTTCTTAAATTAGCTCTACCTAACGCTCCAAGTTCAGACTCGTAAAATCTAGAAATTTGCTTTGTGAACTTTGTAACAAAACTGACATCAGCTTTTGATGATTCTTGTTCAATTTTATTATTGAGAATCATTAAGAATTTCTCCCTGCCGCCTGGTTTTGCGTAAAATTCAGCAATAAGGCCAATTGATGCTTTTGGTAAATCTTTCTTTTGTTCAAATAAGCCTCTTTCTCCTTCAGCTTTAGCTTTTGCGACAATTTTGTTAGCTTGGAATAGCATTGCTTTTCCATCGCCTTCTCTCATCTCGTAATAAGCATTATGAAATGCGCTTTCTGCCGAAGGTCCAGCCTCTCTTATTTTTTTTAATCCATCAAGAAAGCTTTTCCCGTCATCTGCTATAAAGGCATCAATGCCCATCTTGTAAGCATCTTTACCAAGTTCAACTTTTTTGTTTTGCTTTACAACCCATTGCTTAGCTAAATCAGTAAATGATTTTTCTGGAAAATCTTCATGCTTTAAGACATCTTTTGCAACTCGCGCTTTAGTTAGATCATCTCTGCTGCCAGCAAGATCTTGCAAAAACATCTTTTCGCGAAACTTGTTTTTTAAACTATCAGATTCGCCAATGGCATTTGCTACTTTTTGGTATCCTGTTTTTAGTCCTCGTCTATCTAATGCCTGCTCAAACTTTTCATCAGAAAACAACTCCTTCCACACTGGTAAATTTTTAGCATAGTTTTCACTTCTAAACTTTTCGTTTGCTTCTTGCATTGACGAAAAAGGAGCGACACCCCTTTCTTTATTCCATTGATCATATGATTGAAGAAACTTTTTAGAAAGAGTTCTGCTTAAATTAGCAGATAGATCCCCTGGAAAAAAATTGTTTGGTTTTTGAAAATTCCTAACTTGTTTAATTGCTTCTTTGTCAGCATCAACTTGAGAAAGGAATGGATCTCCAAAGAAAAACTCTGGTGTTTTTGTAAATTGTTTTAAATTACTCATTTAACCTATCGTTTAGGGAGAATCCCTTTAGTGCTTGAATCCGGTGAAATTATATCTTCATAACTTGATCGAATCTCTTTTTCTTTAAATACTTCTTCAACGGAATTTAATTGAGTAAACTCAACTATTTTTTCCGCTTTTTCCTCGCGAGTTGCATTTTCGTTTTCTGGACGACTAGCCCATTCTTTCACATCTTCCTCAACCCTTTCGCGAAGATATTCTATTTCTGCTTTTCTTATAGTTTTATTAATTGGGTCAACTTTATCATCTTCCCTAGAAGGCGATTCCCCCATTCCACCGTAAGAAACAAATGATTTAACCATTGATTCTATTTCTATATCTTTTTGTGATCTAGAGCTAGAACTGGGCAATCCATTAGTCCATTTTGTTGGATCAAGCGCGTATGCCCTTTGCCTTAAACCCCCAGTTCCAGGTCTGTTTGACATAGCGTAAATTTTAGACGAGGCGTTATGATGAGCTTCCGCATAAACATCTTTAGAAATCTTTCCGTCTTTATACGCTTTAAACAAATCATTAAGTGTATCTAGATGTTTCTTTTTTTCAGAAAAACTTATTGGAGTGTTTTTGTCCCAGTTATTTAACATTTTAACAGCCGATGCTTCTGATATTCTTGGGTCTCCATTTAAAGCCGACTCTAAATCTTTCTTTGTCTTAATCTGACTTAATTCAATTTTTTCATAAATCTTTTCAAGAGACTCGTTTTCCATTCTGGCCCTGTTTGATTTAGCGGACTGCTTATACCTTAACCTATCACTCTTAGAAAGACCTTGCCTTTCATGTTCAAAATATTCTGCATTCCCAGATGCAGCTTGATCATCATACTCAGCTTTTGTTTGCTCTTGCTGAATCTTCATAAGGCCAGCTTCGACCTCATCATTTCTTAACCCTAAATCTAATGCAGATTCTTCAAGGTTTCTTGCTGCACCATCAAAATCTCTATTTTGCAGTAATGCTGTTTGTCTATTTTGAAACTCGCCAGATAAAATTTGAACTTGAGCAAGTTGTGCGTCTCTAGCTACTCCTTGTAGCATCTTAGACTCGTAATTTGCAATCCTCATCTTTATTGAGTCTAAAGCCTCTGGCGCTAAGTTTTTTCTAGAAAGGCCGTCAATAAAATTATCCGAAGCTTTTTTTGTTTCATCAATCCAACTTACCGGATTGTTAACGTCTAATTTTTGCTGATGGCTAGCCATGTGCCTACCGTAAGCGCTTTCGTTATCAAGAATATCAAGCTTGTTTTGCCTATCTAATATTTTAACTTTAGCATCTAAGATCTCTTCCCCAACCATTCCGACAGCTTGCGCTATTGCTTGTAGGCCAGAATTAGAAGGAACTCCAACCCTGATGCCTGCCGCTTGCTCTGGAGGCACTGCCGGCCCTGTTAAATTTGGTAACTGTGGCATATCTTGCTGTTAATTATTTTGTTTTTGATCTTAAATCAAATTCTCGTCCCGAAATTCTAGCTGCTCCCCCTATAAGTTGACCCATTGCCGCAGCTTGCGCGTTAGATCTTGCTACTTTACCTTGATAAATCTGCATCTGAGCTTCGTTGCGCCTTGCTTTTTCTCTAAATGACATCTGCCTAGCTTCGTCTAGAATCTGTAACTCAAGTCTTGAGGTGGCCTCATCAAAGTAATCCGCGCTAGATCCCTGAGTTGTATCAAGTCCAGACTCCTGCATACGGAGCTTGATCGATGATAATGCTCTTTCGTTTTCGGTTCTTTTGC
>Ga0315321_10004995_pt1 | contig 10140 bp, 16 predicted proteins | sample M180m21515metaG_FD_203464 | JGI IMG/M metagenome (GOLD analysis project Ga0315321, IMG submission 203464) | Ammonia-oxidizing marine archaeal communities from Monterey Bay, California, United States - M1 80m 21515 | ecosystem: Environmental > Aquatic > Marine > Intertidal zone | place: USA... | reverse complement strand
CCTTGTGGAAACATCGCACCACTTTTCGGATATCGTGTTTCAAGATTTTGGGATGATGATGGGTGGAAAGCTAGGTGGAGAGAACTGTACGACAAACTACAGAAACCCACAATGGACGAGGGGCAGTGTTTAGTTTACGTCTCTCATGAAGATCCAAAGACTTTAAGAGAATGGTTTCCCAACGCTTGTATATTCTGTGTATACGACAAAGATAGTAGTGTTAGTGCATACTGGCATTTACAGACTTCTGCAGAGTACAGGATTGATCACCACTTCAGTGGTATGAAACCAGATTATAGAAACAATTACCAAAAGACACTTGACTGGATCATAGAGATCCGAGGTGATGAGGCAAAGTTTAAAGACATTTGGATGTACGAAACTCATGACAAACTTGAGTGGAATGAAGAACTAATTGCAGAATACACTCAGCATGAACTGAAAACTATCGATGCAGAGAACACACTCAGATACGAGAACCGTGAACATGCAGATCTAACAACAACGTGGGACGACTTTCACGTAGACCTTTTAAAACCATTCCTTGGTGACCTAGATGCAAACCATACCAAAATACTCAGTCCACCACAGTATTACTGATTACGATCTTGAACTGTTCATGAAAAAGTGTGCAGATCTGGGATACAAAAACAACTCATCAAAAAAAGAGATGAGATGGGATTGGGTTACAGAGAATATGGGATCGTTCTGGGCTTTCATGAAAGATGATGAAATCATTTCATTGTCTGGTTGTCATCCTTTCCCAGAGATGGAAGACACTTATAGAATAGGTTATAGATCAGTAGTCCTGCCTGGCACAGATCCTTTTAAAGGAATATCCAGATACGGTTACAATGCAATACCAAATAGAATATTGTTTCAATACCAAATTAGGTTCTGTCAAAAGATGGGTGTTAATAACTTTATTCTCACAACAAATTCTGAGAGAGACGGTCACTTAGACATGTCACACAGAATGGAAGTGCAGATACACAAGTACACAAACTTGTCAGAGTATTTGGGAGATCGTTTGATTTTCAATCACATGCAATCATTGTGGAAGTACGATGTGAACGTATACATAGAAAGCCTGTCAAAACTGAAACCAGAACCTTATTACATAATAGATGAGTTACAAAAATGTTAGACTTCGATTTTAAACACCTAAGAAAGATTAAGACCAATTACTTTCGACACTTATTCATCGCAATGAAATTTAACTTCATTGCCTTACTCGTGTTCATTACTGGGACAATACACGCATTCTTTCCGTTTGTGTTCGCATTCACACCATACAACTTGGCAAAGAAGATTACTGACGGTACTGAGAAACACTTTAAAAAGGAATCGGATGATCCTTGAACACTAATTTTATGTTCTGCATTGTCATGTCATCTAGTTTTGGAATGTGGTCTAAGTTCTCTTTGAGTTGAGACACATTCGTTACTCCCAATATCATAGCTTCTAATAAAGGTTGACGTAATACCCATGCCATAGACATCTGTGTCAATGTCATGCCTGCGTCTTCTGCAATCTCTTTGTACCTTCTAATAGGTTCCCAAACATTCTTATTGTCTCTAGGACCTAAACCACCATACGTTCTTCTACTGTACTCTGGTGCGTCAATATAAGTGTACTTACCAGTTAACAACCCACCTGCGAGTGGTGTCCATGCGAGAAGTTTTACATCGTGATGATGACATGCTTCTGCAACATCTAATTCAAATATCCTGTGCAATAAACTATATTCGTTTTGAATACATTTAAGTGGAAGTCTTTGTGCCCACTGAGTAACACCCCATGCGGTTTCATTACTCATACAGATATTATCGATCTTACCTTCATCTACTAGATCATTTAAAACCTCACTACATCTATCAAAGTATTCCATGTTAGTGTCTGTAGGTTTGTAATTCCACATCTGTCTGAAATGATAATGATCTCTACGAGGCCAATGGAAATGCAGGTAATCTATACGTTCAACATTCAGACGTTGTAGACTTTCATCTACTAAAGTTCTCACATCTCTCACTTCTACAGGACTTTTGAGTTTGGTACTGACACGTAGTTTGTTGGGGTTCTTTGCAATGAAGTCACCTAATATGCGTTCACTGAGTCCATAAGTCTTTTCTGTATATGGGAATGTGGGATAGATCTGCGCCGTATCAAAGAAGTCAACTCCATATTCTAAAGCTTCTTCTATTATTGCGTGTGCTTGGTGTTCATTAGTCTTAGATCCCCACAACATCGTACCAATACAAATATTTTTATTCATTTCTTAATTCTTTCTAATACACTCACTTGATAATAAAACTCTACGCCGTCATCAACACGACCCACGAAAGTGGGAGACGTATCGACAAAACGAAATTCATTGAGATCCAACCAACCGTGTATTTGTAAATATTCATCTGCAGGATGTGTGATTACAAGTTGACCATTTACATCTAAACTCTTGGTTATATTCCCAAGAGGTGATGAACTTAAACATCCATGGTTGAAGAGTCCACTCACAACAATAACGTCATAGACCTCTGGTAGAGGAGTTTCTATTATATTACAATATTCAGATTTTCTATAGAAGTCTTTTGATATATTGATATAGTTTGGAATGATGTCATAACCATCTACACGTGAAAACCCTGCATACATTAAAAGTAATCCGAGTTCACCTGTACCACAACCAATATCTGCGACTTTAGTTTTTTTATTGCAAATAGAAATTACAGTTTCTGCAGCCTTGACATATCCTACCCAATTCTGACCAACGATAACTTCGTTTGTGTAGTCAAGATCTTTGTAAATATCAATCTGTGCTTCTAAATTGTCCATGTCACTTGGTATTCTGAATAACTCTATCCAATATGATTGCAAGACCCACAATTGCAGTACCTGCGATAAGTCCACTACCGATATATTGGTTTTGAACTGCTTGTAACACTGGGACACCTAAACCCTGTACACCAATCATACTCGCAATGACTACCATTGATATGGACATCATCGTAGTTTGGTTCGCACCTGCAAGGATTGATTTCTTCGAAAGAGGAAGTTCTATTGTCCATAGTATCTGCCATGGTTTCATACCCATACTCATCGCCGCTTCGATCATACCGATACCAACTTGACGTAGTCCTAAGTTCGTAAGTCGAATGATAGGTGGGACTGCATAGATTGTCATTGCAATAACGCCTGGAATTTTACCCAGACCAAATAACATTACAACTGGTATTAGGTAAACAAATATAGGGATTGTCTGCATCACGTCAAGAATAGGATTAATTGTATTCTGAACACGTGTAGTTCTCGACATCCATATACCAATAGGAATGCCTATAGCGACACTCAACAGTCCAGATGCAATCACAAGACTGAGAGTATACATCGTATCTTCCCACAGACCAAATACCCCAATAAACAACATGTACAGTATTGAACCTGCACAGAGTATTTTGTCTCTAGTAAAATAAAAAATGACCCCGACGAATAATAACATCGTCAAGGGCCAAGGTGCACTTACTAGTGCGAACTCCACCCAGTTCATGAAAAACTTAAGTGGATAGAATATTACCTCAATAGAGTCCCCATAACTGCGAGAGAATTCTCTGAAAGATGTATCAATGGACTTTTTGATAGCCCTGATAACACCTTTACTCAGTTCTGGGAACTCTAAGAAGTAGTTCATGGGTTAGTTCAGTTTCGCAGCAACGTCTTCTGAAACCCATGCTTTCCACATGTCGTAGTTTTCTACAAAGTATTCTGCTACTTCATCTGGAGCGGCTTGGTTGTCATCCATGTAACCCAATAGTGAATTCATCACTGGGCCTGGGATAACACGTGCGGCAAAATAACTTTGCGCTTCTGCACTACCTGTTGCGGCAAATTCATCTGTGAATACAGTACGCACGAATGAACCTGTCCAGCTTGATGGTTGTGGGTTCGGACAATCTGGTTTTGTAATACAATTCCAGTTCTCTTGACCACCGAATTCTACACCCCAATCAAGGACACGTAGATCGTATTTGCCAACGAAGGCAGTTGGTGCGGAGTAATATCCGAACCATGCTTCTCCACGATCATGGGCACGACTAATAGTTGCATCTTCTGCCGCATATGAGCCAGGTTCGATCATTTTCCAACCTTTTGCTTCCATGTCAAATGCATTGAACAAGTTCGCATTTGAAATCTGACAACCTGAGCCTGGGGGACATGTTACAAATCCACCTTTACTCGCATCATCAGGATGTGGAAATAGATCTGGACGTGCAAGAACTGCTTCCAGTGTAGTTAGTTCTGGATGTGCTTCCAGAATATTTGGGTGAACGTACCATCCCTCTGCAACACCACCGATTGGTGATTGTCCTGCAGATTCGGTCATACGACCATCCTCTAGTGCGGCATTGTACAAGTCAATACCCGCTGCGTTTGGCCACAACTCACCCATAACGTCTGGTTGGGATTGTTCAACCATAGACGTAAATGAAGGAACAGTACCGCCTGGGATCATGGTTACTGAACAACCCATACCCTCTTCGAGTACAAGTTTGTCAATTTCTCCCAAGATGCTGGCGGAACCCCATCCTAGTCCTGCCATTGTGACATCGCCACAATCATCTGCACTTGCGGTGCTAACAAACCCCAAGGTGACTGCCGCTGCAGCAAAAGTTACCAAAGTTTTTTTCATGTATGTTTTCCTTTCATGATTATTCAACATAACTTAATTATTATAACATTGTTCTACTAGATTGTCAACATCTTTTTTTGACAATGTTGGTTTCCAAGGATCTTTTTGATCCCATCTCTCAGAATAGTTTACTACGAAACGTATTCCATTTTTATTTGCGAGGTTATATGCATCCCCGACTTGATGTTGGTTGTGCTTCAGTACTGGAAAACTCCATGTAACATTTGCACCCATCAATGCGCCAAGACGCATTGCATTAAAGGACTGATCAAAAATCAATCCTTTTCTATAAGTCCCTGCAGTGTCTTGGAGACCGTCTACATCAAAGTGAAATCTATCATCTTTGCTTGTACAAACGGTGAATATGTCTTCCCACCACTTTTCATTATATCCAGAACCAACAGTATATAGTGACATTGGTATAGAACTCTTCTCAATCATTTCCACGATCTCAGGGAACTTGGAATGATAGATTGGATCTCCTAGATTACCACACAATACTATTCTATCTGGTCTGTTATTTATAACAGTCTGCACATGTTCCATTTTGATATCTGTCTCAGCATATAATCCTTTGAGTAAGGTTCTGGGACATTTAGAACAAGCTTGAAAACACCTAGACGTGAGTTCAATCTTTATATTTTTCCGTGCATTCATAAAAACAAACCTTTAAACCGTTGAAAGGATTTTCTTTGACATCTTCTACAAACTTTTTGAGATGTATATTTACTATATCATCCATAGAAGTTTTGTCTAAGTTCCAATCATCCGATTCATCAAATATTTTCTTCTCTTCACTGGCTTCACTAATCCAATAGCAAGGACGGACTGTACCCCTTGAAGATACAAAGAGTTGACAACCGCCCTCACATTTTGGTGTGATGTCCATGTTCCATTGTTTCATCATAACGAAAAAATACTTTTAAGAGAACATAATCTCGAAAGTTGCGGGACCCGCTACACCATCAGGTACGAGATCATTATCTCGTTGCCAGTCCATCAATGCCTTTTCTGTACCTCTACCAAAGATACCATCTGCAGGAGAGATGCCCAATGCAGTTTGCATTGCTTCCACACCATCTCCACGAGAACCTTTACGAAGTACACCGATATCATCTAATACATCCATGATATCTTCATCATCTTCAACTGCACCGACAGAAACACCGTCACCACCAAGGATCTTGATGGCATGGTTATAACGGAATAGACGATCATCAAGACCGATTGCGCCACCGTTAATTTTCTTCGTCATTTTTTTAACATCATCGGTATCTGCGATTTTGTTTAGTTTGTTTGCATTCCAGAACCAACAGGCACTTTCAATTGCCCCTGCAGGTGTTGCAACGTAATCTGCCGCTTCTTCTGCAGTCATGTCGACTGACTTACCAAAGCGTGTGTAGTTTTCACGGCCTGTCAATTGCTTAAGGCCACGGCCACGGAACAACCATCCGTCACCGTCTTGAGTATTGCCCATTTTGTATTTACGGAACTCGTCCATATACACATAGTTTGCAATCAGTTCTGGTTTACGGTGATATTCATCTGCATCACGTTTCGGGGAGTCACCAAAGTAACGTCCGAATACTGCACGTAGTGCTTTTGCAGAATAGTTTAAGTTTTCTTCTAAACGTCTAAATCCACCACTCTCGTGAGCGCATTGACTCAAGAAGTGGGCAACTCTACGTTCTGTGGTGATGCCATATTTTGGTAGTAGTTCACATAGTGCGTCATACCAGTTGTCGGCATCATCTTCGATAATTTCATTTAATTGATCTTTAGTGAATTCGAAATCAAACGACATGATGTCTCCCTTATGTTGTTGGCCTCCCCTGCACGACTCGAACGTGCGACCTAGTGCTTAGAAGGCACTTGCTCTAATCCAACTGAGCTAAGGAGAGTGTATTATTAATAATGTTATGATGATTAGTACTGCGAGTATTAGGAATGAGTTACGCCACGACCATGCAACCAATCCGATAAAGAATTTTATCAAACAGAAGATGGTAATGATTCCCACAAACAGTGAGAAAAGGACTATAACCCATTCCATAATATTTAGTCGAAGTCTAGATTGCCAGTTGCAAAGGCGTGTGAGTCGAGACCATAGTCTTCTAGACTAGTTTCTCTCCAACCTTTCGCTCCCTCACCTAGATCGTAGTAAAGGTGAAAGTCACCATTCTTTGTCAATCGATCAACTCCTGCAGAGTCGTCCATTGCGTCTAGTGTTTCATCATCAAACATATCTTCGATTCTCATTGATTTAGGCATTCACATTCTCCATTTCAAATTCAAAATTTAACAAGGCATCTTTCTTCTCTAAGAGAAGTTTTTCGACGTTCCATAACGCCATACGTTTTTCGTCACTCGCACCTTCATTCATTGCGATGACTAAGTTTTCAAGCACTGCGATATCGTGGGCAATCTGATTCATAATATATCTCCTAAATCACTTAGATACTATACAACAAACAATCTCGTTTGTCAAGCTCTTTTTTACTTTTTTTTCAACTTTTTTACATAAATGTGTTTTGGTGGACGTTCTTGATAAAAGGCATCGCCAGTCTCAAGTGCATCCTTAACACGTTGCGCAAAGGGTTTCAGATTTTTAACACCGTCTTTATTAGTGTAATATGTTCTAATCGCCTTGTCGTGGTATTCTCTTTCACCAAATTTGATGATCCTTGATTTCGCAGTCATACCACGATGTTCAAAGTTAGTTGCCTTATAGATTGTACCCTCGTGTCCATAATGCGCATCCGCATAGGAAACTACAATCTTATGTGGCGAGTTCTTTTTCAACCATCTCAGTGTGTGACCAATGAAAAAGGACTCAGTATTTTTCGGGGTGTCGTCAATGCAACAAAGTCTACGGAGTTCAATAACGTCTTGTTCAGTCTCTCCATATTTCTTCCATGCATTCGCCATCCCAAGTGCACCGTAGATCATACCACCAATAAGTTCTTTATCGTTGTACATTGCAAAACATTGTCCAACTCTCAAACCATTGACGTTTCCACTATAGTGCCACTTCTCAACGAAATCTCTGATGACAGAGATCTCGCAGGGTTCGACTATGAAGTCACGTACTTTCATTAAGATTCCAGTACGTAATCTTTGTTCCACTTACCAATATTGATATCAGTGTAATATGCAATGTCAAAGTAGTCAGTCATGATATCAGAATTGTTGTACCAACCTGTACCTTTCATTGCTTTGATGAGTTCACCATAGAACTTTGAGATCTTGGTTTCACCAATCTCTTCCATCCACTGTTCACACCAGCTAGTGTTCACTTGAAGATAACCACCAACTTTGTGGGGCATGTCTCCACGCCACTCTGCACGATGATCATTGTACTTCTGAGACGCACCTAGAAAATCCAGAACACCAGATTTAATATTTACAACCAAAGAACTGTGATGGTTAATTGCGATAGAACCTTTCACACCGTATTTTTTCAATACTGCTTTGATTGCAGGTGCGAGAGCTTTTTTGTCTTCTTGTGAAATATATGCCATGTTATGCAGCCTCTCCAAATAATTGACTCATACCTTCGTGAACAACGTTATAAGCGTTACACTCAGTACCGTAGTGATCGAAGAATTCTTCATCATCTTCGAAAGCGACGACTTGAACGTCACCGTTGAACAAAGCGTCTTGACTTGCGATGTATTCATCCCAAGCACGGTTCATTGCGTTCATACCTTCAAGACAGTCGCCTTGACCGTGTTGAGTCATGATTTCCCACGCTTGTGAGAATTCTAGTTCTTGTTGGTGAAAATTAGGGATTCTAAACATATTGATTCTTTCTTTCTACTGATTCTTAACTTACTCTTATAATATACACTATTTTTTGGAAATGTCAAGCCCTAATTTGAACTTTTTTCAATTTTCTTTTTGTACACATTATAAGCATCAGTTACACTCTGGGTTTCATCAAAACCATCATCCATAGCTTCGATAATCCACTCAAAGGTTCTACCATAGAAATCTTCTGCTCTTTTAGTCAGAATAGTCTTTGCACGTTCATATTTCATTATATTTCACTTTCGTTTCTCTGATTCGTCTTACTCTATAAATATAGCACACTTTACAACGAGAGTCAATATGTTTTATGAAATTATTACGAATTATTTTCCTACTAGTGGCAGGAAATATCCTTCTTGCATGTGAAACTGTAGGATCTTTTAAGATCCCCAACAGACCCACTAATCCCCAATACGAATATGTTAAGACTGCACATAGTTTCTATGGTATGCACGAGATCAGAGATAGACAAACTCTCAAAGAGTTCACTGGTGTAGATCCATCAAAAACTCAGTGGTGCGCCGCATTTGTGAATGCAGTTCTAAAAGAGAACAACACTCTAGGATCTGGAAGTGTCACTGAAGTACCTTTAATGGCAAGAAGTTTTTTATTCTGGGGGGAAAGAGTTAATGAACCCAAGATTGGTGATGTAGTTGTCTTCCCTAGAGGTGATCAGGGTTGGCAAGGACATGTTGGTTTCTATATTGAAACGAGGGTTATAAAGGATATTGACTATTATGTCATCCTTGGTGGAAATCAGGAAAACGGTGTTACCTATGATACTTACCCTGCATATAAAGCTTTGACTATACGCAGAGGATTTCCTCAAGATTAATTGGCTGGGAAGGTAGGACTCGAACCTACAACCTTTTGTACCAAAAACAAGTGATCTACCATTGATCTACTTCCCAGTAATGGCAGTCCCTACGAGAATCGAACTCGTCTTTCTAGGTTGAAAACCTAGCGTCCTAACCGATAGACGAAGGGACCATTTGGTCGGAAATGTAGGATTCGAACCTACGGCCCTCTCGTCCCAAACGAGATGCGCTACCAGACTGCGCCAATTTCCGAATTGGCAAGGGCACTAGGAGTCGAACCCAGGCTTAAGGATTTGGAATCCCACGTGCTACCGTAACACTTTACCCCTGTATTGGTGTGAACCAGTTGGGCATTTCCCTCACTGACCACGCCATTTTAAATCGTTCTTGTTTCGTGTGATAAAACGCACGATAAGATTTCACCACATCTTCAAACATACATTCTGGATTTGATTGCATTGCCAACGGTTGTTGTGTCAAATGTCCAACATGAATGTTTCGTGGTGTACTACTTAGTATGTCACGTAAGAGTGCATCTGTTTTATGCACCTTACCATACCGATGAGTATATTCATCACAAAGTGCGCAGAAGTGAACGTAATGCCAGTTATAGTTATTGTTAGATAACATTGACCAGATTGTATCTGGATGTTTTACGTGCACTGCCTTGTACAGAGTGTTCTCCATATTGGAGTTCGGATGTACCCAGTAATCTACCATTGTCTTTCCAGACACGGATTTTCTTTTCTCTTTTGTACCATCTAATAGACGATGCGCAGACGAGAGCATTTGTGCACTCTCGACAATCATCTTAACCACGTGTTTGTC
>Ga0315321_10004987_pt1 | contig 10153 bp, 5 predicted proteins | sample M180m21515metaG_FD_203464 | JGI IMG/M metagenome (GOLD analysis project Ga0315321, IMG submission 203464) | Ammonia-oxidizing marine archaeal communities from Monterey Bay, California, United States - M1 80m 21515 | ecosystem: Environmental > Aquatic > Marine > Intertidal zone | place: USA... | reverse complement strand
CAAACTTCCCCGAAGATGTACGAGAGGCAGTACCGATTTTGGGTATGTCGTATCCATTGGGACCGAGATCGAAAATGCGGCTTCCGCTCGTTTCGTCAAAGGACCAGTGAGCAATCATGTTGTCGTATTGGGTGACTTTTTCCACAATGAAATCCACGGTCATGGATCCGGGAGTCGTCCCCAACGAATTAGCATCAGTTGCGGCATCGGCGGCAAGGGAAACGGTCACCGCACCTGGCCAGGGGGTACTGCGCACGTTGAAGGTGTAATTGCCGTCACCGACTTTAGTGAAATTAAGGACCTGTCCGTTGCTCACGTTCAGGTCGGACTCGGTGAAATTGGTAACCGCAACGGGGCTAAGACCCGTGCCGAGGCGAAACTGCAAATTTACGCTCTCGGTGTACTTGCCGGATTGCGAATTGACGATGAAGTAAGGGCTGACTCGTTCTCCGCCCAATTCGTAGAGTCCTTGAACCTCTGAGGGATCGAGGTAGGAATCGTAAACCCTAAAATCATCCAACCAACCCTTGAACTCACCCCAATTGTTGTCTCCCGGACGGGCAATACCGAGACTGAAAGGGGAGGTATTGGAGCTGTCAAGCGGTCCGCTGAATTGAGTCCATGTCGTCTTCTTCACTCCGTCTACAAACAAGTCCAAGTTACCCAAACCTCCGCTGTAAGTAAGAACCAAATGGTGCCACGTGTTGTTCTGGATGCCCGCTTCTACTTCAACCCGGGCGTCTTCGTTCCCGTTACCGGCATCCAAGTAGACTTCGACCTTGGATCCTTGGGTGCCGATTTCGATGTTGTCGTTTGATCCGGCACTACATTGAGAAAGAAGAACGTTGTCGATTCCATGGTTGGTCGACTTGCCGGTTACATCCGCTTCGCGCTTGAACCAAATTGAGATGGCGAATTCTCGTGGGGCATCCAATTCGTCCAAATCAGCAAAACTCAAGCCATCATCATTACCGTCAAAGTAAATTCCCTTACCAAACTTTGCATCCGCCCATGCGGCATCACCCACGAGGGTACCATCCGTAACCCGGTACTCGTGCCCGATTACCAAGTCCTTGGCCAATCCCCACTTGTGAGAAAGATACCCCTCTAGCTTTCGACGGTCGGAACCGTTGAGGATCTCATTGAAGACCAATAGTTCACCAACAGCAAGGTTACCCTTGTTTGAACCGTTTCCGGTTGCACCAACCGAGAAAATCGGGGTTTCTGCATCAAAGAGAAGCTGATTGGTAGGCAAGTTGGAATAAGTCTCACCGAGCTCACCATTCACGGCGAATTGCGTAGCACCATAAGTTCCACCAGCTTCTAGGGCGTGACTGACCACATATCCTTTACCTGTGGTGAAAATGATGTTCGACTCGGTGTAACCGTCTCCATGACGACCGGTGAATTCATTTTGAGCACCCTGCATGGACAACGAAAATTGCTGAGAACCACCAGGATTCCCGGAGGAATAACCATAGGCGTGGTTAGTATTGTAAGCGTCGGGAACAATCACCGAGACGACTTGGATGGTCGGAGCGCCAGTGCCTAAATCGAGGGAGTTGGTAGTTCGATAATGACTACCACCGAAATCGATCACATTCTTACCGTTTAAGGTGCGCGTACCAGTCGGCGGGCTGAATGCACCACTGCCTGCGAGGCTAATCCCAGCCCCACTCTTATCTGCCCAAGAACTTACATAATTTGATCCCGTGATGGTACTGGCATCTGACGCGTCCAACCACAGGGCAAGGCCATTCAGGCTGGTCGGAGACCAGGCAGGGTCTGGAGAAAGTCCTGCGGATGTTGTGGTTCCATTGCCTTCGTCCATTTTCCACCAAGCGACCAAGTCACGGGTTTTTGGTCCGCTCGTGAAGTCCACTTGATAGTTGTTGGCAATGGTAGGACGGCCGTTGGCTAGGTTGGCCGCACCCGTAGCAACCCCTATGATAACCGTGGATGGAACGGCTTGAGGTGTTACCTTAAAGGTATACTTGCTGGCCGAAACCGCATTAAAAGCCGAGACCGAGGCTCCGGGAACCGAGATGTCGGATGCGGAAAAACCAGTTACGTTGGCGGCCGAGGAACCAAGCTTGAAGTTGATCTCGTAATCACCCGAAGTACCCGCAACACTAGCAGGGCCGGTAATGATGGGACCAGCGTACCCGAAGTCTCCCAATCCATTTCCGTATACGCTCGCCACTTCCGTTCCGGAAAGCGCGACCGAATAAAGACGGGCATCATCGATCAACCCCTTGAAAGTACGGCTGGAGAAATCATTACCAATGCGAAAATCCTGACTGGATGCGGTGTTGATGGTACTACCTCCTCCCCCCGTACTGGAATTACCCAAAGGCTGACCATCCAGATAAAAGGTCAAGGAATTCAAATTCGTGCCGGACAAGACAGCCGCCACGTGATGCCAAGCGTCGTCATCAGCGCCCACGTCGCCAACCCGGGCTCCGCCGTTGATCTCAACCCGGATGGAACCGGGAAAGCCATCGTCTGTCTGAGTTCGGAAAGTCCATTTTTTAAGTGCGGCATTTTGCCCCCAATTCATTATGGCGGCGTCTGATTTGGATGTCTTGATCCAAGCGGTCATGGTGCGTGCGGCTGAACCGGTAATGCCTTTGTATCCAGTGACTACGACGTGCTCGTTCGTACCATCGAGGTAAAGAGCGTTCCCAAACTTACCCGTTCCCGCAAGGTTTTCGTAGTCCGTTGTATTGGCATGGGTGCCATTACGGGCATTGCCACTCACGTCGTTGAGGTTACCGTCGAACTTCCACCAACCCTCGAGATCGGCGTAGCGGGTGACAGGCTCGACGAAGTCAACCGTATACTCAAGCTTGGCGTTGCCACGTGCTTGCGCGTCGTAGGCCGAACCGGTTGGCAAGGTCAGAACGGTCGCCCCGCGCAGGGAAGAAGCGTTGAGGGTTAAAGTATAACGACCTGTACTTCCGGCAGTGAGTCCGGATATCGTACCGTTGGTCACCTGAAAGTCACCGGCGGTCAAACCCGTGACCGCAACGTTGGATCCGTCTCGTTTGAAATCGAGGGTAAGGCTCACGCTGTTGGCGGCGCTGACGACGGGTGCGGAGACCAAACTTGTTTCGGGGCCAATATCCCCATTGCCTCCGTTGTAAAGAATTTCCACATCGGCTTGATCCATGGCAACCGAATAGACCCGAAAATCGTCGAGAAACTTGGAAAAACGCTGACCGCCGCCGTTGCTTCCACCAATCGAATAGATATTGTTGGCGGTATCCCGGTCGGACGAGCCCATGTACACGGAATCGTAGTAGAAATTCGTAACTCCGCCGGTGCTGACCGCGACCAAGTGGTGCCAAGCACCTGAAGTGGAGGTAGGAGTCAGTTCAAAAGACGGAGTGGGGCGGAAATTTCCGTTATTGTTGGCGAAGACTCCGACCTTGTTGCCATTATTTTGAATAATGACATGGTGATGGCGACTTGAACCTCGGGACAAGGTACGCCATGATCCAGTCGGAAAAACTTCTTTGAACCAAGTGGAAATCGTGAAGGTTGCAGCATACAAGGTTCCGCCCAAATCAAGGGGATCGGTAACGAGAACGCGTGAATTTCCGTCGGAATCAGACAGGCGCAGGGAAGACGCCCCGAATTTTTTGTCCGAGGTGTTGAAAGTTGCACCACTATTGAGAGTTCCTACCTTGATTGGTCCGGCCGTGCCCGAATTTTGGGCTTTGTTACCGGACCCTTCGTCGAAATTCCAATACCCGGTCAATACGTCGGGCCTGTAGAGGCCGCCAACTCCGAATCTGACCGTAAAGGAACCACCAAGCAAATTATTGTTCTCCGCATCCTTGACACCGCTTGCCATGGAGACAGTAACATTGGTACCGGGAGTGGTGGGAGTAAGAGTGAAAGTGTAGTTGCCGTCGGCGACTTTGGTGATGCCGGAAACCGCACCACCGGGAACGCTGAAAGAGGAAGCACTGAGGGAAGCAACGTCGATCAGGGATCCTCCGTTAGTAAACTCGACGCGCATGGGGGTCGAAGCGCTCGAGGTTCCGATCCGACCGAAGAAAGTCGGTCTGCTGGTCGCAAGAGGAGCACTTGATTTATAGGGGTGAGCACCAGGTAACTTGGCCGTTTGCCCCCATTTGTGAGCCAAGTAACCAACAACGCGATCACGATCAGCTGTGGAAAGAGCACCGCTGAAAACAACGATTTCCGCGATATCTCCGTTGAGATGAGCATAACCGGGGTTGCCGTATCCAATCCCGTTTTCGGTAATCGTGGTGGGCAAGGCACCAGTCCATCTCGTGCCCCCGCCGAATAAAATGTAATAATCCGAACCGACGGAACTGTCCGGTTTCGATGATTCGAGAGCATACCCATCGGTCGAGTAGTTATCGTGGGTATTCCAAGTTGGATACCCCTCGCCGGCCAACCCGCGGTTGCCTCCTGCTCCGAACTGAACGACAGGTTGGTTTTTGTTCGAACGCTTGAAAACGACGACCGCATCGCCTGGAATGAAGCCACCTGGGTAGTAAAGTTTGTCATTTGAACCGTCGAAGCGGAGGACTGCCTTACTGTTTAAAGCTCCGGCTTGGAGGGTGGGGCGATCTCCTCCCGTCGTCTGGGTGGCGTGCCTGCCGTTACCCGACTTATCGTTCCACTGACTGACGGAGTTCGATGAGTGTATCACCGTAGATGTATCGGCCGCGTCGAACCAAAGTTCGGTCGTGAGTTCAGCGGGCGTCCAACTGTTTGCCGCTCGCAAGCTCGTGGCAAAACCAATGACGGCAGTTAGAAGGATTGAAAACAGCGTATGCTTCTTCATAGTATTCTTGCTTGATTGTCACTCCTCGATCGAGAAGTATTTGATTCGTAAAAGGAAGTTGTAACGCGGACAGGCGCGTCTAAAAAAAGCCAAAGAAACCCCCGCCCGATGAACGGGCATAAAACGGCAAGGTTATGAAGGGAATTAACTATTTGGCTGAAACAGGTTCAAAGGGTATTAGCATTTGAATTGAATTTGTTGCATAAAAACAACGATTTTTTTAATCAATTAAACCTAATTGATTGCCAGCCAAATATTTGCGCAATAAAAGTTTTTTTATTATTTTGCTTACAATTCACGCAAATACGAAATTCTTCACATCATGTACAACCAAACGGAATCGCTTGATGAATAAGGCACTGGCGAAAAAGGGCTAGTGACCTAGGGTGGAAAGCACTCCGGGCTTATGGAATTTGCCGCAAAAGCTTGGTTAGCACTTTTCCAGGCCCGCATTCCAGAAATTCCTCTGCCCCGGATTCCCTCATTTGGATGATCGTTTCGCTCCACCGAACGGGACTGTGCATTTGACGAACAAGCAAGGAGGGGATGGTTTCAGCATCAGCGTAGGGTTGGGCTTCAACATTTGAGTAAACGGGTATCCGAGGGGAGGAGAAGGAAAAGCTTTCCAAGAACTCCTTGAATTGGAGGGCCGGGGCCTCCATCATGCGGGAATGAAAAGCTCCGCTCACCTTGAGGGGTACTACGAGTTTGGCTCCTGCTTCTTTAAGGGGGGAGAGGATTTCTTCAATTTGGCCAGCCGGACCGGAAACCACGATTTGCCCAGGCGAATTAAAGTTGGCCAAATCAATATCTGGAGAAGGGATAGAGGAAAGGGTCTGGCGAATGGCGTCGGCGTCCAAACCGATCACTGCCGCCATTCCGCCACCTTTGATCTTGGACATGATCTCTCCTCTTTTGGCTACCATTTGCAAGCCATCGGCAAAACCGATTGAACCAGCGCAAGCGAGGGCGGCGAACTCACCAACGGAATGACCAGCCGACAAAGTGGGGGTCGAACCATCCTCGATCAGAGATAAAGCTTGAAGATAGCTAACCAAGTAGAGTGCGGGTTGAGTATACTCAGTTCGACCAAGCTTGGCATCAGGATCTTCGAGGCAAAGAGAGCGGATAGAATACCCAAGCAACTCGTCTGCTTCCGTCAATAAGTCGGGAAAGCGCTCGAAAAGATCTGCTCCCATGCCGACCGACTGGGAGCCCTGACCGGGAAATAAAAATGCTAAACTCATAACTGATAAATATACTAAAAAATTGCGGTTGAAGGAGAATCTTGGATAATTAAGTAAAACTCCTTTATTGAATCTACGGAAAATGCAAGAACATCTGATAGTGGACGGGAACAATGCGATGCACGCAATTCCTTCTTTAGCCCGAGAACTGGAAATGGACCGTAACCTAGCCCGGGACAGCCTGTTGCGTTTACTCGAACCTCTCGCCACAGGAGACCATTGTGTTCTTACCGTAGTCTTTGATGGTAGAGGTGGCCGCTCAAGCCTTTCCAAGCATGCGAACATGAAAAACTACACCGTGATCCATTCCTCGTCCTCCCAAGGAGCCGACGGGGTGATTGAACGGATGCTGATGGCATCCAAATCTCCCGAGCGGATCGTGGTCGCAACCAATGACGGACTCATCCGTAACTGTGCCTACGAATGCGGTGCTTCCGCAATGCGAATCGAAGACTTGGTTAGTCAGTTGGACCAAACGATCGAAAGGAACGCAAACAAGGTTCGGAATCGAAGTTCGGGAAATAAAAAACTACCTCCCTCGTTCGAGAACAAGATCCCATTCCCCAAAAACGCGCAGGGGAAATAAAAGTCGCAACCATAGGCTAAGGACTTCGACAGAGCCATTTTCGTCGAGAAAAACATTACCCTTGCCTTGCATTCCAGTTCGATTAGGGCTTGAGAAATTCGCATTTTCTTTAGCTAACTTGAATCCCACATGATTTATTGCCTGAATACCAGCACCATTAAACCACAAGCCCTCATGGACAAAATCCGTCTGGTGGGAGAAGCCGGGTACGATGGGATTGAACTTTGGCTTAACGAGGTCTGGGAATTCGTGGCTCGGGGAGGCGAGGTCTCGGATGTTGAAAAAGCAATCGCAGACCAGGGTATGATTGTTCCTTCGGTTATCGCAATGCGCCAATGGGGGGATTTCGATGGATGGGAACACCAACTCGTTTTGGACGAAGCCCGCAGAAGGTTTGCCTTGGGGGCACGTTTGGGATCTCCCTTCATCGTTGCCACGCCTCCGCTTGAAATGGAAGAGACCGGTCATTTGCCCGAAAGGTATTGCGAATTGCTGGAGATTGGCCGCGAAGAGGGCATCCGTCCGACTTTCGAGTACATAAGTTTCTTCAAATCCGTACACACCCTCAAACAAGCCTGGGAAATCGTGCAAAGGTCAGGGGAAGACGATGCCACCCTCATTCTCGATGCCTTTCACAATTGGAACAGTGAATCGACCTTGGAAGACTTGAGGGAAATCCCCCTCGACAAAATCAGTCATTACCATATTGACGATGCGGCTCAGGGAAAAGGCCCCGGCTCCCAGACCGATCCCGATCGCGTAATGATTGGAGACGGCCAGATCGATTTGGCTGCCGAGATCGAGGTCCTCCGGGAAATCGGATATGATGGAACGGTAAGCCTAGAACTTTTCAACGCGGAGTGGTGGGCAAAAGATCCGGCGGAAACTCTGAAGATTGGGCTCGAGAGAATGAAGGAATTATTTGAAAAATGATGTTTTCAAAAAATTTGAACGAAAATCCTAAGTTTTTCTATGCTTTCGCGTCCTTACTTTGCAGATGCATAACAGAAAAAACAACATAGCATGTCCGAAGAGCAGAATTCTCCCAGTTCAACTGAGCAAATGCTTTCCCATGAGAATAAATTGGGTGAGTGGTTCGAAAAACTCGAAAAACCTCTCATGATTTATGCCTATCAGACCTTGCGGGACAAAGAGGAGGCTAGGGACATGGTTCAAGAAGCCTTTGTGAGGTTTTTCAAAAAGGCCAAAGAAGTAAAGCAGCCAAAGGCATGGCTTTATCGCACGACAAGAAATTTATGCATCAGTCACATCCGTAAGCATGGAAGAGTTCAAACAATTGGAGAGGAAGAACAAATGGATTTCCTGGATAGCTCTGAACGAGATGAAAAAAACCCAGCCGTTCATTTAGAAAGCAAGGAAGCCAAGGGGCGGGTCAGGCACGCCCTGTCCATACTTCCCGATGACTTGCGCGAATTGCTCCACTTGAAGTTCGAAGAGAAGCTCAGCTATAAGGAAATCTCGGTAAAAAGTGGTTTGAGCGTCAGTAATGTAGGCTATAAACTACACAAGGTGATTATGGATCTGACCATTGACATGAAAACGGAGGGTTTAACTTCATGAGCGGGAAAGAATTGAGAAAGCCAGACGATGGAAGGTTAATTGATTACCTTCTCAACGAGTCCAGCCCTGAGGAGAGCTTGGAAATCGAACGACTTTGTGCAGAGCATTCCGAGTGGAATGATGCCAAAGAGCATCTCGGTCGTACCCTCGGTTTACTGGAAGATGCGTGCAAACAACCGTTTGAAAAAATAGAAAAAGACATGTCTTTGGATCCTGACCGCATCAAAAACTTGAAGTCCATTGTCGAGGAAAATGGGGATGGTGAAAAGAAAAGTGAAAACTACTCCCAGGAAGCCGAGCTGGTTCAAAGGAAATTACTTTCCAGCCCAATCTTTTGGGGCCCTCTCGCTGCCGCTGCCTGCGCTGCCTTTTTGGCGGGGTATCCAAATCTTTTCGATGAGCCCGAAGCGGAGGAGGTAGCTGTCACCCATGAGGGGGATAAGGATTTTGTCACTCCTTCGAAAGATAACTTCCAGTCAGCTGACCTTCCGCAAGAAATTGGTGAATCCAAAAAGAGTGATTCCTCCGTTTTCATTAGCCAAAGTTCTTCTGACTTGAATGCAGCGCTCAATCCTGAATTGAAAAAAGTCGAGGTTGATAAAATCATGACGGATGTGGACGATCAATTGATCGCACTATCAAGTTTAGAAGCAGAATCGATACTTTCCGATCGGACCCAAAAGGAAGTCGTGGCTATCAATGATTCAGTCGAGGCCGATGCTCGAGAATTCAGTTTAGTTGACGCCTTTTCCACACCAGTGCCACCAGTCCCCGCATCTTCCGAAGAAAAGAATCTAGCAACCGACTCCTTTTTAGCCGCCGTTCCACCTGCTCCGTTGAAGACTGAGCAAGTATTGCCAACTTCCCCTAAACTGAAGGGGCAAATGTTAAGCAAGATTGCTTATCAAAGCTCCACCCATCCATTGATCGCAGACAAAGAGGCTGAGCTTGCTCCTATCCGAGAAAAAGAATCGGTGGAGGAACTGGTTCGTAAAAGGCCCAAAGGGGTCGAGCCCGAGATTGCATCCCTCACGGCTCCCGAGCAAAATGACATAGTCTTGAAGAGCAGATCGCGGAAATCGGCAGTTGCACAAAAAGGCCCTTGGAACGCGCCGATTCCTTCATCAGGGATATTGGCAAATGGACGGGCAAAGCCCTCTTCCTGGACCGCCATGTTCAGGCAGCCCGGGCCCTGCTTGCTTTTCACTGAGGACGGAGAAGCGTTGGGCCTTGTCGAGTCATCTGAGGCGGTAGGAAACAAGTGCAACCTTCGCAGGGTTCGAGACATAAGGCAGGGAAAAAGATTTACCCTTTCTCCCGGTGCATTCCAGCTGCGCTACACCAGCCCACGGGGTTCAGTGATAATACTTTCTGGGGAACTCGACAAAAAAACTACCGAAAGGGGCTTTGAGGGCACCTACGAGTTCACTGCCGAAAAGGCATGGTGGCTTGACCAAAATGAAGTCCGAAAAGCACTGCCCATCGAGGAACTGACCCGTTAAGGTCTAAAGGCTGTGCAGCCCGCGACCGTCGGCACTCAAAGCAGCTTCCTTGAGGGATTCAGCCAGGGTGGGATGAGCGTGAATGGTGCGGGCCAAATCCTCGGCCGAGCCACCGTATTCCATGTGAGCAAGCGCGGAAGCGATCAACTCAGAAGCACCTTTGGCAACGATTTGAACCCCTAGCAAACGGTCGGTCTCAGAATGAGCCACCACCTTGACGATTCCATCGGTTGCTCCCGTCGCAAGGGCTCGACCATTAGCGGCCATGGGAAAAGATCCGCATCGGGTAGGGATCTGTCTTTCCTTGGCCTGTGCTTCGCTCAAGCCAACGTTGGCGATTTCGGGGTCGACATAGACCACGCCGGGGACCATGTCGTAATTCACATGGCCTGCCTGACCTGCTATGATCTCA
>Ga0315321_10004986_pt1 | contig 10154 bp, 10 predicted proteins | sample M180m21515metaG_FD_203464 | JGI IMG/M metagenome (GOLD analysis project Ga0315321, IMG submission 203464) | Ammonia-oxidizing marine archaeal communities from Monterey Bay, California, United States - M1 80m 21515 | ecosystem: Environmental > Aquatic > Marine > Intertidal zone | place: USA... | reverse complement strand
AATATTGTCTGTTGTCCTTACGGGTGCATTAGCAACGTATTTAGCCAATTATATCCAAAAAAATATATGGATAGCTTACGTTGGATTGAGCTTTATTCTAATCGTTGCCTTTCAATTAATTATTGGTGGTTTGGTTGATTTAGAAATTCTCAAAATTAATGAAGAGTTTATTAAATACTTTTAATTAGTAAGAGTGTTTTTTTAAAGGAAATTTTTTCTTTCTTACATCTCTTGAATAACTAGATACTGCTTTTGTAATTTCTTTTCTTATATTTGCATATTTTTTAACAAATCTAACATCAATAGGATTAAGTCCAATTAAATCATCAAGTACTAAAATTTGTCCATCACAATTATTTGAGGCACCAATTCCTATAGTTGGAATATTAATTTCATTTGTTATTTTTTTTGCTAATGAAGTTTCAACACATTCTAGAACAATTGAAAAGACACCAGCATCTTCTAATAATTTTGCATCATTTAAAATTTTTTTTCTTTCTGAAATTTTTTTGCCTTTAAATTTAAAAGTTTTATCCGATTGAGGAAGTAATCCTAAATGACCCATTACTGGTATATTATTTTTAGTTAAAGCTTTAACAATATTGTAAATTTTTTTTCCACCTTCTAATTTAACTGCATCACATTTAGTTTTGATTATAATTTTTTTTGCATTTTGTAAGGCCTCTTTAGGGTTTCGATATGTATTATGAGGCATATCCACAACCATAAGACTCTTTTTTATCCCTATTCTTACACTTTTAGAATGCTCAATCATTGTCTTTAAGCTTACTTCTCTTGTAGATTTATAATTATATAAAACAGAACCAAGTGAATCTCCCACCAACACAATGTCACAAAAATTATCTAGAATTGACGATATATTTTTAGAATAAGCTGTTAAACTAACGATCTTAGATTTATTTTTTTTTTTAATTATATTTAGTATTTTTTTTTTCATCGACCTACCAAGAGCCGTTATTTTTCATTGAGACCCAAGGTTCTTTTGGTTCTAAATTTCCTTCTTGTAGAATTTCGATTGAAATTTTATCTGGTGATCTAACAAACGCCATGTGTCCATCTCGAGGTGGTCTATTAATTGTATAACCCATATCCATTAGTCTTTGACAAGTTTCATAAATATTGTCTACTCTGTAAGCAAGATGACCAAAGTTTCTTGAACCATCACCTAACTCATCACCATCCCAATTGTAAGTTAACTCTATTTCAGCATTATTGTCATTCGGAGCAGCAAGAAAAATTAGAGTAAACCTTCCCTTTTCATTTTCCATACGTCTTGTTTCTTTCAATCCAAGACCTTCACAAAAAAATCTCAATGATTCATCGACATCTTTAATTCTAATCATTGTATGTAAATATTTCATAAGGTTAATTTATATTAACAAAACTATTCTAATTCAATAGTACTTGGCGGTTTAGAGGTGACATCATACACAACTCTATTAATTCCTCTTATACTATTAACAATTTTATTTGAGATTGTTTGCATAAAAGACTTATTAAATTCATAAAAATCTGCAGTCATTCCATCTTCAGAAGTAATGGCTCTTAATAAACATAAATACTCATAAGTACGATTATCACCCATAACACCTACAGTTTTAACTGGTAACAAAGCAGCATAAGCTTGCCAAATTTTATGGTAAAGACCATGATCTCTTAAAGCTTGAATAAAATAATAATCAGCTTCTTTAAGTATTTTTATTTTTTCATTTGTAATTAAGCCAGGCATTCTAATTGCTAGACCAGGACCTGGGAAAGGATGTCTAGAAATAATATCCTTACTTAAATTTAATTCTAAACCCAATTTTCTGACCTCATCTTTAAAAAGAAACTTTAAAGGTTCCACAAGTGTTAGTTTCATTTTTTTTGGAAGTCCTCCAACATTATGGTGTGACTTAATTTTAGATGTTTGACTTCCTGTTACAGATTTACTTTCAATTAGATCTGGATAAAGAGTTCCTTGAGCTAAGAATTTTACGTTTTTTATTTTTTTTGCATATCTTTCAAAGATTTTTATAAAAAGATTACCAATAATTTTTCTCTTTTTTTCAGGATCGGAAACATTGTGCAATTTTTTTAAAAATTCCTTTTCTGCATTTACATAAATCAAGTTCATTTTTAAGCGTTTCTTAAAAGTCTGAACAACCTGCACTTCTTCGTTTTTTCTCAGGAGACCAGTATTAACAAAAATACAATATAGTTTTTTACCAATAGCTTTATTAAGCAATTGAGCTACCACACTACTATCAACACCTCCTGATAAAGCACAAATAACTTTTTCAGATCCAACTTGATCTTTAACTTCCTTAATGAGTTGAATCTTTTGATCTTTAGAAGACCAATTACGTTTAATTTTGCAAATCAAAAAGATAAAATTACTAATTAATTTTTTTCCATTTTCAGTGTGAGTTACTTCAGGATGAAATTGAATTCCATAAAATTTTTTTAATTTGTTTTCTACAATAGCAAATTTTGAATTAGTGCTTGATGCTACTACTTTAAAATTTTTTGGAAGCTTTGATACTTGATCAGCATGACTCATCCAGACCTTTTTAAATTTTTGTTTGTTGAAAAAATTCTTAGTTAAAAGGCTTTCGTTTTTTTTGTAAATATTTGCTAATCCAAATTCACGGTGTTTTGATTGCTTAACTTTACCTCCATTAAGCTTAGATAATATTTGATGACCAAAACAAATACCTAAAATTGGGATATCTAAATTTATAATTTTTTTATCAAATGAATATTTGTTTATTTGATAAACATTTAAAGGCCCGCCAGATAAAATAATTCCTTTAATTGATCCATCAACATCTTTAATTTTGATTTTTTTGTGGCTTATTATTTCAGAAAAAACGCCAAGTTCTCTTATTCTTCTGGCAATTAATTGGGTAAATTGTGAACCAAAATCTATAATTAAGATTTTATTAAGATTTTGATCAAGACTCATTTTCTGGTTCTATATTTTTAAGAGACTTTTGAATTTCATTATTTTCATCACATAATTTTTCACAAACTTTTACAAATGTTTGTGAGAGATCTTTGACTTTAGAGTAATTTGATTTCTTTAAAGCTATTTCCATTAACATTAAAATAACTTCCTCATTATTTGGCTCTATCAGTAATGCTGTATCCAAATTATATTCTTCTTTTTTTTGATTTTCTTCGTGATTATAAATTTTTGCTAAATACAGGTAAGATTTTGCATCTTTAGGATTAAAAACTATATTACGCTCTAACATAAATCGTGCATCATCATATTCTTTGTCTTGATACTTTTTTAATGCTTCATCAAAAAAATTTTCTGCACTTAAAGCAAAGTTTGCTGAAAATAAAGAAAGATATATTATTGCAATTAATTTAAAAATTTTATTCATTAGTATTTACTGTCATTTTTTACTACATCCACATTGTGGACCATACTTTCATAAAATCCTGCTTTAGTAATCTTAACAAAGTTTGGTTTCATTCTAAGTTTTGTTATATTTTTTGAACCAAGATAACCCATAGATGATCTGAGTCCTCCAATTAATTTATAAATAATACTTCCAACATCTCCTTTATATTTTGCAAAACCTTCAACACCCTCTGGAACATATTTAGATGTATCTTTTTGTTTTGTTTGAAAATATCTATCTGCTGAACCTTTGTTCATTGCTCCTACAGAACCCATACCTCTAAAGCTTTTAAATAATTTTCCATTTTTCTTTATTAATTTTCCTGGTGCTTCATCTGTACCAGCAAATAATGATCCTATCATTACAGCATCAGCACCTGCAGCAAATGCTTTTGCAAGATCGCCCGAATATTTAATTCCACCATCTGAAATAACTTTTATATTCTTATTTTTTAGTCCTTTTCTTACAGACAAAATTGCACTTAATTGAGGAACGCCAATTCCTGCAACTAATCGTGTTGTGCAAATAGATCCTGGACCAATTCCAACTTTAATAATATCAACACCTAATTTAATTAAAAATTTAGCAGCCTCTGGTGTTGCAATATTTCCAGCACATAAAGCAATTTTATTATTTTTGAGTTTTTTGATAAATTTAATAATCTCTCCAACTTTTTTGGTGTGACCATGAGCAGTATCAACTACTATTAAATCAACACCCTCTTTTATTATAGCTTTAGATCTATCGAATTCTTTTGGTCCAGCTCCAACAGCTGCACCAACTAATAATTTTTGCTTTTTGACTTTTTTAATTTCTGTAATTTGTTTTTTGATGTCTAGATTTCTGTGAATAACTCCTATTCCTCCTGCTTTTGCTATGGCTATTGCCATTTTACTCTCTGTAACCGTATCCATTGCAGACGATAAGAGAGGAATCTTAAGTTTAAGGTGACTGGTTAATTGGGTGCTCGTATTAACCTCAGAAGGCAATATTTCTGAGTATTTTGGAGCTAATGTGACGTCATCAAAGGTAAGTGCTTCTTTTATAGGAACCATGATCTTTTATATACGATTCCTCTTAAATTAAAAGTATCTATCTAAGTTTACTACAAATGATAAAGCTTTCCTTAGAGTCTTTTCTGCTAGATTTAGGTTTAAAAACCTTAACTTCTTTAAAATATTTTTTTCCTTCTGCGACTATTTCGTTAAATGTACCACCCATAAAAATTTTTGAGATAAAGTAACCTTTATTAGTTAAAAGATCCTTTGCAAAAAACATAGCTTCCTTACATAGTTCACCTGTTTGGATTGAATCAATGTTTTTTATTCCAGTCGTATTTACTGCCATATCTGACATGACCACATCTATTTTAGTTTTTATATGTTTTTTAATTTCTTCTTGAATATTTTTTTCAATAAAGTCACCTTGGATTTGAACAGTATTACCTATAGGCTCCATTTCTTTTAAGTCTATTGATATTAATCTACCACTTTTTGCAACTTTTGCGGCATATTGTGACCAACTACCTGGGGCAGCTCCAATATCTATAACAGAGATACCACCTTTAAAAATTTTGAATTTCTCATCTATTTCAATTAATTTATATGCAGATCGAGCTCGATACCCATCAACTTTTGATTGTCTAACATAAGTATCTCTTCTTTGTTTATTAACCCAGTTTTTAGAAATTTTATTTTTTTTCAATTAATTATTAAATCGTAATTTTTTATCGATTATATCGCCATCGATGGTTTCTATTTTTGATATGAAATTTTTATCATTTCTAATTTGATCATTATTTTTTCCAGCAAAGTGAACAATTCCAATTTTATGATTAGGCAAATATGGCTCTACTAAAGTATCTTGTGCTTTATCATATTTAAGACCATCAATAAGTGTCCAATTGCAATAAGCTGGAAGTATTTCTACTGGCAAACCATCACAATAAATTGTTATATTCATTGCAATCTGTTCAGATCCCCAAATTTTTCCTGCTTTTAATGCAATTTTCAAATTTTTTTGCCAAACATTCCAATGAGAAGCATTAGCTTCTAAAGCAAATACACCTATGTTCAAATGAGGTTTTAGAGCTACTTGTCTTGCAATTTTTTCAGAAAACCCAGATGATTTTGCATGTTTATAGTTTTGAGATTTTATCCTAGCAAAACTTCCTAAAAACCATTCTGCTCTTAAAACTCTTCCATAAGCTCTATCTGCTGATGTCGCGATAGATAGTTTGTCATTTTTACATCCTTTAAAATATAACTCAATCGCTTCCCAAGAATTAACCCAAGCATCTGCATCTATCCATAAATATTTTTCATAATTGGGAAAATATTTTGGAAGAAAAGCTCTTGATACTTGGCTCTTTAACCATTCTCTTCCTTTGATTTTAAAATCAGGAACCTCGATATCCCAATCAGCAGGTTTTATTTCATCTACTTTTTTTGCAAGTATAGATTTTTGATTAATTGTTAATCCTGCATCCATTATACAAATTGCAGTATTTTCACTTTCTTGAAAACTTTTTATAGAGTCTACTAATTCATTAAGTAATTCAAAATAATTTGAGTCTGCAAGTGATATTATGACATTTTTTTTCATTACAAGACATCTTCTAAATCATCGTTATCTTCAACTGAGTTTTTATCTATGTTCTGTTTTTTTAATTTTTTATAATGAAAAAAACTAATTGGTAACATTGCCAGATAAATAATTGAACTTATTGCTATAACATTAAAAGGGTAAATTAACAGTAATCCAAAAAATAACACTATTCCAAATAATAAAAAAATTGTCGTTTTTCTTTGAATAACAATTTTTTTAAATGAGTAACTTGGAAATTTACTTATTAATAGTAAAGAAGTTACAATAAAGAAGGTAGGTACAATAATATCATAATTAAGTAAAATATAATCAAAATTTGTTATACTTATAATTAAAGGTGTCAAAACTAAAATCCCCCCAGCTGGTGATGGAACACCTTCAAAAAAATTATCTCTCCAAGATGGGTCTTGATTTGAATTAACATTAAATCTTGCTAGTCTTAAAGCTACACAAATTACATAAATCAAACATACTAACCATCCAAATCTACCTAGGGTATTTAGCTTCCAAAAATACATAATAAATGCTGGTGCTACACCAAAGCTAATCATATCTGTTAAAGAGTCTAATTCTTTTCCCACTTTAGACGTTCCTTTTATTAATCTTGCGATTCTGCCATCCAATCCATCTATAAGTGCAGCAAAAATTATTGCTATAATTGCGAATTCAAATTTACCATCTAGTGCAAATCTAATTGAAGTTAATCCAATACAAACTCCAATTAAAGTAAGCATATTGGGTAGAATTATCCTAGCATTTTTTTTATCTGCTATAATTTTTAAATTATTTTTGGGTTGTTCCATTTTTATTTTTTAGCCAACAAAGTCTCGCCAGAAATTGTTTTTTGTCCAACTTTTACTAAAGGTTCATAATTTTCATAATAAACATCCGCACGACTTCCAAATCTAATCATACCAATTCTATCACCCTGATTAAGCTCTTGACCGTTATCCGTTTCACAAACAATTCTTCTTGCAACAAGTCCAGCTATCTGAACTACTATTATATCATTTCCACTTTTATCTTTTATTTTATAATAATTTCTCTCGTTATCTTCACTTGCTTTGTCTAAAGATGCATTAAAAAACTTTCCAGGTTTATATAAAATTTCCTCAACTTTTCCTGAACAAGGCGTTCTATTTACATGACAGTCAAAAACATTCATGAACACACTTATCTTTTTGAATCTTTTATTCTGTAAACCAACTTCTTTTGGTCCATCAACTTCTTCGACCTTTATCACTTCACCATCAGCAGGACTTACTAGATAATTATCGTCTTCAATAATAATTCTTTCAGGATCTCTAAAAAAATAATAAACCCAAACAGTCAACAGCAATCCAATCATTCCTAGAAATCCACTAAAGATTAATAGAATGATTGTTGCAAACCCTGCAATGACTAAGAATTTATATCCTTCAGTATGTATCTTTGGAAATATCTTGCTAAACATATTCTTCTATTTGCTAATTTTTGATTAATATGTATATAAACCAATCAAATTCAATTAATAAGATAAATTTATTTTAATGAGTAAAATCAAGGTAAATAACCCTATCGTAGAGCTTGATGGTGATGAAATGACTCGTATAATATGGAAGTTCATCAAGAATAAGCTAATTCTCCCCTATCTAGATCTTGGTATCGAATATTATGACCTAGGAATGAAAAGTAGAGACAATACTGATGATCAAATCACTATAGATTCAGCAAATGCTATAAAAAAAATTGGAGTTGGAATTAAATGTGCAACAATTACTCCTGATGAAGCTCGGGTTGAAGAGTTTGATTTAAAGAAAATGTGGAGATCTCCAAACGGAACTATCAGAAATATTATTGGAGGTACTGTTTTTAGAGAACCAATCATATGTAAAAATATCCCAAAACTTGTTCCCTCTTGGACTGATCCTGTGGTTATTGGAAGACATGCTTTTGGAGATCAATATAGAGCAACAGATTTTAAAGTACCTGGTAAAGGTAAAATGGAAGTTAAGTGGACATCAGAAGATGGCAAAGATGAAATAAAATATGAAGTATTTAATTTTACTGGTCCTGGTGTTGCGCTTTCAATGTACAATTTAGATAAATCTATTGAAGACTTTGCAAGATCTTGTTTTAGCTATGGATTAATTAAAAAGTGGCCTGTTTACATGTCTACAAAAAACACCATCTTAAAACAATACGATGGTAGATTTAAAGATATATTCCAAGAGATTTTTGAAAAAGAATACAAAGCAGATTTTGAAAAAAATAATCTAACTTATGAACATAGATTAATTGATGACATGGTTGCGTGTGCAATGAAATGGAGTGGTAAATATATTTGGGCATGTAAAAATTATGATGGTGATGTTCAGTCCGATACAATGGCACAAGGTTATGGTTCTCTAGGTTTAATGACTAGTACATTATTAACACCTGGTGGAAAAGTAATGGAAGCTGAAGCTGCTCATGGAACAGTAACACGACACTACAGAATGCACCAGCAAGGTAAAGAAACTTCAACAAACCCTATTGCATCTATTTTTGCTTGGACAAGAGGATTGGCTCATAGAGGAAAACTTGATAATAACAATGAGTTAATTAAGTTTGGTCAAACTATTGAGAAAGTTTGTATTGAATGTGTTGAAAATGGTGCAATGACAAAAGATTTAGCAATTTTAATTGGTCCTTCAAGTAAATATTTAACTACCAATCAATTTTTAGATGAAATTGATGGTAATCTTAAAAAGAAATTAAATTAAAGTTTTAAGCTTTTCAAAAGCATCATCAATTTTAGATTGATCTTGGCCACCAGCTTGAGCAAAATCTTTTCTACCTCCACCACCCTGACCTCCAATAATCTCTGATCCTACTTTAACAAATTTAACTGCATCAAATTTTTCTGTTAAACTATCAGTAACACCAACGGCAATTCCAACTTTATCATCTTTGCTAGCAAATACTATAATGATACCTTCGCTTAATTCTTTTTTTCCTTTATCGACAAGTTTTCTCAATTCTTTTGGTGGCAACCCATCAACCTTTTGAAGTCTTAGTTTAACACCATTAATTTCTTCATCTTTTATAATATTTTTTGATTTATTTTCTAAAATTGAATTAACAGAAATTGTTTCTAGTTGTTTTGATAAATTTTTAATTAATGTTTTTTGATCTGATTGATCTGAGTTTGGCTTTCCACCTAATTTAGATATTTGTTCACTTAATTCTTTAATAAGTTCATCATTTTTTTCTGAAGAAATATTGGATAATTTCTCTTTATTTTGTAAAAAATCCTCTAATTGCTTATCTCTTAAAGCCTCAATTCTTCTCACTCCTGCTGCAATCGAAGATTGGCTAATTATCTTAAATTTACCAATATCACCTGTATTTTTAACGTGAGTACCACCACAAAGTTCTGTTGAAAAATGCTTCCCTTCATCATCTCCCATTGAAAGAACTCTTACCTCATCGCCATACTTTTCTCCAAATAAAGCTAAAGCTCCATTTTCAACTGCTTCATCTGGCGTCATTAAACGTGTTTTGACATCAGATTTTTTTGAAACCATTGTATTCACGAAATTTTCTATCTTATCGATTTCATCTGTTGGTATTGGTTTCATATGACTAAAATCAAACCTTAAACGACTTGGCTCAACCAATGAGCCTTTTTGAGTAACATGGTCACCTAGCACTCTTCTTAAAGACTCGTGTAACAAATGAGTTGCTGAATGGTAAGCCCTAGTATCATCTCTTCTTTTAATATCAATTTTTAGTTCAACACTTTCATTTATCTTTATTGATCCGCTAATAACTTTTCCATAATGGACAAATAAATCTCCTAGTTTTTTTTGAACGTCTGTTACTTCAAATTTAAAATTATTTGCAATAATTTCACCCGTATCCCCTACTTGACCACCTGACTCTCCATAAAATGGTGTCTGGTTAACAATAATCATGCCTTCATCATTTTCTTTTAATTCACTAACTTCTTTATTATTTGAAAGAAGTGATAAAACTACTCCCTCTGCTTGGTTACTCTCATAACCTAAAAATTCTGTAGCTCCTAACTTATCTTTTATTCCAAACCAAATATCTTCAACTGCAGCATCTCCAGATCCCTTCCAATTTTTTTTTGCAAGCTCTCTACTT
>Ga0315321_10004984_pt1 | contig 10155 bp, 9 predicted proteins | sample M180m21515metaG_FD_203464 | JGI IMG/M metagenome (GOLD analysis project Ga0315321, IMG submission 203464) | Ammonia-oxidizing marine archaeal communities from Monterey Bay, California, United States - M1 80m 21515 | ecosystem: Environmental > Aquatic > Marine > Intertidal zone | place: USA... | reverse complement strand
TCACATCACCCGCAATGCCGCCATAGACGGTTGAGTTCGCAACGCCATTGCCGCCAAGGCGGTTGGAACCGTGGGCGCCGCCCGCGTCCTCACCGGCTACGTAAAGGCCGGGCATTTCGGTGCGCGTATCGGTATCGACGATGACGCCGCCCATCAGGTAATGGGCCGTCGGCACGACCTCAACAAGGCCGCCTGCCAGATCAAACCCGCAATCGGCGCAGCGTTTGACCATGCCGCTGAATTTCTTCGCCACATTCTCCGGCCCCAGATGCGCCATGGAGATATAGACGCCGCCGTTTGGCGTGATGTTGGATTTCCGCATTTCGGCATAGATGGCGCGGCTGACGATATCGCGGGTCGCCCGCTCGCCGCCCTCGTGATAGTCGAACATGAAGCGGTGTTCACTGCCGTTCAGTAGATGACCGCCTGCACCCCGAAGGCCTTCTTCCAGAACGGTGCCTGTCATCCGTGTGCCTTCGCCTGCGAGCAGGCCGGTGGGGTGAAATTGCACCATTTCCATATCGCGCAAAGGTAGGCCTGCACGGAGCGCCATCGCCAGCCCGTCCATGGATTTATCGCCAGATGGGGTGTGGTAGCGATACATGGTCGGCCCGCCGCCTGTCGCCATCAGCACGGTTTTGGCGCGAACTAGGCGGAATTGGCCGGTGCGCATGTCGATGAACAACACGCCCGCCAAGCCTTCGCCGCCCTTGGCTGGGATCAAGCCGATGGCGCGATGTTCTTCCAGGCGGTCCAAGGGCTGCTTCAGCACTTGTTCCATTAGACGGCTGATGATTTCGATGCCTGTCAGGTCGCCTTTATGGGCTGTGCGGTCAAAGGTTTGCCCCGCGAACGCCTTCTGGTGGAGCGTGCCGTCCGGGTTTCGGTCAAAGAAGCAACCGATTTCGTTCTCAAGCTCATGGATGCGGGTGACGGCGGTTTCGACCAACCGCCACGCCATATCTTGATGAGGCAGCCATTTTCCGCCCTCAATCGTGTCCATGAAATGCCGCTCAACAGAATCGCCGGGATTGAGGGCGACGTTGTATCCGCCCTGCACCATCCGCGTGCAGCCGCATTTCCCGATAAGGCCTTTGACCGCCAGCGTGATCTTAGCGTCCGGCGCGGCCTTCTGCGCGTGGAGGGCGGCAAATAAGCCCGAACCCCCAGTGCCGATAATCAGGATATCCGTATCGTGGCGTTCTATCTGCATGGGATTACACCGCGCTTAGGAAAAAGATGGTTGATACGCAAAACGCCAGCGCGACAGCGCCTGCCGCAAGCGTTTTCTGTCGGGGCGACCAGGGCAGGAATTCTAGCGCCAGCAAGCGCAAGCCGCCGAAGAAATGCGCTGCCAGCAGGAATACAAGGCCGTATTCCGCCAGCTTGACGATGGTCATATCCGTCCAGGAGAGGAAGCCGTCCAACGCTTCTGGGCTCGTTAGCGCCATCGCCAGCACATAGAAATGCAGCGGCAGGAAGAGCGCCAGCGCCAGGCCGGAAACCCGGTGCAGGATGAACGCAAACCAAAGCGGGTGGGAGCGGTGTGGGCGGATCATAGCGCCGTCACCGCATAGACTGCCCGTGCGCCCAGAATGCCCAGCACCGCGAACACCGCGAGGCTAAGGCCGCTCAGGGCGCTGCCGCGAAGCCCGAACCATTCTGCTGCAATCGCGCGGACGCCAATCGCTGCATGAATGGATACGGCCGCGACGAAGAGGCCATAGAACAGCATCCAGGTGACGGAGCCTTGGGTGCGGCCCAGGATTTCCGCCGCCGATAACCCGCCCTGCACGGCATAGATCATCACGCCGATATGGGTCAGCACCAGGGGGGCGAGGATCAGCGCGGACAGGCGCTGGAGCATGTAAAGCCTTAGATCAAGCATAGCGTTATTTCCTGAACCCGAGCGCGGCTTTGACCGTCGCCCGCTTCAGGCCAGCGATAGAGGCTGTCGGGTTCAGCTCATTCGGGCAGAACTGCGCGCAGTTCCCCATGGAATGGCAGTTATGACACCCGCCAGCGGCGCTGACGGCGTCCAGGCGGGACTTCTGGCCGCCGTCGCGCACATCATTCACCAGTGTCCAAGCGCGGTTGAGGGCGGCGGGTCCGAGATAGTCCTCATTTCCGGCGACGGCGTCACAGGCCGCATAGCATATGGCGCAGTTGATGCACTCGATGGCTTCGGAGGCGGCCGCGCGCTTCGGCTCTGCGGGATTGATCGGCGCCATCGGATCATCGCGGGTGACGGTTGGCGTAAAGGATGCTTCAGCGGCGGTCCATTTATCGAAAAACACCGTCATATCCGTCGCAAGGTCGCGGATGACGGGCAGGTTCCTAAGCGGCGCAATCTCTAGCTTGTTGTCTTTCAGCACCTTCTGCACATGGGTCCGGCAGGTCCAGCGCGGTTGGCCGTTCACCATCATGGCGCAAGAGCCGCACATGCCGACCCGGCAAGCGAAGCGATAAGCCAGCGACGGGTCTTCGTTCTGCTGGATATACGTCACCACATCCAGGATCGTTTGGCTTTCCTGCTGCGGTGCCTTGAATTGCTCAAATGCCCCGCCATCCGGCCCACCGCGCCACACGGATACGTCCATCATTTTTTCTGGCACCATTTTTTCTGGCTTGTCTGTCTCTGCCGCCATACTGCCCCGCCTTCAAATATCGAACGGAGAAGCTACAGCATCACATGCGCCGCGTCGATGATCAGGTATCAATCGGAGGCGGCAGCCAGACGGTGAAATTGCTGCCCTCGCCAGCTTTACTGGCAATCGAAAGCTCGCCCCGGCAGCGGTTCAAAATGTGCTTCACGATGGCGAGGCCAAGGCCAGTTCCGCCCATATTGCGAGACCGGGCGACATCTACCCGGTAGAACCGTTCCGTTAGGCGCGGGATATGGGCTGCTGCGATGCCTTCGCCCTGGTCCGTGATCGTGATGCTTGCGCCATCAGGTGTTGCGGCTGCGGTAATAGTTACGACACCGCCGCCTTTGCCGTATTTTACGCCGTTTTCAATCAGGTTCTGGAAGACTTGCTGCAATAAATCAGGCTCACCCATGACCGCAGGGAGCGGCGTCGAACAGGAGAATTCGAGCGTTGCGGGCCGTGCGGCGGCGACGGGCCCAAGCTGCGCCACAGTCGCGGCGAGCAGGCTTTCTAGATCATCAGTGCGCCCGGGTGGGGCGTGCTCATCAAGCTCAATCCGGGAGAGCGAGAGGAGATCCTGCACCAATCGCGTCATTCGGTTGGCTTGTTCACGCATGATACCAAGGAATTTGGCTTGCGCCTCCGGGTCATCCTTGGCGGGTCCTTCAAGCGTTTCAATGAAACCAACGAGGCTGGCCAGTGGTGTGCGCAATTCATGGCTGGCATTAGCGACGAAATCGGCCCGGAGTGCTTCTAGCCGACGGATCGCGGTTAGGTCGTGCAATGTCATCACGGCCGCTTCGCCGCCACCGCCGACTCGCTCAAGCTGGCCAATGATCGCGCGGTAAGATCGGCCCTGGGCGGACCCGGCTTCGAAATCTACGGACGCTTCGGGTGCTGCGCCGCTGAGTGCGGTTTCCACGCCATCTAGCAATTCAGGCTGCCGGAATGCTTCCGCCAGTGTGCGGCCAACAATACTTGGGCCGACTAACGCTTCGGCAGCCTGATTGGCGTGGGTCACGTCTTGGCGGATATCTAAGACAAATAAAGGCTCTGGCACTGCATCAAGCACACGCTCGACTGTGACGGAGCGTTCTTCGAGCGCTTGGAGTGATCTGTTGACCCGGCGCTGGCTTTCGATGAGCGCACGGGCCAGGTCGCCACCAAGGGATGTTCGTCGTGCGGCGGGCAGGGGCGCTGAGTCTCCTTCGCCAATAGCACGGGCGCGGGCTCTGAGTGCTGCTGCGTCTCTGGCCCAGGGTAGCGTGGTGATTAATCCGAGGATGATTGCGGCACCTGCCGCTAACGCCGCCTGCCAAAGCGTAAAGGCACCAAACGCCAAAGCACCGGCGGAGACGAAGAGCCCGGAGGCCGCCGCCGCCAGCGTCAGGCCAATGACATGGGACCGATCGGCCTCAGGCATTGGCGTGACGTACTGGCATGGCGGCAGCTGATTCCTGGTTCAGTTAGTCGATAGCGGCATGGGCGGCGAGGGCCGCCAAGTTCACCACTTCAGATACGGTGGCACCCATTGGCACGATTTGCGCGGACTTCTCAAGGCCGAGCAAGGATGGGCCAATAACGCTGGCACCACCAAGATACCGCAGCAGTTTCGCTGAGATATTGCCGGATTGCAGCGCTGGCATGACCAGCACGTTGGCAGGACCCGTCAGACGCGCAAACGGATAGAGCCGCTCACGGATCTCGTTGCTCATAGCAACGTCAACCGTCATGTCGCCTTCATACTCGAAGTCAACCTTGCGACCATCCAGAATTTCCACCGCTTCCCGCACACGTTGGCCTGATGGCCAACCTGGATTGCCGAAGTTGGAGTAGGAGAGGAACGCCACACGAGGTTCATAGCCCATGCGTTTTGCAGCGGCGGCGGCGGTGCAGGCAATGTTTGCCATTTCTTCCGGCGTCGGTACTTCATGCACGTGGGTGTCGGCCATTAACACGGTCCGGTCACGGGCAATAACCGTGGTCAGGCCCATGGCGATATCGCCTTCTTTGACGCCAAGCACGTTGGTGACTTCTTCGAAGCAGACGGAGAAGCTCCGGGTCAGGCCCGTCACCATTGCGTCGGCATCACCGGTGGCGACCATGCAGGCGGCAAAGGTGTTGCGGTTCTGGTTCACCATCCGTTGGCAATCGCGCTCCAACATGCCTTTACGGCGCATCCGATTATAGAGGTACTCGGTATAGTTTGGGTTACGTGCGGAGCGGGCAGCGTTATGCACTTCAATGTCTGGGTCTTCCCGTCCTGCCGCTTTCATTGCTTCGCGGACGGTTTCTTCACGACCAATCAGAATTGGCGTGCCAAGGCCCTGATCTTTGAACGCGATTGCTGCACGGATTGTGCGTTCTTCTTCGCCTTCTGCGAATACCACACGCTTGGGGTTTGATTTGACGGTGGAAAATACGCGAGACATGGAAGCCAGTGTCGGATCAAGGCGTGCAGCCAGCTCACGGCGGTAAGCTTCCCAATCTTCAATCGGCTTACGCGCGACGCCCGTTGCGACAGCCGCTTTGGCAACTGCGATGGGGATCGCCGTGATCAGGCGCGGATCAAATGGCGTTGGGATGATGTATTCCGGCCCGAAAGCAAGCCTGCGGCCTTGGTAAGCTTCGGCCACTTCGTCAGGCACATCCTCACGGGCGAGTTCTGCAAGCGCTTCAGCGGCTGCCAGCTTCATTTCGTCATTGATCGCGCGGGCACGCACATCAAGCGCACCACGGAACAAGTATGGGAAGCCTAGAACGTTGTTCACCTGGTTCGGATAATCCGAACGGCCCGTTGCGATAATCACGTCATCACGGGTCTTCATAGCGAGTGCGGGGTCAATTTCCGGGTTTGGATTGGCGAGCGCGAACACAACCGGGTTCGGCCCCATGCTGAGCAGCATTTCAGGCGTTAGCGAGTCACGTACTGATACGCCAAGGAACACATCTGCGCCATTGACCGCATCAGCCAAGGATCGGGCATCTGTTTCAACAGCGTGGCCGGACTTCCACTGGTTCATGCCGTCTTCGCGGCCTTTGTAGATCGCGCCGCGGCTATCGCAGAGCGTGACGTTTTCATTCTTGGCACCAAACCGCTTGATCAACTCAACGCAAGAAATTGCGGCTGCACCAGCGCCGTTCACAACAATCTTGACATCTTCAAGCTTACGGTCGGTCATCATCAATGCATTGACGAGGCCAGCGGCAGCGATAATCGCGGTGCCATGCTGGTCATCATGGAACACAGGCACATCGCAGATTTCACGCAGGCGCTGCTCAATGATGAAGCATTCCGGCGCCTTGATGTCTTCCAGATTGATGCCGCCCCATGTCTTGGACATGATCTTGACGCACTGGATAATTTCGTCGGTGTCATAGGTGTCGAGTTCGATATCGACGCCGTCAATGTCTGCAAAGCGTTTGAACAGAACCGCCTTGCCTTCCATCACTGGCTTGGAGCCAAGGCCGCCGAGATCGCCAAGGCCCAGAACGGCGGAACCATTGGAGATAACCGCGACCGTGTTTCCTTTGGCCGTGTAATCATAGGCAGCGTCTTCGTTATCCGCGATTTCAAGGCACGGTGCTGCCACGCCTGGAGAGTAGGCCAGGCTAAGCTGGTATTGGGTCGTAACTGGTTTCGTTGGCGCGAGCGCGACTTTGCCCGGCGGGTAAGCGGCGTGCATCCGCAGCGCTTCCAAATCCATGGCCGAGTGTTCGCGGCTATATTTTTTTTCCATGTGTTCCCGCCGGGCTTGAATGCGCCCGCCCCCTTAAAGTTAATTTCCTAATACACGATAACAGCCTCTCGCCGCGAAGCGATAGGGGTGCCAATGCTTTCCGTCTGTTTGAAAGCATCGATTTTCCGTGATGGATGTCGCCCAGGCAATGAGTTGTTTAAGATCGCCCGGATATCTGCCGATGAACACACTGGAGCCAAGCGCCGATGAGCCAGCCTCAAAACAATAATTCCAAGACTTTTGTCCTTGTGCATGGCGCGTTTCATGGCGGCTGGTGCTGGAGCCGTGTTGCAAACATCCTGCGTGCTGCCGGGCATACTGTCCTCACACCTACGATGACGGGTCTTGGCGAACGCAGCCATTTGCTGACGCCAGAAGTGAACTTGAGCACCCACATCCAAGACATTGTAAACGTGCTGAGCTGGGAAAAATTGCGCGATGTTGTGTTGGTCGGCCACTCCTACGGTGGTGCTGTCATTACAGGTGTTGCAGACCGGGTGGCGGACCGGATTGGGTCAATCGTCTATCTGGATGCCGTTATTCCGAAGAACGGCCAGTCCACGCTGGATGTGCAGCCGCCAGAGCGCCGCCAGTGGATGATAGATAAAGCTGCATCGGGCAATGGTTGGACGCAGCCCGCCAACTCCGCCGAATTTTATGGCGTGACGGACAAGGCGGACCAAGCTTGGGTTGATAGCAAATGCACGCCCCAACCGTTCGCGACAATCACCCAGAAGCTTAGCCTGTCAGATGCGCCAGCGGCTCAGATCGCCAAGCGCCTTTATATCCTCTGCACCAATCCGCCGTTGCCGTATATGCGTCAGTTCTATGTTGAAGCTATGGCAGACAAGGGCTGGACTGCACTTGAAATGGAAACAGGCCATGACGCTATGGTGACGGAGCCAGAGGCGCTCAGCCGGATTTTGTTGGAGCAAGTATGATGAATGTGAGCTTGCGCGTTCTGCTATGCGCATTGGCCCTTGCCGCCATCGGATTTGCCACGCCTGCCGCTGCTGATGACCGGCAGCTGCGCAAAGAAGCGCGGGCGCTGACGAAACCTTGCAAAGCTTGCCACGATTTGCGCAGGGAAAAGCGGCAATTCGGGCCGTATTTGGTCGGCGTGGTCGGTCGCCCGATCGCGAGTGTCGAGCGATACAAATATTCCGATGCTCTGAAGGCCTTGGGCGGGGTGTGGACGGAGGAGCGGATCGCCGCTTTCATCAATGATCCTGAAGCCTTTGCGCCCGGTACGAATATGAAATACAAAGGTGTGAAGGATATGGCGAAGGCGCGGTTGGCTGCAGCATATCTCGCGCGCAAACCCTCGCGATGAGCCTGGACGATCTGACGGCGCGGGTTCAGGCGTCACTGGCCCAGTTGGGTGAGCCATTGAAGCCTTGGTCGCAAACCCCGCCGGACTTTGACGCAGATGTGTTGATCGTCGGTGCTGGGCAGTCGGGGCTGGCGGCAGCGTTTGGGCTGTTGCGGGTTGGTGTCGCCAATATCCGTGTTGTCAGCGCCGATCCAGTGGGGGCGGAAGGGCCGTGGCGGACAGTCGCGCGGATGCCAACGCTGCGCTCGCCAAAGCACGCGCCGGGGCCAGAACTTGGGCTGCCCGACCTAACCTACCAAAGCTGGCACGTTGCCCAGTATGGCCAGGCGGATCACGATGGGCTGGGACTGATCCCAACAGGCCATTGGGCCGCATATCTTGATTGGTTCCGCACTGCGACAGGCATTCTGGTTGAGCCTGAGCGCCAAATGACAAACCTGAACGGTGACGCCCAAAGCATCACGGCTACGTTCGCTGACGGTAGTCAAATCCGCGCCCGGCAGGTGGTGCTGGCGACGGGGGTGGCGGCGCTTGGCGGTCCCGCAACGCCAAAGATCCTGGCGGCCTTTCCCCGCAGCCTTTGGGCGACCACTTCGCAAGCGATTGATTTCGCGGCCCTTGAAGGCAAGCGCGTCGCGGTGTTGGGTGCTGCCTCATCCGCGTTTGATAATGCGGCGGCAGCGCTGGAAGTCGGAGCGGCAGAGGTTGATCTGTACTGCCGCCACAACGAACTCAACGCCATCAACCGCATGAAGGGCGTCGCGGACTATGGCCTTGTGGCGCACTGGGCGGACTTGGATGATGCGCGACGCTGGCACCTGGCACTCCACACACAAGCGCAGGCCGCACCGCCGACGGGGCCGACAGTCGCGCGGGCTTGCCGGTGGCCGAATTTCACCATGCATATGAACGCGCCTTGGCAAGATGTGCGGGAGGGTGCTGGCAAGCTCATCATTCACGCAGCGGGTGAGGAGCGAGCGTATGATTTCGCACTGGTTGCCATCGGCTACCGGATAGACCCGGCGGCGAGGCCAGAGCTATCTGCGGTATTCCCAGCGATGGTCCGTTGGCAGGACCGGTTTACGCCGCCGGCCGGTGCTGAGAACGCCCGGCTTATGGAATTCCCGTATCTCGATGCAGGGTTTGCATTTCAGGAAGCCCAACCCGGCCAAGCGCCCTGGTTGCAGCGATTGCGGCTGTTTGCTGGTCCGGCGGTCGTAAGTATGGGGCGGATATTGGGGGAGAGCGGTAATCTCCGTTACGGCGTTCCGCGCCTCACTACGGCCATCACGCAGGCCCTGGCAATGGAAGACGCCGACGCCTTGATCGCCCGCGCTGAAGCCTTTGATGAGCGCGATACGGTTCCAGCGGATTACGCGCATCGTATTGCGCATCGCATCGCAGGCAGTAGCGACAAGCCCGGCGAGCCCGGTCTCTAATACAGGCTAGAACTTTCAGGGGGAGGGCCAATATATACCAATTTTTCAAGCAGGCGACGTCACCATCCGCTACGAAGAAGCGGGCGAAGGGCCGCCGGTACTGGTTATTCCGGGCGGCGGGCTGAACGCGACGGTGGAAATGCTGGACGGCCTCGGCTCCTTCAACCCGTTGAAAGAACTGGCGGACATGCGCCGCTGCATCGCCATTGATATCCGGAATGCCAATGGTGGCGGCACCAAAGGCCCCCTGGCCATCGATCGCCCGTGGGATGCCATTACGGATGATCACCTGGCACTGATGGACCATCTGGGGATTGAAAAGTTTGATGTGGTGGGCTTCTGCATCGGCGGCCCGTTGATCTGGAACCTGCTCCGCCGCGCGGGGGACCGTGTGAACGCTGCCGTGCTCGTCCACCCCTCAGGCTTCCGCCCTGAAATGCCTGATCTATTTTACCAGAACAACACCAAAGGCTGGGCGGTCAAATTCCTGGAAAGCCGCCCGGACGTGACCGCGGCAGACATCCACGACTACCTCACCAACATGTACACGAACCGCGCCGATTTCGTCTTCACCGTAGACAGAGATTTCGTGGCCAACTGCCAAACCCCCATCCTAATCCTCCCAGACGACATCCCCGCCCACCCCTTCGCCCCCGCCATGGAATCCGCCCTCCTGGCCCCAAACGCCCAGGTGAGCCTGTACCCGTGGCGCCAACCGGACGCGCATATCCCGCTGGCTGTTAGGCACGTGCGGGGGTTTTTGAAGGCGGGGTTTGTCCCTCTTAATTTAAACATCTTCACACCCTAGATCGGAAGTCTCTTTACAGAAGCTGTTTGGAGCCAAGCCCCTTGAGATTTTGTGCAAGTTGATCACCCAGCTTGCCTGAAGCGAAATTGCTTTCGATTGCAACCACTGGAAGTTCAAATTTTATTCAGGAGGAAGCGCGCGCCCGTCGCAGAATGGTGGAATTGAAAAATATCGCTGTAGAAAATTT
>Ga0315321_10004982_pt1 | contig 10155 bp, 11 predicted proteins | sample M180m21515metaG_FD_203464 | JGI IMG/M metagenome (GOLD analysis project Ga0315321, IMG submission 203464) | Ammonia-oxidizing marine archaeal communities from Monterey Bay, California, United States - M1 80m 21515 | ecosystem: Environmental > Aquatic > Marine > Intertidal zone | place: USA... | reverse complement strand
GGGTGGGAATGGATAAAGGGTGGGAATGGATAAAGGGTGGGAATGGATAAAGGGTGGGAATGGATAAAGGGTGGGAATGGATAAAGGGTGGGAATGGATGAAGGGTGGGAATGGATGAAGGGTGGGAATGGATGAAGGGTGGGAATGGATGAAGGGCGACGGTTTCTTTCTCGATCTGGGTAGTCGTGCTCTCCGGTCGTCGCACTGCATTTGTAGTGAGGTGCATTTTGTCCTCACTTTACGAGATGTCGGTGATTGCTTGCTAATCGGCTTCATTGATATCGGTGGAAGTCAGACAGCAAAATTGAATTGCTAAGTGTCTTCATTAACCGTCTCTTGGTCGAATGCTCTTTCGGCCACTGCCTTTGGATCGTCTTGGCAAACCCAGAAGCTAAGCATGCGTAGCCCTAATGTTGCGGCGGCAATCGCAACCGTTGATGGAACGCTATACAGGAGCGAATAGGCACACGCCCAGATCAGGAATCCGATCCAACCAACCGTTAGAAGAATCCCAAAAGGGGCAATGAATCCCATGATTGTCACGCGTTTGAAGAACGTCACTTGAAACGTCTTCGGCACTAAAAAGAGGCCCGCCGCCAACCATGGTATTGCGACTAGCAAAGCAGTTACTGCCACGGTCGCCTGCATGGAACCCGAAAGATCGCCGAGCGGTGCGATCACTCTGGCAAATGAAAAAACAATGCTGATTGGCAGAGAGATAGCCAACAAATCAGTAATCGTAATCTTTGCGGGCAAGAGCGACTCAGATTGGTGAGCTGGAAGGAACGGCTGGAATATGAGCCAGCCAATCACTCCAGATATCGCCAAGTACGGTATTGCAAAAATCTCCAACATATTAAATCAATTGCACGTGCTCGCGCCATGCAGTTTTGCTTAAGATCGCCTGATAGGTCGTTGATTTCACTCGGTAGTCACAACGTCATTGCCACGCCAGCCTTCATGGGTTTTTAATTTGTAGAACCATGGGAAGCTAGCTTGGTGCGAAACGTGAAATAATTCAGCCATAATATCGAGCATTGCTTCTTATTCATTGCAAGGTGCAGTCGCATACATTCGGTGGCGAGTAACTCGGCAACATCTGACTCGGCAGCGAATGTCTGTCCAATACAAATTACGAAACCTTAGCTGAACACCGAATAGGAAATGATTCCGCGCAAAACAACGTTGGGAAGAGATTTGTTGCTCCTGTCCACGATTGAAAGCTGTATCGAGATGGGAAGGATCATGAGCCTCGCGACTCATTCGGAGAGCCCGAAGCCTGCTGCGAAATGTTGTAGATGTTGTTGCAGAGCCACACACCCATGTTGGGTTTCTTCCAGCGGCCCCAGAAAGGCTGACTCGATACGGCACCCAAATTGGAAATTGGAAATTGGAAATACAGAAGCATCGGGGCGTCGATGCACCAGCAACCGAGTAGCGGCAGGATGGATGCCGGATAGCGATGAAATACCAAAAACGCATGGCCAATCAGATGCAGGCCATCTCTGAAGGCTGGTCCTTACGCCTGGCGACCTTCGCCCGCGATGTTGTTGTGTGGACCTGCCTTGTCTGCCAGGATTGATACTGCATCGGGAGTCGAAGTGTTGGCGTATTTTGAAAGTAATGCTTCGTCAGTGGGTAAAATGTTTCTTCAGCCGGTAGAAACCTTCTTCAGTGGGGAAACAACATTGCGTCTTGGTGATTCTCGTGAGGATCAGCGACGGGATACACTCGTCCACGATTGAAGTCAGCGCATAAAAAAACACCGTGAATCACGGTGTTTCTTCAAGTCGGGCTGAGAGGATTCGAACCTCCGACCTTTTGACCCCCAGTCAAACGCGCTAACCAGGCTGCGCTACAGCCCGCCAGAGAAGACACCTCAATGGCCTCTCCGTCAGTATCAAAATGCTAACCAACGATCTCGATGTTTGCTAGACGACGTTTTTCTGTTCCGAGGGTAAAATCTGAGCCCCATGCGGGTAACGCGTTTGATCGTTTTGTTCTTGCTCAGCATGACGCTTCGGTGGTCATCGCAGTTATTGGTAGGTTGTTGTGTGAATAAGCTCCGCAAAGCTCGGGCCATCCGAAGTCGCTGTGATACACCAGTCCTTGACCTGATCGCTCTGGAAGGCAAGATTCTGGAGGCGTGAACCCGCGAATCGTTCCGGATCTACGCTTTGAAAACCTCACATTCACAGACTAATCGGGGAAAACAATGCTTTTTGCGGATCGTCTTGCCTTGGCCGTGCGTAAGTCCGGCTCGATCACCTGCGTTGGTCTTGATCCACGAAAAGCCCAACTGCCCGCCCCGCTTCGTGACTCGGTTGTCAATGATTCTGCAGACGAGTGGGCTGCGGCTTATACCCAGTTTTGCACTGAGATCATTGATGTGGTGGCAGGAAAAGTCGCTTGTGTGAAACCACAGGCCGCTTTTTTTGAACAGCTTGGCCCGGCCGGTATGGTCGCACTCGGGCACGTCATTCAATACGCAAAAAAGGCTGGATTGCTCGTCATCACTGACGGGAAACGTAATGATATCGGTAGCACCGCAACGGCCTATGCGGATGGTTACCTCGGTGAAACCAGCCCGTGGGGCAGCGATAGCTTGACTGTCAGCCCTTATCTGGGCGAAGACAGTCTCGAGCCGTTTGTTGAAATGTGCGACAAGCGTGCAGCCGGAATCTTTGTACTCGTCAAAACTTCGAATCCGGGCGGTGGTTTATTGCAGGATCGTGTGACCGATGGGCAAACCGTCTATCAACGCGTCGCGGAACTGGTCACAGAGTTCAATTCCAGTCGTCTTGGCAAGTCAGGCTATGGACCTGTGGGAACCGTGGTGGGTGCAACCTACCCCGAACAACTTGCAAAGCTGCGTCAGGCAATGCCAGGCAGTTGGATTCTTGTTCCCGGTTTTGGAGCCCAAGGAGGGGGAGCGGCCGATGTGCTTGTCGGACTTGATGAGGACGGACTGGGTGCCGTGGTGAATAGCTCTCGCCATATTATTTTTGCCCATGCACGCGAAGAATATCGTCAACGTTTGGGGGATGCCCGTTGGCAGGATGCAGTGGCTGAGGCAACGAAGGAGATGAATGCACAGCTGGGTCGCTGATGCTAGCAATAGCCATCTGTCTTATCTGTGCTCTTGATTCCATCTTGCCCTGTTAAGTGGCTAGCCGTTATAGGCAAGTTTACTGCGGGCAGACTCCTGTCCCACTCAGTGGAATCGATCAGGGAATGGAATCGATGCGTCTTTCAACGCTATTAATTGTCATGGCTACCTCAGCATTGGGTTGGGACGCTAATTTTGTATCTGCTCAAGGATTTGGTTTGCCGGGCGGAGGCGGTAATACGGCGTCGCCTACGAATGGTTTTCCAACAACAGGAACACCATCGGCCGGAGGTCGAGTGAACTCAGGGCAGACCGCAGTCCAAAGTTTGGGGCAATCGTCTGTCGCAACCTCTGTTGCTGCCGATAAAACACTGCCTTCAGGTGCAGGTCAAAAGTATCGAAAATACGACCTTTCACCGTACACAGGACATTTAAAACAGGTTGTTCGTCCCGAGCAGGCTGTGGTTGATTGGATCATTCGCGAAACAGGAAGCGACGCTTGGTTCAGTCCACCTTTTGGATTCCTCAACGCGGACCATAGCACACTCTCTGTCTATCACACTCCTGAGATGCATCAGGTGGTTGGTGAGGTGGTAGAGAAATTTGTGGCAGGTGATACCGAACCTCAGGTTCTGAGCGTCAAGGTTCTCAACGTGGGGAATCCAAATTGGCGGAATCGCGCTCATTTGTTGATGCAGCATGTGGGTGTGGATTCGCCCGGTGTGCAGGCTTGGTTGTTAAGTAAAGAGAATGCAGCCATGGTGATGAACCAACTTCGGCAGCGTACTGACACCCGAGTCAAGCAGGATTTGAATTTGGTCCTGCATAATGGGCAGACGCAAAAGTTGACCAGTACTTTGGGCAAGAATTACGTCCGCAACATGCGACAGACGCCAACCGGTTGGCCACCATACGAGCCAGAAACGGGAGAAATTCATGTTGGATACAAAGTTGAGATCAGTCCTTTGCTGAGCACCGATGGCAAAGTGATCGACTGTGTGATCAAGGCTGAAATCGATCAGCTTGACAAGCTATTGCCGGTCGACCTTGAATTACCGCTTCAGAACAATCAGGTGCATCGGGCTCAGATTGACGTGCCACAAGTGGTTAGCTGGCGTTTGAATGAGCGATTCCGGTGGCCCTCGGACATGATCTTATTATTGTCCTGTGGCGTGGTTGCGAGCCCCGACGGAAAGCCTGCCTCGCCGATGTCCTTTTTGAACATGGATATGCTGACAGGCACAACAACGGGGCGAGCCGATGCATTGATGTTCATTCAATTCAAGGGCCGAGCTTCGGCAAATCTGACGCATACAGGGCCATCGATGCAGATGGCTTCTCCTCAAAATCCAACCAGCCGTGGTCGTTATTGATCGAAATTGGGCTGGGCTGGTGTGGTGAATGCAGGTCATACTCGGAGAAAATCCAGGCGGATTTATTGGTCAGCTTCTAATCGGGATGTGTGTTGCCCCCCTGAAAGCCGATCGCCTGTCTGATTAGAATGCCCAGATTACCTGACCTGCGGATTGGTTGATCCTGTCCGAAGATCCTCCCCACTTTTGGCCCGCTAGCTTCGCGATCCATGGATAAAAGCTCTTCTCAACGCGTCGTCATTACTGGATTGGGAGTCGTTAGTCCTCTGGGAAACGACCCCGATTCGTTGTTGCAGTCGTTGCACGACGGTGCCAGTGCAGTGGGCCCCTTCCGTGAGATACCACTGGGCGTGCTTTGCACTGACTTTGGTGCTGAAGCCAGAGATTTCACCGGTGAGATTTCAGATTATGGACCGATGGATAAAAAGCTGCAGCGAACGATTCGCAAAGGCAGCAAGGTCATGTGTCGTGAAATCGAGATGGGCGTTGCAGTGGCACAACTGGCGTTGAATGATGCTGGTTTGGATATGGATTCGCGGGATCGCGATCGCACAGGCGTTGTTTACGGTTGTGACTACATCATGTCTTTGCCGGAGGAATTCGCCACCGGCATCCGCAAGTGCCTTAATGACGCGGGGGAATTCCAGTTCAGCGAATGGGGGCAGACAGGGAAACCAGAAGTGAACCCGTTGTGGCTTCTCAAATATCTACCCAACATGCCAGCGAGTCATATCGCCATCTACAACGATCTGCGGGGACCCAATAATTCGATTACGGTGCGCGAGGCATCAGCAGGGGCCGCTTTATCCGAAGCCTACTCAACCCTTGTGCGTGGACATGCGGATGCTTTGATCGTGGGTTCGACTGGATCACGGATTCATCCCTTGCGAACTCTACATGCCTCGTTGCAGGAAAAACTGGCGGCCAATCAGGATGACCCCGAAGTCATGTCACGGCCGTTTGACAAGACCCGCGATGGAAGTGTGGTCGGCGAGGGTGCTGCAGCAATGATCTGCGAAACGCTCTCCAACGCTCAAGAGCGTGGCGCGAACATTCTTGCGGAGGTTGTCGGTTATGGAAGCAGCGCCGTTGGCAAAACTCCCGATGGTGATTTTCTCAAGCAGGCGTTCGTGAATGTCCTGAAAGCAGCACTGAGTGACGTTGATCCAAAATCCATTGGACACATCCATGCCCACGGACTCGGGACCCAAGAGTGTGATCGGCAGGAAGCGGAAGCCATTCGCGAAGTATTTGGAGAGCCAACCGAACAACCACCGGTAACCACTGCCAAAGGGCATATGGGAAATCTTGGTGCTGGCGGAGGGATGGTCGAAGTTGTGGCCAGCCTCAAGTGTTTGGGTGGAAAATTATTTCCCATCAGGAATCTATCGGAACTGGACTCGGATTGCCCCATCAATGCTTGTGCCGCAAGTGGCGTGCCTGCTGGTGATTCATTCATCAATCTCAATATCACGCCCCAAGGGCAGGCATCCGCCACTCGCATTCAACGCTTTACTTGATGGTGGGCCTGATTCGTTTGCTCGCTTAGGTTGAAGTTGTCTGATCTTTACACCGTCAGACATCACCGTGTTCACAAAGGACAAAAAAACCCGCCCGAAGGCAGGTTTTCTCTTTTACATTCACAAGGCCGTTGCGGGCTGTGACTTCGATTCTGGTTAAGGGATCAACCAGAACATTCCTGTCATGGTAGCGGCTTGGGCGATCGCGCCTCGGGCACTGATGGGCACAGGTGGCTTGATCCAAGGAGAGCAGTTGCCAGGCCGGTAGTAGCCCAGTGCATACTGACATTCCGAAGGACAGTGAACACCCATCTTGTAGGGTAGCACTGCGATATTCGCGAAAAAGTGGGCCGATTGGACAACTGGCTCAAGGATCGGTCCACGAGTGTGCCCATAGCGTTCCAGATTTACATCTTCAAAGTACAGCGGATGGTGGCATAGGTTCGACGCTTTCCAAGTCATCGTTGAAGGGGTCCACTGTCGTGGAGTGTAAGCAACTTGCTCAATCAGACATTCTTTGGGGAGTCCCCAATTGTCTGCGATGTAGGCAATATCACCTTCGCTGAGTTGGTTGATCGGCAACGCATCTTTTGAGCCATTATTGGTCTCGATGACCGCTTTTTCGTAAGCCAGATCGTTCAAACGTCCGGTGACTATCACATTGCCATTTCGATCGTGCCACGTTCGGATTGCCTGTTTTTCATCAAACTCTTCCTTCAGGTTTTGATATCGTTTCTCGTCCATTTCGTCCGGCCGATATGGAGGACTGATGTCGAGGGACACCTGATCGATTGTTTGAGAAGCGATCCGTTTGCGAAAATCTTCGCAGGAAAACGGCAAATCTTCCAAAACATCTCCACTCACCCCAAAACCTCGCCTTGCAGTCTTGCCGTTGTTCAGGCGATCTGTGTCGATCTGATCAGCATTCCGAAGTTGCTCGCTGAACGGTCGGGAAGGGGGGGCTGTTTCGCCACGCAATGACGGAGTGGTTTCCGGTGCAGGATTGTTCTTTTGCTTTTCTTGACCAGAAGGCGACCGCGCTTTCATGATCTCGCCAAGCGATGCCCCTGCTTTGGCCTTGGGTGGATTCACTGCGGGTGGATCTGCTGCGGGTTGGGGCGTGACCGGGGTCGTCGGCAGGGAAAACGCTGGTGCTGCTTCCTGTGGCAGGCGTGGGGGCACTCTTGGGACTGCGGGTGCTAACTGCAGTGGCTGCGAGGGGGCTCTGCGTTGGAAGTCGGGTGGCGTGACTTCAGTTTGGGGTTTCACCGCAGGCGTTGCGGGTGCAGGTGTGGCGGGTGCAGGTGGGTCTGCCGAGGGCAGCTCCAGCTGTGCAATGTTCGATCGCAAGCCATTCGCAGGACGCAGTTCCAGCGGCCCGCTGTTAGCGTTTCGGTTCCGCGGGTGGTTTGACGAATTGCCCTGAATGACTGCCGCTGAGGTTGTGTTGGGACGACTCAGTGATGCAGCAGGCTTGCTATCATTGAAGGGATCCGCAAAGTAGTTGGGAGCCGTGTTGGTATTCCGTGCAGGGCTCTCATTCCAAGCAGCTCGGGCAATCCCTGAAGCAGGAGCACTCGAAGGTGGGGCCTGCGAATTGGGGCGATTTCGCGGTGGGCTGATGGAATGTAACGTTGGCGCATCTTTCGCGAGCTGTAGTCCTGAGCTTGCCTGACCCCGCCGGCTGTTGGAAGATTGTGAGAACGAATCATGTGACGTCGTGCTCGCTAATTCGCCGGATACCTGACGTATGACGCTTTGGTTTTGTGCCGTGGGGGATGTGCGTCTGAGTTGCAGTGAGGTCGCCTGAGGGGCTGCCTCGATGGCCGTACTTTTTCGCCAGCTCAAGTCGCGGCTTTGATGTTCCGGCTGGGCAGCGTGCTGAGCAGCGTGCTGAGCGGCGTGCTGAGCGGCAGTTTGAAACCCAGCTTTCGAAACGGGTTGCAATTTGCCAGCATAGCTGGGCGTGACAATTCGCTGGCCGGTGAAGGCTGGCTGCTGTGCAGCAGCCTGACTGACCACGCCCATGCTGGCGGAGGCACCCGCCAGAAAAAGAATGAGCTTAGCCAGCTTCGCCCGTTTGGACGTCTGGGCTGTAATTTGGTGCTTCTTGTGTGATCGCAATGTCATGCGGATGGTTCTCCCTAACCGTCGCGGCCGAGACTTGGATGAATTTTCCATCGCGTCTCAGTTCGTCAATCGTCCTTGTTCCCACGTAACCCATGCCTGCTCGCAATCCCCCGACCAATTGGTACAGATAATCGCTCAGAGGTCCTTTGAAAGGCACACGACCTTCGACACCCTCGGGGACAAGCTTGCCCGCCTCAGTGCCTTTTTGTCGGTACCGATCGCTACTTCCTTTCACCATCGCGCCCATCGAACCCATCCCTCGGTAAGATTTGAAGGTCCTACCTTGGTACAGGATGACCTTTCCCGGACTCTCAGTCAGGCCTGCGAACAGACTGCCGATCATCACGGTGCTGGCACCGGCCGCGATTGCTTTTGTGATGTCGCCGCTGAAGCGAATCCCTCCGTCAGCGATGACTGGTACATTTCGTTCGTTCGCCACCTGAACCGTTTTCAGGATGGCTGATATTTGCGGCACACCGATTCCGCTAATCACTCGCGTCGTGCAAATTGAGCCCGGGCCGATACCAACTTTGATAGCATCTGCCCCTGCCTCGACTAACGCTCGTGCTCCTTCGGCTGTAGCGACATTCCCTGCCACTACATCAATGTCCCAGTTTTTCTGTTGTTTGATTTCCTGAACGGTTTCGATCACGTTTTTGCTGTGTCCGTGGGCCGAATCCACCACCAGCAGGTCCACGCCTTGCTGAATGAGTGCCTCGGCACGCTCGAAATCACTGACTCCCACTGCCGCTCCGACTCGCAATCTGCCTTGCGAATCTTTGCAGGCACGGGGAAAACGCTTCATCATGTCGATGTCGCGGATGGTAATCAGTCCCGTTAGTTTTCTATTTTCGTCAACCAGCAGAAGTTTCTCGACCCTTTTTGCCGTTAAAATCCGCTCAGCTTCCTCAAGCGTTACATTTCCTACCGCCGTTACCAGATTCTCACGGGTCATTACCTCGGAGACTGGGCGGTCTGGGTCTTCTAGGAATCTCAGGTCGCGGCGGGTCAGGATGCCTACAAGAGTCTGGTCTTGGTGCACAATGGGGATGCCTGAGACATTGGCTTCGTCCATCAGTTCGGCTGCCCGGCCGACCTTTTCCTCGGGGGACAGGGTGACCGGGTCGATGATAATCCCGTTTGCCGAACGTTTGACCTTCATCACCTGTTCGGTCTGACTTAGAGTCGACAGATTTTTGTGGATAATGCCGAGTCCGCCGTCTTTGGCCAAAGCAATAGCCATTTCCGATTCGGTGACCGTATCCATGGGAGCCGACAGGAACGGAATCTGGAGACGAATCCGTCGCGTTAGGTGCGAGCTGACATCGACGTCGCTAGGTACGACTTCGCTGTAGCGGGGTTCGAGCAGAACATCATCGAAAGTGACAGCGAGATCGCCAATTTTATCTGCCGACATGCGTCGAAATCCACTTACATGGGGTGAAAGGGTAAAGTCGGCGATTATGCCCCATTCTTGCCTTGTTTAGTAGGCGGCATGCCTTGTTCTTCACGAACTTTGGTACGACTCACGGACTTTCGGATGGAGATTGCTCGAGGATGATCCATTCAACATCCAACCTCGGGGGTGAGGGTTGAACGGTTTTGCCCCAGCGGTGAAGAAAAATGAAACGAGCTCGACACCGACCGAGTTTTTCTTGAACCGAGGGGCAGGCGTCGAGCAGGTGGGGACCTGCCCAGCGACCGGCACTTCAGCCGGGCGTCAGCCCGTTAGGCCGAATCCAACCGATTCTGGCCAGCAGAACATTGCCCCGTGCATTTCGTTTGGGCATCCACTCACCAACCGTCACCCACGATTCCATCGGGTTGGCATTGGTAATGTTGAAATTACCCATCAGTGCGACTGACTCTGGTTCATTGACGCCGTCACCCATCAATGGAAGGACTGTTTGTTCGCTTTCACGGATCAAAACCCGCCGGTCAGGATCGACGCGAGCCACCCAGAGCGGGGATCGCCAGCGAATGACATTTTTGTTGGCGGCGTCCTGTCGTGTGTAAACAAGAT
>Ga0315321_10004979_pt1 | contig 10157 bp, 4 predicted proteins | sample M180m21515metaG_FD_203464 | JGI IMG/M metagenome (GOLD analysis project Ga0315321, IMG submission 203464) | Ammonia-oxidizing marine archaeal communities from Monterey Bay, California, United States - M1 80m 21515 | ecosystem: Environmental > Aquatic > Marine > Intertidal zone | place: USA... | reverse complement strand
TTATCACCCTTCTTGCCTTATTGCTTCTCCACATTCCCGCTTTTGGTAAAAAGGGCGGGCCCAACTTCATCATTATCATAGGGGACGACGTGGGGTGGGATGCCTTCGGGTGCACAGGGATGAAGGAAGCAAGAACCCCAGCTATCGACAAACTGGCCAAGGAATCCTGCATGATGACCCGTTTTTACTGTAGCGTTTCCCAATGCGCTCCCCTGCGGGCCGAACTTTACACCGGTCTGCTACCCAAGAACAACGGCGTGCTCGCGAATGCTAAGAAGGAGAAGCGTACTGGGGTGAAAAACATCGCCGGTCACTTGATCCCTCTTGGGTACAAGGTTGGCTTGTCGGGAAAGAAACACTTCGGCTTGGGGACCGCAAAGATCGACGTGATCCCGGGATTCGCTTCCAATGCGAATGGATCCAACCAAGTCCATTCTTTCGATGGAGTGGAGGAATACGTTTCCCGAGCCAAGAAGGATGGCAGTTCCTTTTGCGTAATTATCGGTTCGACCCACGCCCATCACCCGTGGGACCATGGGAAGGAATCCCATTTCCCTACCGACCAAATTCAACTGCGTCCCCACTACGTTGATACGCCAGTCGCCCGGCAGGCGGTTGCAAAACATGCAGCCGAAGTCGAGGTACTGGACCAACAAGTTCGGGAGACCCGCGAACTGATGAAGAAAATGGATCTGGAAAAAGATACCATTCTGATCTTCTTGAGCGAGCAGGGTATTGCCATGCCACGAGGAAAATGGTCTCCCTACGAGCATGGATCGAGGGCTCTTTGCCTCGCCCAATGGAAAGGACGTATCCTGCCTAGGGAAACATCCGCTCTCGCCATGTATTGCGATATCGTTCCAACCTTGGTTGAGTTTGCTGGCGGAAAGGATCCTGGTCTCGATGGCAAGTCACTCAAAAGCTTATGGACGGACAAGAAGGTCAAAAGCCACCGCGAAGAAGTCCTGATCTCCAATGTTCACCCCTTTTGGCAAAAAGCCATCGTCACCCCTACCTACAAACTGATCTGGACCGGGCACCCCGAGAGGGAGCACATTTGGGGAAACTTCACCTCCGGTGGGAAATTTTTCGCCAAGCCCTGGGCGGAATGGAAGGAGAAGGCCGAGAGGGATGAAAAGGCGGCCCGCAAAGTCCAACGGGTGCTTCAACCCAAAGCCCTCGAATTGTACGACGTCGTAGGCGACCCATACGAAATCAACGATCTATCCGACCTTCCCGAACATCAAAAAAGAATCGCAAGCTTGCGGGCAAAACTCAAAAAACTCATGACTGACTGCGGAGAATCAACCACCCCGCCCAAAGCTGCGGCATCCAAGAAAAAGAAAGACAAGACCAACAAGCGCAAACCCCGAAAACCCTCAAAGTAAAAAACCATGCACTCAAACCTTTTCATTTTATCAAAGTTCGCCTTTCTTGCCTTGTCCCTAGCCGTTTTCCTTCCGCTTTCGGGAAAGGAACTCAAACCCAACATCCTTTGGATCACCAGCGAGGACAACAGCATCGAGTGGGTCAGTTGTTACGGGAGCAAGAACGCCAAGACCCCCCATATCGATCAACTGGCCAAGGAAGGTTTCCGTTACCTGTACTGTTTCGACAATGGAGCGGTCTGCGCCCCAACCCGCTCCTCCTGGATCACGGGGATGCACTCAATCTCCAACGGAACGCAACCGATGCGCAGTGGATTCGAGATTCCCGCCACGATCAGTTTCTATAATGAGCTCTTGCAAAAAAGGGGCTACTTCACCAGCAATTGCTCGAAGACGGACTACAACTTGCGCGGACCCAATGGAAGAAACCCCAAGGAATTCTGGAACTATTCCGGGGGGGATTACGCAGGCACTTGGAAAAAGCGCAAGGAAGGTCAGCCGTTCTTCACCGTATTCAACATCGGGCACAGTCATGAATCCAGAGCTTTCGGAGGCTTGGGTAAGGAATCCAAGAATCCGGCCAAAATGATTCTCGCTCCTTATCATCCGGACATTCCGGAGATGAGGGAAACTTATGCCAAGTACGGAGGAGCCGTCGAAAACATGGACCGGACCGTTGGGGAAGCCGTGGCAAAACTCAAGCAGGACAAGCTCTACGAAAATACCATTATCGTTTACAATTCGGACCATGGCGGTGTGCTCGCCCGCAGCAAACGCTTTCTTTATTCCAGCGGAATTCACTGCCCTTTGATCGTGCGCATCCCGGAGAAGTGGAAGCATCTTTATCCCGAAAGTAAAAAGCCGGGCTCCACCATCGACCGCATCGTCAGTTTCATTGATATGCCCAAGACCTGGGTCAGCCTGACGGGCGCCGAAATGACGGACAATTTTCAGGGCCGAATCTTTCTCGGCCCGGACACCGAACCCGAGGCCAAGCACCATTTCTCCTGGCGGGAGCGCGCCGACGAGCGGTTCGACAACGTGCGGGTAATGCGGGACGAACAATTTGCCTATCACAAAAACTACGCCCCCTTCGCGCCCAATGGACAATACTTGGCCTATATGCACAACATGAAGGCAACGGGTGCCTGGGAACGCCACCATCAGGCAGGCAAGACCAATGCCGTAACGGGTCGCTTCTTCGAGCCCCGGCCCTCGGAGGAATTCTACGACAACTTCAAGGACTTTCACAACGTCGACAACCAAATCGACGACCCCCTCCACCAGACCAAAATCAAGGAGCTTAAGAAGGAACTCAGGCGACAACAGCTCAAGTACTTTGATTCCGGGCTCATCCCGGAGGACATGAGAAACCGTATGATCAAAGAGAAAAAAACCACGGTTTACGCCTTCGTACGCGATCCCAAGCTCTATCCCCTCGCCAAGTATCTCGACTACGCCGACCTCGCCTTGACCAGAGACAAGAAAAACCTCAAAACTCTGTCCAAGGAACTGTCATCCAAAGATCCCGTCATACGCTATTGGTCCGTGGTCGGCTTGCTCCTCCTTGAAAAAGGCGCCAAGCCTGCCATCCCCGACCTCAAGAAAGCGCTCGACGATTCGGACGAGATCCCCGCATTGGCCGCCTGGGCCATTTACAAGGCGGGTGAGAGAGCCTTTGCCGAGAAATGGATGCTTGAAACCATCACCAACAATCCGGGAAACAAAATGCTGGCAAACGTCCTCGATTGGATGGACGAAGGCAGCTTTTCAATCCTTGCCAAAATCCCCAACGACAAACTCCCGAAAAAGGGTCTGCTCAAAGATGTGGTGAAACGAGCCGAAGCAAGAAAGAAAGGCTAATTTCCTTACTTAATCGACTGGTCGCCGTTCGGGTTTTCCGTAGTAATGCTTTGGTAGTAGCGTCCGCAAGCGGTTAGGTTCCGGTTCTTGTCGTAAAGGGAAGAGGTATGCCCAACCGCTTCGTTGTGCTCGAAGGAGAACCAAGCGTAACCAGCGACCCAGTCCTGCCTTTCCAACCAAGGCAGAACCTCCTTCATGAAGGCCAATACCATAGGGGCTTTGTGGCGGTTCTGAGATAGGTTGCGGGCCTCCCAGTCGGCAGGAGCAAATTCGGTTATGAGGATGGGCCGTCTACCGTACTTCTCATAGATTCTCTTCATCTTGTCCTTGAAGTGCTGGACATGAGTCCCCCCGTACCAGTGAACCCCCGTGTAGTCCACTCGGTAGCCCCTTCGGTCGGCTTCCATCATAAAGTCCTTCATCCAAGTGCCACGTACTCCTTGCACGGTGTTGTCGTTGATTCCTTCGGGGTTGGCACAAGCGGGGCTGCACAAGGGCACGCCCAGAGCTTCCAGTTGAGGCCAATACTTCAGGGCCGCTTGGTAGGACATGTTTGCTTGCTCCTTTTTGTCGGGTTCGTTGAACCCGAAGAAGCGCTTGACCTTTCCCGTCTTGATATGGGGAATGACGCCTTTTTGAAGCCCCTTGCTCAAGCCATCGACCGACCATGCACCCCAAGCCATCGGAACGAACTCGACGTTGGCAGGCTGATTGGGAACCTGATCCCATCCCCAGGAATAACTCCAATAAGGGTCGACCTTCTTGAGGCGGGGCAAATTTCCTTCGGCCGAGCCCTTTTCCCCGGCTTTTCGCATGGTCAGGCAAATTCCCTTCTTTCCGGGAAACTTCAGTTGCTTGTCCGTAAAGTGCTTCTTGGCCACCTTCAGTTGATAGGGAGCGGCTGCGGTTTTGAGTTTGGCCAAATTCTTGCGGGCCGATTCGGCGGGTTTCCAGAACCAACCCTTGGGGTCCCAAACCTGAGCATACCGGTAGTCGCGCAAAAGCAATTCATACGCAGCGATCGCACCCTTGACGTCACCCTTTTGACGGAGGGCGTCACCCTTGAGCATCAAGCAGGTACCTACCTCATTGAGGTTGGAATACTTCTTTGCATCCTTGGCGGGGGCATATCCGTTTAACTCGGCATTGGTTTGCTTTGCCTGAGCACCCCAAGTTCTGAGGGCGCGGTCGGCATGAGAAATGGCCGCGTTCCAATCCTTGCGCCCAAGTGCGCTCCATGCTTTACCGGTGACCTGATAGGCCTCCTCGGCAAAACCGGTGAAGGGCAAGCATGAAAGAAGAAAGGCAGCAAGCAATGGGCAATATTTTCGCATCCTTTTCAAATTCCAAATTGTTCGGTTCTTTTCAATCACGAAATCCAACGGCATCCCAAAAACAAATTTCCGATAGTCGGGCTTGCTCTTGACCTGAGCGCCTTCAGGTTCAAGCATCAACGGTCTCAACGAAACCCGTTTACGAAATGAAATTCACCACCACCCTTCTCGTCTTACTGACTGCCGTCATGCTGACAATCGAACCAGTTTTTGCCCAAGCCCAGAAAAAGCAACCTGCGCCCAAGGGCAAAAAAGCGGCCAAGCAACCGGCAAAACCGCCCGCCAAGAAGAAACCCAAGACCAAGTTCTTCGGCCAAAAACCGATTCCCTTTATCAATACCGCCCTTACCCTTGCCGGCCCGACGGGCAAGATCGGAAGCGATGGTATCCAGTGCGACTTGCCGGCAACCGTATCGGACAAGGATGGCAAGGCACTCATCGCCTATCTGGAATGGGACGGGAAGATTGACCGTCTCATTTTAATCAGGGAAACCGAAAAGGGGCTGCAACAAGTATCCGGTGACGTTGCCAAGGGTGTCCTGCACAAACCTGCAATCGCCATCGACAGTCAGGGAAGGGTTTGGATCCTTTGGGGTGAAACCCATAAGGACACAACCGTTAATCTCAAGACAAGGTCATGGTCTGAGGACAAGGGTTTCGGTACTCCCGTTACGATTGCCGACTCCGACGCGGCCGAGGCGTTTGTGGTTGCAGGAACGGATTCGAAGGGTCGGGTCTGGGCTTCCTGGCAATCCTTCCGGGCGGGTGAGGCGGATGTCTACGCCTGCTTCCTCGATCCAAAATCCGGCAAGTGGTCCAAGGAGATTGCGGTGGCTACCCAAAAGGGAGGAGATTGGGAACCGAGCATCGCCTTCGACAAGAAGGGTAACGCATGGATCGCCTACGACAGCTCGCGTGGAAACGAGTTTAACCTGAATCTCGCCAAGGTGGACGATCAAGGCCAAGTCAAGGAATTCCCCATTGCCCACAGTCCCAAGTACGAGGCCCGGGCCTCCATCACCGCCACCGCCCAAGGCGATGGGTTCTGGATCACCTCCGAGAGAGGAAAGGAGAAGCACGGACTCGACTACCGGGGCCATGGCAACGAGACCGGGATCAATGCAAAGAAATCGGTTCTTTTCGGAAAGTTCGAAATCGCAAGCGGCAAGTTCACGGAGATTCCCCTCGGGCATGCCGGCAGAGCGGGCAACCCGGTGAATCGTCCCGTGGTGGGGGTCGGTAAGGACGGGAACCCCTGGGTCGTCTACCGTTACTTCAACCGGGCTCTCTGGCGGATCGCAGCGACCGGGTACCGTCTCGATTCCAAGACCTGGAGCTCCAGAAGGCGGATTCCCACAAGCAGTTACGGGCAAGACAGAACCGCCATTTTCCTGCCCGCCCATGGCAAGGGCAACATCCGTTTATGCTGGCCATCCGACGAGCGACCGAACAAGGCCCACCAGACGGCCAGCGTCTTTCTCGCCGCCCTGCCCTCCTCCTCCTCTCTGCCCGCGGCCACCCCTGAAAAACCGACCAAAGCGGCGGCCAAACAGGAACTCCCACACTCGCACAAAACCCCCGAACGCCCTGCCTTCGACCGCCATGAATGGAAAGTCGACGGACAAACTTTCGGTTTATTCTGGGGGGACGTCCACCGGCACACCGACGTTTCCAATTGCCGGACCGGGTTCGACGGATGCATCGTGGATCATTTCCGCTATGCCTACGACTTGGCCAAGATAGACTTCCTTGGAACCTCGGACCATACCGACGCCGGTAAAATGTATCATGTCTACGAATGGTGGCACAATCAGCGCATGCACGATGCCCTGCACAGCCCCGGCCGCTTCAACACCGTCTATGTCTATGAGCGCGAGCAACGCTGGCCCTGGGGGCACCGTAACGTCGTCTACGCCCAGCGGGGCGGACCGGTCGTTTACATCAAGCGCCCACTCTACCTGAACTCCCCCTGGCAAAAGTCCCTGCCGGTCGATCCCAAGGGCGCGGGAGAGATCTCGCCTTACGAGCTGTGGGACTTGCTCAAAAAGTATGACAAACCCGTTGCCTTGGTCAGCCATACCGGAGCCACCGGGATGGGTACGAATTGGAAGGGTTACGAGAAATTCGACTACAGTTCGGAAAACGTGGTGGAGATCTATCAAGGAGCCCGCGTATCCTACGAGGGAGCCGGGGCTCCACAACCGACCGTGGGCATTCCTCCAAAGGTCGGCCTGACCTCCCTGGGAAGAATCAAAAAAGAGCCGCACGGGCCCATCAAGGACTTTGGTCAATACGCCAACGGCACCTACCAGACCGCCTTGAGCGTGGGGCACAACCTCGGGGTGTTCGCCAGTTCGGACCACATCTCCCAGCACGCCAGTTACGGAGGCGTCTTCTGCAAGGAATTCACCCGGGAGGGCATCATCGAGGCAATGGACAACCGTCGCACCATCGCAGCCACCGACAAGATCTACCTCAACTTCACCTGCAACGGAGAACCGTTGGGCTCGTTCGTCAAAACGGAGAAAGCCCCCAAGCTCTGGTTCAAGGTCAACGGTACCGGACCCTTCAAGCGCATCACCATCGTACGCAACGAGAAGGACTGGAAACATTTCAACGAGTTCGAAGGGAAATCCTTTGAGAAAACCATCTCCGACGAGGAAATGCTCGAGGGCGAGAACCGTTACTACGTCCGAGTCATCCAGCGCGACGGGAACATGGCATGGTCCTCCCCCGTATGGGTAACGAAGAAATAAGTTTGAACCGTTTCATCCAAGCAACTTCTCGGGCAACCCTTCTTTTTCTTTCCACCTCCATTGGCTGGGGGAAAGAGATCAAACCGGTCGATCCCGACGGTCTGCCCTTTCTGTTTGTCCACGAAAACACCTGTAATTCGTATTTGATCCGGAGTGGGGACGCCTGCCTGATCATCGACTGGGGCACGGGGGGATTTCTTCCTCACCTCAATGGACTTGGAATCAATAAGGTCGAAAGAGTCCTCTTTACCCATCACCACCGGGAACAACTCCAGGGCGCCGGCCTGATCGACCGCTCCACGGCCAAAGTCTGGGCACCCGCAAAGGAACGCGACTTTTTCGAAAAACCGGCAAGTTTTCGAAAATGGTGGCCCAAGCTCGGTGACAAGTTCAGCGTCTATGGGGCCAGTTACCTTCGTCCACCGGCCTACCCAATTGCCCTCGACCGCGTGCTTGAGGATGGGGAATCCTTTGACTGGAAAGGATTCCGGTTCACCGGCATCTCGACCCCCGGACACTCACCGGGGCACATGGCTTACTTGCTTGAGCGTGACGCGAAAACCATTGCCTTCACCGGCGGGCACTTTCACGACGAAGCCAAGTTAAGCACCTGGTTCGACAGCGAATGGGACTACGGTTTTGGGAAAGGTATCGACGCCCTTCTCGAATCGACGGACAAGCTCATCGCAAACAAGCCTACCCTCGCCTTCCCTTCTCACGGTTCACCCATTGCCCGGGCCACCCGGCAACTCGAAACCTTCAAGGAGAAACTGACGGTGTTTCGGGCAAGCTACGTACGCGGTTATCCGGTTCACAAGATGAAACCGGCTGAAGCCGACGGGTATTCCAAGCCGACCAAGTTCCCTCTCATGAACCGGGTCACGCCTCACCTCTACAAGCTCAACCCCAAGACCCTGGGCAAGAACTTTTCGATTATCATCTCGGACAACGGAAGAGGGCTCATTCTCGATTCGGGTCTTTTCCCCGAGCTCCTCCTTCATCGGCTGATTCAGGGAATGAAGGAGCATTTCGGACTCAAGCGAATCGATGCCCTCTGGATTTCTCATATGCACGGCGACCATTTCCTTCATGCCCGCATCCTCAAGGAAAAGTACGGAGTCAAGACCTGGACATTGGATCGCATTGCCGACAAGTGCGAGAACCCCCGCCGTTACGATTACGCCGCCCTCGTCTCCGCCTATGGCGACGGGTTTGACGGCGTGTCCATTGACAAACCCTTCAAGACCGGCGAATCAGTCGAATGGGAAGGATACAAGATCCAAGTCGACTGGATGCCCGGGCAAACCGAGTTCGGTTGCTGTCTCTGGCTGGAGATCGATGGCAAGAAGATCGCCTTCACCGGGGATAACCTCTTTGCCGATTCATCCAATCCGGAGCAAAACGGACATGAGGCGGTGGTAGCCCGCAACAGCTCGATCTTCGAGGAGGGCTACCTGCTCGGTAGCCGATATCTCAAGGAACTCGCGCCCGACATCGTGATGGGAGCTCATTCCTACGTCATGCCCGAACCGGTCGGCCTACTCCACCGTTACCACGAGTGGTCCAAGGAAATCATCCGGCTCTACAAGGATCTTCTGCCCGAGACAGACTACGAATACCTGTACGATCCCTACTGGGTATCGGCCTATCCCTACCGGGTCGACTTTTCGCAAAAAGAGACCCAGTCGGTCGAGGTCACGGTCCGCAACTTCCGCTCAAACGAACAATCCCATGAGATTACCCTTGTAACGCCCGCCGGCATCACGGCCGATCCTCCCGTCCTGCGTGGCAAAATCCCCGCCGAACAACGAGCAACCTATCGGGTCAACCTTCGCATTGATCGAACCAAGGCCCAGAAAGGGCTCGGGATCATACCTTTCGACGTCACCCTGGATGGCAAGCACAAGGGCCAATGGTTCGACTTCATCTATCGGACCAACGCGGGCGGCGACGAAGGCCGCTAGGATTCGCTGCCAACAAGCTACTTCTTCTCAGGAAGCAAGGGACTCTCGAATCCCACCAAGTCGGAAGGCTTTACGTTCTTGCGGCCGCCCCTGAAGCTGAAGGTGGTCGGTTGGTAAGGACCGACGAAATCGACGTTCATGTCCGCCTTGATGTCGGATTCCATACCCATGCACCAAAAGACGCCGTTGAGGATGCAGCGACGGTAACCTTCGCTTACGATATCCTCGGAAGCCCCTTGGGTGGATGCAAAGACACGGCCTTTCTTACCGGATTTGGATTCGTATTCACGCACCCAAATACAAGGACTGGGTGGCTTGTCGGCCAAAGGCTTGCCATCCGGTTTCATGGAGTCGAGGACTTGGTTCTTGCCCAGGATTACGGAACCCTCAATCGGGACGGCGCTATAGGCTCCTGCCATGGCGTGCATATTCTTCACGCCCCGCATGACCGGATGATTCTTTTGCTCAGGTACCACGGACATGCGTGTTGAGAACTTGTGATTTTTGCCGTAATGGCCTGCACCTTCCCTTGGTCTCCAGGTTTCTCCGATTACTTGCCGGCCAAAACCCCAGTCGTAGCTCTTGTCGCGGGAATTGTAATTGTACTTGCTGTTCTTGCCCTTGAGTCCATTGAACCCGTGGGTGGTCGTGCGCAAACCGGCAACCGGTCCGCCTTTGTCCAAGTAGTCGATGATCGGTTGCATCGTCTTGTCGTCCGGAGCCAGGAAGCGGATGAAGAAGAAAAGCATGTCCGCATCCTTCACGATTTCCGTTCCTGGAATTTTCGACGAACCGGGCTTGATGTGCCCATCGTCATCCAAGCCGAAAAGCACGGTGCACTTGAACCCGTAA
>Ga0315321_10004974_pt1 | contig 10161 bp, 9 predicted proteins | sample M180m21515metaG_FD_203464 | JGI IMG/M metagenome (GOLD analysis project Ga0315321, IMG submission 203464) | Ammonia-oxidizing marine archaeal communities from Monterey Bay, California, United States - M1 80m 21515 | ecosystem: Environmental > Aquatic > Marine > Intertidal zone | place: USA... | reverse complement strand
CTGTACTACCAGTAATATTAATTGTTCTATCTTTATCAATGTTTATGATTTGGTCTTTACCTACTTTGAGATCACAATTACCATTGACTACTACTTTTCTATCAGCCAATACTTCTGTGATTTCATTACCACTTATTTTAGTTCTCTTATCACCATGCACATTTAAGTGATAATCACCATACACCTCTTGTACTAAATCTTTTCGGTATAACATACGACAATCACTACTCACGGTAACATTGACAGTTCCTTCAATCAATACATTTTTCTTGCCAAGTGTAATCTCATATTCATCACCAACAACTTTTGTTACCTTAGTACCATCTGGCTGTATCTCTTCAAATGTTCCTGTCTTGTGATATCTGTGTAATCGTTCAGACGATGGTGAATCATCCCATTCTTCAACATGACCAGACTCGGACATCCTTACATGGTTATAAGGATATTGTGATGTAATCTTAACATCTGGTAAATAAGTTGTATCACTATCCGTAACTCCACCATATCTAGGACATGGCTCATTCCATCTATGGAAATCAGGTGCTGTTTTTCCTGCTGCACCAGAGTATGTAGTAGAATTTATATCTGAATTAATTACACCAGTATCACCACCACCCGATGCTTCATTTCCAGGCGGATACAAATTGATATTTAGTGTGTTTGCAGTAGTGGTTGTTATATTACCAGCATCTGCAATAGGTACTGATTTAGTTCTAGCTTTCCTTTTTTGATCTAATGATGGTGCATCTTCTGCACTAGGAGTTTTTAAAGAACCTTTTAGTGGTACTGGAATTGCACCGCCACCTCTAGCTAATCTATTTGTATCTTGCTCGTTGATATGTGTTTTTAGTGGATACTTACCTTCTGGGTCATTAAATCCTAATTTTGGATTTGATACTGCTTCAGGTATACCACCAAATGTTCCTGTCATTACAGGTTCTTGTGCATTCTTACCATCACGGAAAAAACCAAACACCCATGTTCCTTCTACTGGGCCCATAGGTGTAGTACCAATACCATTCATAGCTGCAGATGTTATTGGTTGACTTGGAGTTGCCCAAGGTAAATGGCTTATAGGTATTCCTCTACCATCTTCTTTATTATCACTATGATAACCAAGAATACGCACTCGACACCTACCCAACTTCAATGGGTCTATCCTATCTTCAACAACACCCTGCCACCATACAAAATCACCAAACATAATCAATCTTCCTTTCTTGATATTCTACTAGAAGGTATTTCCTCTAGTCCATCTTTAGTAACTTCAACTTTCATTTTGTACTCAACTCTTGGACTCTTGTTATTTGTATTAGAAAATATATGTTGTATAGCAGTAACCATATATTTACCAGATAAAAACTTATCATCTATACTATCTGATTTCTTATCTTTATCAGTAGTTTCTGGTGATGGTAAAAATAATGATACAGTATGTCCAACCCTTAGTGCTGAATTACCACTTAGTTCTAAGATTAAACTAATACCATCATAAATCCCCATGTGTCCATTTCTTCTTAACTTCCAATCCTCAACTCTATTATCATATCCATCACCTGTATTTTTTGCATACATTTGTTTATGTTTTGGATAAAACTCTACTCTGCTATCAATCTGTCTAGCTAGATTTCTTTCGTTAGTTGTTGGATTTCCATCTAACGGACTAGGAGGTGCATGAGATGTTCTATAAACATCAGAGGATTTAGTTTCCATATCTGAATTAGATAATGGAGGAAATGCACCACAATGATTGAATCCAAACCATTCATTAAATCCAGTATACTCATGTTGAGTTATTTTTTTTCTAACTATATCATGTGTAATAAGTTTTGATGAGTATACACCACGCTCTGTATTTTGTATCTTGTCAAACTGTTTCACATAGGTAAACTTTTCAATCTTAAACTCATTACCAGACACATGACTAACACCTGTAGGGTCATCAACTCTTGGTCTTTGGAATAATGTTAATGATGGCTCTTCTGAAGCTAATGAATCTAAACTAATAAATTTAGAACCATTCATTGTTTCATAGAAAACATAATTAACACCTACTGATGAAGCTGGAATTGCTCTTTTAGACAACCACTTTATAGCATCAATAGGACTTAGATTAGGTATAATTAAATTCTCAGTTCTTTCAGTTGGTTCAACATAAAGACCATGAGTACCATCATACAAATAATTAAAAAATATATCATCAACCATGTAACTTATCTTTTTTCCTCTATATGACTTTGAGACTTTAGAGTGTAAGCTACTCATATATTTTTCAGATATCAAATCCAAAGAAAACACCTGTGCTTTTGGTTTAGTGAAATATCTATCAGATAATGAGTTTACATGAAGGGGCGGCGGAGCTATAGTAAACCTCTCTTCATCTTTGACACCATCAAGTGCCTTCAATGATATATCAATATCAACAGTCTCTTCACCTACGATTGGGAGTTTGTAAGGTAGGTTATGTGAATCAGAAAGGACTATAGTACCTGTTAATGCTGGACGAAATATATTCTCATACACATTCAATTCTAAAAAATGTGGTTTTAAATCATATCTTCCAAATGAAGAATATATCTCCATTTTCTTGACATTAACATCAGTTACATTTATTTGTTTTGGCATTACAGCTCACTTATATTAATGATTTAAATTCTTGAATAATCTGATTAACATATTCTTTTCTAATAATATTTATATTTCTATTATTATCATTTCTTTTTTCTTCATATAGAAAATTCGTTATAGGTGTAGCATTAGCTGCATCAGAGTCAACCTCAAAACCATCCTTATCTTCGTAGTGATGAACACCATTAGCGTTATCAGAATATTTCTTTGCAACATACTTTTGCAAATCAAAGTATGTTAAAGGCCAATCATAAAGAGGATTAGTTATATAGTTTGTATAGAGAATAATCCAATGTAATGTAGAATCATCATAATACTTATGAGCTAGTATTTCTGGTTTATCACCATCACTAAGAAAAACGTGCTCAAATAATGCAGCGTTTGTTACATTCATTTTCTTTCTGACTCTTACTAATACATTAGTGATTGCATTAATACGAGTTTGATTTTTTACTTCACGAACATCATAACCAATAGTAGGAAAATAATTAAAATATGCCATTAGAAATAGCCCTCTTCGTTTTTAAATCTACCAACTTCTGTTTCTCCCATTACATCTTCTTGTGTAATAATCTCTGTTTCTTGGAATGTTAGTGATAATTGAACATCAGTTGGTGCTCCTTCAGAAAAAGATTTCCAAGTACCACCACCTGTAAAATTTGTTGTGACATTTGTACAAATGCAATATTTTATTTGAGGTATAAAATCATTTGTTGTATACTCCCCATTATTAATTGTCAAGAACTCGATACGAAATTCTTTTGGATATGCAAATGTGCCAGATTTTCCTGCTGTTTTAAAAGAAGGTTTTGAATATGCTCTGAATGCATTAATTATTTCCCTTATATCAAGTGATTCGTTCTGATTTCTTGCTCTCAATACAAATGAAAAATCAAATGGCCTGAATCCGACACCTTGAAAGGTTTGTTCTTTGTATGGATTTGATTTAACATTAAAAGTAGATTCAAGACCACCTTGTAATGAACCACCACCAGCTAAACTTCCTAATGTTGCACCTATTAAACCACCGCCACCAAATAACTTTGATGCTAATCCACCAGCGGCACCACCTAATAGTTCTCCCATAGAAGAAACACCACCTGATTTCATTGCTTCAAATCCTTCTCCTTTTAAAGCACCACCTATAACCCCTAAATCACTTCCTTGCCATTCAACACTCTCAGCAAAAGAAACAGTTCCGGGCATCTGTAAGTAAATACTTTGTATGTGTCTTTCAACGGGTGATTTTGGTTGTGTCTTTTGTCTGGCAACGGAGTCCGCTGCAGCTACAACCCCAGCAACAAAGGGGTCTGCTTGTTTTAATCTGTTATTTGCTCCTGCAATATTGTCATTAGTTACTTTTAATAATTCAGCACCAATATTAAATCCTGCTTCTCTTTGGATTTTCTCATTATCTGCAATTATCAATTGTTCATTTTGCTTGTCTACTGCTAATTCTTTAGATGCTTTATAAGCATTACTAGTGTCTTTAACTACTGTATCAAAGTCAACTCCTTCTCTTTCATATATACTAAATTTAATAGCTTCTGGAAAAAAGTTCTCATCACTAAGATCAGAGGGAAATACTAGAGAAGACTTAAAATCATTTATAAATTTATTATCATTGTTTCCTATATTAGATTCATTTGTATTCAACGATTGTAATGCCATTTATCTTATCCTTTTTTACTTTGTTTTAAAGTTTTTCTCCAAACACTGCCACTAGCTCTTTTTTTCCCTGTATTAGTAATAAATTTTTGTACAGGTTCTTTAATTGCAAACTCCCAATTACTAGGCTCAATCCTAATTACCTTAGAAATGATATTAGGTATTCTGTAACGATGTAATGCTATTTTTGCATCTCTTAATTTCCTAGAAACTAATAGTAAATCTCTAAATCTTTTAACAATAAGTCGAGTATCACTTTCTATTAAGTTTTTTGTACTAAAAAAAGGTTTCATTTCATTTAATAAATTTATCCTTCTTTCAATACCCATATAATGAAAATTAATACCTTCAATGACTGATCCCCTTTTTCTAATCATAAAGATAAGAGGATATACATCATAAGTTGGTACAGTTGGCTCAGCTCTATATCTATAAAAATACATATTACCAGAACGGAGTCCTGTAACAGATGTACCTTCTATTGTTTTTAGCTTTGCCATTATATATCAAACTTGTCATGTTTTGCTGTTGCAGGTAACGGTAAGTATGTTTCACCACCACCACTATTGTTTACAGTTTGTGGTGCATTGTTAATAATTGTTGGTGCAGCATTTCCCATCTTACCAGATGCATTTTCATTTTGTAACGAATTCATTGCTTGTGTTTTAGCATTTGGGTCACGCATTGGGGATATATCAACTCTTTCTGGCCCTGCTTCACCTGTACGAAACCAAATTTCTTTTTTTACTACTCCATGAAATCCTTCTTTTGCTTCTATAACATTTTTACCTAATGCAAAATAATCACTCGCCTTTGTTCCATATGCATCAGCTGAATCATTACCTGCTAAGAATTTCTTTGCACCACCAGCACCAACTAGATGTGCAGCTGCAAGAGCTCCAGCAATGTCACCCCTTTTGAATTGTTTAAAGCCTGGAGCTCCTTGTAATACTCTTAGATTATTCGACATTAATCTATCCATTGATGATTCTTGTAAACCACCAGTAGATAACCATGTAGATAAACCGCCTTTAAGATTCCAGTTATTAGGATCACCAGTAACTTTTGCAACTGAACCAAGTTTAGACGCACCTTTTTTTAATAACCCCATGTCTTCAAGTGCCATGTCACCAAATTGATATTTACCAGAAAATCCTAAACTATTAAGAACATCATACTTACCACCACTTTCTCTTTTTCCAAGAGCTTCTTTTAATTTAGTTTTATCTGAACTTGATAATGTATTACTTACCTCTCCATCACCTTGTTCAGATTTAATTGATTTGTTGACATCCTGTAAACCTTTCAATTGTTCATTGAGGCGATTCATTTCTTTGATACCACCTGCTGTTGCACCACCTTTTCTTGATGCTATTCTCGATATACTAGCTTTAGTATTAGCAATTTGTCCTTCATTTTCTTCCAAACGTACCTTTTTACTTCTTGGTGCTTGGATTACCTCACCTGCTCCACCTTTACCAGCATTGTCTTTAATATTTTTCTTTTGATATTCGTTTCTTTCTTCTTGAGACATTTGGGCAAATTCTTTACCCATACCTTCTTCACGTTCTTTTGTTATGTCATCTTGGTCTGGGGCGTCATTACCACCTAACATATCAAGTAACCAGCCTGGAGCTCCTACTGCTTTAAGTATTGATATTCCCCAACCTTTTACTTTACTAGCCATACTTTTAACTGCTGAAAATATTTTTGTCCATATGCCTTTATAAATTGTCCAAAGTTCCCCTGCAAAACCACCCCATGTAAATTCTTTCTTTTTCTCTGGATCAGCACCTTTAGGGTCAATCCAATCTGCAATCATCCCTGCACCGATTCCCCTTAACCAACCACCAACCATTCCTTGAATATTCTGAAAAGCACCAACAACCATTGTTTTAACTTTTGTAAATCCTTCAGAAATTGTTGCAGATACACTATCCCATACTTTTGTAATGTCATCCCAAAAATACCAAACTAATCCACCAAGAGCAATACCACCAAGAATAGCCCAACCATAAGGGCCCATAGTCATTAAACCTTTGATAACACTTTTCCCCATCTTCATTAAAAACTTTCCTGCCTTACCAAACTTACCCATTAACTTTTTAAACCAACCACCACCTGAACTTTTACCAACTCTAGGCCCTGCTTTTTTTGCATTGTCAGCATATGCTTTTGCTCGTTCTTGTGACATTTTTAGTTGTTCGGGAGTCATACTACGAGTAGCCATACCTTCTCGACCACCACCTAGTAAATCTATAGCTTTACCACCTAGTGATTTAACACCTTTACCACCAAGTTTAGTCAAACCCCATATTGCTTTACCTACTAATTTAAATGCCTTGCCTGGAAACATAATTGCTAAACCAGCAGTTACCGTCCCAATAGCAGCAACAAACTTTGTCATGGTTGCAGCTCCATCTTCACCGAAAATTGCTGCAGCAATACCACCCTTTCCTAGCAGTCCACCTTGTCTATTACCTTCTTTATCTTCCGTACCGAAAATACTATTAATTACTTTAGTTATAACTTTTTTTATAGATATAAGAGTTTCTTGTATACTTGTAAATACTCCTTTCCAATCTATTTCAAGTATCCATTGACCAAACTTTAAAAGTGAATTTCCAATCCCTACCCAAAAATCTTTTGGTAATGCAAATATTGCAAAACCAGCAAGTAAACCCATAAAGATTTTCTTTAACATTCCACCAAAGGCTATTACTCTTTTGTTTTCTACAGCAGCACCCCATTTTTCTTTCATAAACTTACGAAACTTACTTTCCTCTTCACCGTCCTTTTTAGCCTTTTTCTTAGCTTCCATTTCGGCTTCAGCACTCTTACCAAACATATTTTTGAAAAAACCTTTTAATCCTTTACTTGCTGTAACAGGATTAGTATTTTTTTCAATTTTTACTATTGACTTAGCAAGTGTGTTTCTAGTTTCTGCAGTATTCTTTTCAATGTTTGATAGTGCAGATTCTTGTGGTGCCATTGCTTTTTTCATAGCACCAAATAAAGAACCTTGACCTGTGACTGTAGTTTCCATAGTTTTAATCTACCTTTGGTTTTGACGTTTAATACGCTCGTTTTCCTCTGCAATATGTTTGACTAATAAACTAACATAAATTGTTTTTTCCCACGGAATCAAGTTCTCTATGTCTGATAGAGAATACTGATAGTTTTGCATCATTGTAAAATTAGTATTCATCATATTACCAAGTGATTCATCACAGAGGGTTAGCCGAAAAAAGATGATAGGCCCTCCAAGACCACATCTTCCGTATATCCACAAACTTTATCTTTCTTCTTACCTTCACCCTTTACTTTATTCTTACAAATCAATTTAACTTCGTGTTTTAGTTTTGGCATAGTTTCAAAAAATGATGAGACTTTTTGAAACTGGTCATCCGTTAAAGATTCCAAAAACTCATTCATCTCTTGTTCTGTATGATCTTTATTGGAATATGTATTCTCAGAGTCGTAAATATAATCAATACACAATAGTATAGTTTTAAATATTTTATCAACATTGTTCTCATCACCTAATGAATCAAGTTTTTGCTGTATGTTCATGTTAGGATATTTCATTACAACACCCAAGTTTTCAGTTAACTCAATTTTAGGTGAATGTGTTACATCATTGATTACTTTTACTTCTTCAACATTAAATGATAAAGGTATTTTGTTTTTACAATCAGGACAATTGTAGTTTAACTCAACTACTTCGCCTTTTGATTTTGCTCGTAACCATAAAAAGATATACTCAATATCAAATGTTGGCATATCATCAACATTAATATCACCATATACACAATTCTTAATTACATTTCTAGTAGCATCTACAACTTGTTTTTCATCTTCACTCTCCATAGCTATAAGAAGAATCTTTTCTTCTTTAACTAGAAAGGGTCTATACTTTACTTCTTTACCACTAGAGGGTATTGTTAAACTATACTCTGGTACTGCAATTTTTGGTAATCCCATTTCATTGACTCCTTAATATAAAATGATATTGTTATTATTTATCGTGCTCCTCTAAAATCTAATAAACTACTTCCACCCGATCTTACTGCTTGACCTTTTTTTAGTAAACTATTTGAAGGATTGATTTCAGCAGTTATATTATCAACATCAACCTCCTCTTGATTATTATCATAATGATCTACCGAACTAACACCAACGGGTTCTTGTTTTCCTCCAAATTCTTGTGTATAATATCTATAAGTAAAATTTGCAGTAACAGACATAACTTCATCATTACTACCGTATCCTAATTCCAGAGGAGAAACACTTTTTGGATAAGCTTCATAAAGGTGAGTAGTCATTGATTTTTTTTGTTGTCTATCAAGTTTTATGATATCTATGTTTCCAATATAATCACTATAATATCCAACACGATTATCTGCTGGCTGAATAATCTTTTTCATCCAATCTTGTAAAAACTGAAGTTCTTTCATCTCTTCACTACAATAAAATGATAATGAAACATCAGGATACATTTTTTGATATCCATAAGACCTGTATGAAAAATCTTTATCAGTTGAAGCTATATCTAAGCCAGGAATTGATGCAGTATGACATTTGATTGCTAGTCCTTGTTTGAAATCTACAGAAGGCGTTTTAATCCCATTTGTATATATATGTACTTTAAAAAGATTAGGCCTAGCTAGATTGCCCATAGTGGATTGAAAGGTGCTGATTGACATTTCTTACTCCTATTATAAATACTTGTCTATCCTGTATTTATAAGATATATATGAGAAATTACCCTAGAGTTGGAAAATATAAGGTTAAAAACAAGGAGAAATATGTAGGTAATCTCCATGAGTGTCACTATCGCTCTAGCTGGGAATTGAGATACATGAAATATTTAGATGCTCGTCCAAATGTATTGGAGTGGGGTTCAGAGAATATAGTCATTCCCTATTATAATCCAGTTGAAAAGAAAACTAGGCGATATTTCGTGGATTTCTATGTGAAAGTGGTATCCAAATCAGGACAGATAAAGAAGTACATTATTGAGATTAAACCCCATAATCAATGTCTACCCCCAAAGAAGCCTAAGAGAATCACCAATAAGTATAGAAATGCATTGAAAGCCTATGTAAGAAATCAATGTAAGTGGAAAGCTGCTAAGAAGTATGCAGAAAAGAGGGATTGGGAATTTATAGTTTTAACAGAAAAAGAACTAGGAATAAAATAAAGGGGGAGTATCACCGAAACGGTTTTCACAAGGTATCTAGTCGCGAGTCTTTGATACCAGCATAATACTGGCGAATCACCAATATAACAAAAGATACTCCCCCTCTATCAATTACTGCTCAGCTAGTTTCTTAAAATACTCTAAAGTATCCTCAGAAGTTGACTCGGTTGCAGGTGATGCAACTGGATCAGCTGAACTCTCCTCAATAGTTTCATTGTAATCACTACTTGTACTAGATGCAGTAACCGTATTGAAACGTGCTTCCAACTCTTGATAACTCTTGAAGTTCTCCGGAGCTAGAATACCTTGGAGTGAATGCTGTTGTTTCCAAACATCCTCACACTTAGCATCATCACCATCATACAATGCAGACGGAGAAGCAAACTCTGACTTATCATAATTTGCATAACCTTCTACTTGACGGATTTTGAGTTTGAAGTTAGCACCAGCCCAGAAATCAAATGGGTTCAATGGTTCTTCATCTTTAAACTCAGGGTTCATAACACTTTCGATTTTCTCAAAAATCTTCTTACCATATCGAAACAAAAATACTTTACCTTCATTCTGTGCATTTGTTGAATCTTCAAGTACAAGAATATTTGAGTAGTAACTTAGCTTACGCTTTCGATCTCTCGCAATATTCTTATCAGACTCAATACCAG
>Ga0315321_10004973_pt1 | contig 10162 bp, 9 predicted proteins | sample M180m21515metaG_FD_203464 | JGI IMG/M metagenome (GOLD analysis project Ga0315321, IMG submission 203464) | Ammonia-oxidizing marine archaeal communities from Monterey Bay, California, United States - M1 80m 21515 | ecosystem: Environmental > Aquatic > Marine > Intertidal zone | place: USA... | reverse complement strand
TCTCGTTAATTAACCTTATGAACGGTAAGTCTCTTAAGCGGCAGTTACATATAAGTCCTAGCGAGTTCCAGTGGATGAAGGGTTAGCACCAACGTTAGCGGCACTACCTCCATTAATTGACTTAATGATAAATGAGGTGATATTGAGACTGCGCTGATAAACAATGTCCTTATTGACACCCTTCAAAACAGACTCCCGACTAGCGGGATCGATGGGTTTACTGTCGAAATTAAGTACTAGACTAATACCATTGCGTTCACTGAATGTCTTGATATGATTCAGGACCTCATTGTACGAGTCATAAAATACCTGCGCTTCTTTCATTAATACGCTTTTCCGTTTGATCTGCATTTGGACGGACACGTCGGACTGAATCTGCGCGATTTCTTGTTCTAAGGAAGAGTAAGCTGCAGAGCCCGCCTTATAACCACGTAATTCTTCAACCTTTGCCTTGACTTCCTCTCGCTTTTTATCAAGCGTATCGTCAAACGCATCTATTTCTGACTGGATTGACTCAAGATTTGCCTTGAATTTAGTGTTGTTCTCCATCACTACGGCGATGTCGATCACAACGACTCGTGTTCCGGCGGTAGTATTCTGAGCTGTAACGGGACTTACAAGCAAGCTCAGCAGAGTGGCGGCGATTACCGCCATCAGGAAATGGGTCTTCACGTTCAGCACTCCTTGCTGTTCTGAATTATTTATATCGAACTCGATTGCTTCCCTGCAATCAGTTAAACAGCACGTTAATCGCCACCAACCAGCTTTTTCTAAAGACAAGTTACAATTAAAACAGGAAAAAGTTGGGGGTCGAAATGTGCTGTCGCATCCGGTGATTTTCGAATGCACGGTTATTTTGCAACTTATTCGAATCGGAGTCTAGACCAATTGTTTCGCTTTAGGCTTTCATGGTTTGTTCACGATCACTTAATTTTATCGGGGCTCACCTAAAGTCAATTGCAGCACCAATTTCTTTCGTGCCCGAAGGACGGTAACGCTAATCTTATCACCAGCCTTAAATTTACGAAGTGCACTGTCAAAATCTTCAATTCCACCGATTTTATATTCGTTGATACCGATGATGATATCTTTTTGCTTGATACCAGCCTTATCCGCCGGGCCATTTGCTGAAACACCATTTAAGGGAAGCCCTTCGACACTGTCGGCATAATCAGGGATGCTGCCAAAATAAGGTCGAACACCACCAGTGTTGGCCACGTTGCGTTTCTTTTCTGATTTTTTGAAATTGGGCCGCGTCTCAGTAGTCTGCAGGTGCATGGTGATCGCTGCCCCGAACTGTACGACTTTCGCCATTCCTTGAAAGTTAACGATTTCCACATCGTCGCTGGGTCGATGATAAAACTCGTGGAGGCCGGTGAAAAGATGCAATACCGGTATATCCTTCAAGTAGAAAGACTGGTGGTCACTTGGTCCCGTACCTTCGGGTTGTTGGGTGATGGCAAATTGCGGTGTTTCGTTCGCTCGTTCGATTAAGTCGGGCCAGATATCAGAGGTACCCGTACCAGTGATAATCAATTTATTATCCGTTAGTCGCCCGATCATGTCGAGATTGATCATGGCCACTGTGTTCGAGAGATTAAAAAGCGGGTTATTAACATAAAATGAACTGCCAATGAGGCCACGTTCTTCTGCAGAAAATGCGATAAATACAACCCGACGGCGATTTTTGGAATCCGCAGCGGCAACCAAGGACGCTATTTCCATCATTCCAGTCGTTCCACTGCTATTGTCATCAGCTCCGTTATGGATATCCATCGTCCAAGGCGCCAGTGAGCCCCTACCTCCATAACCCAAATGATCGTAATGAGCACCGACGATTACTGTTTCGTCCTTGAGGCTCCCCCGACCTTCCATCACGCCGATCACGTTTTTTACATTCGCCTTCTCCTGTAATAATGACGCACTACCCTTAATTCGCCAGCCCTCTAGATGACCAACAAAGGGAGTCATCGTCTTATCGACTTCAATTTCAATTTCCCCTAGAGTTTTACCAAACGCCGATTTTACCAAGGGATCTATGACTGCCCGCCGTACAAAATAAACCGGCATGCTTTTACGATTGCTTGGCGACCCTGCTTCGTCGAAATCAAGAATAGCATCCCCATCACCGTTCAATTCACTTACGGTATCGCTGATATTATTGGCAGCCTGCCGCAATGCCTGCTTGTGTTTATTAACTTCTGAAAAGGAAGGTGTTCGGATCGCTTCGAACGTATTAGTAAGCGCTTTTAGCTGGGCTGAATATTGGGAAAGCGCATGCTTCAGGCCAGCAAGATATCGTTCCGCCTCGCCCGCGTCGTTTACCATGACAACGGCCGCCGCGCCCTTCTGGTATGCGTTGGAAACCTTGGCCTGGAATGTGGCGTGGCGTGACGACTTCAGTCCATCAAAAACACTCTCGGGATTTGACTGTTGGGGTTCTTTTCGAACGACAATCACCACCTTGTCTTTTACATCGACGTCAGCATACTCGTTGTAATTCAAATCTTCGGCCTCAATGCCATAGCCAACGAACACCACCTCTGCATCGAAAGTACCGCTAGCCCCAATAGCCAAGGGGTTAAATTCGAAGCCCATTGTCAACTCACTGAGGACAGAGGGTTCCTCAGTCCCGGAGGGACCGATAATTGTCAGGTAGTTATCACTTGGTTCCCCAAGCTTTACGTCAGTAGAAATCTGAAAGGGCTGAAAAGGGGAGCCATTGTAACTATCAACTCGTAATCCAATTTCCTCAAAGTGTTGAGCTATATAATCGGCAGCCTTATTAATACCCTCGGTTTCAACACCTCTGCCTTCTAATTCATCTGAAGCTAAGTAGCGAACACGCTCTGAGATATTCTTAACTAACTTTTCAGTCTTGGCTTCCCGTTTGTCAGCCGCCCATACTTGCGGCATTATTGTCAAACCAATAAATAGCAGAGCAACACTATAATTAAATTTACGCATTATCATTTTCCTAACAGAATCACTCTCGGGGCCCCACCATTTTGTTGATTGTTATCTGTTGATTCTATTAGTCATAAGGAACCAGTCAACCTTTTAACTGCATTCACTGACTTTGCAGGGGACTATTCTGAGAAAGATATTAAAAACTTGTTTTTTTAACAGTATACGAAGACCAACTGAATACAATAATCCTGTGTCCTGGAAGGTCTCATCGACTATTTACAATTTCCTTCTCTTATTTATCCCAGTCCGTAATATGGCGTACCTATACGTTATTCAGGGTTCTGACCGAGGTGTCCGAAAAGACATCAACGGCAGCGTCTTTAGAATTGGACGAGATGCAGCTAATGATCTTAAGTTACGGGATACGGAAGTCTCCAGGTACCACGCTGAGATACACGTGACTGAATTAGGATTGGAGGTCCACGACCTGCAGAGCTCAAACGGGACCTTTGTAAATGGAGTTTCCTGCGATCGAAAAAGTCTTCATTCTGGCGACAGACTTCAGTTAGGTCGGACTCATTTTATCGTATCCGAGGGGCCTGCCAGGAAACGCCCGGATGCCCGAGTCGATGTGCTCCTTGACGCCAATGACAACACGGTTTCTCGAATCATCAAATCGGCAAGCCCGCAGATTAGCGCACACGACATCGCGAATAGCGGTACTGATGTCCAACAGCACGAAGACGTCCAACGTCATCTACAGGCCATGTATCAAACAACTCAGGCTGTCAGCCAGACGATAGATATCGACCAACTGCTTGAAAAGCTTGCTGATCTCATATTCGAATGGGTCGAGGCCGATAGAGGCTGCATCATTCTGCTGGACGCAACCACCGGTGAAATGGCCCCGAAAGTGAGCCGATACCGTGAAGGCATTACGGATAGTCATGGCATGATTATTAGCCAAAGAATTCTTGAGTACGTTATTGAGCATAACGAAGGGGTGTTAACCACGGATGCAACCGACGACCAAAGATGGGAGGCGGCGGGAAGCATTCTTGGAAATCAAATCAAGGAAGCTATCTGCGTGCCGCTCACAGGACGGTACGGTGTAGTTGGTGTCATCTATATAGATACTTCGCATGCCGACGACGCTCAGATAGTGGGCGTCTACAACCCGCAGTTCAGCGACGAACACCTCAAACTTATGGTGGCCATCGCGCATCAAGCGGCGTTGGCGATCGAGGATACGATGTATTATTCATCGATGGTCCAGGCGGAGCGACTTGCCGCCATCGGTCAAACCGTTACGGCGATTTCACACCACATCAAGAATATAATTCAGGGCGTGAAAGGCGGGAGTTATCTGGTAGAAGAAGGATTAAAGAAAGGGGAATTGGATGTGCTCCAGAAAGGTTGGGAAATCGTCCAGCGCAACCAAGAAAAGATATCTGACCTAGTGTTGGACATGCTGACTTTCAGCAAAGAAAGACGCCCGGAATCCTTCGCTTCTAATTTAAACCATGTGGTCGAAGATGTGACAGACATGTTGAACAATAGGGCGCTTAATGAGGGCACGGCATTAGTCTGCGACAGCCTACCTGGCGGCACTGAATATGTTTTTGATCCCGATGGGATACACCGTGCTCTACTAAACGTTACCACCAACGCGTTGGACGCGGTCGTTGAAAACGACAACGGCGAAGTGCGGATTTCTATTGAACATGATATCGCCAACCAAATGCTAAAAGTAGACGTCTCTGATAATGGGCCAGGGATAGCCGAACGCGATCACGATAAAATATTCCAGCCGTTTGTTTCCGCGAAAGGGAACCGAGGTACCGGGCTTGGCTTGTCGGTTAGCCGTAAAATACTAAGGGAACACAAGGGAGATATTATCGTTATCTCCGATGGTAGTTCGGGCACAACTTTTAGGTTGGAGTGGCCTGCATTTTCTCAAGCGGACCTAGCCGAAAAGATGCGGGGAAGCAGTGTAGCTGACCAAAATCGACTTATCTGAATTAGCTATTTAATGGACGAACAAATGGATTGGTGTCCTTCTCCTGACCAATCGTCGTCATGTTGCCGTGTCCAGTAAGCACAACCGTGTCACTGGGCAGCGTATACAATTGCTCCTGTATAGACTGTTCTAACGCTTCAAAGCTCCCATCAGGGAAATCGGTTCGTCCTACGCTACCTGCAAATAACACATCACCATTAACGACGACGCCGACTTCTGCGGCTTCATAAACCCAAACAACGTGACCAGCGCTATGACCGGGCGTCAGTCGGGTCTCCAGCGTAATCCCAGCAAACGATAAGTATTCGCCATGCTTGACGGTCTTATCAGCCTCCGGACTATTGAGTTCGATTCCATAGCCGGCAGAGAGGTTGGCCTGAGAATCGGTTAATTTATAGGCGTCGAGCTCGCCTATGATCAGGGGGGCAGTAGGAAAGCGATCCTTAATTGTTTGATTACCAATAATATGATCTATATGGCCGTGGGTATTCAAGATCGCGGATACGTCGTAGCTATGCTCCGCGAGATATTCCAAAATACTATTCGCTTCAAAACTGGGGTCAACAACTACACAATTAGTTTGGTCCGTTCGTCTCAAAATATAGGCATTTTGCGAAAACATCTCCGAAACGACTGTGGTGATTTCCAACTTCGCACTGCGATCGATTGGGATTTCAATTTGCATCTCTCGACACCTGTTAAAACGGGTAATCTGGGGTAGGGCTGCCACCTGTCCTGCTTCGGTAAATATGCAGTTTGTTTAAAAGATTAATTCTATGTCATCGTCATGTTAAACGCTCATTTCATACACCTCGCACAGGCGATAGATTCAAGGTAACGGTGCCGCATTAGTTGTTTTCAGCAATGTAGTGCATTTAAGCTATTCAGGGAAGATAGTTGTGGACTTGCTCCGGCAGTAGCTAGTCCAGTGAAAGGGAGATTCACATGTATTGCAAGTTTAAGTTGGGGGCAGTCTTAGCTAGCCTCTTTTTGACCGGCCAGATATCTTTAGGCCAACAAACCACACCACTGAAGATTGCTGACGCAAAAGCGAAAGGGAACTCTGCTGCTGTACACGCATTGGACCCCGCGTTAACAATGGCCTCCAAGGGACTCGAGTTTTCGCAGGGCGGCGTGCGTGATTACACAGCAACGCTGGTCAAACGAGAGCGTGTTCAGGGCGAGCTGCAGGCATACGAATATATTTACCTCAAGGTTCGCAACCCAAAGCCACAGGTTCCGTTTTCCGTTTATATGTATTTCCTAAAACCGGCAGATGCGAAAGGCCGTGAAGTGATATACATCGATGGCAAGCATGAAAACAAGATGCTGGTTCACGAAGGCGGGGGTGGTATTAAGGGCGCTTTGCCAAACTTAGAGTTAGACCCCGCGGGTTTCCTCGCCATGAAGGGACAACGATATCCGTTGACCGAAGTTGGGGTTGAAAACCTTATGAAGCAACTGTTGCAACGAGGTAACCGCGACCGGGCGGCGGGCGATTGTAAAGTCCAGTTTAGGAAGGGCGCAAAAATCAACGGGCGGGTTTGTACGCTGATTCAGGTGACGCATCCCGATAAACGAGCACCTTATGATTTTCATATAGCTCAAATCTTTGTAGATGATGAACTAGGTATGCCCATCAGATACGCTTCTTACGATTGGCCGAAGTCTGACGAGGCTCGTCCGGAACTTATCGAGGAGTACACCTACCTTAATCTTAAGATTAATGTCGGATTGAAGGATATGGATTTCAGTCAGGAAAACCCTAACTACGCATTTAAGCGCGAGTAGGTTCTCCCACGATATTGCGGCCCAGGTTCCCACGGCTTGGGTCGCGATATTTCTTCTCCCCAGCTCATCTCATTAAGGGAATTTGTAAGATGAAAATTGTTGCTTTGTTAGTTCTGACTGGTTCTTTGATGGTCTTTGGTTGCGGTAAACGCAAGACCACGCCACCGCCAGAAGTTGATACCGAAGTCAGTGAACTAGAGATTGACTTTGGTGATGAGTTTATGCCATTTGACGAAGAAACTGATAGCTTCGACGTTAGTATAGGCGAATAGTTTTTGTGGGGACTCATCCTCTCCAGCAAGACAAGCCGCTGGTCCAACACTGTATGCGGGTGTGTGTTGGGTCAGCGGTTCTTTAGTGGGGTAAGATGTCAATGAAGGTTGCAACCGCTCAGTTTGAACATCGTGCGAACGAGATCGGCTACAACCTCGAATTAGTAAAACGTTTTACAACCGAGGCAGCTAACCAAGGGTGTGAACTGATCGCGTTCCCGGAATGTTGTCTCACAGGTTATTGGCATTTACGTAAATTAAAACGGCAGGATTTGATTAGACTCTCTGAAGCCCTCGACAAACATAACGTGTTTTCTGATCTGCAAAGCGTAGCGACTGAGCACAATATCCTGATAGGAGTTGGGCATCTTGAGTACGACGGCGAACTGGATAGGCTATTTAATTCATATTCACTGATTGGATTGGATGGCGTTTTATGTCGGCATCGGAAACTTCATTGTTTTATAAGTGAGCATCTCGAATGCGGAGACCAATATACGGTGTTCACGCTGCCGAACGGAAGGAAGTGCGGAATACTGATCTGTTACGATAACAATTTGATAGAGAACGTCCGCGCTGTCGCATTGGCTGGCGCCGAGATTCTAATCGCACCTCATCAGACGGGTGGGTGTCATTCCGGAAGCCCTCATGCCATGGGACTGGTCGATAGCGAATTATGGCGCAATAGAAAGCAGTTTCCGGAGGCTATCGAAGCCGAATTGCGGGGCGAAAAAGGACGCGAATGGCTTATGAGATGGCTTCCCGCGCGCGCTCACGATAACGGGCTGTTTCTAATCTTCAGCAACGGTATAGGCAGAGACGACGATGAAATCCGAACCGGAAATTCGATGCTCATTGACCCTTATGGACGTATTATCGAGGAAACTTGTCACGCTGGAGATGCCGTAGTGATCGGAGATCTTAACTTCGCACTCCAAGCGACGAGTACTGGAAGGCGATGGCTACGTGCCCGCAGGCCAGAGTTATACGGATTTTTAACTGACCAGGCCGAAAGGCCCCAATCGACACGCGATGTGCGATTTGAGCACCTGCCGAAAGAGGAACGCTAGCGTCGCCTGGCGACACGTAATTTAGCGCTCCTACTTCTCGAGTTGTGGTGGAGTTCTTTGTCGCCCGCAATAATCGGTTTGCGAGTCAGGACTTCCAGTCGCTCATCTGCGAGAAACGCTCGTTTCACGCGACGATCTTCTAGCGAATGAAAACTGATGATACAAAGCCTGCCGCCAGCAGTAAGTAAATCGGGCAGCCGTTTAAGGGCGATTTCGAGGGAACGCAACTCGTCATTCACCGCAATTCTAAGAGCTTGAAACGTGCGTGTGGCCGGATGGATCCGCTGCCGCTGCGGATTCGGATAACACCCATAAACAACATCAGAAATTTGTTTCGCCGTTCGTAACTCCTCTTGGCCCCTTAAGGCAACTATTTTACGCGCAATACGCCGGGAGAGACGTTCTTCACCGAACTCGTAAATTAAGTTTGCGAGATGTTCTTGACGCATTCGATTTATTAGACGATAGGCGGGTTCGCCTTCATGCTTGTCGAAGCGGAGATCTAGGGGGCCATCGGAATTAAAACTGAACCCACGTGTCTGGTCCTCCAATTGATCGGAAGACAAACCTAAGTCCAGTAAGATGCCATCTACCTTCGTAAGACCAAGTTCTTCTAGGACCTCGGACGCCTCTGAGAAGTTACTTTGCGACAAGACAACTGGTTGACCGGCCAACGAGACCTCGCATCGCATAATAGCTTCCGGATCGCGGTCTAGTCCAATAACCAGCCCATCCTTTCCGACGATTTCAGCAATCTTACCAGTATGTCCACCCCCGCCAAGCGTGCCGTCAATGACAACACTACCGGCCTTGATTGAAAGATTGTCGATAGTTTCCTTCGGCAGTACCGATACATGAATACTTGGATTCGGTCCTTGGTCAGACATGACAATTGCCCCGTTCGTATATATCAAGATATTGGCCAACCATCTTTTGAACCGTAAACTTGTTTTGGATAACAGATGAATTAATGTAGCCAATCGATTGTAATTGATCCGGTTCCAACAAGAGCATGTCGGAAGCCGCCGTTGCCCAAGACTCACGAACGTAGATCTGCCCGGATTCGTTACCAAGTAATTCCACGACGCCATCAACCGGAGTTGAGCATACGGGTATTCCCAACGCCATCGCTTCCATGATGACATTGGGCATACCTTCCCAACGGCTTGGAAAAAGAAACAGCTTGGCTCCGGATAGTATACTCAGGGCATCGTCGCGATACCCGACAATATGGACACGCTCCTTTGAATCGAGCTTATGGACGGCCTCTTCGATCTTCTGCTTAAGCGGGCCATCTCCAATCACGTACAACTGCCGCCGTTCGTAGTGATCTAAAAGCTTTGGCACGGCTCCTAGCAGTGTATCTATGCCTTTTTGGCGATCGAGCCTGCCAATGAAAACGATCGGCTCATCAGCCCTTGGAAGATCGGCGGGCCACCCCTGCATGGCGGCTTCTTTCACTGCAATCGTATCGACCCCGTTACCGATGGTACAAATCGGCGTCGCTGAATCGCTAAAAAAAGGCCTGACGAAATCTTCTACGTCTCTGGAAACACAAATAATTCCGTTCCAGCGTGAGGAATATCGGGCAAGACGGCGATAGCGACGTTCTCGAGGGTCCCTAACACGTAGTCCTACATAGTGCGGAACCCCGTTGGTATTGCTTAGAGACGTTAGTATGTTTGCATGATAGAGGAACGACTGGACAACGTCAGGATTAAGCCGTCGTAGCGAGAATCTTAATTTGATCACGGCTCTTACGAAGGACCAGATCGAACGACAGTTCAAATAAACGACGGCCACCCCCGCACGCTCCAAAATCCCCGGCAACGCCCCATTTTTCGGAACCGGCCCTATCGAAATAACCGTGACTTCATGGCCTGAATGCGAACAACCAGTAGCCAGCTTGACGAGATTTCGCTCAGCGCCGCCCGGTTCTAGCTCAGTGATAACTAGGGCAATTTTCATACTACTTACGGTTTAATTATACGATCGTTGATTGCTGTATCCATTATAAGCTTCGATACTTTTCAACCAATGGCAAAATAATAGCTGATTGGTATCTTGCATGTTAAAGAAGGGAAGTCATGATATTGACG
>Ga0315321_10004970_pt1 | contig 10164 bp, 8 predicted proteins | sample M180m21515metaG_FD_203464 | JGI IMG/M metagenome (GOLD analysis project Ga0315321, IMG submission 203464) | Ammonia-oxidizing marine archaeal communities from Monterey Bay, California, United States - M1 80m 21515 | ecosystem: Environmental > Aquatic > Marine > Intertidal zone | place: USA... | reverse complement strand
TCATCGGCTTAGAAGGCCGATATGATATCCAGACTACACCAATCGCCCTTGGGCTGACGCGGCAGTATCTCTTTGATGAACCCTACACCTCAAACATTTTCCTTAAGGAGGCTATCGACAGCGTCTTCTAATACCTCTTGCATTTGATCTACATCTGCTCCAGCACTGTAATTTAAGGCGCCATCATCAGATATGTCGCTTCTAATATCTCTGACCGTCCGCCCTATTTTTTTTGCGATTTCTTTCTTTTGACGTAGGTTCTTTCTTCTCAAAGAAAATATACTTATCATTGCAGATAAACTTCTAAGTATACTTTCTAAAACAGCAATCAAAAATAAGCTACTGATGAAAGATGTTGCGATTTCGTTCAATCCATTGAATAATTCTTCAATCTCAGAGATTTGGACCTGTGCATCCCCCACTAAAAATACACCTAAAACTCCGAAAGGTAGCATTTTGGCTACATCTCTAGATAAATCCTCAGTCCAATACGAAAGAATCCTCACCGCGCCCACCACAGATGTTGCGATTAGTGCATTACGTGAGTGATCAGCATCGGGAGATAACAAAGTCAATATGATTGCTAAAACCAAAGTCCAGAATGTAATTAGTACTGGTACGAAGATAATATATTGGAGGACAAAGAGAATTGTTCTAGAATATTTTTTGAATCTCCCCGAAAAATTGTCTGAGTAATGATTTAGATTAAGCGTGATTAAATCTCTTTTTGCTAATGCTCTGTAAAAAATAAATACAAATACAGAGTAAACAGAAATCGCAATTATTGCCCCTAGAGTAGGATAAGATTCTCTAATTATTAATCTAAACAAATCTTCTATCTCAGATATGTTACTTGGTATTTCCATATTATACCGTGTACGTTTGACATATTATGATTATGCGTATCATGATTTGAATGGTTTAGCACATTTTGGACATCTAGCAGGCATAGATACTCTTTTCCTCTCCCATGTGTAACCACAATCTCCGCAAATCCACTGCCTTTCTGGTAATTTCTCAAGGACTCTTTCTCTCATTTCTTGTAATACTAAAGAATCTGTTAACTTTGGTGCGGGGGCAATCTCTCTAACTAAGTTAGCGTGTATCTCTCCATGATCCAATAAACCAGATGCGTGCAACAGTTCATGAGATAGGGTATGCTTGTAAAGAGCTAAATCTCTATTCAACATAGGATTAAGGCCGATAGTCACGGGCCCACATGACAATCTTAACTTTCTTCTTCGAAATAATTCATTAGCGCTATACTCAAAACGTGTCATTCCCAATCTTGAGTCATTTTCATCAATCCAAACTAGGGTCAGATTTTTCCCTAGATATTTGAGAAAAGGTGCTTCTTTTTTATCCAATTTTTCTTTCAATAAATGGATTAGATTTTCAGGAAAATCAGGATTAGGAGGTAATAGTTTGTCATCTCTCTCATCTCCCCCTGCACTGAACACACCCCTGCCTACTCCATTTCCCTTAAATGGCCGTCGTAAGTCCGTTGTTTATTGGGCGTGTGGCGCAGCTTGGAAGCGCGCTTCTTTGGCTAAGAAGAGGCCCCGAGTTCAAATCTCGGCTCGTCCACCATATAATAACACATAATTCCCCTTTCAAATTTATTTTTTTTCTCGTAGAAAAATACTATTTCTAGCTCACTCCAACTCTGAGAAATATTATTTTTAGAATATACATTTGCCCTTATTCCCTATTTAATAACAATGAATCAAAAAGACATATTAACAAAAAATATACTAATTAATAACCATATGTATAATTTTTTAAATTTTAATTACCATATGAGACATTATATAATCCAATATTTCTCCAATCGAACAAATAATAAGCCTAGTACTCTGTCGATTATCTATGGTAACGCACAAAGCAAAACTCGAATACATATGGTTGGATGGATATGAACCTACTCAGAATATGAGGAGTAAAACATTAGTCAAGAAAAATTTTTCTGGAGATGTTGGAGACTGTCCAATGTGGTCATTCGATGGTTCCTCCACAAAACAAGCAGAAGGTGGTAGTTCAGATTGTTTGTTGAAGCCTGTAGCTATTTACCCAGATCCACAGAGAATAGATGGTTTTCTTGTTATGTGTGAAGTATTGAATGCTGACGGAACCCCCCATCTAAGTAATGGTAGAGCAACAATAGAAGAAGATGATGATGACTTCTGGTTTGGTTATGAACAGGAGTATTTCATTATGGATGTAGATACACAACTTCCTTTAGGTTTCCCAGTTGGAGGGTATCCTGGGCCTCAGGGACTTTACTACTGTTCTGTTGGTGGAAGAAATACTCATGGTAGGAGTCTAGTTGAAGAGCATGCAGACTTGTGCCTAGAGGCTGGTATCAATTTTGAAGGGATCAATCAAGAGGTTGCCTGCGGTCAATGGGAGTTTCAGATCTTTGCTAAAGGTGCCAAAAAAGCAGGTGACGAATTATGGGTCGCTAGATATTTATTAGATAGATTGACTGAGAAATATGGATATTATATTGAGTATCATCCTAAACCTATTCAAGGTGATTGGAATGGTTCAGGAATGCATGTCAATTTCAGCGATGGTAAAATGAGAGATGAGGGTGGAGAGGTACTTTTCACAAATATCTGTGAAGCATTTGGTAGAAATATCGAGAAACATATGTCGGTTTATGGCGCTCACAATGAGCTACGCTTAACCGGTCTCCATGAAACACAATCAATTGATCAGTTTTCTTTTGGTGTATCTGATCGTGGAGCATCCATCCGTATTCCTATAGGGACAATAGAAGATGGTTGGAAAGGTCGACTTGAAGACAGGAGGCCTGCATCAAATGGTGATCCATACAAAATCGGCGCCGTTGTGATTAGCACTACTAAATCTGCATACTGATTTTTATCATTTCGACAATTTCATCAGCGCAACCCCAAGAAAGAGTCACTCCGGCTCCTCCATGTCCATAATTATGAATTATTTTTTTGCCATTTATCATTTCTTCTTCTAGTCTAACTTCATAGCGAGATGGCCTCAACCCTACAGCGGTACCTACAATATTATCTCTATTTAATTCGGGCCATAATTCTTCACATTTCGAAAGAATTATTTCCGTATCTTCTGGTCTAATATTTTCTTCCCAATCATCTTTTTGAGCGGTTCCTCCAAGAACTGTTACGTCTCTTCGAGGAATTGTGTAAGTTAGTGTTTCAGGTTTTTGATCAAATCTTCCAAATCCTGGATCCTGTTTGATGTAAACAACCTGGCCTCTTACTGGCCTTAGTTCTCTATCATTGCATAAATCTCTTCCACCAAGTCCACAACAATTGACAATTATTTCACCTGGTACTTCTTTTAATGAAGAAAATTCTCTTAATTCGTATAACCCTCCCAATTTTTTAAATTTATCTAGTAACCAAGGCATGTAATGATTCATTTCTATAACTGGCGCTTCAATTTCCCATCCGAAATTATAACCATTAATAATCTCTGAATCTTCAAGTATTCTGAAATGAGGAATTTCTGAACTCCAACCCGGTAATTCACATTTTTCTTTCAAGTATTCTCTTCCTAAGCGTAAAGTTATACAATCCACGTTTTCTTCATTTCTTAGTCTAATTAATTCGTAGAATGTTTCAGAAGACCATTTATTTGTTTTCTCTACGGGTTCTGCAAGAAATGGATACCACCACGCGGCTGCAACATCAGAAACAGTATTAGGACTCATATTTCTTGTTAAGATAGTGACTTTGAATCCTGATTCTAAGAGTCTGATTGCAGTAGTGATTCCAGAAACTCCCGCACCTAGTACAGTAATGTGCATGAGTTGCAATAGAGGTATGGTAAATCATCTAGTCGGTGTGATAACAATCTTCAATGATTGGACATCTCGCAGTACAGGTGACACGGTGCCAAAAGTTAGAAGACCAAAAAAAGGTTGGTTTCGCCCATCAAAAAAGAAGCCTCGCCGGGGACCCTTAGTTGCTCCTAGTGAGAAAGGCTTACCTCCTTGTCCGGCATGCGGAGAATGGAGTATGCAGAAAGATAATATTCGTAAAGAAATTTTTTGTGGTTCGTGTGGCGCTATTGCCTAATGTTTATGGTAAATCCAATATGTTACAATCTCTCCGCTATTACTGTCGCAGTGATGAGGAACCGCACCGGATGCCTTGGGTGTCGCGAGTGATGGGCGATCTGAGCGGCTTCCAAGGTGAATAGATTGGATAGAATAGTAACCGATAATCAAGGTAGGAAACTGCGTTTATTAGAGCCAAAATCTCTAACTTCTGCTCCAAAAGATTTTCATTTATCTAGAGTGAGTAGACCTTTTAGAAGGTATTTCTCATTAGTTGCAAACTCATTAATTATGGTTTTTCTTGTTCAAGCTTTTTCTGCCCAGCTAATCGGAGTCCTCGATGCCCAACCATTATACGTTGTTGGATGTAGTTTCGTGACCTTTCCCTGCATTGGTTTTCTGATTTTTCTTCATCGTCCTAAACTTATTGAAGTTAGATTACTGACATCTGATGAAAATGGTGTATTTGCACATCCAATTCCCGAGGGGGGTTCAATACAAACTCCTATTCCTACGAAAATGAATCGTTTTTTAGTTCGAGATGATTCAGTAATTGATACGCCACCGTCATTTTGGATATGGATTATTTTTTTAATTTGTCTTTGTATTTCATTTGTAATTGCAATTATTGAGATAATAGGCGGTGAGTTAGGTTTGATTCTATCTTTAATAATGGCTCTGCCAATGACTCTAATTTTATTTTCTATCCCAGTTTATGCTTGGTGGTCATCATCTAATTCTTGGATTGGTTTACCGACTCGTTTGAGAGATGCTGAATCTTGGTTAATTGCGGGAATGGCCGCTGGCGTCCCTGCAATTTTGATTAATAGTTGGTTAACTCCAGCTTTAGTACCTTCATCTTGGTCCACGGTAACAGAAAATTTTATCATTTATACTCTAAGTGCTCCCATTGGTGAAGAAATTTTTAAGTTCTTGGCAGTTTTATGCTTTATTTCTACAATAAAAGGTCCCAAGACAGGTTTTCAAGTCGGTTTCACTGTCGGATTAGGTTTTGCAATCGTTGAAAATTTTCAATATCTTCTACTTTCTTATGGAGGGGGGGGATTCACAGGCTTATTTATAACATCATTAATTAGAGGAATTGGTTCGATTCCGGGACATGCAGTTTGGACCTCATTCAGTGGCGCTGCCTTGGGTTGGTGGATAAGTAATCCAGATAACAAAGCGAAGGTAATTTTTATGATACAGAGTCTTTCTTCCAAATCAATGAATATGATTGAAAGTATTGGAATTGATGTTGATATGGACGGCGATACGTCTGGATTTGATGGCCCAGAGTATACAATGTTAACTGCACTTGAAGATGCTAAAAAGACTTCAGACAAAATTAATTGGACTGTTTCAGGAGATAAATCTCAAAAAATATTAACCTCTCTAATTGGTAATAATAATCCGGAATGGTGGAAATTATCTGAACAAAATCATACTACTGAAAGCTCTGTAAAGATGATTCAGACTAGCAGTAATATTACAGATAATGAGCCCAAATTAAAAATAATACCTCCTAAGTCAATTATTGCCGGACTTCTAATCGCAATCTTTGGGCATTCAATATGGAATGGTTCAGGAATTATTTTGCTTGAGATTGGCACAATCATTGGTCTAAGTGAAGATATTAACCTTGTTCTATTTTTAATTTGGATGATTTTTCTAGTCGTAGTAGTTCTTTTCGTTTCTTTTTTGCTGATGAGAGGAATCAGCACTATTTCAGATATTAGCAACTAACAATTATTCTATTTGTTCATGCGAACCTTTCATGACCCCCCCTCGTTCCAGAAAGAGTGGAATTACCATGGACATAGGGGACGACCAAATTATTTCTGTCAGCCTTGTTCTATCTTTATTACTACTTTCCCGAGTTAGAGATCTATTAGACAATAGTGGATTATTTGCAGCAATGATAACCGGTTTTACAGTGTCTTTAATGGGTCATTGGACTTGGTTGATTGCACTATTGACTTTCCTAGTTATAGGTTCACTAGCTACGAAATGGAAATTCGAAGAAAAGACATTACTTTCATTAGAAGAGGCTAATGAGGGGTTAAGGAGTTGGAAAAATGTTCTAGCCAATGGGGGAGCAGTTTCAATAATGGCAATTTATAATTTCATATTCCCTGGCGAGGAATGGATTTATTTTGCTGCTATAGCAAGTATTTCTGTGGCCTTGTCTGATACTCTAGCATCCGAAATAGGTTCATTAGATACTAGGACTAGAAGTATAACAACTCTACAATCAGTACCTGCTGGCACTAATGGAGGAATGTCTCCCACAGGGACTATAGCGGCATTAATAGGTGCTGTAATTATTTCAATTATAGGGGTGATTTTCTCCCCTGAAAATTCAACAATCAATGATATAAATTTACTATTAATGTTGACATTAATTGGATGGCTTGGATGTCAAGTAGATTCAATTTTAGGAGCAGTTTTAGAAAATAGAGGATATCTTGGAAAGCATAGTGTGAATTTCCTTGCAACATTTTCTGGTTCACTTATGGCGATAATCTTTTATTACCAATTCCTATGAACTAATTAGCGTTGACTTTGAGTAATAATAGGTGTTGGCATAAGCATGAGTGGCAGAAAGTCGGGTAAAGTATTTCTTTCATTCTCAATTATTTCATTTTTTCTTTTTTCTCTTATTAGTGCCTCATCGGCCCAAATCATAGCTCCTGACGGACCCGGAATTGAATGGGAAAAACCTGACAGCCATCGACTTTTTCTGAAAGGCGATGCATCTTCTCCATTCCTCGATAATAATTGGAGTTCATTAACAGGCCAACCTATTGGTTCAGTGGACTTCCAAAAAACGGTGGGGTCAACAAATCTGATAGATATTCAATCAGCACCATTGACGGAAGATTTGGAATTCAATGGAAATATTACCATTCACCTTTTTGCATCCCTCGATGTTGCAAATGATGGTTGTAAGTTCACGAATGTACTTCCCGGTTCTCCCTTGGGTTCTGAAACAAAATTTTCTGTTTCTTTCTCATTGGGGAATAATCAAATTCTTTCCGATGCCCAAACTAATTCTATTGTTATGGAAGAATCATTTACACTGGCACATGAATTTTTAATCGATGCGAATGATGTAAATGTCAGCCTTCTCAAGGGGGATTTAATCGGATTAAAAATCGATGTAATACATGACTGTGCTCAGACAGGAGTTTTATGGTGGGATACATATGACGCAACCACCGGAATAGAATTTAAAGGTGAATTAATTTATCCTGAGTTGGATCAGACAGTAGACCCTAATGGGATAATTAGAGTTGAGTTTACACCTAATTCTCCTTGGGGGAACGACCTATATATTTCTCAGGTGTTAGAAGTTATCGGGCCAGTAGAATGGGAAGATATGATACATGAAAATGCCGATGAAGACACTAGATTAGATCATTTTGAAACTCCTCATGGAATAAGAATTGATGAACTGAATCGTACTGTATTAACTTGGTCATCTCAGAGTCAACTTTCAGCTGGGAAGTACATGATAGATAGTTGTTACAAATTATCCGATCAGGATCCCGGAGAAACTTGTGATTTGGTAGGCGTTCTTAGGTTTGAAGTCCTAGAACCAGAGCCATCTTTATTGAACGGAACCTGGGCCGCTATTTTGATACCTCTAAGTATTATTTTCTGGATTGGTATTTCGATGAAAGAAGCACTACTACCTTTACCTGCATATGGAGTGATTTTATTACTCGCATTAACAACTCTGGGGCCAGCTTTGGATTTGCCTGATATTGATTTCGAAGAACCAAGATTTGAGGGAGCATCCCCCTCATTCTCATTATATGAGCATGGTGAAGATCAACAACTATACGAATTTAGTGATTTATTGTCAAATCACGATGCTATTGTGATTGGACTATTTACTCCAAGTTCTCCAAATGCCGAAATTCAGAGAGTTGATTTCGAAATTGCCCAAAAAGTGATTGATGATAATGTCGCATTTATTCAAATTGCAACAGGAGAGGGCGTCAATAGTCTGGATTTAGACAACTTAGTTAATCAAATTAATGGGAGTTGGCCAGTTCTAATTGATAACGCAGATTCATCTGTCGGGAAATCTTTTCCCAGCAGAGCTTCCGACTCAGTTTTTGTGATTGATTCAGCAGGATTTATTTCAACATGGGAACCAGGGACTATGTCTTCTCAATCGATAGATGATGCAGTTCAATCATCCTATCTTGGTTCAGGAAATCTACCTTTAGACCTAATAGGGCTAATTTTTGGTACAACCTTCTTACCGCTAATAGTTTTAGCAATGCCTAGAGGAGAGAAATATGAAGTTCCAAATTCTCCTCTTATCCCTGGTGCAGGTTTAGTCCTTACATTATTTTCTTCAAGTATTGGTTTTGCTTTGTGGGCATTACCAGTATCATTATTATCAATATTAGGTCTAGGTTCATACTGGATTTTTGTTGAGGTTGTATTAAGTTTGATACTGTTTTATCACGGTCTTTCAATGCTACTAAGAGGCGGAATTATAGAAATCGAAATTTCTGGAAGGTTCTTTTATTCTAAATTGCCTGAACCATATAGAGTTTGGTGGAAAGAAAATAAATTTTTAGATGATATGTATCTAGGTCTCTGGGTTGCATGGCTACTTTGGCTTAGAATGCCAAGCACAATACCTCAAGCCATTGGCGCAGTGGGGAGATCAGGATTAATTGGATTATTTATTTGCATACTATTTTTCATAGGATATATGTTCATGGCTGGCCTAGTAGTTGTAATTTTCAAAACTACTTTAGCAATAATTGGGGACTTGACAAGGATTTTGGGGTCATTAACCGTTGGTTTGAGGCCGCGAGCATGGGGGTTAACATGTGCAATTCTAGGAATGTGGGTATTACTAAGTATAGTCGTTGGACCCTTATTGATTAACTAACTATATCTAATTTAAGAAGATATTACACCGAGAGCATCATAAGAGGAACGTCTCTCGAAGGATTACCCTTGGGGGTATAGTATAACTTGGTAGTACAGCGGGCTCCAGTTGCACGGGAATGACGACGAATAAGTGATCTGATGGTATTGATGACCAACTGGAGCACTGACCCGTCGCAACCCGAGAGCGTGCAATTGCCAAGTGCACGCTAAGCGGAAGATACCCGCTGATCTGGGTTCAAATCCCAGTGCCCCCACCACTTAAAATTAGACTTTTAATTTACAATTTAGATACTACAAGGGGTAGGTTTGAAGGATAAATTATACTTGCAGTAACTCATGGGTAGGGGAGTCGTCGCAATTTTTCTGGTATTGTTACTAGTGATACCGTTAACTGGGAGCATTGCTGAGGGCCATAGTCATGATGACCATTCAAATGATTTCCAAATAATTAATTCCGGCGAAACCACTGATATACCACTGCAAAAATCAATTCCTTGGGGGGACTCGATTCCTTGGTGGGAAACTACTATGTTAGACGCCGATAGAGATGGAGTTCATGATTCTCTTGCAGATGAAACAGGAATAGTAAATATTGGAATATCATATTCTAGAGATGTTCGAGAATCAGATATCGATTCACTTTCTTTAATGGGAATAAATATTAATTTAGAATTACCATCTGTTGATTCGCTTTTAATTGGAGGAATTCATGTAGATAAAATAGAAGGAATTTCTAATCTTGATGGCGTAGTCATGATTGAAAGATATGGTTCAGTTGTATTCTATGGAGATATTCAAACACCTTCTGTCAAAGCCAAGAATTCTTCAGAGTACTCTCTAGGTGCATGGGATCTAGGCGTAAGTGGGAATGGCATGAATATAGCACTAGTAGATACTGGTGTAGATAATGAACACCCAGGTCTTAGTGATAAATTTGTCGCAGGTTATGATGCGGTTTGTTATGTCCATACAGATCCAACCTGCCTTCTTTCAAACCCACTTAGAGAAGATGATGGTTCTTTCGATCCAGATGATGCTAATCAGCATGGGACCGCATGTATGGGGATGGCTAGTGCGACCGGTATTGAGGCCGATGGAAGCCAGTCTGAATTTTACGGGGCCGCTCCTAACGCGACTTTAGTTGACATAAGAATCGGTACTGATGTGGGGGCGGGTCCCTT
>Ga0315321_10004968_pt1 | contig 10166 bp, 15 predicted proteins | sample M180m21515metaG_FD_203464 | JGI IMG/M metagenome (GOLD analysis project Ga0315321, IMG submission 203464) | Ammonia-oxidizing marine archaeal communities from Monterey Bay, California, United States - M1 80m 21515 | ecosystem: Environmental > Aquatic > Marine > Intertidal zone | place: USA... | reverse complement strand
CAAACTGTGGTATACGTAGTTTGTCAACACCAAATTCATTTAACTTAATCTGGAAACTAGGATCTCCAGCAATAACTCGTAATACTTCCATTGTAACACTTGGATAAAGTGTACCTTGACTTTCTATAACCATTGGCATACGTCTTGTTACACCATCAGCTTCTGGAAATGTATCTACGATGCCACTACCAACTGATGAAAATTCTATATCTGGTACGTTCGCTATAACACCTTCACGGCTGGGTATAAGGTACATAAAGTCACTATTAACAATAGTAGCACCTGGATTAATTGCTTCGTTTTTATTTTCCTCTGCACCTAACATGTTTAGGATAACTGGTACTTGTTGCATTGTCAATGCTAAATCTTCATCTTCACCTGCCCGGTCAGTTTCAGCCATTAGTACATTGAACACAACTAAGCCAGCGCCACGATCATATAAGTCTATAATTAACTCACTATAGTCTCCACGTGGCCAGGGCCATTGCCCTTTTTCTTCTAAACTTGCTTCGTCTATATTAACAGTGTATATGTTATTTTCAACTGGTTCTTGATTTACTATTAGTTGGTCAAAGTATCTTAATCTTAAACTGTCTAATAATGCTGGATTGATACTATACACCCAAGTAAGAAGCAATAGTACAAGTACACTCCATATTGGAGAGAATAATATCTTACGCATAATTAATCCTTAATGCTTGTGTTCTGATAACTGTGTTTTTATTTCGTCATCTACTAATTCAAGCTCGTCTATCCAAGCCTCATGTGTTGTAAACGTAGTTTGTAAATCACCTATTAGGTCTGAAAATCTACGGTCAATATATTCGCCTAGTCTATTGTCTTCACTGACACGCATGTTGTCAATCTCTAGGATACCTTCAAGTGTTTTATCACTTAGTTCCTGAATATCTTTTTTAAGTTGTTCAACATCATTAATCAATGTTACTTCTTTTTCAACTTCAGTTCTTGCTGTAAGCTCTGCCATCTCCGATTCGAGTTGACTAATTGTTTGTGCTTGTTGTGCTGTCCACCATACAAATGCACTAACTTGTAGTACAATTGCGATCACAACACCTATACTAAATTTAGTATTCATTTTTGTTTCTCCAATATATCCTTCATTGTATTAGTTGCATATGTTTCAAAAAATCTAGGCGCAAATGCATGTATAAACACTGCAATCATTGCTTTTTTTAAACGCCACGCAATACCCATTGCATGTTTAAAATGTTGCCAACGTGTCATATTGGCATGTTCTAAATGTAATTTACATTGCTTACTAAACATTATTTTTCCCCATTAGTTTTGCTTTTATAGAGTCCAGTTCGTTTCTTTTGACTAACTGGGCTTTACTGGCCTCGGGTGAAACTCTGGATTTATCACTCCTGGTTTGAACATTATTACTGGACAATACTTCGGACGGTTTATCTTCTTGAATCCTCGGTGTTTGTGAATGAAGGGTTTTTCGCAATCTTTGAATTCGTTGTTGTAATTCTGCTTGTTTTGATGCGAAGTATCTTTCAATTACTTTTTCCTTAAACTTTTGTTCAACGAGTGCTTCTACTCGTTCTTTAAATATTATGTCAAATAACCAATTAAGCATAGCTGTATTTAGTAGGCCCTTGCGAGCCTACTAATTTAGTATGTATTTAAAACTTCCAATTGATTCCTGCTGTTAAGAATGTACTATTATTATCACCTGCAAGTGTTCTTTGTACATTTGCTTCAACACTAATTTTATCTGTAACAGAATGATTCATACTAACTCCAAGTCGAGTTGTTTGTAAATCACTAAAGTCTCTTGCAACATTAATATCAAATATTCCTGCTTCAATATTAGCACCTAGTGTAGCATAACGATATGTTTCACTATTGCCTGCGTCTAGTAATGCTGCTTGAACACTACCTGTTTCAGCAAATGCTTCATGACTGTTTTTGCCCATTGTATATCCAACAAACGGACGAACGGCACCAGTTGACTTTTCTACTGTAAGTGTACCCCAAGTATCTTTTGAAGTGGTACTACCATTTGCACTAAAATCTCCAATTGATCTCGAATATGATAAATCAGTACTTGCTGAATTAAGTTGTCCTCTTACTGTAATATTTTGTTCATCGATATGTTTTCCTGCTCCAACACTTAATACAGTTGAATTCATATCACCACTACTACCTTCACCGGTTAAATCAGTTGCAATACTGTTTAAGCCAAAGCTCAAGCGTAATGCATCTTGTGTTGCTAGATTTATTCCAAGTCCAAATACATTTGACTCTGCACTGTATCCGTTGCCCATATCATGTGATATACGACCTGCACTAAACCCATCTTCAATTTTTAAACCTTTATGTGGCGATAATGCTAACATTTGATTCATTTGATCCATACGTCCTGTAAATGCACCTGGGTCTGTTACTGTTACAACATCGTCTGCTCTACTTGTTGTAGTAACTGTTGCTGTACCATCTGTAACCACTGTTGTGTCGTCACTCATTGTATCTGTAGTTCTAACAAAACTTGTTGTAGTGATTGTCATTGGTGTTGTTACTGTTGTAGTTGTTTCACGGTCAATAGTTTGTACACCTTCTGCTACACTACTATCATGTGTTGTGTGTGCTGATGTAAGTACTGGTAATGATGTGTTAACTGCTTCACTACTGCTGGTAATAGTTTCTGTACTTGTACTAACTACTGTAGGTTCTGCTGTACCATCTGCGGCATCTGTAGCACTACCAACATCTTCTAGTGTACCCCAACTACTAATGTCAGCACCGCCACCTGCGCCTGCTGTAATAGCGGCATCTGCGGCATCAAACGCACTTGGTCCAAAGATGTAAGCATAACTTGCTGTAAGTATATCACCTGTGCTAACACTTGTCCAGTTCCAACTTAGTCCAATAGTGTTGTCGCCTGTGTTTGTGTTTGATCCGTCACTGTCAACAGCATTTTCAGTATAACTATCTGCGGTTGTTGTCCAACGTGTAATACCAGCATCAACATTTGAGTCTGTTGAATATAGTCCTAGTGCATAACGTGAGGCTAATGCTTCTGAGAACGCAACATTGGTATCTGGAATAACACCATAACCCAACACATTGTCTGTGCTACTACTATCGCCTGTTGCGGCTCTTGCGTCCGGATCAATAAAGCGTCCAAAACTAAGTGTTGCTGCATCACTGCCTGCTGTAATTTGTGTGCCAATTTCGATGTGTTCTGCTGTAGCACCTAAACTATATGTGTTTTGTATTTCCCATCCACTGTGAGATGAGTTTGTACCTGCCCAAACTAATGTACCATCGCCATCAGTAAGTCCATCTGCGTCAACCCATGGGCCGTTGCCGTTGTTGTTGTTTGTGCTGTTTGTGCCGTCTATCTTGATAGCAAAACCATCAAACGGTGATCCTGGTGTTAGGTAGTCATAACTTGTGTTAAATGTTCCACTACCTGTTGAATCATATAGTAGTCCTGGGCTTGTGTTACCACCAGAACCTAATGTTCCACTTGTGCCGTTAACGCCGGCTTTAACATAATCGTTTTCCAGTACACCCATGCCTGTGGCTGTTGTACTGATACTGCTTGTGTCTGCTAATGCAGTTGTACTTAATAGTGTAGCCAATAGACCACTGATTACCAAAATTTTCATATTGGGTATACTCCTCTATATTAATATCTCTCTCATTGATATTTATTTAGAGTTGCCCAGATAAAACAGCAAATGCAAAAGTTGCAATAGCTAATAGCATTACTATTAACCATAACCAGTCTTTGGGTTCCATTGGATTATGCATCAGTACTGAGTCACATTAACTGTGCAACCGTTTACATTGTTGCAAAACTGTGTAAGGCTGTATGAATTTGATCCTGTATCTTGCCAACCACTACCAAGTTGTTGAATATTAATAGTATTTGGACCAGCCACGTTTGTTACATCTATATTAGCAACATTACGCATTGACCTTTGGTATACTATTACACTATTGTCATCACCAGTTACACTGATGTTTGCTTCGACTTCTCCATAACTATCACTTTGGTGTTTTACTGTATTATCATCACCGTCAATCTCAATATTACTTTCTTTAAGTCCACCCCAATCCATATTACTATGCGGATGACTTCCGTTACTATGGTTTGCAAAGATGCTTTGTGCTTTATTGCGGTCACCAACAATATCAATATTGGTTATATTTTCATTAGTATTATTTTGTCCAGCAGCATGTGCTACGACAACTGTATTATCGTCACCAACTGTACTACTTGCTACAGTAGAATTATCACTTGCGACACCATCTGCCCAGCCATGTGCGTTACCGTTCATATCTGTGCAATTTGAATCATTGTTGATAGCACAATACTGAAAGTAGTTGTCCTCACCATCTTGAACAACTTCTAAAGTAAGATCATTGCCTACTTGGTTTATGTATATTTCATTGGCGTTAATCAGATTGGTTGATGCTAATAGAATTAGCACTGCCAATGCCCACTCTGTAATTAAATTCACTAAACCCCTCCTGTATCATATCAATACTATATCCATAATAGAATGCCAACTTTAGTTGAAATGTATGTCTGTCACCTTCTTTACGTCTTACAATATAATCTCCGTCATACTCATCGTAGAATATATTTGTCTCTGGATCTAACCCAAAAAACTTTTCTTTAAAAAAGTCTTGATTTTGTACATCAAGTTCATCGATAAACTTTGCAAGTATTTCATCTATTAGACGTTGCAATTCGTCTACCCATATTTCGTCTAAGTATGTTGTATTATCTAAATCAGTAACCCAAATACTTTTAATACCCTCTACAAGCGGATCCTGATCTAATTCATCAAATGCTAAAAAGTCAATATCTAATATATCAGTAGGCGGTGTTTGTTTTATTACTTCTTCTGTATAAGGACTTACTCTTCTTACAATTAACATTGCTCTTAATAAGTTCTCTGGTAAGTCTAATATAACACTAGGCCCTGGATGTGCGCCAGCGTGTGGTACTATAGTAGTTTGGAATGCTTGATTCATTATTACAACACCCACATCACTTTCTACACTGATTTCTCCTACTATACACGTTCCTGATTGGTCACAACTAGGCAATAGTGTTATCATACTGCCGCCTATCTCATCTACAATCATCATAAAGTCTGTACCACGTACTGTAACTTTAGCACTTGGTGTTCTTATGTTTACTCGTTGTCTATTTGTTTTTGCTATCTGTCCGCTTGCATATCGAACTGCGCCTAGCGTTGCTCGCATACTAAGACCGTTACTTTTGGGATTAGCCGGATCATAAATGAATTCATCAATTACCATTCGACTATGTTCTGTTACATCAACTCTAGTTTCATCAACAAATTCTAATTTCAATGAGCCGTCTTTTGTTCTAATTGTATCTCTCATTACTAGATCAGTTCCTAAATTAGGATTTAGTAATGTCTTGGCTCTTTTAATACTAGCAGTGCCACGAAGATCAGAAACTTCTCCAATCGTTTCAGCAGCACTGCTAGATATCCAAAATAACATGCAAATTATTGCAAGTACATATTTCATTAATCGCTCTGTGTTATATCGACTGTCTGTTCATCACCAGCAAAACTAGCAATCACAGAATTATCATTGACACCACTTTGTGTAATTGTATATACACTACTGACACCTCTAACTGTAAGATCGATTTCGTGTCCGTGTACACCATCTCCGTCGACATTAATATCAAATATACTACCGCCGTCAGTTGCACTTAGATTAGTATCAGTTGCACTAGTAACTGCTGATGCTATCACACTTGAAGCATCATCTACATCTAATGTAATAGACCCATCAGTACCGTCAACATCTACATCAAATACGTTGTTATCACTTGACACTGTGAAATCTGCCACTAAATTACTAGCATCATTTGTTTCGCCTACATAAATTTTGTAGGTGTTATCACTACTAGCATTTGTAATATCAATGTTAACACTTTCACACTGACTACTTTGTACTGTACTATCACATAATAAGTCAACACTGTTACTGTCTCCAGTAAACACCCATGTACCTGTATATGATGTGCCATAAATTTGTGCCGCAATAGTATTGGTATCACCTGTCTGTGTAATACTAAATGTCATATCGTCGCTTGCTACAGCAGCACTACCTAATACTACATCTTGTGATGAAGTACCAATTACGTTACCACTACCGTCTTGTATTATGTCTAAGTCTAATGTATCACCTGCTTGACTAATATAGATGTCATTTGCGAATGCAACACTAGGTAAGAACATAAAAATATATAAAAATTTTCTCACTCTATTTCTTCCTTTTTATAACTCCAGAGTCCTTTACGTTCTCCTTCGTATACTAATTCGATGACACCTGCTTCTATCGCTTCTCTGACAGCATAGTTCACTGGCTCATTTATACTAAATCCATTTTCTATTTCTAATGCTTTAGTGCCCATATCTAGAAATTTGAACACATCACCTCCGACTCGTTGACTAGCAATTGTTTTTTCAGTTGCAACTGTTAATAATACTTTGCCTGTATTAACACTTACTAATCTTAGCGCAACAGTAACGGTATCAACACGATACTTCTCAGATGCTCCAATGCCAAAATATCTGGCACCAGTGCCTCCTGTTACTACATTACTATCGTAACCAACAATGCCGCCTTCAAGTAAAAGTCCTGCAAATAACATAGGAGTTAGTGGTTCCGGTTCATTATCATAGTTTTGTCTGGTATTTCTTATCAATTGACGTTCTTTTATCAAGTTATCCATGCCACTTCGTTCAACAACTTGAAACCAAGTACAATCTCCAACTTTCATTAAAGCATCGATGACCCATGCTTCGGATCCTTGTGTTACTGCTGAACTTAAACTAGCTACGTTATCAGCTGGCTTTCTTTGACCAGTTTTATCTGTAAAACTGTAGACACCAATTGTCATTTTTTCTCCATCTAACTCAGGGACATTCAATAGTAAGTCAATGCTTGGACTTGTTTGCTCTACTGCTGATGCACCCATTGGATAATTAGCTTTTATAGCAGGTGTTGCGCACCCAGCTAATAGAAATACAGATGATATTATAGTTACAAATTTGTGGTTCATTAGAATGTTAACTCCCCAAGACCAGGAATAGTAATTTCAGTATATCCATCTGCACTATCGATGATCAATGTAATCTCACCTGTTGTTTCATCTCTAACCCAACTAATAGTTGCGTCTTCTATTTCAGCACTACCAGTATTGGAACAAGTTACTCCAGTTTCGCCTCCGCAGTCTGCAAAAATATTGTCCACAAGTTGTTTGGAAAGTGTAGCATATACTCGTGATTCTAAATTTCGAATAAATTTATTTAGAACACTATTATCTAATTCACGCTCTATTCTATCAAGCTCTGCTTGATATTCGTCGGATATATCCTTTTGTCTATTGAACTGTAATTGTTCTAGACTAAGTACATGGGCAGAATATCCTTGCCCGTTGAAACTCGGATTATTAAAATTGTAAACCATCTCTGCATTTAGCGTACTACATGATAAAAAGATGGTAGCAATCGTATATCTTATTAAAGTCATGATTGTATATTACTCCACTTGTAAACATATTTATCGGCACTAGCCAAAAAAAAGCACCAAGTATGATACATTGGTGCAATAGTTAACATAGTATTTTAGTAAAGTTACTCTAAATCAAGTTTGTCTCCTCGGACAATGTTTCCTTCGGATGTTAGTTTGAGTATACGCATATTAATAAGTGCATCAATTGCTCCGCTGCTTCCATCATGTTTTCCTTTGTAATATCCTAGTGCACAGAATACTAATCCAAATCCTACTGCTATTAGTCCTTGTTCCACAATATACTCCTCTAAGTTGATTGTATTATTAATATAATGCAAGACATCTCGAATGTCAAGCTCTATTTTGACATTATTTCGATTCCCATTACTACTCCAATGTTTTTGTCTTCTAATCCAGGATTAACAAACACTCTAACATTATCTTTGTAGTCATATGTAACACGCCCACTAGGAGATAACAAATAATTATATCCTGTAGTCATTACACCTTCGATTCCAAAGTCGCCGTGTTCCCAACGAGCGCCTCCGTACCAGCCTAATCTATCTAAACTATTATAAAACACGCCGCTAATTAATTTTTCGTTTTGATATCTAATATGCGGATGTACAGCATTATACTTGTTGTCAAACCCAGCATGTAAACTAATCCCTAAACTTATTGTTAACATTTCTAATAGTGTGCTCATACATATATTTATGGATATTACGTACAAAAAAAAGGCCGCACAAGGCGACCTCTTTAATTGTTTATGTGTTTAACTTAACTTAGAAGCTAAAGCTAATTCCAGCTGATGGAGTTAGTTCTTCTGAGTCTACGTTATATACTGCACCTGCGTTTAGTTCTGCGCCTGCTACGTTATATGTATACTCACCACCAACGTTTTGTAGTGTATCTGTGTCGTCACCGTTTAGATATGCTGTTAAGCCACCTACTGTTACTACACCTTCATAACCTACAGATGAAGCATCTGTATCATATGTCATTGCGCCGCCTAATGCTGCTACGCCTAAGTCGATACCAGCAATGCCTGCACCAATAACAGTGTTTTCACTGTCTAAGTTGTAATCAGCTGCCGCTGTTACTGCAAAACGATCCATATCGATTGTATATGCACCTTGGATATTGCTGATGTCTGTTACATCTGTTGTCCAGTCTGTAAGACCAATTGCAACTGATGCATCGCCTACTGAAACAGCTAGTGCTTCAGCCATTACTGGTGCTGCTAGTGTTTGCTCACCTTCTGCGCCTGGCATTACACCTAGGTCGTCACCAAATGCTAGGCCTACGCCTGCTACTGTTGTGCCTACTGCCCATGTGTCTAAGTCTAGTGCAGAACCATCTGCGCCTTTAAAGTCTAGGTCTACTGTTGCCAATGAACCTGCATCGATGTCTAGTTCTAGACCCATTGCACCACCCCATTTGTCTGTGGTCGTGTCTTGTGTAAAGTCCATTGATACTTTACCACTAAGTGCAGGACCTGTTGGGTCCTGTGTTGCTGTGTCTTCAGCAAATGCTGTACTTGTTAAACTAAATACAGCTACAATTGATAGAATTGTGTTTTTCATAATTTTATTACTTTCATACTAATAGGGCTGCTTTTTGCAGTCCTTTTTTTTACCATTAATGTTTGGTGTACATATTACTTATATGAGTTTTAGGTAAACGTCAATAAAATAATATATTTTTGTAACACATGTTACATTTATGTAACACTGTTATCCGCCTCCTTGGAAGCTACCGTCGTCTGCTCTGTACCAATTCTTTTGGTTGTGTATTCTACCTAATAGTTCTTGTATCTCATGCATTTCTTCTTTTAGCTTTTCAGATACATCACCTTGAGCAATGGCCATTCCTCTACGGCCAGCCTTTGCTCTTAGTGCTGATTCAATAACTTCTATGTCTCTTATAGTAAGTTCAAAGTTTTTATTGGGTTTCATAATCCTAAACTCCACATCCATATTGGTATTACTATTGCGTGTAGAAATACGCACAAGGCAATCATTAATATAACTATCTTAGGATTGCCTCTATCACCATGCATTAATCTGTACTCAACCCCGATGGACTATACTGTTCTCCATTATAACCTGGGTATTGACCTTTTTCAACACCGCTATTGCATCCTACAACAACAATAGCTAAAAATATGCAACTCCAAAGAGTAACACGTTTGCTCCACAAGATGAAGCCGTCAAATGCGACTTCAGCTTGTTTCTGTGCGTCTTGTGTTACCTTACTCATGTCCTGTTTCCTCTAAGTGCAAAATACATCCCACCTACCCACAATAGAACGTGGAAGTGATCGTATAATATAACGTCTGTGAAACTCTCAGGCTCACCAGTCCATATAACACCTGTCATAATACTAGCAATAGTAATCCCACTGAAACGTGTAATTATATCACCTAACTCTTTAAAATATTTTTGTAGTCCGATAAGTCCGCCAGCTAATAGTCCGACAGCGGCACCTAATTCTCCTAGTACGACAACTGACCACACCAGTAGCGTTAATTCTACTGGTGAGTCGTTTACATCAATTGGCCACTTGTCCATACCTTGCTGTAAGAATACAACAATTAACGGAACACGTAACAGCCA
>Ga0315321_10004966_pt1 | contig 10170 bp, 9 predicted proteins | sample M180m21515metaG_FD_203464 | JGI IMG/M metagenome (GOLD analysis project Ga0315321, IMG submission 203464) | Ammonia-oxidizing marine archaeal communities from Monterey Bay, California, United States - M1 80m 21515 | ecosystem: Environmental > Aquatic > Marine > Intertidal zone | place: USA... | reverse complement strand
ACGCGAACAGCGGCCGCAGCGGCCGATCGATCAGGCGCGACGTCAGCGTTTCCTTTTCGGACGGCCGCCCTTCGCGCTTGAAAAAGCCACCCGGGATCTTGCCGGCGGCGAATGTCTTTTCCTGGTAGTTGATGGTCAGCGGGAAAAAGTCGATTCCTGCCTTGGGCGACTTCTGCGCCACGGCTGTGCAGAGAACCTGCGTGCCGCCATAGGTGACCATCACGGCCCCATCGGCCTGCCGGGCGATTTTCCCGGTTTCGATGACGAGCGGACGCCCGCCCCATTCAATTTCCTTACGGTGTACGGTGAACATATCTTCCATTCCTTCCTCAGGTCCGCCGCCCTATGCGGCCGGACCGGGTTTCGCATCGGCAGATTGCCGTGATGCGGCCGGCGGGCGTTCAACCCTTGCCGGACTTTATGCGACCCCCATGGCCGCATCCGTTAACCGAACCGGTAAAGCGCAAAGGCCTGCCCGCAGAACTGCAGGCCGGCTTTAAACGTCAAACCGAATACGGGGTAATGATCAGCGCCGCAGTCCGAGGCCACCGATCAGCGTCTCATAGCGCGCTTGATTCTTACGCTTGAGATAGTCCAACAGGCGCCGTCTCTGACCAACCATCATCAGCAGGCCACGACGCGAGTGGAAATCTTTTTTGTGTTCTTTGAGGTGTTCCGTGAGATTGCCGATGCGTTCCGAAAGGATTGCAACCTGCACCTCGGGCGAACCTGTGTCATATTCGCCGGTGGAATATTCCTTGATGAGCTCTGATTTGCGCTCTTGCGTAATCGACATCGTCTACTCCGTTTCCGCGCCGTCCTCGGCACATTCGATGTTAAGCACCCGTTCCGGCCGAATTTCCTCTCCGAAGAGGCGGGCGAGCGCGACCGGGGTATCCCCCGACATGGCACACAGAACATCCCCGTCGCATATTGCGTCCAACTGGTTCGCATCGACGAAAATGGTACTGCCGCTTCGCGCCCGGACCGCGCGTCCATGACGCAGGTGGTCGGTCTGGGTATCCGTCATGGCCAGCGCCGGGATGTCGTCCAGCGCGGTCGTAACGGGCAGCAAGCTATCTTGCGGGGGGGCAGATAGCACGGATTCGGCAAGCTTATCCAGCGAAATCGCATCATTTTCGGAAAACGGTCCGCACTGGGTTCGCCGCAATTCCGAGACATGCGCCACGGTCCCCAGCATCTCGCCCAAATCGCGTGCAAGACTGCGGATATAGGTTCCCTTTCCACAGTCGACTTCGAACACCGCATGATCGCGATCCGGGCGATCCACCAGCTCGAAACGCTCGATTTCGACGTCCCGCGCAGGCGGCAATTGCCCGGCTCCGTCCCGCGCACGTTTATAGGACCGCTCGCCGTCAATCTTGATGGCGGAATAGACCGGGGGCACCTGTGAAACGGTCCCGGTAAAGGACGGCAGGGCAGCGCGGATATCGGTATCTTCGGGACGGACATCGCTGGTCGCAATTATGCGGCCTTCGAGGTCGTCTGTATCGCGGGCTTCGCCGAAACAGGCGGTAAACCGGTAGGCCTTGGCTCCGTCCATGACGTAGGGGACCGTTTTTGTCGCCTCGCCCAGCGCAATCGGCAGCACACCGGTCGCCAGCGGGTCGAGCGTGCCGGCGTGGCCGGCCTTCTGGGCGTCGAAAATTCTGCGGATACGGCCGACCGCCTGTGTGGATGTAAGTCCGATATCTTTGTCAACGGCGACCCAGCCGTGGATCGGCCGCCCGCGGCGTTTACGTGCCACTTTTATCGGCTTCGGGCGCAGCCGTCGCGGACGCATCGTCTGCAGGGTCGGGGTCGTTATCGCCCGCCTGAATATCTGCGGCAACGACGGGATTACGCAGCAGGGCATCGATCTTGCCGGCGTTGTCGAAACTGTCGTCGATTTCGAAAGACAGCGTTGGCAGGCGACGAAGATCTATTTCACCGGCAATACGATGGCGAAAAAACGATGACGCCCGGTTCAGGCCTTCAAGAATTTCTTCGCTGTCGGTGCCGCCCAGAGGCATCACGAATGCCGTCGCGTTTCTCAGATTGGGGCTGACCCGCACCTCGGTAACGGTGACGGACACACCATCAAGACCGGGGTCGTTCGCCTCGCCGCGGTCCAGCAACTGAACCAATGCGTGGCGAATTACTTCGCCGACACGCAGTTGCCGCTGACTGCGGGGCCTGGATTCACCGCGCTTCATCGCACTCTTTCGCTAAATTCCCGGTGTCGGTTACCCGACAGATTAAAGGGTACGGGCGATTTCCTCGACATCGAAACATTCGATGACGTCGCCGTCCTTGAGGTCGTGATAATTCTCGAAGGCCATGCCGCATTCTAAGCCCTGCATGACTTCGCGGACTTCGTCCTTGAAGCGTTTGAGGGTCGACAATTTTCCTTCGTGGATCACGACATCGTCGCGCAGAAGCCGGACGTTGGACCCGCGACGCACAACGCCTTCGACAACCTCGCAACCGGCCACGCGGCCGACCTTGGTGATGTTGAAAACTTCCTTGATTTTGGCATTACCGAGGAAGGTTTCGCGAATCTGGGGCGCCAGCATGCCGCTGAGCATACCTTTAAGGTCATCTACCAGATCATAGATGATTGCGTAGTAACGAATATCGGCGCCTTCGCTCTCGGCAAGCTGACGCGCCTGGGTGTTGGCCCGGACATTGAACCCGACCAGGAGCGCCTTGGACGCCTGCGCCAGCGTGACGTCAGATTCGTTAATCGCGCCGACCCCGGTATGCAGAACCTTCACAGACACTTCGTCGGTGCCGAGATTATGCGCGCTCTGCACGATGGCCTCGACCGAACCCTGGACATCGCCCTTGACGACAATCGGGATCTCTTTGACTTCACCCGCCTGGATCTGGTCGAACATCTCATCGAGCGTGCCGCGTGCGCCGGCCTGAACCTTAGCATCACGATCCCGGCGCTGGCGGAATTCAGTGATTTCCCGCGCGCGCGCTTCGTTTTCAACAACGCCGAATTCATCGCCCGCTTTTGGTGTGCCATTCAGCCCAAGAAGCTCGACCGGCATTGACGGTCCGGCTTCCTTGGTGCGCCCACCGGCATCGTCCACCAGTGCCCGCACTTTGCCCCATTCGGCACCCGCGACGACAATATCGCCGACTTTCAGCGTGCCGCGCTGGACCAGCACGGTTGCAACCGAGCCGCGCCCGGTTTCGATCTTGGCTTCAACCACGACGCCTTCGGCGGCGCGTTCCGGGTTTGCCTGGATTTCGAGAATTTCCGACTGAAGGATGATCGCTTCTTCGAGTTTGTCGAGATTGGTTTTTTCAATCGCCGATACTTCGACCGACAACACGTCACCACCGAGATTTTCGACCACCAGCTCGTGCGACAGTAATTCATTACGCACCCGGTCGGCGTTCGCATCCGGACGGTCCATCTTGTTGATCGCCACGATGATCGGCACGCCGGCCACCTTCGCATGATCGATGGCCTCAATCGTCTGCGGCATGATGCCGTCATCGGCGGCCACGACCAGAACGACAATGTCGGTCGCGTTCGCACCGCGCGAGCGCATGGCGGTAAACGCTTCGTGACCGGGGGTGTCGAGAAACGTGATCTTGTCGCCGCTCGCCATTTTCACCTGATAGGCGCCGATATGCTGTGTGATACCACCGGCCTCACCCGCCGCAACATCCGTCTGGCGCAGTGCGTCGAGCAGCGAGGTCTTGCCGTGATCGACATGGCCCATGATGGTTACAACCGGCGGACGCGGCTGCAGGTTTTGGTCCATATCGTCTGCGCCCTTCAGGCCAATTTCAACGTCGGATTCGGATACGCGCTTAGGCGTATGGCCGAACTCGGTAACTACCAGTTCGGCGGTCTCGGCATCGATCGTTTCAGTGATTGTCGCAGTGATGCCGTTATTCATCAGCGCCTTGATAATATTGCCGGCGCGTTCGGTCATGCGGTTGGCGAGTTCCTGCACCGTAATGGTGTCGGGGATAATGACTTCACGGAAAACCTTGACGGATTCTTTCGGCCCTGACGCCGCGCGCTTTTCGCGTTCGCGCTGGCGCCGGACGGAGGCGAGGCTCCGCTGGCGTTCTTCATCGTTCAGTGCCTGTGAAATCGTCAGCTTGCCGCCACGACGGCGCGGGTCTCCACGCCGGGGCGCTGGTTTTTTTGCATCCGGCTTGCCGGGGCGGCTCGAGGTTTCTTCCTCAGGCTCAACGGCGCGTGTTTCAGTTTTCAGCTTCGGTTTGGGCTTGGCCGTATCCGTAGCGCCTGGATCGGGCGCTTCCAGACGCGCGGCCTGTTCCGCGGCGCGGCGGGCAGCCTCTTCATCCAGGCGATGGCGCTCTTCCTCTTCGAGACGGCGGCGCTCTTCTTCTTCCTTGCGGCGCTGCTCCTGCTGGGCGCGTGCGGTGACTTCTTCGTCGCGGCGGCGCGATTCCATCGCCTCGCGTTCAGCACGGCTTTCAGCGATCTCGGTTTCCGTCTGCCGGGCGCCTTCAAGCGCGCGCGTGCGGGCAGCACGTTCCTGCTCGGTCAGTGTGCGGGCAGGGACTTCGACTTTCTTTTCAGGCGCCTGTTCGACGAGCGCTTCGACGACGGGCGCTTCCTCGACCGGCGCCTGTTCGCGAATTTCCGTCATCGCGCCGTCATCGGCCTGCTTGAACGTGCGCTTGCGGCGCACTTCAACCGCCACGGCCTTGGTGCGGCCATGGGAGAAACTCTGGCGAACCTGCCCTGCATCCACGGTTTTGTTCAGCTCGAGCTTGCCGGGGCGCGAGAGGGACAGCTTTTTCTTGGGGCCTTCGTCTTTCTTGTTAGTCATCTTCCGTCAGCTTTCCTGCAACTCTAGTCCGGCGCCAAAACCGGCGCCTTCAATCTGTATTCCTTCGCACCGCTGCGCTTCCCGCACCAAACGGTCTGCCAGACCATTTGCGAGAAGGGCCGCGTGCACGACTCTGTCACGCCCGAACGGCACACCGAGCTGATCCGCCGTCCAAATGGACAACGTTTTCACACCGGATGCCCGCCGGGCAAGTTTTTCGCGCCCATCGTCGGCGCCGTCCGTCGCTTCGATCAAAAGCGCCGCGTCGCCTGCATCGAGCGCCGCGCGAACCTTTTCAAACCCCGCCACAGCCGCACCGGAGCGCCGCGCCAAGCCGATAAGGTCAAGGCAGCGTCGGTTCAACAGCGCAGCAAGACGAAAGGGCAAGTCCGCCGGTACCGTCACATTCCGGCGCGCCGCCTTCGAGAACGCATTCTCGGCACAAGCCCGTCTCATTGTATCCCCGGACGCGGTCAACCACAATCCGCGCCCCGGGAGCTTCTCTTCCAGATCAGGCACCACCACCCCGTCGGGCGACACCGCAAAACGGATCATTTGCACGCGCGAAGACGTTTCGCGTGTGTAAATGCAGCGTCGTTCGGGCATCGTTTTGGCGGAACTGGTCATACCGGGCGATCAGCTCTCCTTGTTCTCTTCGGCAGATTCTGCGACCGCTTCATCTGCCGGCGCTTCCGCAGGTTCTTCTTCATCGTCGAACCAGTGGGCACGGGCGGCCATGATGATCGCATTCGCCTGATCTTCGTCGAGATTGTAATCCGCAAGGATGCCGCGGCCCTCACCTTCCCGGTTGCCGGGATCGTTCAGTTCGTCAGTAGCAAGATCGCCAAGATCGTCGAGTGTCTTGATCCCCGCTTCGCCCAGGGTCACGAGCATTGCGGGCGACACGCCGGCAATCGATGCGATTTCATCGGCAACGCCGAGATCGCGGCGCGCCGTGGTAAGGCGTTCTTCTTCCTCGGACAGGAACGTATTCGCACGATTGCGCAGTTCCTCTGCAATATCCTCGTCAAACCCTTCGATCGATAGCAGGTCTTCTACCGGCACGAAAGCAACCTCTTCGATGCTCGAGAAACCCTCCGTGACAAGCAGGTGGGCCAAGACGTCATCCACATCGAGGCCATCGATGAACATCTGGGACCGCGTCCGGAATTCTTCCTGGCGGCGCTCGGATTCCTCTTCCTCGGTCAGGATCATGATGTCCCACTGGGTCAGCTGCGAGGCGAGGCGCACGTTCTGTCCGCGGCGGCCGATCGCAAGGCTAAGCTGATCGTCGGGGACGACGACCTCAATCTTCATCTGCTCTTCGTCGAGGACGACCTTGGTCACCTCGGCAGGGGCAAGCCCATTCACGATGAAGGTCGCGGGGTCCGGCGACCACTGGATGATGTCGATCTTTTCGCCCTGCAGTTCACCAACAACTGCCTGAACACGACTGCCGCGCATGCCGACGCAGGCACCGACCGGATCGATGCTGGAATCGTTCGACAACACGGCGATCTTGGCCCGGCTGCCCGGATCGCGGGAAACCGATTTGATCTCGATGATGCTGTCGTAAATTTCCGGCACTTCCTGGGCAAACAGTTTCGCCATGAACTGGGGATGACTGCGCGACAGGAAAATCTGCGGTCCACGCACTTCTTCGCGCACATCGTAGATATAAGCACGCACGCGATCGCCGGGGCGCAGCGATTCACGCGGAATGGATTCATCGCGGCGGATAACGCCTTCGGCCCGGCCAAGATCGACCGTGATATTGCCAAACTCGGTCCGTTTGACGATTCCGTTGACGATTTCCGTGACGCGGTCCTTGTATTCCTCGTACTGGCGCTTGCGTTCGGCTTCGCGCACTTTCTGCACGATCACCTGCTTGGCGGTCTGTGCTGCGATCCGGCCGAAATCGATGGGCGGCAGCGGATCGATGATAAAGTCGCCGGCAACGGCGCCTTCCTGCATCGTCTGCGCTTCCTTCGGTGTCACCTGGGTGACCTCGTTTTCGATCTCGTCGGTCACTTCGAGATAACGAGCAAGCTTTATATCGCCGCTTTTACGGTCGATTTCCGCACGGACATCGTGCTCAAGCCCGTATTTGGACCGCGCCGCCTTCTGGATGGCCATTTCCATGGCTTCCAGTACTTCTTCGGCCTCAATCGATTTTTCCCGCGCGACCGCATCGGCGATCTGCAGCAGTTCCAGCCGGTCGTATCCCGCAACCGGGATATTTTCCATATCAACCATTTTTCGTTCTTCCGTTAGCGTTAAACGTTTTCTTTTTTCTGTCTCTCTTTGTGCGCCTTCTGGCTCGCGGCGATCAATTCGTCGGTCAGAACCAGTTTGGCGCGCAGAATTTCATCGAAGTGAATGGCATAGGTTTCGCCATCGACCTCGATATGGACCGTTTCACCGTCGATACCGTCCAGACGGCCGCGAAAGCGCTTTCGGTCGACAATTGCGGTCCGCGTGTCGATCCGCGCCTCAAATCCGGAAAACCGGACATAATCGTCAAGCCGGACCAGCGGGCGATCAAGCCCCGGGGAACTTACCTCAAGCGTATAAGCGTCCGAAATCGGGTCTTCGACGTCGAGCACGGTCGAGATGTTGCGGCTGATATCGGCGCAATCCTCGACATTCATCTCCGCACCGTCGACCCGCTCCGCCATGACCTGGAGGGTCATGTTTTCGCCGCCTGAAGTCTGCACGCGCACGAGAGCGTATCCCATCGCATTCAGGGACGGTTCAATAAGCCGGGCTGCGAGTGAAGCCTGATCCATCGGGTGTACTTTCGCTCTCTTCCAGTGCTGTCCAAGCGGGCAATAAAAAAAGCGGGCCGGGCCCACTCTTCTAAGCTTTTATCCTGCCCGGTTAAGGGCGTGTGGTTTAGTGCGGCGTAAACTAATCCCCGCTTCCGGCGAAGGCAAGCCTTTAAAGCATGTCCAATCAGGCGCGCACGAGCCTGATATAAGTCAGAAAGGCGCTGCTACGCCCCGCCTGGGCCGCCTTCTGTTCGTACCGGGTCGGCGGCCAGTCATCGGGGCGGATGCGCCAATCACGGGGCGCCCGCGCGCGCCAGTCAAAGTCGGCATTTTGCTGCATATGCCACAGAATCCATTCGAGATAGCTGGGATCATCCGTGGCGATGCGTAGCTCGGCGCCGTCGGCAAGCACACGTGCCAGGCCTGCGATCACGGGCGTCGAGACGATCCGGCGTTTGTTGTGCCGGGTCTTCGGCCACGGGTCGGGAAACAACACGAACGCCCGCGCAATTGACGCATCCGGCAGACTGTCTATCAACATCCGCGCATCGTCGCGGAAAAGGCGGATATTGCCGAGGTCGTCGTTCTGAATCTGGCCCAGCAGCTTGACCACGCCATTCATGAATGGCTCGCAGCCGATCACGCCAATATCGGGATTGTTGAAAGCCTGCCAGGCAAGGTGTTCGCCACCGCCGAAACCGATTTCGAGCCAGATATCTTTGACCGGGCGTACGATGCCCTCGAACGGACCACGCGGCAGAAAATTCTCAAGCTCGGTATCCAGATCGATTTCGATCGTCGGCAGCAGGTTTTCGACGAGCGCGCGCTGCCCCGCCCTTAACGGGCGGCCGCTCCGCCGTCCGTACAGAATACGGCGGCGGGCGGGTTGTTCAGTCGGTGTCAGTGGACAGCGACGTTCAGGAGGCCGCCGCTTTGAGCGCGTCGACCAGGTCGGTTTTTTCCCAGGAAAAGCCGCCATCGGCTTCCGGCTCGCGGCCGAAATGACCATAAGCCGCAGAGCGCGCATAGATCGGCCGGCTGAGCTGCAGGCCTTCGCGGATACCGCGGGGCGACAGATCGACGACTTCCTGAATGACGTTGGCCAGCTTATCTTCATCGATGGTCGCGGTGCCCGCGGTATCAACATAGACAGACAGCGGCTTTGCAACACCGATGGCATAGGCCACCTGGATCACGCATTTTTCCGCCAGACCGGCGGCGACCACGTTCTTTGCAACCCATCGGGCGGCATAGGCCGCCGAACGGTCGACCTTGGACGGATCCTTGCCGGAAAACGCCCCGCCGCCATGGGGAGCTGCGCCGCCATAGGTATCAACGATGATTTTGCGTCCTGTCAGGCCGCAATCGCCGTCCGGGCCGCCAATAACGAAGCGGCCTGTCGGGTTAACGTAGAATTCCTCTTCCGGGCACATCCAGCCGGCGGGCAAGATGCCTTCGACATGCGGACGCACGATTTCACGAATCTGGTCCTGGTCGAGCTCTTCGGCGTGCTGCGTCGACACGACGACGGATGTCGCGCCGACGGGCTTGCCGTCTTCGTATTGCAATGTCACCTGGCTCTTGGAATCGGGTCCCAGGCCGGAGTTGGCATCCGCATGGCGGGCCGCTGCGAGCGAGCGCAGAATTTCATGCGAGTAGTAAAGCGGGGCCGGCATCAATGTCGGCGTCTCTTTGCAGGCATATCCGAACATAATGCCCTGATCGCCCGCGCCTTCGTCCTTGTTGCCGGCGGAATCCACACCCTGGGCAATATCGACCGACTGCTGATGCAGATGCACTTCAACCTCGGCATTTTTCCAGTGGAAGCCGTCCTGTTCGTAGCCGATATCCTTGACTGCATCGCGTGCCGCGCCTTCGATCATGTCCTTGGTGACCGATTCTGGGCCGCGTACTTCGCCGGCCAGAACGATCCGGTTGGTCGTGGTCAGCGTTTCGCAGGCAACACGCGACAACGGATCCGCGCTGAGATAGAGGTCGACAACCGCATCGGAAATTCTGTCGGAAACCTTGTCGGGATGTCCTTCAGAAACGGATTCACTAGTAAAAAGGTAACTTCCCCTGGGCACGTTTTGCCTCCTCGATAAAAAAATCTGGTACGGCCTGCCCCGCCGGGCGCAGCCTGTGTCCGTCGATCTTAAAGTTTTATTTTAGAGAGCATCTGAAGCGACACCCCCCCTGCACCCCGCGTTGTGACAATATCAGCGGGCAAGGTCAAGTAAGGCCGCGCCGAACGCGCGCGCGAATACCCTGGGAACAAAGGCGCCGATAACAGCGGTGGTTTGAGTGGCAGGTTACTCGGAAAATGACTTGCCGAGCTGTTTGGTGAGTTCGAAGACGCGACGGCGGACTTTGGGGTCCTTGATTTTGTAGTATGAGCGAACCAGTTCCAGCGTTTCGCGTTTGGCCATGGGGTCGTGATCATATTCGGCCTGAGCTTCGGCAAGGCTTGCCTTGCCCCGTTTTTTCGAAAACGCCGGTGAAATATCCTCGAAAAAATAGTTGATCGGAACGTTCAGGACTTCCGAAATATGATGGAGACGACTTGC
>Ga0315321_10004965_pt1 | contig 10171 bp, 10 predicted proteins | sample M180m21515metaG_FD_203464 | JGI IMG/M metagenome (GOLD analysis project Ga0315321, IMG submission 203464) | Ammonia-oxidizing marine archaeal communities from Monterey Bay, California, United States - M1 80m 21515 | ecosystem: Environmental > Aquatic > Marine > Intertidal zone | place: USA... | reverse complement strand
CGGCATCGTCCATCATTGTCTGAAGGTTGTCTGCTCCAATCTCGCTAGTAGCTTCTTCTGTGACTACAAACTCACCATCGCTTAATCGCGCAGGTATTGAGTCTGAGACACCTGTTCCGGGGCCTTCAACTTCTCCAGCTCCCGAAAATTCTGATGCAGTCGTTACGACCTTATCAAAAATCTCACTAAGCCTTGGATCTGATTCCAAAGCTCCCATTAAATATTCTTGTTCACCATCGTCTAGGGATTCTCCTAGTACATAGTCCATGTAGCCTTCTTCCATTTCATCATCTGGTAGCTGAGATGATTCTGCATTTGCTTGTTCTTCTGGAGTGAAAGTGTCTACTGGCATTGACTGTTCTTCTTCCTCTAAAGCCATACCCATTTCAGGGGCTACAAGCATTGATGCACCGCCTTCTGCTTTTTTATCTCTGGTTGGTTCTTCGTGACGTTCAGCAGCAGTACGCTCTTCAGGAGACATACTTTTTACAATATCTTTAAGTATTGGGTTGTCAGGGTCTTTAGCAAAAGCTGCTAGTACTTCACTATTATATTTATTTTGTCTTTCTTCAATAGCTTTAACGTCACTGCCTTCTGCGTAATTATCTCTTTTTAACATACTATTGGGCATCTTTTCTCTCCATTTCTGCTTTAACGCTTTCCTTTAACTGCTCTAGTTTAACCAGAGAATTCAGTCTCCCCTGACTGCGGTACAGCTCCAGTTCCGATGTTGCCACCGCCAGTACCTGTTGCTCCAAGGTCTTGGCCTTGTGGAGGTACTCCTTCAGCGGCTCCCATAGCTCCGGGTTGTTCACCAGTGGGGCCAGTTTCCGCGCCAGTTGCTTGTCCAGCATTATTTTGCATTCCTATAATTTGAGCCATCAATGCTGCTTCTTCAGGATCGTTGATCAATTCATCTGGATCAAGATCAAGGCTGTAAGCGAGTTCACTGATTAGCTTGTTCATTTTAATGAAAGGTGCAATAGCAGGATTCTGTGCAGTCTGTAAGAACATTGTCAGTCGCTGACTTCTCACTTCTTTCTGCATTAGGCTATTAGTACCCGTAGCTTTTACTTCTAGATCACCTTTAACATCTAACTTAGACTCTAGGAATTGCATGTTCCACTGGAAGTATGCTTCACCCATAGGCTTAAGTAAGAAGTCATCAAGATTCTTTATTACTGTTTTAATATTAAGAGATGCTGCGCCAAGTAGCATAGACATACCTGAAGCAGTTCGTGTCATACTTTGGACACCTGTTTGACCATGTGAATAGCTTGGAATACCTGTTTGTTCATCTGCAAGCTGTCTGAACTTATCAAACATCATCATGTTTTCTTGTGAGGTATTAGGAAACTTTAAGCCGTTGATGGCTTGTCCGGGCATTCCTGCTTGTCTGCGGAAAACCTTGCCGGGATATATTTCCATGCTTTGACCACCCACAAGAGCAGTCTCGTCTACATCAAAGACAAGCGATCCTGATAACGCAAGATTGTCTATTGCCATACGAGCATGACCATTCATGATCTTTTGAGAGTCATCCATGTTCTCTGCAACCCCTATGCCAAAAAAGCTATAAGGGTTACGCTCATAAGGAAAGGCATGATAAGGCAACCTGAAAGGCGTAAAAGGATTTATTACTGCTCTTAACATTTGACCGTTGCAGATCCAAGCGTTTACTTGCACTTCATCTAGGTCATCTACTTCCTCTGGTATATCCATACCAACTTGGCGAGCATACTCAGCATCTATTACTCCCCAATACTCTAGAACCTCAAACTGTCCTGACCCTTCTTCGCCTGTGCGGTGGTCATCTTTCAGCTCTTGTTCATAATCCTTTTCTTCGTAATTAGGCCCCATCATTAAGGCTTCACGAATTGCATCTTTATCAAAATATGGCATCTTCGCCAAAGATCGTATCTTAGTACGATTCATTCTGTGTCTATGAAATATATATTCTGCTTCGTTTATGTTTGTAGCATTAGGATCTGGGAAAAAATCCCATAAGCTGACAAACTCAATACGAGGGACGCGCACATCCACTGGAGAATATTTTCTATCTCCTTCTTCATTCTCTTCCCACCTACTCAGGGTCTTATTAAAGTTAAATGGCCCTTTTACTATGCCTGTGCCAAACAAGGCTGATTCAAAAAGAGCGTTACGTATTTCACTGGCTCCATTTGATTCTTCTATCTGATCGTGTATTAGTTTTTCTAAACGTCTTGCAGCTTCTTTAGCCGGACTTACTTGAAGAGCTTGAGGACTAGGACTAGGCCCGTCAGTTAGCTGATCGCTTGCGGCTTCTTCAAGAGATGTTTCTTCAAACCCTCCTGATCCAAAAGTTGCTCCGGGTTTAAGAACCTTTCCGTCTCCTGCAAAACCAACATCATAAGGGTTAGCTTCTTCTTCCTTTTTCTCAGGAAACTCTTCGGAACTTGTTTCAATTCCCGGTAAAGGATTTTGAGGGTCTAAGTGAGCATACTCGCTAATACCTTCTGGTACTTTAGTTTCTGAGATACCGATAGGAAACTTATTAGCCCCAAAGATAACATCAACTAACTGTCCGAAAGCCGCAAGTACTTTTGTCTTAGTAACCTTAACAAAAATTCTAGACTTTTCAGATTCTCTAAAACGTACATTCTTACCATACAAACCACGATAGTTGTGGTAAGCTTCTAACCATCGTCTTTCGTCTAAGTCTCTGGCGCTTTCTGCTTGCTCGTAACGATCCATAATAAGACCAACAAAGTTATTACGCAAAGACTCTTCTAGAGTCAGTTGCATACCTTGCTCTTCTTCTACCTCTTCAAAGTATAGACCGTTAGCTGTTAGACTGTTTTGTTCTGACATATATTAATATCCAAAATCTGCATCTGCAGGTGTATAAGCTTGCTCAAGACGTATGTGCCTTAACTGAGCAAGAGGATCGTTTACTCTTGGCCTAGACATAATAAGATACCTTAAGGCATCATATGCGTGGTCAGGCGCATGAGTATCAACATCTTCAGGGTTTGACTTATCCAGAGGAATGCCTTGAAGTTCGCGTATCAGGCTGGGACAGCTACTAAATATTTGTATTCTTGGTCTTCCGCTTGGCTGTAACCTCAAGTATTCATGAATCTGTATCTTACCCTGTATTCTATTCTTATCCGCTCTACGCAGCTTGTGACCTTGTCGTACTAATGTTTCTCCGACTGTTGGCCCTGTAGTACCTGTTCTAGACCAAGCTGCAGTATCTAAAACTCCTTGGACAGACATAGGATCTTCTAGTTCCATCTCTGTTATCTTATAGCCTAAATCTTCACCAGTAAGACCCTTCTTATACAGTTCACGGTAGACTATCAATGTACCGTCACTAGGATCTATTGTAGCCCATATACAGGCTGATTCACTGGCGTAACCATAGTCAATACCTTTAACTCTGTCCCAGTGTATAGGGATCTCAAATGGCGGTATGACATGTTCTTCTATACTAAATTCGGTAAAAGCTGCCCCCTCGTTAACGTCCCAATTACCTTCTAATAGCTGCTTGCGTTGCGTAGGAGGCAAAGCTTTAAGCATCTGCTCGTAACGTCCATCCGTTGCTAAGAATGGATTGTCTTCTAGACGAGCTGGTATAAACTTACGTGTTAGACCATCTTTACCTACAAAGCTTTTGTCAGGTTCTGATGGTTGTATATACCTATTCTTTACCCAGTGTGCACCAACACCACCGGGGTTAGCAGTACAACGCATATAAGGCGTTATCTCGCTATCTGTTGTTCTTAGTCGTGAAGCTAAGTAGTTCCAGCTAAACTCAGTAGGAAGGTGAGTAATCTCATCAAAGCCTATCCAACTGTATGCTTGTCCCTGATAGCGATATACATCTGCATCTCTTTCAAGGAAGCCAAACTCTATCTTAGCACCGCTAGGGAAGTTCCAGAGCTTTTCTACTTCCCTATATTTACAACCGGGAAAAGCTTTAGGATATAATTCCCTTGACTTATCTATCAACTCTCGCAGCTCTGGCATAGACCTTCTAATAATTAAAGCCCTATGAGCAGCTCTGTGAGCGTATCTGAGGGGGTCTACGAGCATAGCGTAGGACTTTCCACCCCCTGCAGCTCCTCCGTATAACACATCCGTCTCTGCGGCTGCTAGGAACTCTGTCTGAGGCCCTTCATTCGGAGCAAAAATAACATTGTCCTGTACTTCAGCTTTTACATTTTGAGGAAGTGTTTCTAGGTCAATAACCTTACCTTCCTTTGTTACAGCTTCTGCAGGCTCGTCAAGCTTTTTAAGTACTGTAGTCTTTCTTTTTAACTGAGTCTTTGCTTTAGTCAGCTTCTTTTCTAAACTTTTAACAGTGTCTTTCTTCTGATTAAAAGCTTTCTTAGCACTCATCTTAGCTTTAACTTTAGAGTGATAAGTGTACTGTCTAGTTGCTTTACCACCTGATTTCTCTAGGTAGTTCTTTAAGGTCTGATGCGATATCTTTGCATCGTCTCCTAGTTTACTTCTTATAAATACTAGACCTTCTCTTAAGGAGGATATAGACTCGTCTAAAAGACCATTGACAGCTTCTTCTAAAACTTCTAAATACCCCGGAATAGCCTCCAACATATTAGTTTCTTTGTTGTGAGTATAGCCAAAGGGTATTACGCCTCTGCCTTTGGGCTTAGTCTTCGGGTATAGTGTATTCTGCGTCATTATCAACTGTTACTGCTGCTTTAGCAGGTAGAATAAATAAAGACCCTTGGCTAGATTCATCTACCTTATGATTTATGTCAATGCGGTCAGCTTTACCTAAGCCTATACGGTCTAGGATAGTCTGAGCAGCTTGTATCTTCACATTGGACTGTGGGATAGCATGTTCTGCTTCCATTACTTCTACCAGCTTAAAAGCTGCTTTAGGTGCAGATTGAGCTAGGACATCAGAGGCTAAGTCTATCATTTCTTGTTTAAGTGCTTTTACGACTTGAGGATAGCTTCCTTCGGAGTAACCTGCTAATTCTGCTGCTTGTTTTGGATCACCTCCTGTGGTAAGTAGGTTTTCTAAAAAACTTTGCTGCTTTTCCGTGTAATCTCTCTCTGTCTTTTGAGAGTTACGAGGTAAATATTTAGATACATGTTGAGTCATGAGATACAGTATACAGCAGTATTAAGCAGTTGTCAAGTAATATTTATCAATTCCTTACGGAATCTTGTTTTTTAATTAACAATAAAAATAACACTTGACAGAATAACAAATCAACTGTATACTAAGTAACGTACTTTAAAGCTTTTACCGATAATAAGTCCTATACAACAACTATAAACAACACTTTAAAGCTTTAAAAGCTTTTAAATAGAGAGCGCAACTGTTTTTACCCCTTTCTAAAGCTTCTACCCCTGCACGATGATATCTTGTTATTATCCCCCTTCTTTACAATATTCCCCCAATATTGACAGCTTTAAAAGTTTTGAAAATGTACGACCACGTATTACACGCGGGGGGAGGGGGTGGTGGTCTCCTGCCTACCCTTCCAAAGCTGCCGACCTTTTGAAATAACCCCACCTTTTAAAGGGTTAAATAGCCTCACTTTTTACAAGGTTAAATATTCCCCTACCTTTTAAAGGGTCAAAGATTCCCCACTTTTTACAAGGTTAAATATTCCCCTACCTTTTAAAGGGTCAAAGATTTGCGCCCACCAAATATTTACAAGCTGTAACAGATTTTAAAAGTGTAAGATTCAGTAGATATATAGCTAATCTGCTAACACTTCAAACCTTTAAAACTTCCCAAAATACAAAGACTTTTGATCATTTTAGGCCATAGTTTTAGCTGTCCTAATATGATCAGATGCTGTCCTAATTTGATCACCTTTCAAGTTTAAAATCACTGGATATTTATACAGGTAAAATCGCTCTATTGGATTTTCTTTTGTTATCTGTACCAATACACGACTATATCTAAAACCCGCTCAGAAGCCCTCAGATTGCGCCTCATTGGATGCATTGACATATTATGTCGTCTTTTTCTCTTTTTAGCGTTACCATTGGTAACACTTCAAACGTTACCATAGGTAACAGTTTGTTACTTAAGGTAACACTTTTAAAGTCTATAAAGTACTTGACATTTTATAACCTATTGATTTTAAAAGGATTGTAAAAGTTGGCACGTTAACTGCTATATGTAATGCAAGTTTGATGAATAGTAACTGATTCAAACTAGTTGGAAGGTGGTTAGCATGGTGTGATCATTTATTGATCAATCCGGCTTGGAGAAGGGAAGATGTGGCGAGTGACAGAAACGGCATCGGACACTGACTATCTAAAGACTAGAGAGGATTAGAACTCCCTACGACAAGCGAAGTTAAAAGGTTTTGCGGTATCCATTCTGCAGGTGAATTTATCTGCAGATTAGCAGTATTATGCTAGACCAGTTTGCACCTTAAGCAAATGTTATAAAATGGACGGCAGATAGGAACCTGTAAATCTTGCGGGAAATTGTCACATGTGAATGTATTCGGGCGGTAGTCCAGACATGAGCGGTTAATAGTGATGATGATGCAGCATGTATGTATGTTCACGGGTCGTAATAGTGGCGTGATTAAATGGCAGTATGGCCTATGGTATAGAATTTATTATATTGTTGGCTATTAATTGCAGCACCAATGGGGTGTTCATGAATAATGCGAGAAGGGTGGAAGCCCACGACTAACGAAAATTATTTTTTTAAATAATAGTTAATTACTGCATAAATATTTTTACGAGTATTTATGTCTAATTAATTTCACTTTAAAAAGGTAAAAGACAATGGCTAAACAATTTTCGTACACTTCAAAAAAATCAGTTGATCAGTTAATCAATACAGCAATTAATAGTAGTAATACGATGCGAAAAAACGTACAGATTGCAGCTGTTCACATTCTGATTCACGCGGCAAAGTGTGGTGATTATACCAAAGCCCAAACGCTAGTTGATGGATTGGGTCAAGGTGTGAATGCTCGTGGATTAGTTGAATGGTTTATTAAATTTGGCGGGTTGACTGTATCAGAAGACGCGACAGGTTTTGACGGGTGGCAAGGTAAAGAATACATCAAGAAAAATCTAGACGATGCAAAATCTAAAATGTGGTTTGAATTCAAGCCACAGAATCCTTATGCCGGATTTAATATAGTTGACGCGGTGACAAAAACAATCACATCGGCAGAAAAGGCATTAGGCAAAAAGAATAAAGCTCTGGCAGAAGGTGATAACGAGACGGCAGAAAAGATATTAGTAACTCAAGATGAAATAAATCAGCTGAAAAAGTTTCTGAAAGCTGCCTAGTTTTATAAAAAAAGAAACTGCAAACAATCAACCATTCTACTTTTAAAAAGGTAGAGTGGTTTTTTGTGTGTTGTTTTGACACGGCACAAACCAAAAACAAACTAACTTTAAAAAAGGAAATACCTGATGGATACGTCAAAAGTAAAAGTAGTAACAAACCGTCCTGCACCAAAGCGTAAAACTCAACCGTCTTCTAAGTGGAGAGAACTACTTACACCAATGAAGCGTGGTCACTGGTTTGAAGTGAAGTGTAATACTCAAGACAAGACATATAATAGAGTGTGCGCCGCTGCTAATACATATTGCAGAGGCCGCTATACGTTTTACAAAATAGCAAAAGGCCGCTACGTTTTTGAAATAAACAAGGGTTAAACCAGAAATAAAAAAGACTGTACAACACTGCTCATATTTAATAGTGTGGGCTTTGTTGTGTTGTTTTAAATTTAAATAGCAAGTAAAGGAGTAGAGTATGTTAATACATAAAGTGTCGCCAATAAGTAACAAGCTCAACGCAATGGAGATAGATGTCACATGCTCCCAAATTTACGATTGGGAGGTAGAAGGTGTGTTAATTCAATATGCCATGCCTAATCTAACTGCCGACGAGCGCGAGTTTATCAAGACAGGTATCACGCCACAGGAGTGGGGTGGTATGTTTGGAGGTGAAGAGTAATGAAAGATATAAACCCTAGAATAATGTTAAAAAACGGTATAACTTTAAGTGTACAGGCCAGTGCTTTTCACTATTGCGAACCTCAAACAGATGATCTAGAACACTGGGGACACTACAAAAGTGTAGAAGTAGGCTTTATATTAGATCAGGCAGAGAAGGGAGTTAAAATGCCACCGTCTTGGGTAGTTTATGCGACTGATCAGGAGTTACCTTCTGATGTTTATGCTTATGTACCTGTGAATATGGTCAAAGATTTTATTGCCGACAACGGCGGTTTTAAAAAGTTTGTCATTGAGCCATTTTTAATTGATATATATGAGGGTGAAGAGTAATGTACAAACAACACGCTACTAAAGTACAGGCGTATGCTCAGAGGTCAGCGGATAACATGGCTTGGGTCTGCTTGATGGTGGTCTTATCTATACAGCAAAACTGGTTAGGTGTGGGACTAGCTTTACTAGATGTACGAGCCAATAAACTAGAGTCAAAGTTTCTGTGGGGCTTTAAGTCTGACACCTACAGCTACATCATGACACACAAGCACAAGATATATAGTCAGATGATGGCTGTTGTAAATTCAAATAAGTCAGATCATCAGAAAGCCGTATCACTGATGCGAGTATTCTTGAGAGTGCCGGGTCTTGGATTACCTAAAGCAGGTTTCATGTGTCAATTATGTGTGGGTCTTGTAGGGTGCATGGATGTACATAATATAAAGCTATATGGTCTCAATCAAAATGTTTTAAAGCTGCCAAAAACCTTGAAGAATCCTGCCAAAGTTACTGAAAAGATTGCAGCTTACGTAGAACTTTGCCACGGATACGGTACTGAATATCTGTGGAATAGTTGGTGCGAATACCTATCAACCAAATCTGTTAAGTGGGTTGACGGGTTTCACGTTTCAGAAGTACATTACACTTATCTAACTGGAGAAATAAAATCATGAAAACACTTATTGAATTTAAAATACTTTGCGACTGTCACGATTGGTACTATCAAAGATCAGAAGATCCTCATGCATACGATAGAGGTAGTAGGAACAGGGAGTACCTTGAAAAGATTATGCGTGAAGGTGGAGAAGAGTACGAACGAATTTATTTTAGTTACAAATCATAATCAAAAGGAGCTGTATCACAATGAAAACAGAAACTAATCTAACACTTCAAGAGATACTTGAACTACTTAAAAAAGAGGTTGATATATATAACGCTACAAACTGGAGGTCAAAGGTAGCTAGTATTAAAAACGATGAACATTCATGGTACATATCTGATAACGTTAAACCAGAAGACACAAGCATAAACTAACGTGATGCTTGACTATCACCAGAATCTATGCTACCCTAATTCACATATATTTAACATGTTAAAACAACTTATTAACTTAAAACTAAAAAGGAAGATATAAAAATGTCTAACATCATTCAACTCAACAACCAACAACGCCACATTGATATGTTACCTGACGTAGGAGAACTACCTGTAATAACAAGCAGCCCGTTAAGGTTTGTTAACCATTCAGGTGATCTTGTTACTGATCCCGATAGAAAAGTTATTACTACTACAACAAGTGATGAGGTTATCAACGTTGTAAAGAATGGTTTTACTTTTGAAAACAATCAACCTGCAGATGTGTTAAGGATGTCAGAGTCTTTGTTACTTCAGTCAGGTATATCATTGAAAAATGTAACAAGAGAAGTTCAGCTTGCGCCTAATGGTTCTAAGATGACCATCAAGTATACTTTTCCAGACTACATCGTTGACCTTGGAAACGGTGACGAAACTCAGTTCCAGATATTGTTTTATAACTCACATGATGGTGCTTGGAGCTTTACTGTTAGAGCGGGAGCGGTACGTATGGCATGCCTTAACTTACAGGTACACGTAAGCGACATCTGTATGTTCAAAGCAAAGCATACGCCTAGCATCAACCCTGATCACGCTAGACGTAAGATGGTCGCAGCCATCCAACACTTCCACCTAGAAGGCGAACGTTGGTCACGTTGGAAAGATCAGTCTGTTACTAACCGCCAAGCCTTTGAAACCTTTGCCGCTGCTGCAGGATGTAAGATTGTTGCTGCTAGTCCAGAGCTTTCAATGCTAGAGCTGTTGTCAGACAAGCGAGTCTTTACTAATCGCAGCCTCATGTACATGTGGAATCAGTACACTACCAACGAGCAAAAGGTTCTGGGTTCTAATGAGTGGG
>Ga0315321_10004963_pt1 | contig 10172 bp, 7 predicted proteins | sample M180m21515metaG_FD_203464 | JGI IMG/M metagenome (GOLD analysis project Ga0315321, IMG submission 203464) | Ammonia-oxidizing marine archaeal communities from Monterey Bay, California, United States - M1 80m 21515 | ecosystem: Environmental > Aquatic > Marine > Intertidal zone | place: USA... | reverse complement strand
TTTTCTATATTGGTCGTTCTCGTGTGCCTCTCCCAGCTCAAATGAGCTTTCGGAAACACAGCGGAACTGACGTTGCTGCTACCTGATTTTCAAAGACCGCGTCGGCGTGTTCCGGGACTTCTCCTCACGAGTGAGGTGCCCGAGTTTCGCCGCGCTGGCGACATACTCCACCGCGGGGATGGAGTGTCTGTCTGCGTCTGCGGGGCGGGCCGGACCGGACCGCCCCTCAGCGCCCGCGGCTTTTATAGACTCGTCCCTGGGCCGGCAAGCGTTTTTCGCGCCGAATTGCGGACTTTCAGCCAGGATCCGCTGGGCATCGTGATTTCTATTTTTCGAGGGCCTTCGGAGGGCTTTAGGATGGGCCGCGAAGCCTCTGAATCGCCGCGGTCGCGGATTCCCAGATACGCAAATGGGCCCATGGCGACAGCGTCATGGTGGTCTCGCACGGAGGTCAGTCGAGACGGAGCAGGCTCCACGTGCACGCGAAGATGCTGCGCTTGGGTGACCGGACAGAAGGGGACGCCGTCGAGCCTTTCCCTGCTGGCGTTCCACGGGGTCTCACGGGACCCGACTCCTGAGTGTGCGTCTGACGACGTGCCCCGGGGTCTGCAGTCGCGGAAGGTCTCTCCGCACCACCTGCGAGTCGAGCGGATGGGACGCATCGCACCACACACTCCAAGGAGGAGGCGGCGGTTGCTGACCGCAAATTGTGGGTGGGAGCGGGAATAAATTGTGGGTGGGAGCGGGAATGGCCAAGTTTCATCTCGGTCGGCGAGCGACCGAAGGTGGCATACTTGGGCTGCTCGGAGATTCATTGACGGCACCCCTTCCCAACCACGACGACTACAGGAAGCGCTTCCTCCTGCGTTTGGGAGTGATCGTTGCCATCTCGTGTTGCATTGCGGGCTTCGCGGCTGCGGGCGCCGGTGACCGGCTGGGCGCTTCGATGGTCACCGCGTCAACAGTCATCCCCCTTGCCTTGGTTGCCGCGACCCGCACCCGCATCCCGATAAGTTTGCTTGGACATGTTCTCGTAGGCACCCTGTTGGTCGTGATCTGCATGCTCGCCGGGTTCGGCGGGGGTGGGTTGGCTGCGCCAGCGCTGTTTGTTCTTCCTTGCGTTCCAGCGATTGCGGCCCTCACGTCAGGCAGGAAGTCCGCGATTGTGTGGAGCGGGTTGAGCATGTTGCCGGCGCCGTTCTTCTTTTTTCTGATCACAGACAGCGTTCCGACCACCCGTATGTCAGCCCAGACCCTCGACATTTTGCGAGTCGTAGCCCCCAACATCGCTGTTCTGCTCGTGACGGCCACCGTCATTAGCTACGAGCGGCATCATACTGAGCGGGCCGTGCTCCTGAAGGAATCGCAGCTGGATTCGGCGGAGGCTCACAAGGACGCAGAGGTAGCACGCGAGCGGGCCGAGCTTGCCAACCAGGCCAAGACCGCGTTTCTGGCCACCATGTCCCAGGAAATCCGCACCCCACTAACCGCAGTGGTCGGCGTCGCCGAGGTGCTGCGTGGCGCCGGCCTCGACGCGCGACATATCCGGCAGCTCGCGCTTCTCGAAGGCGCCGGGCGCACCCTACTGGGCTTGGTGGACGACATCCTCGACATGTCGCAGATCGAGACAGGACAGCTGGAGCTCGAGTCGGAGCCGGTCAATCTGGCAGCCATCGTGCGCGAGGTGGGCGACCTTCTTCAAACGCGGGCCGCCACCCGAGGCGTGACGCTTCATCACAGTTATGAGGGCACCGCATTTATCCAGGGAGACCCGCTCCGAATCCGGCAGGTTCTCCTGAATCTTGCCGGCAACGCCGTGAAGTTAACAGAAGACGGCACTGTGGATCTGAACTGTCAGGTAGCCGAACGTCGCGAAGACGCCCTTCTGGACGTCACTTTCACGGTGAAGGACACCGGTGTTGGCATTCAGAAAGACCTCCAGCACAGCGTCTTCCACCCGTTCACGCAGGTCGAGCAGGGCACCGCTCGGCGATTTGGTGGGTCCGGCCTCGGTCTCAGCATCGTCGGGCAACTGGTGCACATGATGGAAGGCACAATCGACCTCCAGAGCACGCCAGGCGAGGGCACTACCATCACCGTTAGGGCCACCTTTCCGCGCGGTCAAGAACCCGTCGCAAAGCCCCGCATCACCGAAGTCGCCAAAGAGGGCACCCTGCGTGTGCTGCTCGCGGAGGACAACGAAATCAACCAAGAAGTGGTGCGCCTCATGCTTGAGCGCTGTGGTTGCGTGGTCAACATCGCGTCCGACGGCTTCCACGCGGTCGAGGCCATCGTCGATGCGCCCGACGCTTTCGACCTCATCCTCATGGATTGTCAGATGCCGGGAATGGACGGCTTCGAGGCAACTCGCACCCTGCGCGCGGCAGGCTGGACCCGGCCCATCGTGGCGCTCACCGCAAACGCCTCCCCCGCAGACCGCGCGGAGTGCATGACTGCCGGCATGGACGACTTCACCAGCAAGCCGCTCACGCTCGCCGACCTTCGCAGTGTGCTCAACCGCCATCGACGACCCAGCAACAGCTAGCCCGCCCGCTCGGGCCCTCTCCGCTCCCTGGTCGGCCTACCGGTCGGTGAAAGACTCCAGGTCCACTGCATCGAGGTCGACCCGCGCCATCAGTCCTCCGACAGTGAGGAAGGCGGCGAGGCAGTCGAGATTGCGCACCCACCGCGGCGCGATGGCAGGCGGAGTGATGGTCCCCTCCTCGAAGGCCTGGGTGAGGTCGACGACGTCACCCGAGGTGAGGCGTCCGGAGAAGAGGCGCAGTGGCAGTGTCTTGTGACCATCCCGAATGGCGGTGAGCAGAAAACCCTGCACCCGCACGAGTCCGCGAACATAGACCGCATCCTTCGCGAAGACCCCGTGGCCTGGGGTGCCATCACCACCACGGAAGATTCGACGGGTGCTGTGGTAGCTCTCTTCGTCGGACTGCCCCGCCGCCCGGAAGCGCGCCCAGATTTCGACAAAAGAAGCTCCATCGAGAGCATCTTGGATGGCGACCACCCGCAGCGCGATGCGGCGAAGACGGGTGAGGTCCATCGCGTCGGAGACCAGCTCCGCGAGGCTGGCGAGCCCTTCCTGTGTGGCAGTGGTGCGGGGAAGGGACAGTCCCAGGGACTTGAGCACGGGCTGGCCCTTGCCGTTTCGACGGGTGGCGGTGTGGACGAGGGCTTCGTGGTGGAGCAGCTGACGCAGCTGAACGCGGCTGAAGCGGGCCCCTTGCCGCAGTCGGATGCGGGTGCTGCCAGCCGAGGCGAGGCTGGCCATGCCGGGGTCGAGCTCAAGGCGAGGTGGCGAGTCGGGAAAGGCGACCTCGATGCGCGGGCGCAACCACTCGATGGCCTCTTCGTCGGAGAGCTCGGGCGGCGGGGTGTCGACGCGAAGGCGCGCGGTCGCTCGGAGGAAGTGGCGGGCGGCCGCCAAGGCGGATGGGGCGCCGGGATGCACGGGATCGGAGGGGCGTCCGTAGATCTCCAGGGAGCGCTCGGTGAAGGCGGAGGTGCCGATGGACCGCAGCAGATCGGCTCCAGCACGGGCACTCTCGACGGTGCGGGCGAGCCAGTCCTGCACGGGATCCCCTCGGTCGAAGCGACGTATCAACGCGGCATAATCAAGGTCGTCGGGAAGCCCACTGGGAGGGGTGAGCTTGACCCTGGGCGAGTCTGGCGCACCGAGTCGAACACTGCGCAGGAAGCGTGCTTCAACATTTTCGGGCCAGCCTAGAGCCGTGAGAACCCGAACCGGACGGGCCGCTTTCACCACGAGGCGGTCGAGCTCCGCACGCATGTCCCGCAGCTCGGTGGACGACGCAGTGGAGAGGGACACAGAAGCTCCGGTGGTCAGGCGCGCAGTTGGTCCGACGCGCAGGCGGGTGCGAGGCACAGCGATGCTACACAAGCCGGCTTCTCCCGGTATCCAGACCTGCGGTGAACGTGACCATCGCGGGGTCCATGCACTCCGAGCAGCGAAGTACTGGCTCCCGGTCCGCGGAAGCTGGCCGTCAGGAGGGTGACGGTCTACTCGACGGTCAATCTCCAGGAGCTCCCGTGTCCTCCGAAAGCCACACCGACTCTTGGGCCCGCATGCGCGCAGAGGTGCAAGCCTTCCACGACAAGCATCGATTCCGTGAAAAGGGCGGTGAGGACTTAGTCTACCGCGTAGCATTAATGACCGAGGAGCTGGGCGAGATCTCGGCGGCGGTCACCAAGGGCAAGGGCACCGAGGCGCTATCCGAGGAGTGCGCGGACCTGCTCATCTTGTTGATGGGAACGGCTATCTCGGCAGACTTCAACCTTCATGGCGCGTTCTGGATCAAGATGGACGAGCTAATGGACCGCACCGGGAGAATGGTGGATGGACGAGTCCGTGTCAGCCGCTTCGAGTAGCACCGAACCGATGGAGCTGGGCGGCGTGCTGATCGACGCTGTCAGCACTGCCGGTCTGGGCACCTGCATTCAGCTCCCCACGCTCGACCTATGCTTCGATCTCGGGGTGTGTCCCCAGTCCGCCATCCGGCAGCGCACCGTGCTGTTCACCCATGCCCACATCGACCACATGGGCGGCGTGGTGCAGCACTGCGCGAGCCGCAAGATGCTGGGTATGCCACGGGCCCGGTATGTGGTGCCGCCCGAACACATTGGGTCGCTGCAGGGCGTTCTCGACGCTTGGCGAAAGCTCGACCGCAACCGCCTCGACTGCGAGCTCATCGAGCTGGGAGTCGGTGACACCGTGTCGCTGAAGTCTGGACACTTCGCCAAGGCGTTTCGGGCACCCCACACCATGCCGGCCCAGGGCTACGTGGTGTACCGAAAAAACCGCAAGCTGCGGCCCGAGTGGCAGGGGGTGTCCGGCAAAGAAATCGCTGCCGCAAGAGCCAACGGTGCGCAGGTGGTCGATGAGGTGGACGAGCCCCTGGTGGCATTCACCGGCGACACCACGGCGGATGTGCTCGACCGGGAGCCCGTGCTCGGGAAGGTCAAGCTGCTCGTGATGGAGATGACCTTCGTGGACGACCGCATCTCGCCAGACACCGCCCGTCGGCGTGGCCACGTGCACCTCGACGACCTCGTGGAGCGCGCACATCTACTCACCGCCGACCACATCCTGCTCACGCACTTGTCCGCACGCTACGGTCACCACGAAGCCGACGCCTGCCTCGACGCCCGCCTGCCAGCCGACCTGCGCAAGCGCGTGACGCTTCTCCCTCACCGTCTCCCCTGAGAGCCCGCTATGTCATCTAAAGGACTGCCCACCTGGTTGAAGTTCGTGATCACAATCGCCGTGCTGCTGGGAATTGTCGGCGTCTTGGGCGGCATCGGGGTGTGGTGGGCGATGGCCAGTATCGAGAACTCGCTTTCGTCGATGGAAGAAGAGCTGCCCCTCATTGCGGAAGAAGGCGTGACCTACGGCACTGCGCACTCCCAAGAGGAGTGTGTGAAGGCTGGCCTGGAGCGGGCGCTGACGTGCGGCCAGTTCGAAATCAGCTGCATGGTGACGTCCGGCATATTTGGCACTAGCTGCCTCGACTCTGCCGTTCCAGATCCCACCCTGTGTGAGGGCGTGCCGTCGATGAACAACCCGACAGAGGCAGGCACATGGGTCGCAGAGGAATGCAGACGCAGCGGGCATCCCGACAGCACACAGTGCTCGACCTTTCTCCAGCAGACCGTGTTGGCGTACTGCACCAAACAACGCAGCTGACGCCCAAACCCAGCCAGACGCCGACCCGTCCGAACGATAGGTTGGTGCTCCTCGTCGCAGGACCGATGGTGCTCCATGCCAATGCATGCTCCAGCCCCCAAGCTCCCTGAGCGCTACCGACTCTGGCCAGATGCAGGACGCGCGCGTCTGGGATCCGGCGGTGCGGCCACCGTGTGGCGAGTGCAAGACCAGGACCTCGGAGTGCTGGTCGCCCTCAAGGTGCTCAAGGACACCCGCCCTGGGTTCATTTCGAAGATGGAGCGCGAGGCGGTGCTGTCGAGCCGGGTGGTGCATCCCAACGTGGTGGCCGTGCATGACATCGGCCGCACCCCCGACGGCAAGGGCTACCTCGCGTTTGCCCTCGCCAGCGACGGCACCATGCTGGACCTCGTGTCGCAGCCCCCCCGCTGGCCCGATCTGCTCGATCTCACCCTACAGCTGCTCAACGCCCTTGCCGCGATGCACTCCCGCGGGATCCTGCACCTCGATGTGAAGCTGTCCAACCTCCTGCTTCACCGCAGCTTGAGCGGACAGCGTCTGCTCTGGCTGGCCGACCTCGGCGTGGCGCGCGCCCTCTGGGACGACGACGACGACAACAGTGTGGTGGGCACCGTGTCCTACATGAGCCCCGAGCGGCTCACGGGACAGCACCACCTGTGGTGTCCATCGACCGATCTCTTTGCCGTGGGTGGAGTGCTGTACCGCCTCATCACAGGGCGCTTGCCCTACCCAGCCCGCGACCCAGCAGAGGGCCTGTCCCAGCGCCAGCGTCCGCCGGATCGGGTGATTCCGCGGACGGGAGTCTTGGTGCCGGACGGCCTGAGCGAAGTGCTGTTGCCCATGGTGCAGTTCGACCGCCGCAGCCGCTACGACCTCGCGGCCGACGCCATCCGGGCATTCAAGAATCTTCCGAAGCTTGGGGAGACGCCCACACTCGACAATCCCGCAGGTCACCCGCCCGACAAGCCCCCTCGGGGTGTGCCCCGTTGGCATCGTCCGCCTCCTGCACCACCACCGGCGGAGCTGGCACTGCCGCAGACCCAGGACCGACGGGTCCCCCAAGCCCCATCTCTGCTTCATCAGCGTGAAATCGCCATCATCGGCCGGGAGCCGGAGCTGGAGCTGCTGTGGCGTTCAGTCCGCACCGCTCTGCGCACTCAGAGGCCAGTGATGGTCGAAGTGACTGGCGCACGCGGCTCGGGCCGCACCCGCCTGCTTCGGGCCTTCACCCGCGCGCTTGAAGAAGCGGGGCTCGGGGAAGGTGCACGCATGCAGTACGCGGTCCCCAACGGCCCCAACCTCGGGCTGCGGGGGACATGGCGACGCATCCTGCCGCCGGGCTCGCGCAAGGATCTGTTCATCCGTGAGATTGCGGCCACCTTCGCGCGCGACCGTGGCACCTCGCTGGACCAGTGCGTCAACGATGCCCGTCTGCTGGCCAAGTGGCTGAGCCCTGGCAGCTCGGGTCAGGCCACCTACAACCGATCTGCCATCCGAGGAATGATGGTGGAACATCTCGAGCGCCGGGCCTGGCGTGGCGTGTCGTGGCTGTGGGTGGAAGACGCCCATCTGGCAGGCGAAACCGATGACTGCTGGGCCATTATCGATCAGATCATGCTCCAGCAGATGCCCGCTGTGGTGCTCATCGACGCCGATGTCGATCGGGTACCCGCTTCACTGCTGGAGCTGCGCGCCCGCCACCACCGGTCGGTGCGCCGCATCCAGCTGGAGCGCCTGCGCGGACGGGAGGCGGAGGCCCTGGTCCACGCCCACCTGCCGCTCGACCCCGAGCTGACCGCCGTGCTCGCTCCTGTGGCGGGCACCCAGCCGAAGCTCGTGAAAGACATTCTCATTCACTGGGTGCAGACCGGAGAGCTGGTGGAGCGGGTGTCCCCCAACGACACCGGACGACGCTGGTCCCGCACCCGAGGGGTCCCAGCGCTGCCACCCGACGGCCGCGCACTCGCCGAAGCGCGCCTTGATGCCGCCAGGCTCGACCCGTCCGGCCGAAGGGTACTCGAAGCCGCCGCACTGGCTGGCCAAGGAGCCCCGCTCCGGGTGATGGGACGCATCTCCGAGGCGGGACTCGACGCGCTTGTGCTGGCCGGTCTTGTAGATCTCCAGCAAGAGCGATGCGTGCTGCAGCCCGAGGAGCTCGCCGAGGTGGTGGCGGACCGCCTCAGTCCGCCACGCCGCACCGAGCTGCACGCCGCGCTGGCCGATGCCTGGGCGGCTGAGGGCGACGACCCGGGCGTGCACCACCAGGTAGGGCGACACCGCTTCGAGGCCAATCAGGTGAAGGCCGCGCTCCCCAGCCTCCGAAGCGCGCTCGACCAGCTGGCCGCCACCTTGCCCGTACCCGACCTCATCACGCTCGCCCGCAGGGTCCGCGCTGCCGCCACTGGAGAGCCCGCCGCCTGGCTCGATGCCAGCTTGGTGCTCGCCGATGCGCTGTGGCGAGCCGATGACCGTCCAGGCGCACGGGCGGTCGACTCCGACCTCATCGCCCGTGAGCTTGCCACCGACCAGCGCATGCGGGTGCTCTGTGGGCGGGTGCGTCGCTCAGACCCCATCGAAGCCAGCATGGTGGACACTTGGCTCGCAGAAGCCAAAGGCCTGCTCCCCAATGTGCGCACCCCCCTTCGTGCCGACTACCACGCCACCCGCGCTTGGGTCTGCGCATCCACGCTCGATGTAGACGGCGCACTCGCGGAGGTTCTCGACGCCTTGTCCTGCCGACCAGATCCGGTGGTGGGCTGTCGGGCGAGGGTGCTACGGGCCCGGCTGCTGTCGTCCATCGATCCCATGGTCACCTGGCACGAAGCGCTTCGAGTTGTCGAAACTGCCCGTGACTACGGCTTCTTACGCTACCAGGTGCTCGCTTGGGGCCTCGCCGCCGACAACATGGTGTTTCTTGGTCGCAGCGATGAGGCCATCGAGCGGCTTCAATCGGGGGTGCAGCGGCTTGTGGCCCACGGCGAGGTGTTGGCCGCCCGCAGCGCAAAGCTTCACCTCGGGATGGCGCTCATGGCCGCCGGACGCGACTCCAGCGCCCGCGAAATCTGGGAATCCGCGCGCGGGCACGAGTACCGAGCCCACCCATCCACCGTGCTGGGCCCCAGTGCCTGCCTCGCGTTGCTGAGCGCTCTCCGCGGCGAAGACCGACGTGTGATGGAGCTCTTGCCCAAGGTCCCTCCCGCAGATCTGCCGTCGCGGGCAGCCTGGGGGCTGCTGTTGCCCATCGCTGAGCTGGGCTCTGGGCTGTCGGAGGTCCACCTGCCCGATGCCCGCCTGCTTCGACAGTCGGTGTCCCTGGGCATGCCCGGCTTGTTCGCAACCCTCGCGCTCATCGCCGAGATGCGCAGCGCTGGCCGACGCACCCAAGCAACCGCAATGGAGCGCGTGTTCACGCTGGAGTGTGGACGCCTCGGGGTCGACCCAGAAGACGCCCGACCCTGGTTGGAGCGGGCCCGGCGCTCCAGGCGGGCGTAGGGTTCTGAGACGTCTGCAGCTCGAAGAACAGCGCGCCCCAGCATCGCAATCAGCTGGCCGGGGGACCATCGATAGGCAGGTCGAACCAGAAGGTGGTGCCCTCGCCGACAGTGCTGTCCACGGAGATGTCGCCACCATGGGCCTGAGTCGCCAGCTTGCAGAATGCGAGCCCCAGCCCAGTGGAGGACCGGCCTCCGGTTCTTCGCGCCTTGACCTGCCCGAAGCGCTCGAAGACGAGGCCCAGGAATTCAGCTGGAATACCCTGTCCTTCGTCCTTTACGGAAAATCGTAGCAGGTCACCGTTCGCGCGCACCGACACTTCGACCGGCACCCTGCGAAGGGTGTGCTTGAGGGCATTGTCGAGCAGATTGGACAAGATGCGACGGACGACGCTGGCATCGCACACCAGCCTGAGCTCAGCGTCTGCCACGACCGTGAGCTGGCGGTTGTGGACGAGTCCGCCGAGGCTTCGAATGGCCAGCTCGACGAGCGCCTTTGCCGAATGGCTCTCCAGCTCCAGCGGCAGGTCGCCGGCTTCCATGCGGTTCATGTCTAAGAGGTCAGTGACCATGGACGACAGCAGACGGGCGCCCTCATAGACGCCCGCGAGGTCTTCACGCGTATCGTCGTCAATCAAGTCATTGAGGTCTTCTTGGAGCATTCCAAGTGAAAGAATCATCCCGGAGAGCGGCGCGCGGAGGTCGTGAACGATGAGATGAAGCAGCTCGTCCCGCAGCTCCTGCATCTGCTCCAGAGCGGAGTTGGTGGCGGCCAGCTCGGCATTTCGGCCTTCGAGCTGCTGCTGCAGTCGCCGGAGGCGCAGGTGGGTTTCCACCCGGGCCCGGACTTCGTCGAGCTGGAAAGGTTTCGTGACGTAGTCCACGCCCCCAGAGGAAAAGGCCTTGACCTTGTCGTCGAGCTCGGAGAGGGCAGAGATGAAGATGACGGGTCTGTCCGCCAG
>Ga0315321_10004962_pt1 | contig 10173 bp, 9 predicted proteins | sample M180m21515metaG_FD_203464 | JGI IMG/M metagenome (GOLD analysis project Ga0315321, IMG submission 203464) | Ammonia-oxidizing marine archaeal communities from Monterey Bay, California, United States - M1 80m 21515 | ecosystem: Environmental > Aquatic > Marine > Intertidal zone | place: USA... | reverse complement strand
AACTCGACTACGTTGCAGTGACCAAGTTCCTCCGCAAGAAGGGCTTTACTGGGGTCATTGGCATGGAGCACGGCGCCAGCAAAAAAGGCCAAGAAGGTCTTGATGCTCTCATGGCTGCCTATCGTAAAATCGACGCTTAAAAAGAAACCTTTCTAACCAAGAACCGCCTTAGTCTTAAGCTAAGGCGGTTTTTTTATCCTCTCCCCGGATCCTATTCGAAAGGATACTTCTTTTGGTAAGCCTCAAGCTTTTCCTTGGCTTCTTTTTCACTTTTAGTAAGAACTTTCAATTCCTCCTCAAGGGCCGTAACTGCAGCTTTTGTTTCCTCAAGTTGCTTTTCGAGATCCTCAACCGGCACCTCCAGCTTTTTCACTTTGACCTTGGCTATCTCAGCCCTCAGCTCCTTAAGCTCACCTTCAAGAGATTTTAGTAATGCCTTCTCTTCTTCGAGCTGCTTCATCTCAGGCGAATCCTTAACATCCTGACAAGCGACCATCGAGAGAAGGACTAAAACGAAAACGACAGATTTAAACATCCTCCACAGAGTGCCTGACAGAACTATCAAGTCAAACTCAACCCACTCTTTGCTTCTGACCAATTGACAAGCCCGTCTTCCTTGCAAAACTCTCAGCATGACTTGGGACGAAAAATTTAACGAACTCTTTACCCGCTGCCTCTCCGCCTACGAAAACGGTAATTCAGATTTCATGAGCTACTACAGTCCAAATGATCACGAATTCCTTGCTAGTATTGGCTATAAACCCCGCGAACTCTTTGATTTCGTCGAGGACCTGGCTGATGAAGGACTGCCCGCCAAATCGACAGCCCTTCTCGTAGCCGCGGTCCGGCGAGACTATTTTCTAATCGTTCAAAGTGGCAAGACGAGCCTCAAGACAATCTCCCGCGATGATGTCCCCACATTCAGTGAAGCATTTGAAGGAGTAGCTTACCTTCCACGAATTTTCGCCAAAGCCGAAGCTAAGCTGCGCGGTGAACTCGATCCTGACATGATGTTTGGCTGTGGGGGGGATCGAAAATTTCTCCGTGAAAATGGAGAAATCAATCCCGCTGACTTTCTACGACACGTCTGGGCCGCGGCTGGCGACCTCTCGAAAATTACTGAATTTTTGAAAAAACAAAGCACTACCCCCCCGGCCTCTGCATCTTCTTAAGATCCTCCTCCTCGGATCTCAAGCGCGCGATCACTAAATGACCATCCGAGTTGAGATCATTCAATTTTTGAGCCTTGTCCCGATACATTTGGGAATACCCCAATGCTTTTTCTCTTCGTTTATTGCTACGTGCGAGGGAGTAATCACGTTGCCACTGAGATGATCGAGACTTGAGGTCTTGAATTTTAAGAAGTCGTAAATTCATAGAGTTTTCGATAGTTTGAATCTCGACTTGGATATCTTTCAAACGCTTCGCGATAGCCTTTTGAGCAGCTTCGCTCTTGCGATCAGCCAAGCCTTCTTTCCACTCCTTGTAGCGCTCCTCTCTTACTTTTGCATTATCTCTCAGTTGAGCACGATGAACTTCGGCTTCCTCCTCGCTCATTTGAAGCATTTCCCTGACCTTTTTCGGAATCTCGCTGATGGGAACTGATTGAGGCCCCGAGCTCTGGTAAATACGGATCTCGACCGGATTTACCGACAGCACCCTAACCTCCTTAAAACCTTTTCCCTTAGTCGCCGAAAGATCGAGGTTCTTCCCGACGACCTCTTTTCTTACCTTTCTCCGATATTTCGCCTGATAGTCCTCAAATCCTAATTCACTCTCCTCCAATGATGCTTTAACCTCATCAATTAACGACGTTACATTCTCCAAGGTCTTTGTGACTTTGGAAATAGCTTCATTAATCTCTCCAGCCTTTCTTAGATCCTTTTCCACCAACTTCCGCTCAGCAAGCTTAGCCTTGGCCGTATCAATAAACTTCCTGGTCGATTTCTTATCAAACTCGACACCATCAAGATTAGCTTTCACTTCCTCAAGATCCACCTTCTTCTCGTCTTCAAGACACCCAACAAAAAAGAAGCAAGAAGCAAGCAAACCAAATGACCTGATTAGGGAATGTAATTTAGATTCCATTATCCTCCTAACTTAAGCAATCAACCCCACTGATCAAGAACCATCAGAAGATGATTTTTTTCCGATTTCATGCAAAGAATCGACACTCGTGAATCAGCCTGCCAACCTTTGTGGATGCGAGACTATCAAGGAGAGGAAATTTTGGTCATCTCACGTCAACTCTTTGACGAATTGGGATCTTTTCAAGGAATCAAAACTGATGTCGACGGATACCTCCAAGCCATCCTTGATCCAGCAAACAACTTCTTCATGGATCGCGGCAAAGCTGAAGATGACCCGTCCTTCAAACAAATCATTCCTTACGCCTTATTCCACCACGACGGGAAATATCTCCATTACACCCGTGGGAAAAGCGGTGGAGAGAGCCGCCTCCACGCCCAAGGATCCGTTGGGGTCGGCGGTCATATTAACCCAGTCGACGAAAGAGCTGACCCACTTGGAAAAGCGACCTATCTAGCAGGTGTAGAGCGCGAAATCGACGAGGAACTCAATATCACAGGTGGTCACCAAAATAGGATCGTCGGGCTCCTAAATGACGATAGCAATGACGTCGGCAAAGTTCACCTTGGGGTCGTCCATATCTTCGATCTCGAATCGGAAGACGTAACATCGGCGGAAGACGCTCTCGCCAACCTAGCTTTTCAGTCTTCTGAGGACCTCACAGGAAAGCTCCACGGCTCCCTCGAAACATGGTCACGATTTTGTGTCGACAAACTGATCTAGTCGACGCAGCAAGGACACTTTTGCACCCAATGATTTGGCGTAATTTCGACAAATGGTAATTCTCGCCCTATGCTTTCGGGATACCGTGAATGATTCACTCGGTGGCCAAAGGCGCAACCCTCAGGGGGATCAATTGGACTAGGAACATCGCCGTCTAAAACAACCCTCTTCCGCTCAGCTGTAGGGTCAGGAGTAGGAATGGCCGACAAGAGCGCTTTCGTGTAGGCATGCCGGGGATTGTTATAAATTTCATCAGCAGGGGCCAACTCCACAATCTTACCAAGATACATGACCGCAATCCGATCGCTCATGTGTTTAACTACTGCCAAATCGTGAGCGATGAAAAGGTAGGACATCTCCAAGTCCCGTTGCAATTCGAGCAAGAGGTTCATCACCTGAGACTGAACAGAAACATCAAGAGCTGAAACAGGTTCATCTAGAACGAGGAGATCCGGATTGAGCGCCAAGGCCCGAGCAATCCCAATCCGCTGCCGCTGACCGCCAGAAAACTCAAAGGGAAATTTTCCTGCCGCATTTTCGGGCAAACCAACACGATTCAAAAGTTCCGCCACTCTTTTCTGAATCGTTACACGACCACCCATTTTTTGGATCACAAGAGGCTCAGCAACCAATTCGCCCACCGCCATCCGAGCATCAAGAGATTCTGCCGGATCTTGGAACACCATTTGAAAATCCTGACGCAGCGGCCGGATCGCCCCCTGCCTCATATTGGTAATATCGTGGCCCTTAAAAAAAACCTTCCCACTCGTGGGGCTTAAAAGACGCACCACTGATTTTCCTAAGGTAGATTTTCCACAACCCGATTCACCCACCAGACCCAGAGTTTCGCCAGAATGGATATCAAAACTCACTCCATCGACCGCTTTCACAGCACCAATTTGCCTCATCATCAATCCACCCCGAACCGGAAAATGCTGGCGAAGATTTTCTACTTGAAGAAGTTTGGGGGCATCATTGTTCATACCTTAAAACATTGGGGACAAGTTTCCACCCAGTGACCTGGCGTAATCTCACGGTAATCAGGACGTTGCCGGAGAATCGTAGCATCGTCACATTCCATTCGCTGACAGAAACGACAACCAGAAACAAAATCCTGAATCGAAGCGACCTGCCCGGGGATCGTACTAAGATGACTCTTCCGCTCGCTATCGATTCGTGGAATCGAGCTAAGGAGCCCTTTTGTATAGGCATGTTGCGGGTTAGCAAACAGTTCCACAACGGGAGCCCTCTCAACAATTCGCCCAGCATACATGACCACCACCTCATCACAGTTCTGGGCAATTACCCCAAGATCGTGAGTGATCATCAAAACAGCCATTCCAAGCTTCTGCTGCATGGACCCGATCAACTCTAAAATCTGAGCCTGCACGGTCACGTCAAGAGCAGTTGTGGGTTCATCGGCAATCAAAAGATCAGGCTCACATGCCAAAGCTATGGCAATCATCACCCGTTGCCTCATTCCACCCGAAAGCTGATGTGGATAACTAGAAATCCGCTTCTCTGGGGCCGGAATCCCAACCGCATCAAGTAACTGAACAGCCTTTTGCAAGGCTTCTCGTGACGAAATTTTTTCATGGATCTTCAGAATTTCTACCAACTGCTTACCAATTCGATGAACCGGATTTAAAGCAGCCATAGGTTCTTGGAAAATTACCCCTATCTCCCCTCCACGTATTTTGCGCATCTGGGATCGATCCACTTTACGGAGGTCCTGCCCCTTGAAATTGATCTCACCTTCAAGGACATTTCCCGACGGTTTGGGAAGTAGGTCAATAATCGACATTGCAGTAACAGTCTTTCCGCAACCTGACTCACCGACCAAGCCAACCGTCTTTCCTGCCTCCACTGAAAACGAAATCCCATCAACTGCCCTGACCCAACCGGCATCAGTATCAAAACTGGTGACCAGCCTATTTATTTCCAACAAGCTGCTCATTTCTTTCGATACATTTCCACCACGTTTTCAACCTCCGGGAAAGTTCTACCAGATCGAATGGCAGATCGCGTTTCCTCCTGCATCTCCTCATCAATCCAGAAGCTGTAATGATCCCATGGATAAGCATTGATCGGCGGGCAAAACTTTACTGTCTCTGAATTTGGCCACCTCAGCCATCGCCAACAGGCCACCCGCTCATAATCCCTTTTCCAACCAGGAACAAAGACACAACGCTCGTAAACCTGTTGTTGGATTTTGTGAGCAAGATCTCGTTTTTCTGTATCCTCGGTGGCACGTCGATACCCCTCGACCCACTTGTCCATCTCTGGATCATTATAGGCAAAGACATTATTGGTCTTTGGTTTAATATTCCCCTGCTCGTCGTAGGCGTTCCTTGAGTGGAAATACTCGTAAAATGAGAAGTAGGGAGGCTGCACAGCCCAAGCCACGGCGGTCAATTCGAACTTCTTATCCATGGCATCAGTGAAAACAAGACTGGGGTCCTTACCATCGAGTATCAAATCAATCCCGGCCTTTTTAGCCTCATTCTTAAGAATCCCCATGATATCGGTGTAAGTCTTAATCGAGTAGTGGCTGAGTGTGAACTCAAGCCTCGTCCCGTCCGCTTTGCGGAGCACACCATCATTCGCCTCCTCAGTAAATCCAGCTTTGGCAAAATACTCACGCGCTTTCGCAGGATCAAACGGCCAAGGCCTAACGTTGGGATTCACAAAATCACCATATCCATCAACAAATCCCGGGAGACGAGAATAGTCTCCCCAAAATTGCACCTGAATCACTTTATCATAATTCAACGCATGCGCTAAGCCGAGACGCACGTTAATATCCTTCAGCTTTTCGCGAGAGAGATTCATCTCGACTCCAAACTGAGCTCGAGGAAAATCATTATACCACCAGTGACGCTCAATATGCCCGTCATAGACCTGTTGAATCTCCGATTTCTCATACCAAGACTTTGGACCAGAAACGAGAGACATATCCAGAATCCCAGCCCGAAATAATTCAAATGCCTTGTTTGGATCTCTAACAATCCGCCACACAATCTTATCAGGATTGTAGCGATAGCGGTAAAACTTTTTATCGTTCCCCCACCAATCTTTCTTCCGGGTCAAGGTCACTGAGACCCCCTTGTTGATATCACCTTCAGCCACGTAGTAGGGGCCCGTAATTGGTTGATGTCGCCAATTATAACGATCCTCGTAATCAGGGCCAAATTCTTCGTAAAAATGGGGTGGAGCAGGAGGAAGATCACCGATCGTATTATACATTCCCAATTCACTTTTAGGACTCGGGAAAGAAATCGAGAAAGTGTGTTCGTTGTAAATCGTAATTTGGGCAATCTCTTCTCTAATATATTGTTTATAGTAAGGAGCCTTGGCGTAATCATGAGCCCGCAAATAAAGATTCACAGCATAGTCTTTCGCCTTAACAGCTTTGCCATCACTGTATGTCGCGTCTTGGTGCAGCTTGAAATACCAGGTCCTTTTATCTTCACTGTGTGCCCATTCCCGAGCCATCGCGGAAACAACCGAGCCATTGAGACGGTTCAACCTTACGATTCCCAGTTGCACATCATCGTATAGTTCACTTCTGAGACCACTGTTAGCGTTAGGTCCGAAAGGTCTCATAGTGGGCGGCGGACTTGCGGTATAGTAGCGAAACACTCCGCCTTTTTTTGCAGCGGGATCCGAATCCTCCGGCTCATCTAACCCATCCTTCCATAATAGATCACTTGGGAGATCTTCGATCCTCGAAAAATTAAAATAGTCCCCCAAAGCCAGACGCCTTTCATAACGCGCTATTGCTCCCTCAGCATCTTTCGCCTCAATTGAACCCGGCTCCGCTTTGGACAACTCCACCTTGGCTTCATCAATCTTTCCTGCAGCCCAACGCCTAATATAATCGTTGTATTTGGGAACATATTCATCAAAACCCAATCCCCCTACGTAGGGGACTTCGTCCTCACCGCAACCGATCAGAAAAAATGGAATGAGAAGTAATAAACAACGCATGGTTCACTAACGATAAAAGGTGTATTTTTTAGGATCAAAAGCTTCGCGAATCGCCTCCCCCACAAAAGTCACAAGAACTAACAAAAAGACAAGGCAAGCAAACGCCGCACTCACCAACCATGGCGAAGAGAGCGAAGAAAGCCCATCTTTTAAGAGCTTCCCCCAACTAGCCAGGTCAGAAGGAACAAAGCCAAGATAATCGAGAGCGGTGAGAGACAAGATTACCCCAGAAATAGAAAACGGAATCAAAGTTACTAAAATAGCAACCGTATTTGGCATGAGGTGTCTGAACAAAATTCGCGGCACGCCAGCCCCTAAAACCTGGCTGGCTGCAATATAATCGCGGGCCTTTTCCTTAAGGGCCGCTGTCCGCATTAAGTTCGTCATCCCCATCCAACCGAAGACTGCCAGAAGAAGCAGGATAAGATAAAATCCAAGGCGATCTTTATATTGCGGAGGAACGCCTAGAGTCACGATGATGACGAGAAACAAAAAAGGAATATTTGCTAATACCTCAATCAACCGTTGGACCACGAGGTCAAACCAGCCTCCAAAATAACCCATCAAGAGACCGACAGAAATCCCAATAAAGTAAACGATCGGAATATAAATTAAGGCTGCTTTGAAATTCACTTGAAGCCCTCCGAAAAGATAAGCGAGCACATCGTCACCTTGTGAGGTCGTGCCCAGAGGAAACTCCCATTTGGGCTCCGAAGGTGGATAGCTGACATCATATTCCTGATTCTCACTCAATCCCATAAAGTCTACTAATGTTCCTTCGCCCGTAAACTCCTCCGAACCATCGACCAATTCCCCCCCTACGTATTTCGCTTGATAAACACGATTCTCATTCTCATCCCAACCTTGTACACTTCCTTGTCTGAGACCTTTACGATAGGTAAACCTGAGATGCGGCTTTTCGGGTCGCTCCGAGTCAAAAAGTCGTGTTCCCAAACCCTTATAGTCATTCTCCGAAGGATTAATCGGCCTACCTAGCGCTTTGATGATGTCACCAGTCGGAGCATAAGGTCGGAGTGGGAGAAACACGTTGTAATTCTCCTTCTTTTTCAACTCACGATAATCTGGTTCTAAATCCGCTTCCCCACCTTCAATAATACCGAAGTCTTTGTTCTTTTCGAGCTTCGTTGTGAATGCCGGAAAGGTCCACGACCCTTTATATTCAACAGCAAGAGCCTCCTTTCCCACCACGACCTGATCGAGAGCTGCGAAACCAGCTAACCCTATAAGAATCAAGAACGAATAGTAGCCACGCTTAATGGCCTTGAATCGTTGAATTTTGCGGATTGTAACAGGATTAGGCGGACCACTCTTGATCTTAGAAATGACCAACCAAACGCCAAAAAGAAGTAACACGGTTGCCGTCACATCACCGGCATTCTCAATGAGAAACTTCAGCGGCTTAAACAAAACAAGTTCACCCGCTGTTCTGCTCAGATTATACCCCCAACTAATTGTAGGCAACATTAGGCCTAATTGCTCGGCCACAAAGCTAACAACAGCTACAAGCATGAGTGAGATTCCGATCAAGAGCTTCATGGCTTTAGTGAAATTTTACACGGGGATCCACGAAAGCGACTATCACGTCCGAGAGAATGTTCCCCATAACCATGAGAAATGAAGCTACAGTCAGCGTTCCCATAATCAGCATCTGATCAGGCGCAGTGATCGCTCGGAATTGAAGGAGACCGAAACCTTGGATATCAAAGACCGTCTCAATAAGTAGACTTCCCGTCACAATCAGAGTGATTAACTGGCCAAGACTGGAAGCAATCGGGATAAAGGAATTTCGAAAGGCATGATTAAAAACAGCTCGATTAAATCCAACCCCCTTGGCAACCGCTGTGCGAACGTAGTCAGCAGCAAGATTATCCATCAGGTTGTTCTTCATCATCATTGTCATCCAAGCAAAAGCGCCCACCAGGTAGCTCACTAATGGCAACACCGAGTGCCATGCCAGATCCTTAATTTTCCCAAACGCACTCATCGAATCAAAATTCTCCGAAGTGAGCCCGATCATTGGAAAGATGGGCTTCACCGCGCCAAAATAGACAAGCGCCAACGCACCGAGAGCAAATCCAGGAATTGCATACCCCAAAAAAATCAAAATCGAACTTACGTTGTCGATTGGAGTACGATGTTTAATTGCCTTTAAGATCCCTAAGGGAAGGCAAATGCCGTAGCTGAAAATTGAAGTTAAAATACCAAAGTAAAGTGCAACCGGCATCCGCGAGATTATTAAATCGCTCACTGGCTCACCAAATACCGAGGATCGACCAAAGTCTCCTTGAAGAAGGCCAGATTTACGGGACTTATAGATGACCGCACGAGGGACATAGTTTTCTACCGTTTTGTTGGTCGTTCCCTTTTCCCGCTTCAAATGAGCATCAAAACGTAATTGAGCTGGCTCATAACGCACTTCCCAACCCTCATCGGCAATTGCTTGCCAATCCGCCATTGGCTTACGACGGTCTGCAAAGCGGGCCCATTCAATTTTCTCGTCTTTTCGTTGAACTACCACCGGTCGTCCCGTTCCTGCTAAACTAATCAAAACCTGTTTTTCCGGATCTTCCACATAACTGGTTCCAATTGTCTCCTCACTTACCTTCGACCCCTGGGTAGCAGGCTTAAAGTCAGCCTCGCTATGCAATCGCTCCCTCGGCCAGCCCCCCAACCAAGTCAGATAGGCCAATGGAGTCGGCTTATCCCATAAAAACTCGCGTTCAAATTCCTCAATCTGCTCTTCGGTCAATGCTCCACCGCCACCTTTTCCACTCCCCCCGCCACCATCAGTGGTTCCGGCAGCGGCTGCTTGCAACTCCTTCGCCAAAGGACTCCCAGGCATCACCCTAGTAATTGCAAAAACAAGGAAAGTGACCCCCAGCACGGTCAACGGGACCAGTAGCAATCGGCGGAGGAAATAGACTTTCATTATAAGAGGGTCAGCAACTTAACCCACAGGGTTTTCCTTCTTTTCCACCGCTTATGTCAAACCAAAGTCTCTCAATATAAAAATTCATTCCATTTTTAGCAATTTTGTCCAGTGTTTCACCGTGTTTCGAAATGCCATTATTACCGTCCTTACCTGCCTGACTTTCGTGTCATGTGAGCGCAGATCGGACGTGCAAATCGCGAATCAAGAGAACATCCTTATTGTTGGGAACAGCGGAGAACCCAAGGGGCTGGATCCTCACCTTGTTTCCGGTGTCTTGGAGTCAAACATTATTCGGGCGCTATTTGAGGGCTTGTGCGTGGAAGACCCCGATAAAGATAGTTCCTCACTCCCCGGGGTTGCTAAGAAATGGACCCCCAACGAAGACTCAACCGAATGGATTTTTGAACTTAATCCGGAGG
>Ga0315321_10004961_pt1 | contig 10175 bp, 5 predicted proteins | sample M180m21515metaG_FD_203464 | JGI IMG/M metagenome (GOLD analysis project Ga0315321, IMG submission 203464) | Ammonia-oxidizing marine archaeal communities from Monterey Bay, California, United States - M1 80m 21515 | ecosystem: Environmental > Aquatic > Marine > Intertidal zone | place: USA... | reverse complement strand
TTCCTGTTTTGGTCGATGCCGCCGGAGAACTCCCGCCACCGTCAAACCTGAAGAAGCTGATGGCTAGCGGAGCCGACCTGATTGCCTTCAGTGGGGGCAAAGCCATCGGCGGTCCTCAGGCAACGGGCCTGCTACTTGGGCAAAAAAAACTAATTGCTTCCGCCTTGCTGCAAATGCTGGATATGGATGACCACCCACAGCTTTGGACCCCTTCCCTTCTCGACAAAAATGAACTGCGGGGAATGCCTCGCCACGGCATTGGCCGGGGATTCAAAGTTTCCAAAGAGTCCATCATGGCATTAATGGCGGCACTCGAATGTTTTCTGCAAGAAGACAATTCACAACGCATGGCCACCTACGCGGGCATACTCTCTGACATCAAAATTCAACTTGAGAAGGCAGGTGTTTCAAGCCATCTGGTCTGGCTTAACCCGGAAACCATACCAAAGCTTCACATCCCAACCGAAGAAGCGTTTGAGGCGTGTGAAAGTCTGAGAAACCACTCGCCTCGCGTGTTTGTAGGACACAACTTGTTAAATCAGGGAATCCTTACTATCAATGCCATTGCACTTCGTGAACATCAAGTTGATCCTCTTAGTCAGGCACTCATCCACTGTCTCCAAGGCGAGTAATTTCTTATCGTGATTAAGCTTCGATTCTACACCTTAATTATTCTGTTGCTCTTTCCCACCTTGGTTTTAGGAGAAACGCAACAGCCCAACATCATTTTGCTACTGGCCGACGACCTTGGATACTCAGAACTGGGCGTCCAGGAGAGCAATACCGGAGACATCCCCACGCCCCATATCGATTCGATAGCTCATGCCGGCGTTCGGTTTACAGATGGGTACGTCACGGCGGCATATTGTAGTGCTTCCCGGGCAGGCATGATGACCGGACGATATCAAACTCGCTTTGGTTACGAATTCAATCCCACTGGCCATCGCAATGAAAATCCGGATTTCGGTCTTCCAGCAAGCCAGAAAACGATTGCTGATCAACTACAAATGGCAGGTTATACCACTTCACTGATTGGCAAATGGCATCTGGGTGGCACGGCAGCTTATCACCCGTTTCGCCGAGGCTTTGATGAGTTCTTCGGATTCATGCATGAGGGACATTACTTCGTTCCAGCTCCATATAAAGGCGTCACAACGATGCTTCGCCGTAAAGCACTACCGGGTAATCACAGTGGCCGCTGGTTTAGCAAAAACGAAAAGCTCGTCTATACCGATCACATGGGTTACAACGAGCCAGATTATGATGCAGACAATCCCATCCTGCGCGGTGGCCAACCGGTTCAAGAGCACGAATATCTGACCGACGCCTTCACGCGAGAGGCGGTCGACTTTATCCATCGTGCCAGCGATCGCCCCTTTTTTCTATATGTTGCGTACAATGCCGTCCACTCGCCTTTACAAGGTGCTGACAAATACATGAAGACGTTCAATGGTATCGACAATATTCATCGACGTATTTTCGCAGCCATGCTTTCCAACCTAGATGACAGCGTTGGAGAAATTCTCGAGGCGGTCGAAGATAATGATCTGGAGGAAGATACTATCATCGTCTTCCTCAGTGACAACGGCGGTCCCACCCGGGAATTAACCTCGTCTAATCTGCCCCTCAAAGGTGAGAAAGGAATGATGTATGAAGGTGGAATCCGCGTGCCATTCCTGATGCAATGGAAAGGACAAATCCCACCGCATACGACCTATTCACATCCAGTGATGTCAACCGATCTGATGGCAACCTTCACAACGGCTGCAGGTGCTCCTCTACCAAAAACTAAACTGGACAGTGTCGATCTCATTCCCTACATTTCACAACAGGATGAGACCGCACCCCATGAATTCCTTTTTTGGCGTGTCGGGCAGAAACGCGCAATTCGAGTGGGAGACTGGAAAGCCCTACTGGAACCAGGTCGCTTTGGCTCTACCGACTGGCAACTCTACAATCTTCAAGAAGATCTTGAAGAAAAGAACGATCTGGCGAAGACAAAGCCCAATGTTTTAGAATCTCTGCAACAACAATGGACGTCGGTGAATGCTGAGATGATCGATCCGATATTCGACCCAAGAAAAAAGTAACCTAAATACAGTTAATAAAATCATGAATCGCTTCTACCCCTTATTGATGACCGCCTGCTTGGTTCTTCTCTGTTCTAACTCTCTGAAAGCTGAAAACTACTGCTTAAAGCGTGGTGACATCATTACACATGTAAACACTTTGAATATCCATCGCATCAAAGATTTCTGGAAAGCAATCAAGCATTCTGAAACAACCATTTACCTCACGATTCAAACAGCTGAAGGTATTAAGAAAGCCCTATATGTCGAGTTACCATTGAATAAACTGGCACCCATCCCGAGGTTTGGCGTTGACGTGACATCCCACAAACTCGAGGGCGTTAGGATTACCAACGTACGCAGGAATTCTCCCGCTACACGTTGTCAGTCCGTCCCCACGAAGCAGCCAAGCGTTACCGACTGAATAACTGCGACTGAATCTGAGGTATACGAGCATGCGTATCGCTATGCTCTTTCACATAACGCACTAATCCCGCTCGCATCTGAGCAATGATTTTTACGTACTTTGGATCGCCGAAGAGATTGGTGACCTCCTGTGGATCATTTTGGAGGTCGATCAACCACGGACGATCACTTGCCGAAAAGACAAGTTTATACTGTTTAGATACGGCTGCCAGCCACTCTGTACCGGGAGTGCTCCTGAGAAATGTCAAATCCTGCCACTCACTCTGAACTGCATCCTGCAGCAAACCCATCGCGTCACGACCATCGGAAGGGTGATTCCCCTGTACTCCCATCATCGAAAGAATCGTTGGGAAAAAATCAACGGTCGTCAGAGCCTCATGGACCAGATGCCCTTTAGGAAGCATCTTCGGATAATAAATGACAAAGGGAATTCTAGCAGAACCTTCATAAGGAACTCCTTTATTCAATCGACCATGTTCTCCACACAAATCACCGTGGTCCGATGTAAACACAATAATTGTATTGTCGAGAATCCCCTCCTCTTTCAAGATCTGAATTAACTTGCCAACATTGTCATCAATGCACTTCACCATCCCGTAGTATGCGGGCATGATTCGACGTAACTGAGCGGCAGTCACTTTCGAATCCGGCTTCCCCCAATTTGGCACTTGGTCGGGACTTCGCATCAACGTCAAAGGGATCGGCACCTTCACATCCACATACATCTTGTCATAGGGAGCCCGGACAGTATTCGGACCGTGCGGATCCGGGAGACTGACGTAATAGCAAAATGACTTATTACTGTTTAGTTTGATAAAATCTACTGCCCGGTCACACAAAAAGTCGGTCGAGAATGTCTTATCATTAGCTCCCGCAAGATTGTAGGTCGGTTGTCCTTTTCCATCTCGAGCTGCAATACTCGGTTTACCATCGTCAATGGAAAATTTCTTCCAATGTCCGCGATTAAACATGAATCGGTTGTCCTGGAACCCAAATTTTCGCTCCGGACTCCACTGCGGCTTGCGAATTCCGTCCAAATGCCATTTCCCTGCAAATCCTGTTGCATATCCCTGCTGACCTAGAATCGATGCGAACGTAATGACATTATTGTTTAAGGGGATATTGTTCGTCACCACTGGTGTTTTTTGCGGGTAGCGACCTGAAATCAACGAAGCTCTGGAAGGTGAGCAAACGGGTGTGACCGCATAGAAACTGGTACACAAAACACCCTGCTCTGCGAGCCAATCAATATTTTGAGTCTCCACAATCGTACCGCCGTAACACCCTAACGTTCCAAAATGATGTTCATCAGTTTGGATGATCAGTAAATTTGGTTTGTCACTGGCGTACAAAGTGGCGGACAAAAGAAACGCCGACACGGCCACTGCTGTTTTAATAATGATCTTCATCAGTTGAACGATATTCCTGAATAGTTATCTTTTGGAACGTTTGTCTCAGCCTGCCAGCACGATGAAACTTGAGTTCGGTTTGTGCCCCACACCTATGTTTATCGGCTGGAAGCTCTTGCGTTAGCGGCTTCCTTCCAAACTCTACTCTACGATTAAATTCCCGTTCATCACGAGCCAGTGACCTGGGAAGGTGCAAAGATATGGATAACGACCTGGTTGCTCCGGCACTTTGAAATAAATAGTGAATTGCTGTTTTGGCAAGACAATATCAGTAAAGACAATCACATCCGATGAATCTGGAACATACTGTTTGATTACTGCTTCCGGATCTGAGATAAGTTGATTGGCAAGATTTCCAACACGCTGTAACGTTCCCGGCTTTAACAAAGCCCAGTTATGTGGCACAACGTCAGGATTGTCGAACGTCAGCGCCAGCATTTCTCCGGCTTTCGCACTAATGATCTTGGTCGCAAAAGACAAATTACTTCCAGCCTGGAGAGTGATCGGCCGAGCATCTGCAATCACCGATGCATAGGGATTTGGAACGACCTTTGTCGCTAAAGCAATATCATTGATAATCGGATGCGGATTCACCGGTTTGTTATCCAAGGCCACCAATCCCGGTGCATCCACAAAAGAATGTTGATCCAGCTTGTGTGCCGTCACAAACATCTCACTGAAAACCCCGGGGGCCGTTTGGACACGCAAGTGAATCTGATTAGCCGGTTGAATATCCGGAATCTCCAGAAAAACTGATTTTCCATCGTCAATTACATGAGCGGATTTGATAGGTAGATAATCATGGCCAATCATACCCAGATGCCGGGTTGAGTATTCCGGTGAACCGTACTGAGCACCATATCGATAATTCCAAGTCATGGCAAAGTGACTTTCAGCTTGCTCAACCAAAGCCTTATCTGGTCGCTGTGCAAAAGTCAGTTTGATACCGTTTTTGTGTACACGAAAAGAGGTCGGTACCTGCACAGAGTCACCTGTATAGCGAACCCGTTGAAAACACCCGTCTTCTGGTGTGTAACATCCCCATCCCTGCATCCCGGTAACGTAAAGCTGACCATCTTTAGGTGAAAATCGACCACGATGAATCCCTGACAGGAAGTCACCCGGTAACCGAACCACGGCTCCCTGCAATTGTCCGCCGACTTCATCTTTCAAAATAAGAAAGTGATTTCCAGTGCCAAACGAGAAGTGTAACAATTGACCATTTAAAGGCCCCCAACGATCGCTGGTTACGGTTTGTTGTCCGCCAGACTGATTGTCGAGACCGCGTGGCAAATAAACCAATGGAAGATTCGGAATAGCATCTCCTTTCGGACCGCGGAAGCCAAAGTGCGGTACGGAGTCGTCCTCAAGCTTCATCGCACATATCATGCTGGAAGGAGTCCACCCACCTTCGGCACAAGGAATGGTCAAAACACCATCCGGAGTTAAACCGATGCCATCTGGATTTCGAAAACCGGTTGCAATTACCTCGGCCGTTCGACCGTCGGCCGAGATTTTATAGACGCCGTCTGCTCCGGACGCCGTGTAGAAATTACCGTCCGCATCACGTTCCAAGCCACAGATATAATCATGTCCGCCGGAAGAAGTCTGGTGTTGATTTGAAAAGCATTCATAAAAATCTGCTTCGCCATCTTCATCGGTGTCCCACAGTCTTACGATTTGATCACGACACAATACAAAGACACCATCTTCATCAGCGATCATTCCCAGAGGCTGATGCAACCCACTGGCAAAGCGTGTCCATCTAGCTTCCTTCGAAGGAAATTCCAGCTCTTCGACTTTCCAAACATCTCCATGCATTGTTGCTAACAAGGCTGCTCCATCGGGCAACATCGCGATAGCACTTCCCATCACAGGCACATTCCAGGGGTTATCCAATGGCAATTCAAAAGTATCGATAGCATAAGGCCCATCATTACCATGCGTAATTTTCGACGTGAAAACCTGAGGTCCAGACTCGTCGACACCATTCGACAATTCTGCGGATAAAGGTCCATCTTTCAATTGGACCTCTCGCACAAACCTGCCATTTTGCACCCAGGGTGAATCCAAATAGGTTTTTCCATTGAGGGTATATTTGAAGTAAACACGCTGTCCGGATCGGTACAGGCCATGGTATTGCATGGAACCTGCCAGTTTCTTACCCTCGACCGTCAGCCCTTTTTCAGGGAAAGCGACAGCGGTTCCATCCATAGGAATTCCATCCAGAAATCCATGGCGGATATTTCTGAATTTGATGAAGCCAGATTTCCAGACCATGTCATAGGAAAGTGTTTCGGGGTTGAATACACAGGCTAGCTCACCATCCTCGCCGAGACGCACCGCAATTCCACGATTCACCGTGACTCCACCACCACGAAAAACACCGGCCAGCACTCTTCCCAGATCGACATGATTCCAGGCATCGCGTTTCCATGTTTCCTCATCCTGATTTCCCCAGTGTCCCTGCTCACCACCATCCAGTCCGTTGAAGGACATTAACACGGGGGGAACTCGTTCACCATCAAGTAGCATTTGCCGAAAGAACTCGGATTCTTTGGCGTAAAAGTCATATTCACGATCTCGGTTGATGGGGTGCTCGAAATAGATATGCCTGGAAGATGCAAGAGGTTGATTGTCATAGGTAAATTCGGCTGCCCCATGCACATGGGCTGTAGCATATTCAAGAACCGTTTCCACTTCGGCTAGTGGAATTTCTTCTGACTTTCCTAAATCGAGTAGAAACCGAACTAAGTCGTAAACCTGAGCATAGGTCATTGCTCCTATCAGGTTCTCCGGCATCAGCGTTCCCACTTCTCGCTCAGCATCAATATCGTCGAGAGCCAATTCGATCTGGTGGTCGGTGCCCTTAGTGGGATCCCGAAAAAGAACTCGCTTTTCATTTCTCTCCAGGACATAGCCGCTGAGCGTGTCACCATCAGCCGTGATAAATGCATGCGCTTTGTACTTATCTTCGATCTTACGCTTGGGCCATAAAACCGATTCAACAATTTCGTGTGGTTTTCGCTCTAATGCAAGCTTGGTAAGAGCGGGGCCTACAGTCCCACCGATATTTCCAATACGATGACAATTAATGCAGGCGGTCTTACTATTGGCAAAGTTCACCATTCCCTGCCCGGCGTTTCCCCGTTGGACGACATTCTCAAGAATCTCCGACACTAAATCAGCATCATATTCCGGAGTCTTTCCAATACTATCCGGCTTCGTCTGGGTATTTTTAGCATCACTCGGCAACCAGCGAATAATCGTAGGGCCCGCATCCGGTGGCAAAGAATGTTGGCTCCACGGCAAGCCCGAACCACGACGAATTCGAACCCAATCAACAGGACCGGAACATCCTAGGTCGCCTGAAACAAGTCGGCCAATTCCGAGCTTTCCCGGCAAAGCATCTCCCGCAATCATCTCAACAGGTTGTGATGCCACCTGTTTCCCATCAACAAACAGACGAATCAGTTTTTCTTCATAGATCATTCCGATCGTATGCGGTTTTCCATCAGCAATATCTACATCAGCGCGGACATGATCCGGTCGCAAGCCAGGGGCATAGAGTGTGAATTTCCCCGTGCTAGGCATGGAAAACAATTCCCAATGCCGCAGCGATTGTTTTGTATCACTAGCAAGAAGGATGTTGTAATTTGCCTTGCTGGGTAGTGTCACGCGTGCTTCAACGGTAATTGCCGGAACACGGTTACGTGGATTGTTTTCCACAAGCACCCCGTTTCTTCTGACCGGCAAAGACGTATTGTCCTCAGGAGACCAGGTAACCGGTGTTGGCTTCGGCGTGGCCGGCTTACCGTCCAATTGAGGTCGCAACCATTCCAAACCATTTAAGTTGTCTCTCAAACGAAGTTCGACATCGTCCTGAGTGTGTCCAATAATACCAATCGGGCCGGAATAACCTGAACTGCGAATAATTTTCAGCAAGGACAGATCAAGCTCCCCCTCTCCCAAAGGGAGGATCTTCATCCCCTTTTTATCTCCCTCACGAGTGGTGCCATTCAAATTGAGACAAAGTAGATGCGGCAGCATCGCCTTAAGATCTTCTTCAAACAGGTCAACCCGCGGGTGACAATGATGCTGGTTATAGACAATTCCAACATTGTCGATCTTGTGGTGTTCTTTAAGGTACTTACAAACAGCAACCATATTGGGTGGATCACCAGCCCAACCTCCATGATTATATAGTCCAACTTTACTACCGATCTTCTTTGCTCGGGCAATCGTCGGCAGACAGGCTTCGGCTGCCTGTTTAATCCGTTGTTCCTGTGTCCCTTCACCAGGCGGTGGAATCATATACCAAACCTGAGGACTGAGCTTGTACTTTTCAAACAGCTTAAATGCTTCTTCATGAACATCCCAGAAAGCAAAGTAATTCAACCCGTGTTTCTTATATTCAAGAATCTCCTGCTCGAACGTCGCCACATGCTCCTGCCGCCAATCATAGGCGACCTTCTTAAGCCCCAGTTTGGCACACATAGCTGCACGCTCTGCAGGCCCGCGTTTCTTACCGTCGAACGGAACAATACACCACGCGACAAGATTATTACGAGCAAAAATATCCGGTGCTTTGTCCTGTGCTTTGTCTTGTGCTTTAGCAACATGCCAAAGCGGAGTAAAAGCGAGCGTTAAAAGTAATATCAGCTGAATGTTTCTAATCATCATCAATCTAAATCTGAAGACTTGGTAGGGTTAATCGGCGAAACGCTACTACAGATGTTTCTCAACAAACTTCCAGGCGGAATCGTCGTCGAACTCATGACCACCATCAAAGATGACATGTTCAAAGTGGTCGCGTACTCTTAGTTTCTCATAAAATGCGGCGGCATGTGAGGCAATCTCAGCACCTTTTGCACGGTGAGAGTCATTATCCTTCGCACCTGCCTGTATCTGATGAGCACGGGGAGCAATTAATGCAACTTTGTCCGCATCATCAAACAATGTAAACCGATTGGGAAAACGAAAATCTGTCGGTACCGATAACTCATCCCGTTCATAGCGGTACTCCTGTACTCCAAAGTAGCAACTAGAAACGGAAACTTTGATGCGTGTGTCGATGGCTGGAGTTACCTGAGCGTAGAATCCACCATAGGACAAGCCAACCATGGCAATACGTTCCCCATTCACTTCGGGACGTTTTATCAACTCATCGATTGCATAGGTAATCTTGGCAATCTCGACCGCCGTGATGCTAGTACCAATCAATCGCATGCGATCATCAATTCGCCGACGAATGTCTTGAGGATAACCGTCTGCCCGGAACAAGTGTTGTGGAGCGTAGACAATGTAGCCTCGTTTAACTGCCCCCCTTACCATGTCGTTGTAATTGCCTCCGCCGTTAAACAATGCGACCTCAGGACTACCGCCACCACCGTGCATTGATATCACCAAGGGAGCCTTACCCTGAACCGATTTAGGAACAATATAGATACCCTCCGAGTGAACCTCAGGAAGAATCGGAATCATCGCGCGATAATACACGGCGATGGCATCTTCCCCCATTTGCTTTAGCGACATCTCCTTTTCAGGACGTATTCCCGGAGGCGGGTATCCAATCGAGTTACAAAATGCTTTACGGTACGGTACAACGGACTTTTCAAATGCCACCTGACTGGAATAATCCGGATTCAATACCGACTTCAGTAAACTGCGATCTTTACTAGTTGTCTTAATATAGGCATCGAGCTCTCTGGCTTGTTCTGTCCGCAACGGATTCGATTCTGCAACCGGTCGATTGAACAGTGCAGACTGATCCTGCCCCAGAACAGTCGCTTGTAGTAATAGAATTCCTAAAATCACTCTCATTTCTTATTGGCACCTTTCTTTTTGGATTTCTTTTCCGATTTAGTTTTCGGTTTCTCTTCTTCGGATTGCACAACAACTTTTTGTGGATTCGTATTCACCACAATGTTTTGCTCGCGATCGATTGATTCCAGTGGTTCAACACTGGCCAACTGAGAGACGATTTTCAGCTGAATTTTATTGATTAGGTCTCCGCACTGAGTCAGAAAGATCGAAAATCGCTGGTCGCTGCGAATCTCATGATCTGTAAACTGCCGCAAAGCTCGTAAGCGGATCGTAGTAATACGAAACAGGCTATCGCGTAACTGAGCTACGTCATAGCAGCCGCTCTGACCAGTCTCAACCTTAAATGTCGATTCCATAAACCGATCGAGAATGACTCGTTGCTTTTCGAGTCTGGCTTGCGCTTCACGCGCCATCAGTTTACGCCAATAGGTCCAGATTAAATAAC
>Ga0315321_10004958_pt1 | contig 10179 bp, 9 predicted proteins | sample M180m21515metaG_FD_203464 | JGI IMG/M metagenome (GOLD analysis project Ga0315321, IMG submission 203464) | Ammonia-oxidizing marine archaeal communities from Monterey Bay, California, United States - M1 80m 21515 | ecosystem: Environmental > Aquatic > Marine > Intertidal zone | place: USA... | reverse complement strand
ATCCGTGGAAAGAATAAAAACAGAGGCGCCCCGCGCGCTACGACGGTTGGCGGCATCGGCATGAATCGAAAGGAACACATCCGCACTTGCGTTCATTGCGAACGCGACACGCTTTCGTAAACTTACGTAATAGTCATCGGTTCGTGTTAGCACAGCACGCATTCGACTGTCCCAGTTTATTATTCGTTTCAACCGACTCGCAATCGCGAGGGCCACGTCTTTCTCATGAGACCCCTCCGCCCCGATAGCGCCGGGATCTTCACCCCCGTGCCCCGGATCAATGACAACCAGATAATCCTCTTCACGAGTGTTGGATGGATCGGCAAGTGACACGCCGTCCTGGGGGTCCAGGCTGAGGTCGACGACCAGACGATGAGGATACGAACCGCTTGGAGTGAGCAGAAAAGCTCGATAAAGCCACGGCGCGCGTAGGTCCAATACAACGCGCAGGGTCTTCGGGAGGGGTGTCCCACTACGGACGCCCATGACCGGGCCATCCCCTTTTGCCAGCAACGAAACCCCTTCGGCCAACTCCGAATCGGATAAATCGATGACGATCCTCTCGGGATTCCGGAGGCGGAAAACCTTGTATCGGACTGGGTCGCTCAGTTCCAGAACCAGACGAGTTCGCTCAGGGCCATGCCAGAAACGACTCCCGATCACTTCCGTCCCTGCAGACGTGAACCCGGGCCACAACACCAGCCCTGTACACCCCAAGACCCGGAAGAGAGCCCTGAACCAGCCTGATCGACCCCGCACGCTCAGCGTCGCGTTATACACACCGTGCGACCCGAATCATGGTACCCCATGGAGACTTCCCAACTGGGGGACGGCAGCGCGCCGATTCCACGCTCGGGCCACTCAATAAGGAGAATACTGTCGTCCCCACAACGATCACGCAGTGCCAGGCCATCGACCTCATCGGGAGTTTGGATTCGGTAAAGATCAAGATGGTGGACGCAGCCTGCTGCCGTAAAGTACTCCTCGACCAGCGTGTAAGTCGGACTGACGACCGCAGCTTTACTCCCCAACGCGTTCACGACTCCCTGGACGAAGGTCGTCTTTCCCGCCCCGAGATCGCCCTCCAGGTAGACCACCTCCGGGGGCTGCAGCGCCCCGGCGAAGGACTCACCCAACGCCCGCATTTCCTCGCCGTCTAGGATCTGGTATTCACCTTCCACCTGGCATCTCCGCTGAATCCGCTGCAGTCCTCAATTCATTTAAATGTGGCTCGAGATCCGTCGCGAGCAGGCCGATACGTCCACCGCCTTTGCCAGCGCGCTCGGCCGCGACCGAATGCATCCAGACGCCCGCCCCTGCGGCCTCGTATCCGGGAAGGCCTTGGGCCATCAGAGCCCCGATCACACCGCTCAGAACATCTCCCATCCCGGCTGTCGCCATACCTGGATGTCCTCGGTCGCACAACAGCGTAGGCTTTTGCGCCTGTGCCACCAGGGTTCCCGCCCCTTTTAACACACAGACCTCACCTAACTGTGCGGCAAGCGTCTCAGCCACAGCTGGCCGGTTACCTTGAACTTTGCTCGTATCCATTTTCCCGAGTCGGCCAGCCTCTCCAGGGTGTGGCGTCAACACGGCGCTGCGTACCTCAACCGGCCTGGCGGCAAGCAAATTCAGTGCGTCAGCGTCGAGGACCTTTCGGACATCGTAATCACGACTGGTGGAATATACTTCTCTGGCCCATGCATCCTGCCCAAGCCCGGGGCCAATCACGACCGCATCTGATCTGGCCAACAAATCCTTGAGTTGCCGCGGAGTCCGGAGTCCTACAACCATAAGTTCCGGTGTATGGGAAGCCGTTGAGGTTTGATTGTCAGGGTGGCACCCAATGGTAACTCGGCCGGCCCCTGATCGGAGTGCTGCACGCCCTGCCAAAACAGGTGCACCGGTCATACCGACTCCTCCGCCAATAATGAGAAGGCCTCCTGCGACGCCTTTGTGGGCGCTGGCAGGACGCGTCGGCAACATACCTTCCACCCACTCTTTGGAAATTCGGTAACCCCAGGGTGTCAGAGGGTTTTTCCCGGCCAACACTCCCGACGCTACGTCAAGGTCTTCCAGAACAACCCGGCCACAGTGATCTGGGCCAAAGCCTGTCACCATGCCCCGCTTGTGACGAATAAACGTGATCGTGACATCCGCCTCTACCGCACCGCTTTCGACGGCACCCGAATCCGCACTCAAGCCCGATGGGACATCGATCGCAAGTCGTCCAGCGGCATATTGATTAATTTCCGAAATTACAAATGCAAACGGCTCACGCAAAGCTCCTTGGACGCCAATACCCAGTAGCGCGTCCACTACCACATCAGTGGTTTCCAGCAACTGTCGCGAATGCTCTATCGGACAAACGCCTGCTGCTTGCGCACGCTCCTTGGCTCCCCGGGCTTCCGGTGTTGACGGCGGTGCCAGTGCGACGAGGTTAACTGTGAAACCCGAGGCAGAGGCCAACCGCGCTAGAACGTAACCATCACCGCCGTTGTTTCCCCCGCCGCAGTAGACCGCGATCCGCTCCGCATGGGGCCAGCACTGACGAAGCAGTTGAAACGCTGCGCTGCCCGCGTTCTCCATCATCATCTGTGCAGGGCGGCCCGCAGAAATCTGCGCGCACTCCAGCGCCCGAACTTGGTCTACTGAACAAAGCATGTTACGTGTTCGATACATCGGGCTATCATAACGGTATGCACCCGATATCGGACGCCGCGCTCGCGGAGCTTAAACAGAATATCCAACTCTGGTCTCGCGAGTTGGGCTTCGACGGCATTGGAATCTCCGGGGCCGAACTCGGAGACGCTGGACCCGCACTCCAGCGCTGGCTTGGGCGCGGGTGGCACGGAGAGATGAACTTTATGTCGCGCCACGCCGACAAGCGGGCCGACCCCGGGTTACTGGTACCTGGTGTCTTTCGCATCATCAGCGTGCGCCTTGGGTACTGGTCTGACGCTGGGAGTTCCGCCGAAACGGTACTGCGCGATTCCCGCAAAGCCTACATTGCCCGGTATGCGCTCGGTAGAGATTACCACCGACCTATGCGCAGGAAACTTCAAAGGCTGGCTGATCTTATAACCGAGGCAATCGGCCCGTTCGCTTATCGAGCCTTCGTAGATAGTGCGCCCGTGATGGAAAAGCCGCTTGGACAGAATGCCGGGCTCGGTTGGATCGGAAAAAACACCAACCTGATCGATCCCGTGACAGGATCCTGGTTCTTTCTCGGAGAGCTATATACTGACCTGCCGCTCCCGGTAGACTCCCCACACATTGATCACTGTGGGTCCTGCACGCGTTGTGCCGAAGCGTGCCCTACTAACGCACTCGATGTTCCCTATCAACTTGACGCGACGCTCTGCATCGCCTACCTCACGATAGAGCACAAGTCATCGATTCCCGAAGCGCTCCGCCCGATGATCGGGAACCGTATTTTCGGTTGTGATGACTGTCAGCTGGTGTGCCCGCATAACCGCGAACCCGGTCAGGGAGATGAGATCTTCTCTGCGCGTGACGGATTAGACGATATATCCCTTCTGGAACTATTTTCCTGGACACCCAAGACTTTCGCCGAGTACACGCAAGGCAGTGCGATCCGACGACTGGGTTATGAGCGCTGGATGCGGAATCTCGCGGTCGCCCTAGGAAACGGCCCTCCGGATGGGCCCGTGATCGCCGCCCTCCGCGCCCGTCTGGGCGCAGTATCTGAGATGGTGGACGAACATATCCACTGGGCTCTGGGCCGCCTAGGTGAGACCTCTGCGGCCACTAATATGAGAGATCGGTCTTAAAGAAATGCTCGCGGTAATACTTGAGCTCCTCGATGGACTCGAGAATATCGTCCAGGGCACGGTGGCCGCCATTCTTTACGAAACCATTGGCGAGCCCCGGGCGCCAGCGAACCGCAAGTTCCTTAATGCTGCTGACATCCAGATTACGATAGTGCAGAAACGCTTCAAGTCGGGGCATATAATGAGCGAGGAACCGCCGATCCTGGCAGATGCTATTTCCGCATAGCGGGGAGGCGCCACGTTTTACGTGCTCACGAAGAAAATCCAGGGTAGCTGCTTCCGCCTCAGATTCGGTAACCGCCGATGCCCGCACGCGGGACAGCAAGCCGGTTTGCGAATGCGTGTTCTGATTCCAGTCGTCCATCCCCGAAAGGGTCGCCTCTGACTGGTGAACCGCCATTACCGGTCCGCGCCCGAGCGAGTTGAGGTCTCCGTCAGTGACGACCGTTGCAATTTCGATGATCCGGTCGGACTGCGGATTTAGGCCGGTCATTTCAAGATCGATCCAGACGAGATTTGAATCACTCATCGCTTGATCAGTATTTCCTGAACTAGCCTCATCAGAGAGCTTGCGAAGCGTATTGGGGCGCCCTTCAGGCGTCACTCTCCACAGCTTTCATGCTTAAACGGATTCGCCCCTGCTTGTCGACCTCCAGCACCTTGACTTTAACAACATCTCCTTCAGACAGTTTGTCACTGACATTCGCCACACGCTCGTCCGAAATCTGAGAGATGTGCACGAGACCATCTTTTCCCGGAAGGATATTCACGAAAGCGCCAAAATCCATCAAACGAACCACCTTACCCTCGTAGATAGTGCCTGCCTCGACATCTGCCGTGATCTGTTCTATGCGGCGCCGTGCTTCCTCAGCCGCAGACAGATCCGACGTGGCAATTTTGATGGTGCCATCGTCTTCGATATCAATGGCCGCACCGGTGGCTTCTGATATTGCCCGAATCGTGACGCCGCCTTTTCCGATCACGTCACGGATTTTGTCCGTCGGAACTTTCATTGTCGTGATTCGTGGGGCGTACTGGGACATCTCTTCGCGTGGCGAACTAATCACCTTCGCCATTTCGCCAAGGATATGCATCCGGCCACGCTGCGCCTGCTCCAGTGCCTGCTCCATGATCTCCCGAGTGATTCCGTCGATCTTGATGTCCATCTGTAGAGCGGTAATACCGTCTGCTGTCCCGGCTACTTTGAAGTCCATGTCGCCAAGGTGGTCTTCATCGCCGAGTATGTCGGTCAACACCGCAAACCGATCGCCATCCTTGATCAATCCCATGGCAACGCCGGCCACTGGCGCTTTTAGGGTAACCCCCGCATCCATGAGAGCCAGACTGGTTCCGCAGACCGTCGCCATGGAACTCGAACCGTTGGACTCCGTAATTTCGGACACGGCTCGAATGACGTATGGGAACTCTTCCGGCGTCGGTAATACGCCCAGAATCGCTCTTTTTGCAAGCCGGCCATGGCCGATTTCTCTGCGTTTCGGGGACCCTACTCGACCTGTCTCGCCAACGCAAAACGGCGGGAAGTTGTAGTGAAGCATGAATGGGTCGCGCCGCTCGCCCTCTAGCGCATCGATAATCTGCGAATCCCGCTCCGTACCCAAAGTACAGGTAACGATTGCCTGGGTCTCTCCCCGGGTGAACAGCGCCGAACCGTGCGTCCGGGGCAGGACGCTGGTCTCGATGCTTATCGGCCGGACAGTTTCCAGATCCCGTCCATCGATTCGGGGCTCGTTCGAGAGAATCCGTCCGCGTACGGTGGCTTTCTCGATGCCCTTGATCGCGCCTTTCACGCGTTCGCCAAGGTCATCATCTGAACCGTCGGCAAGCAGATCAGTAGCGGCCTTCTCCCGCACAGCGGACATAGCCTGCTGCCGTGTCGCCTTGTCTGCAATTTGGTATGCGCTCTCAATATCGGCCGTAACCAGGTCCGATACTTTCTGCAGAAATTCCTGATCTTGAGGCTCGGACTGCCATTCCCAGCGCTCCGCACCTGCTTGTGCTGTTAGGGATTCAATCGCGGTGATTGCGGATTGAGAGGCATCATGGCCAAATATCACCGCGTTTAGCATCTGCTCTTCCGTCAATTGCTGCGCTTCGGACTCCACCATCAGGACGGCGCCTTTGGTTCCGGCAACCACTAGGTCAAGTGCAGAGTCTGCACGCTGGGCAGCTGACGGATTCAATACGTATTCGCCATCGACGAAACCGACGCGGGCGGCGCCTATTGGGCCGTCAAACGGGACTCCGGATATAGACAGAGCGGCCGAAGCACCGACCATCGCAACAATATCAGGGTCGATCTGGGGATCGACCGACATCACTGTTGCGACCACCTGAACTTCGTTATTGAACCCGCCCGGGAACAGCGGTCGGATAGGCCGATCAATCAACCGACAGGTGAGAATGGCTTTCTCGGAAGGTCTTCCCTCGCGCTTAAAAAAACCGCCGGGGATTCGGCCGGCGGCGTAGGTCCGTTCTTCGTAATCAACGGTCAGTGGGAAAAAATCCCTGCCGCTGGGTTCTTTTGCGGCCACAACGGTTACCAGTACGACCGTCTCCCCCATACTGGCCACGACAGCGCCGGAGGCCTGTCGGGCAATCTGCCCGGTCTCAAGGCGAAACTCCTGCTCGCCGTACTGGAAAGTCTCAACAATTTTATTCAATCAGATAACTCCGTAGATTTAGAAATACCAATCGGACTCAGCGTCTCAAACCAAGACGACTGATGAGCGCGCGATAGCGCTCGGCATCGCGGCTCTTAAGATAGTCCAGCAGTTTGCGTCGGCGATTCACCATACGCAGCAGTCCCTGCCGCGAATGATGATCGTGGATGTGTGTCTTGAAATGGTCGGTCAGATCGCTGATTCTTGCGGTTAACAGTGCGACCTGTACCTCAGGCGAGCCAGTATCCCCTGACCCCGTGGCATATTCACTGACAACCTTGGCTTTGTCTTCGGCCACTAACGACATAACTCGACCTCTCTTAGATGAATTCCGAATATTTGAAACGGGCTCGACGTCGATTGCGTGGCAACCGCACCGGCAAAAATTGAAAGCCGCGGTATTCTACAGTCATGTCAGTGTTTCCTCAACAGATTCAGCCGGTTTTCGATCCTGAGGAAGCCAGCCGCTCAGGTGCTACCGTCCCCTGTTCAGCGACTACCCCGACCCCCAAAAAACCAGTAGAGGACGAATACAGACGGACATTGCCTTCCTTTGGAAGGTTGGTGGCACGAACATTTTGTCCCCGACATAGATAAAACGCGGCATCTGTCGACAACTCAATCGCGGGCAAATGAACCAGGGCATCAGCAACCCGACCCAGACGAGCACGCCGATCGGGATAGTCAGGGAGCTCAGCAAGCTCCTTCAGAGTCAAGGAGTCCTCGACCGCAAGGCTTGCGACACCCAAGCGTCGCAAGGCGATCACATGGCCACCAGTGCCGAGCGTTTCGCCCAGATCGGTCGCGAGCGCCCTCACATAAAACCCCGATGAAGACTGGAGCGTTATCTCTACATCGCGACCGTCGAAGGCAACAAGATCTAAGGCTTTAACGGTGACTTCGCGGGCCTCTCGCTCAACGTTTTTTCCCTGACGGGCCAGCTTGTACAACGGCTGCCCATCGACTTTTATTGCTGAGTACATAGGAGGTACCTGCAGGTAAGTCCCCCGAAATCGTTGCAGAGCCTCCTGCAGTTCGTCTTCCGTCACAGAGACTTTACTGGTCGAAACCACCTCCCCTTCACTGTCACCGGTCTCGGTGGTCTCGCCCAGCCGGATGGTCGCGCGGTAACGCTTGTCTGATCCTAGGAAATAGCCGGACCAGCGGGTCGTTGCGCCGAAACACAAAGGGAGCAAGCCCGTCGCGATTGGATCGAGACTGCCCGTGTGCCCTGCCTTCTGTGCTCCTAGAAGTTTTCTTGCCTGCTGTAACGCGTCGTTAGAGGTGATGCCCTCTGGTTTGTCCAACAGCAAAATACCATCCACCGGGTCTCCCGAGGGTTTCCTTTTCCTACGGCCCATGGCTAGTCTCCACCGGATTCTTCTTCAGGGACGTCGATGTCGTTAAGAAGTTTTGACATTTCGGCTCCACGCTCAATACTTGCGTCATACTCAAAAATGAGTTCAGGGGTCCGGCGTAATTCCGCCCGCTGTCCCAGTGCCCAACGCAACGTCGCCGACTGAGCATTAAGATAGTCCGCAACCTCGGTTTGAGACACCTTAGCGCTAAGCGCTGTGACGAAGACGCGAGCGTGGCGCAAGTCCTTGCTGACGGAGACCGCTGTGATGGAAACCAGGCCCAATGTTGCGGTGTCTACCTCCCGTGGGATGATCGCCGCTAGTTCTTTACGCAAAACGCGCCCGATCCGGCGGGTACGGTCGACCCCTTGCACAATAGTCCCTGCGCCCCGCTACAGCGTCGCGGCCTGTTCAACCGTTTGGTAGATCTCTATCTGATCGCCAGGCTTGATATCGTTATAGTTTTTAACACCGATGCCGCATTCAAAGCCTGATTTGACCTCGCTGACGTCTTCTTTGAAACGCTTCAATGAGTCGATGTGGCCATCGAAAATTACGACGTTGTCCCGCAACACCCTGACCGGAAGATTTCGCTTTACCTCACCCTCGACAACCCGACAACCTGCGACGGCACCCATCTTCGCCACCCGGAACACATCACGCACCTCAGCAAGGCCAACGGCCTGTTCGCGAAGGACCGGTGCAAGCATCCCGGTTAGCGCGATAGTAACTTCGTCCACGACGTCATAGATGACGTTGTGGTAACGCACATCGATCCCTTCGCTCTCAATCAGTTTTCGCGCAGTAGCATCTGCGCGCACGTTAAATGCAATGATGATAGCCTCTGACGCCCCCGCAAGATTGACGTCAGACTCGTTAATACCACCCACCATTGCATGCACTACTGCGACTTTGGCCTTCTCCGTGCTCAACTTTTCCAGCGACTCGGTCAATGCCTCAACTGATCCCTGGACATCTCCTTTAATGATGACGTTTAGGGTCGTGGCCTGACCTTCGCCCATCTGACTGAACATGCTCTCCAGTTTGGCTTTCTGTTGTCGCGCCAGTTTGACCTCTTTGAATTTGGACTGCCGATAACTGGTGATCTCGCGGGCCCGGCGTTCGTCTGTCACCACTGCGAACTCATCACCCGAATCCGGAACCGCACCCAAACCTTGAACTTCCACTGGCGTGGACGGCCCTGCAGTCTTGACTGTCTCACCCGAATCGCTAGTCATTGCACGAACTCGACCAAATTCTCGGCCCGCGATCACAATGTCGCCTTTTTTCAGGGTACCTTTTTGAACCAATAGCGTAGCGACCACGCCTTTTCCCCGATCCAGTCGCGCTTCAACCACGGTTCCGGATGCGACTCCCTGGTCCGGTGCCGTGAGGTCCAACATCTCGGACTGCAACAGAACTGACTCCAGCAACGTGTCGATGCCGTCACCCGTAATTGCCGAGACCGGGCTCATCAGTGTGTCGCCTCCCCAATCCTCAGGAATCACCTCTTGGGTCGCCAACTCTTGTTTCACACGATCAGGGTCAGCGTCTTCCTTGTCCATCTTATTAATGGCAACGATCAGTGGCACCGACGCGTGTCGTGCGTGACTGATCGCCTCAACTGTCTGGGGTTTGACACCGTCGTCCGCTGCGACGACGAGAATCACCAAATCGGTGACCTGCGCTCCGCGAGCACGCATTGCACTGAACGCTTCGTGACCCGGGGTATCCAGAAAGGTTACGGTACCCTTTTCCGTAGGAACCCGGTAAGCCCCAATGTGCTGGGTGATACCCCCGGCCTCCCCTGCTGTCACTTTGGTCTTTCGAAGATAGTCGAGTAACGACGTTTTACCATGATCCACATGCCCCATGACGGTCACCACCGGTGCTCGGCCAACAGCGGGGCGGTCATCGGTGCTTTCATCGGCACTCAACATCGCTTCCGGATCATCCAGATCCGCAGCGACGCCTTTGTGTCCCATTTCCTCGACAACTAATATCGCGGTATCTTGGTCTAACACCTGGTTAATCGTTACCATGCTGCCCATCTCCATCAGGACGCGGATAACTTCTGCGGCCTTGATCGACATCGACTGCGCCAACTCGGCGACACTGACCGTCTCCGGGATTGAGATCTCACGACTGACAGGCTCCGTGGGTTTCTCGAACGCGTGTTGCCCGGCTGTCGTGGAGGTCAGTCTTCTGGGCTTGATCGGCTGCCGCGGTCTGCGCTTGCCACGCTTCCCCTCGGCAAGGTGAAGCTCCCCATCGCCTCCCGCTCGACCTTTCCCTTTGCGTTTCTTGGGTTTGTCTTCACGTCGGGCGGCGCTTTTAGCGTCGTCG
>Ga0315321_10004952_pt1 | contig 10185 bp, 10 predicted proteins | sample M180m21515metaG_FD_203464 | JGI IMG/M metagenome (GOLD analysis project Ga0315321, IMG submission 203464) | Ammonia-oxidizing marine archaeal communities from Monterey Bay, California, United States - M1 80m 21515 | ecosystem: Environmental > Aquatic > Marine > Intertidal zone | place: USA... | reverse complement strand
GAATTCTTAATCCCGTGGTTCGCGGACAGTATTCGCAATTTCTTAGGATGCTCAGCCAGCAGAAAGATCTTGATGATCTCGATCATTTGGCCACCACTTATTATCTCTTTCTTCAGGATCGGGTTGCCGAGGCCTTGGCTCATTTGAAGCAAGTCAAACCAGCAAATCTTAAAACGAGAATGCAGTACGATTATTTTCAAGCTTATGGAGCTTTCTATGAAGCTGATCTTCCCAAGGCTCGTCGTTTGGCTACCAAGTATGAGGAGTATCCGGTTGATCTTTGGCGCGATCGCTTTGCTGATTTAACGGCTCAAATTAAAGAGCTCCAAGGGGCGCAGCCGGAAGTAATTAAAGAAGGCGATCGCGAGCAGGAACAGCAGTTGGCGGCGGCCCTCGAACCTTCGTTGAGCATTGGAGTGGAAGGTGTTCAAGCGACTCTCGATTTCCAGAATGTTTCCGAAGTGACAGTTAACTATTATGAGATGGATTTGGAATTCTTGTTTAGTACAAATCCCTTTGTTTCAAGTGGGACATCGCGCTTTGCGATCATCCAACCGAACAAGGCAATTTTGATGAAACTACAAGGTGAGAAGGGCGCGAAGGTATTCCAGCTTCCTGCTGAATATCAGGCGAGTAATGTCATTGTTGAGGTGATTGGGGGTGGTAAGAAAGCTTCGGCCGCAGTCTATGCGAATGAGTTGAAGACGACTCTCAGTGATTCGATGGGTTTACTCACCGTGCGTCATGAAAAGACCGGCAAGCCTTTGCCTAAGGCCTACGTGAAAGTTTATGCGGATACCGCTAAAGGGGTAAAGTTCTTCAAAGATGGTTACACCGATCTACGAGGAAAGTTTGACTATGCCAGTGTGAGTTCCACGGGGATCGGCGAGGTTCGTAAGTTTAGTGTCCTCGTGATGAGCGAAGAGCAAGGAGCGACGGTCCTCGAGGCTTCGGTTCCCCAGCGGTAGGAATTTCGGGCACTGCGGTTTGCGGAGTGCCCATTTGTTGGTGCCTACTTCTGGCCGTATACAGTATCCGGATCAAAGGTCCTTTTGTCGTCCACGAAGTCGAGGCCGACCGGGTTGTTCTGCGGGAAGCTAACTGCTCGGTAAAAGCAGGACCGGCGGCCAGTGTGACAGGCTCCGGCTCCTAGTTGGGTGACGTAAAGAATGAGAGCATCCTGATCACAATCGGTGCGGATCTCATGGATCCTTTGGGTATGCCCGGAAGTCGCTCCCTTATGCCAGATTTCTTGGCGGGATCGGGAGTAGTAAACTGCTTCGCCCTTTTCGATCGTCATCTTAAGCGACTCCTCATTCATGTATGCTAACATAAGGGGCTCGCGTGTCTCATGGTCTATGGCCATCGCCGCGATAAGGCCCTTGTCATCAAACTTGGGTGCGAAGCTCCTAGTTTCGTCGAGTTCCTTCTTATTTGGACGGGGGGAGAACTGCAGTTCACTCATGAGGCCGCAGGTTTGCCATCATCTCCGAGATGGTCCAGACAATACTCATCCCCATTTTCAGCGACGCGGAAGTCGAGCTCGGGATTGCTAAGCTCGGTCCGGTTACAAACAATACATCGATGAAGTGTTTGACTCTGGCTGTCGTTGTTTTGCGACTGGAATTTAACTCGCCGAGTATTGAGTTGGCTCTTGTATTTGCGCCAGTAATAGAGGCGGGGGAGGGACCAGACGAGATAGGGAAAAAATGCGAGGCCGTAGGCTAAGAAGAGTGAAGGAAAGCTAAGGCACGAGAAAATAATCGTTGCTAGGGTGATCGCAGCAAAGATCCAGACTTTGACGGGGAGAACTAAGAAGAGGTGGAACTCGACATGGGGGAAAAGAGTCGCAAAAGCGAAAAAGAGCGCGATGTAAAACATTTGGTTTTCAAGAAAAACAAGCGGGAAGATCTCTGTGGCCGAAAGGTAGAGAGCCAGAGTCTGGCAAATGATCGTGCTATAAACATAGAACGAGGTCCGGAGATCACCCCATGTATCCTCCAGCGAATCACTGAAGAGAGCAGAAATCTTCCAGATGATAAACATGAAGAATACGCTAATAACAGCATTTGAACCGCGGGGGTCGACGAAGGGGTAAAAGATCCAAGAAATTAGCCGCCAATATTGGCCCTTTGCGATGCCTTCGGGCGTTACCATGAAGTAGCTCGCCGTCTCTGGATTGATTAGAATCACAAAAAAGACCATGCATTGTAGCATGACAATGGCTCGAATGAGGCCGGGAAATGCCAGCCATGAGAAGTTTCTTTCCAGATTTGCGTTCAATCCCATCGATGAATAAAGAAACCCGCAGATCACCAAGTTGACAAGCTCCATAACCACTCAAATTGTCTCGGGTTAAGTATATTTTTGAAGTCGGCTCCTCTGGATCAGGAATACTGTGAAATATAGGGTCAATGGTCCTGTTTTCGTGGCTGCGAAATGTCAGCAATAGATTCATCGATTATTAAAAATGACTGATGCGTTCGCGATACTCGTGGCATTTTCGATCTTGCCCATTTGGAGCAGTTCTTTGTCGAGGATGACGCCGGATTCTGCACAAAAAAACGGGGGGATATTCCCGACACTTGACGGAAGGAATAGTCTGGTTTAACTGCCGTCAAGTTTACTTCAAAGTAAACGCTAGAGCACTTTATCAAAGAGCAGGTTCGCAAGATTCCTGTGCGAGTGATTTAAAGGCTCTTTTACTAAAAATACTCAAAACTTCACAAGATTGTCTTCCATTATGATTGCTCCAGCTGACCTCCATTACTCCCGCGATCATGAGTGGGTAAGACTTCAAGGCGATATCGCTACGATTGGAATCACCGATCACGCCCAAGAGGAGTTGGGTGATGTGGTTTTTGTCGAATTACCGGATTTGGGAGATATCGATAAAGGCTCTCCCATTGCGGTTGTCGAAAGTGGCAGGGCTAACAGCGATATTTATGCACCAATTGCGGGTGAGATCATCGAGATTAACACAGACCTTGTTGTCGATCCTGCCAAGATTAACATCGATCCTTATGACACTGGTTGGATCTTTAAAATCCGGGTAAGTAGTCCAGATCAAGTCAACAATCTTATGGACGCGGCTTCCTATAGCGGGATGGTTTCCTAACTTCCCCCACAAGACATCACAAGCTCTGGCTGCTTGTGGGGAGGGTTGACAATGTCGAGGGAGATCGCAACCTTCGTTACCCCTGTAACTCCCTCGAAGCTTATGCCCAATCCTGAGATCGAAATTCCCGACTGGCCGAATTGGAAGCCGGACATCCATGCGACCCTCATGTTTATTCATCAAGGGAGTCGGGTTCTCTTGATTGAGAAACTGACCGGGATTGGCCAAGGGAAGATTAATGGGCCGGGTGGAAAGATTGATCCCGGCGAGTCTCCCGAGCAATGCGTGATTCGGGAGTGCCAGGAAGAACTGCACATTACTTGTCTGGATCCGATCAAGCGCGGGGAGCTATGGTTCGCAATGTCAGATCTGCCTGATATTCACTGTCACGTCTACACTGCAAGCAAATTTACAGGCACGCCCACTGCGACAATCGAGGCCAATCCTTACTGGTGCGAGATTGACAAGATTCCTTTCGAAAGGATGTGGGAAGACGATTCCTACTGGCTGAGGCAGGTGCTCAATGGAGAAACTTTTGATGGAAGGTTTCTTTTTACGGAGGAGAGAATCATCGCGCATGATGTTGCCTTCGGTGAAGATTCAAGTTCCCGTTGGCGGGGATACTCTGAAGCCTAGTTTTCGAGAAAAGGGTTCTGTTTTGAAGTCCCGTGTTTTTGATTGGTCCTACTATCTTGCGTGGTTTGAACCTGTTTATCATCGTCTCGCTGAGGATTGCGTGAGGGTCCATCCATTGTGATGGCCCAGTGCTCTAGGAAGAAACGTTTCTCGGTGGTGAATAGTGTTTCCGATCGACCAATCAAGGGTCGAAGAGTGGTCGACATTTGAAGTGTCACGAGGAGAAAAATTCCGATCCACACTCGTAATGGCCCTTTATTTTTAGTGCCGGATTGTTCGAGCATTTTGAGGAGGAAGCCAGTGCCGAAAAAGAGGGAGATTAACCATGTTAATAGGACGAGAAATCCGAAAAAAACCTCAGATGTCGTCGATTGTGAGAAAACCCAAAGGATGGGAGTGAAGCCGAGGAGGAGGGCGGCAATGAGAGCTAGAGCTCCTGCCATTCCTTGAATGATCTCCTTGATGCCGAGAGAGGTCCCGGTCAAAGCGGAGAAAACGTAGAGGCTGGGGAGGCAAATAATGGTGCTGAAGGTAAGGCCGAGCAGTGTTTTCAGAGGAGCTGCCCAGAGTTGTTCGTGAAAGGAGAAACTGCCCATCGTAACTCCAAAAATGATGAAGCCAACGAGAGCGAGAATTAGGAGTTTTGAGGTAAAGGCACCGGGTGTTTTACTATCGGTGATCCCGGCAATAAGATTCTTTGGTGATTTAAGAAGGCCCTCAAAAACCGAGGCTAGAGAGGTGTCTGCCTGAGGTGTTACGGATTCCGGTTTTGGGATTGGTGGTGGTTCGTTCATGATTGCTTTTTTGAGGTTTCTGTTAAGGTGGGGATAAGTAAAGTTTCCGCGATCTAGAGTCTGGAATTCGCACTTAAAAAGTGCGTGCCAATATCAATTCGAGATCTGTCCACTCGAGGCTGTTATCGGGATTACCGGTAATTTCCCCGCAACGAGGATTTTCTGAATTACAATTTTTGCGTGCGAATCCCAGAGCGGGGGTGAGATCAAGGAATCCTCCGATTCTGTCTTTCAGGAGATCAAAAGGCCAGGAGAACAACGGTGCTAATACAGTCGAAAGAATAAGCGTGATGCCTCTAGTTTTCATGATGTTCGCAAATATGATTAAAACTGAAGAGTTAAGGGTTAGCTGCGGATGCGGAGAGATAGAGTCAGGGCTCCCACAAAAATGATGAATAGTCCTGATGATGGTTCCGGAACGGTATTGGATGACCCGCTTCCTTTGACTTTAGCGGTATTAGAAACTCCCTGAGGGAGAGGTTTAACCTGTTTAACTGTGACGCTCCTGCCTTCGGTCTTGCGAACCTCCTCGGCGATCGCGACGAAGGAAGTGAAGGGAGTCAAGAGCTGGTATTTGAGCCCTAGTTCGGTGACTTTATTCTTCTCGGTATCACGGTCGGTGAGCTGAGCAAAATCAGAGAGTTCCTTAACCTTGGTTCTCGCCCAGAGTGCCGGAAGAGAGGGTTGAACAGATGAGTTTTGAATCTCAAAGTTTTGCGTGATCTTTTTTCCGTTTCCGGCGGTTCCAGTCATGATGACGGTTCCGGAGCCCTGCCATTTTCCAACGAGTGAAAGCGTTTGGCCGTAAAAGAGGTCGGGTTGACGGGCTGGAAGGAGATCGCTCAAGGTGACACCCTCCGAGGTGATTTGAATATTAGTCAGAACTGGAGTGGAAATGATATTTTTGAACCGTGTTACGGCAGCGTCACATTCGGAGGAGTGCGTCACGATAAAGTGGTCGCGACCGGCGAAGTGGCTGAGACCTTCAAGGAGGTGCCGGTTGACACTTGACCCGACTCCGAGCGGAAAGACGTTGGTTCCGGTGCCTTTGTGTTTGATGAGGTCGAAGACTTCAGTCTCGGCTTCGATATAGCCGTCAGAAATGAGGACCAATGAACGTGAGCGGTCGTGATCGTGAGGAAGTTCAAGAGCTTCCTCGAGAGCATTCAAAAGGCGGGTGCCTCCGGTGCCATTGGCGCTGTTGAGAAAGTTGATGGCGCGGTCGACATTGGCTTCGGTGGCTTGCAGTGATTTGCCGGAGAGAACTCTATTAGCTCCTGCGAAGAGAAGCATATTGAAGCGGTCTTCGGGCCGGAGTTCTTCGGCGAGCTCTTTGAAAAGATCTCTAGCGAGATTGAGAGGGAAGCCTTTCATCGAACCGGAGACGTCGATTACGAAGATGAAGTCGCGCTCTGGAATGTCCTGGGGATTGACCTCGCGAGGTGGCTCAAGCTGGAGGAGGAAGGTGTTTTCCTCGCTTCCCTTGTGGGAAAGGAGACCGCTAAGAATTTTTTGTCCGGATAATTGATAGCGGACAATAAAGTCGCGATCAGGCTCAGATTCTTTGAGTTCGAGTGAAACCGAGGTTTTGCTGGTGAAGTTGATCGTGGCGTTGTCGTGGCTTGGGCAGGCCAGATTTTGAATGGGGAGTGGACTGCTCAGGTTCACGTTGACTGAAAAACGAGTAAGCGTCTTTTGTTCTTCGTCGAGGAAGGGATTGCCAATGCTGTTTGGTGTCGCGTTCTTTTCGCGATAGCGAGGTCCAATGGCAGTTGGAATGAGGAATTCGTAGTCGCCGGAATTCGATTTTAGGATTTCGCTGTAGTTGAGAGTCAGAGTGAGTTGGTCGCCCGGAAGAATGGTGGCCATTTCCATGGAAAAAACGTTCGGGCGTTTTTGTGTGAGGAGACTGGCTGACTTTTTTTGCTGCTTAGCCTCTTCAAAGGCCTGCCGGGCTTTTGTCTTCTCCTGGATTTCCGCTCTTATGGTGCGATCTCCGATTTTCATCGTCATGCCGTGAACCGCGGCGCCCGACGAGGCGGGGAAAAGATAGGTGGCATCGATAGTCTTGTTGCCATCGTTTGTGTAAATCTGAGTCAGTGTGATCTGAGCGATTGAACCAGCGATAGTCACTTCGGAATGCGATGACTTAAGAGGAAAACAGTCGATGTCATGATCTCCTTGGACTTCAAAATAAGGCGACCTTTCCGAGCCAACCACAATGGAGATCAGGAGTATGAAAAGGGGTATGGCTCGTTTCATTCTGGTCGTAACGTGGTTCGGTTTTATGAATGCTTTATGATCCCAATGTGAAATTTTGGGGAAATTTCAGTTTACGCGTAGTAATTCATGCTGGGTGGACGAAGGAAACCGATAAGGGTTTGATTCGAAGTTTTCGCGAAGCTGATGGCCAGAGATGATGGGGCTGAAATCCCTGCGACGAGGGGCAGGCGTACGGCGACGGCCTTTTGCATGAGTTCGAATGAGATGCGTCCCGAGACGAGAAGGAAACAGCGCGTGAAATCGATTTCCTTGATGAGTCCTTCGCCAATGACTTTATCAAGGGCGTTGTGCCTTCCGATATCTTCGCGAAGGATAAGTAGTTTTCCCTCCTGTGAAAAGATTCCTGAGGCGTGAATTCCTCCGGTTGAATCGAAGTTGGACTGAGCGGCTCGCATGGTATCGGGTGCCGACTGAATGACGATAGGATCGAATACTGGTTTGTGCCCGATAGGAGGATGGTTTTGTAAGATGGCATCGACTGTGGCTTTGCCGCAAAGGCCACAAGAGGATGCTGAAAAGAGGTGGCGGGTGAGTCGTTCCCAGTCGCATTCATGATCATCGATAAGGAAAACCATAGCGTGATTGTCACGGGCCTCGAGGTCGATGCGCCGGACTTGTAAGTTGCTGTCGATAATCCCCTCAGTGAGTAAAAACCCCATTACGAGGAGTTCGTCGTCGCCTGGTGTTCGCATGAGAACGGCGAGTGGACGGCCATCGACCACGACTTGCAGAGGCTCTTCAACCGCAACAATATCGTTGAGTGGTGTTTCTTTTCTTTCAGACCATCGGGTGATCTGACAGGCGAGGGACGACTTGGGCATAGCCCGACTCTATCAAACTCTGGGAAGAATTCACGCTCGAGTTAAGCGAGAGGGGTCGGATAGTTGCCGTTTTTGATGAGCGCCGCAATGCTCTCGACAACATGGGGCTTGTCTTCTGGGTAGGTGACGCCGAACCAAGAGGAGGAGGTTTCGAGGACATGGCAGTCGGCGATGCCACGATTTACGAGTTCATCGACGACGGTTGGAATGTAGCATTCACTTTTTGGTTCGGTGCCGTGTTCGGCGAGGAACTTGGTGAAGTGATTCATGAGTTCAGTGAGGAAAGAAACAGGGAAAGCCCAAAGATTCATCGAGACGACGACATTTTCCTCAACGAGGCAGGCGTTGCCAGCGATTCCGCGTCCTTCGATTTGGTTGTCGTCTTTGCGGGAGATTTCGACGACTTCCTCGACGCCTTTGAGAAGACCGTTGTCGATTTGGCAAATGCCGCGATTGACCGCGCCATGATCGGAGAGAGTGTTGACGATATGGTAACCGACAAGGGCATAGCGAGCTTTTGCGCTGGCGGGATGTTCGCTGGTGAGGAAGCTGGCAGCCTGTTGGTAGGCGTTGGTTCCGTAAAAATCGTCGGCATTGATGACGGCAAACGGGCGATCTATTTCGTCGCGTGCAGCTAGAATAGCGTGGGACGTTCCCCAAGGTTTCTCGCGTCCTTCGGGTAAGGAGTAGCTTTCGGGGAGGTCGTCTAACTTTTGGAAGGCGTAGGCCACTTCGACTTGGTTGGAAAACTTTGCGCCCACGGTGGTTTGGAAGGCTTCGGCAAAGTCTTCGCGAATCACAAAAATTACTTTGGAAAATCCGGCGCGGATCGCATCGAAGACTGAGTAGTCGAGAACAGTTTCTCCATTGGGACCCATGGGATCCATTTGCTTGAGACCACCATAACGGCTGCCCAAGCCAGCTGCGAGAACGACGAGTGCGGGAGAATTTTCCATGTCGAGCTGATTTGGAAGGGGGGGGGAGTAATTGGCAAGGGAGAATCTCCATTGTTTCCTTGGTCAAAGTGCCGGTGGTGCGCTATTTCGGGGGCGTGAAAATTTGCGTTGTCGGAAAAGGTGGCCGTGAGCATGCCCTGATTCGGGCCCTCCGTGAGTCGGCGAGCCAGCCCGAAGTGTTTTGTTTCCCCGGGAGCGAAGCGATTCATGAAATCGAGGGGGCTGGACGGGTAGAGGCTCACGATCTGGATTCCTTGATTTCTTGGATGATGATGGCGGGCATCGATTTATGCATAGCTGGTGAGGAAAGTTACCTTGTGACTGGGGCAGGCCTCGCGAATCGATGCGACGAAGCGGGAATTCCTTGCTGGGGACCTCCGTTTGCGGCGGCGCAGATGGAAGCGTCGAAGGAATTCGCGAAGGAGTTCATGCAGCGCCATGAGATTCCGACCGGAGCGGCTTCGGGTTGTGCGGACGTGGATGAGGCGCGGGCTGCGATTGGTGGTAAGTATCCGACAGTTTTAAAATTCGATGGTTTGGCTGCTGGTAAAGGGGTAGCGGTTTGCCCTGATGAAGCTTCGGCCGAGGAGTTTTTGCAGGAGGTGATGGTGGAGAGGCGATTTGGTCCGGGGCGGCTTTTAGTCGAGGAGTGTCTGGTGGGGCCCGAAATTTCAATTTTTGCGGCGGTCAGTGGACCGGATTATCTGATCCTCACTCCGGCTCGTGATTACAAGCGCATCGGTGAAGGAGATGAGGGGCCGAATACTGGCGGAATGGGCGCAGTAGCGAGCCGGCAGTTGGCGGATCCCGAATTGATGAAGCGGATCGAAGAGGAAATCGTGGCTCCGACGGTGGATGGATTAGAAAAAGACGACCTGAACTACAAAGGTTTTCTCTACTTTGGATTGATGCTCACAGAAAAAGGGCCAAAAATTATCGAGTATAATTGTCGCTTTGGAGACCCAGAGTGTCAGGCGGTCATGCCTTTGGTTTCAGGAGACCTGGCGGAATTTTGCCTCGAAGGTGCCAAGGGGAATCTCAAACCTGAATTGCTATCATTTAGTGAAGGTTGGTCGGTGTGCTGTATTTTGGCTTCAGCCGGTTATCCCGAGTCATCCCGCGTGGATGATGTTATTAGTGGTTTGGACGCGATTAGAGATGCCCGTGTTTATCATGCCGGAACGAAAAAGATCGGAGACGACTGGGTCACGAATGGAGGCCGCGTCTTGGCGATAGTGGCCGGGGGGGAGACTCGCCAGGCCGCAGTTGAGCAAGCTCACGCCGAGGCGGCTAAGGTGACTTTTGATGGGAGTCAGCGTCGTGCTGACATTGGTCGCTTGCATTTCTGACCCTACTTCCTAGCATTCGGCCAACCGAATGAGCATTGCCCTCGATCCCGCAGCCATGTCGGCGGCCATTGACCGCCTGGCGGGTCAGATTCTTTCGGCGGCCGATGGTCAAGCCATCGATCTTGTGGGGATTAGGAGTCGCGGTGATGAGGTGGCCGAAAGGGTCTTTGCAAAGCTCGTCGAGAGTGGAGCGCAAGCTCGTCTCGGGGTTTTGGATATCTCGCTTTA
>Ga0315321_10004951_pt1 | contig 10185 bp, 7 predicted proteins | sample M180m21515metaG_FD_203464 | JGI IMG/M metagenome (GOLD analysis project Ga0315321, IMG submission 203464) | Ammonia-oxidizing marine archaeal communities from Monterey Bay, California, United States - M1 80m 21515 | ecosystem: Environmental > Aquatic > Marine > Intertidal zone | place: USA... | reverse complement strand
ACGATGCGGTCGGTAACCTCTGCGTGAGCGGTAAGCATGAGAATAGGGAGCTGACCATAAATAGACGACTTTGCACGGATCTCCCGGCACACCTCAAAACCGTCTTTCTCAGGCAGCATCACATCGAGTATAAGAAGATCCGGCTTGAGTTTTTTAATCATCTCCAAGCCTTTGCTTGGCGCGAGCGCGACATGCGCTTGCATCTCATAGCGAGCAAGATACTGGGTAAGTAGCTCGCCGAGATTCTCGTCGTCATCGATGATAAGTATTTGTTTCATCTGTTGTTCCACTTGTCACTGGGCCTCGAGTTGAGGCGATAAAACAACGCGTCTTAAGCAGGGTTAGGCGCAGAGCTCCGACCACTAACGGCCGCTTTCGGTGAAGGCTGCATAGTACGAATTCGGCCTGCCTAAATCAATTCTGTAGTATCATGCGATCCTGCCGTAGGCGGGAGTACAGCGTTGCTTTCTCTTTCTCGGTTAGCCCATCACGCAGAGCTTGAGCTCAAGTCTATAACTGATCCCTAGAAACGCCCTTATGATTTCTCTCAATAATATTACCCTGATGCGCGGCACGCAGACGCTTATTCGCGATGCCAGTGTGTTGCTATCTAGCGGACAGCGCACGGGTATCATCGGGCGTAATGGTTCCGGAAAGACGAGTTTATTCAAGGCGCTCGCAGGCGAGATTCAGTTAGAAAAGGGCGAGATAGAGCTTCCCAATGGCCTTCGTACCGTGTCGATGGCGCAAGAGACACCGGCGAGTGAGCGCACGGCGATCGAGTTCGCGATTGACTCTCACACGGAATTTCGCGCCTTGGAAGGCAAGATTAGAGTGGCCGAGGCAGGGCACGATGACGCGCTACTCGTGCGTCTCCATGCAGCGATGGAGGAACTCGGCGCCTACGACATTAAGAATCAAGCTGAACAGCTTTTGTCGGGGCTTGGGTTCGATACCGAGCAGTTTTCGCGCACGGTAGGCGAGTTCTCGGGCGGTTGGCGCGTACGCCTCAATCTCGCCGCAGCGCTCATGCGTCCGTCCGACTTACTCATGCTCGACGAGCCCACAAACCACCTCGACCTTGAAGCGACAGTATGGCTCGAGCAATGGCTGCGCGGCTACCGGGGCACTATTTTAGTCATCTCGCATGACCGGACTTTCCTCGACGCTGTAATCGATCATGTGATTAGCCTCGAAAGCGGCTCGCTCGCGCTCTACCGCGGCAATTACAGTGCCTACGAGCGCCAGCGCGCCGAGCGTATGGCATTGCAAGCGGCGCTCTATGAAAAGCAGCAGCGCAGGCGCGGTGAGATTGAAGACTTTGTTAGACGGTTCAAGGCAAAGGCAAGCAAGGCGCGACAAGCGCAGAGTCGCCTAAAAGAATTGGATCGAATGCAGGATATCGCGCCCGCACACGCCGACTCCCCGTTTCGCTTTTCGTTTCCCGCGGTTGAAGCCGATAGCGGTTACCTAATGCAGATTAACAAGCTGGCCTTTGGTTTCGACAAACCGCTGGTCGACAAAGTGACGTTCTCAATTCGAGGCGATTCTCGTTTCGGTCTGCTTGGGTTTAACGGCAGTGGTAAATCAACGTTACTCAAGGTTCTGTCCGGGTCTCTTAAAGAAATGGCTGGCGAAATGATTCCGGCAAAGAAGATGCGCATAGGCTATTTCGCTCAGCATCAAGTCGATGAACTAGACCAAACGGCAACACCTGTTGCAACCATTCAGGCGCTCGCTAACAAAGACCCAGCGCTTAAGGCAACCGAACAAGTTATCCGGGACTATTTGGGCGGCTTCGATTTTCGCGGCAGCCGCGTCGATGAATGCATTGAGCATTTCTCTGGAGGCGAGAAGGCGCGACTTGCCTTAGCGATGGTTGCTTGGGAGCGACCTAACTTACTGCTGCTAGACGAACCAACTAACCACCTCGACCTTGAGATGGTGCATGCGCTTACCGTTGCTCTGCAGGAATTTGAGGGAGCGGTGGTTATTGTTTCGCACGACCGACACTTGCTCGCCAATACCGTTGACGAGTTTTACTCGATACATAAAGGCCACTTCGCCGAATTTGATGGCGACCTTGCCGACTACGAACGCTGGCTTGCGCGTTATAACGAACTTGAAGCCTCGCCGCAGGCAGCACAAAGTAACCCAGTGGCCGACAATAGTGCCGAAGACAAAAAAGCGCAGAGGCAGCAGGCCGCGGCACTAAGAGAGCAATTAGCTCCCTTGCGCAAACAAGTTAAGGCGCTCGAGAATCAGATGGATAAGCTGCAGACGAGGCTCGATAAATTAGAAAGCGAGTTAGGTGACGAAGCGATCTATGCCGAGCAGAACAAGGCGAAACTCGCAGAGCTGGTAAAAGAGCAGGGCAGTGTAAAGGCCGAGCTCGGATTGGTAGAGGAGCAGTGGCTCGAGTATCAAGAGGCGCTGGAGGCGGCGCTCTAGCGAGCTGTGCGTGTATACTGTATGTTTTTACTAGGCTGTTCTTTGCAGCGCTAAACCTAATCACTCTCAGAGCTCTCAAAGCTCTTAAAACTCTCAAAAATGGACTAACACTTGGCAGCAGAATTCGACAACAGCGCCGCTTTAGCGCAAGAAGCGAGCGGCTTTGCAGCGAGCTGGACGCTTTACAAGCGTCTTTTAGCGTATCTCAAGCCGCAGCTGCCTGCTGTGTTTACAAGCATTCTTGGTTTTCTTATTTTCGCTGCGACGACGCCACTTGCGGCCGCCTGGTTAGGCTGGACTATCGATGCAATCGAAAGCAAAGACCTCGACTGGCGCGTCTACAGTCCGCTGCTGTGTATTGCCATCGCCTTTATACGCGGAGTGGGTGGATTTCTTGGTGGCTATTCGATAGCCCATTTAGCGAACTATCTTATCCATCGCATGCGCGGCCAGATAATGGAGCATACTCTCGACTTGCCCGTGCGCTTCTTCGATCGCGCCGAACCGGGACGACTAATATCGAAAGTAACTTATGATGTGAATCAAATAACGGGCGCGGTGACCAACGCGGTTACCGTGGTTTTGCGCGAAGGACTTACCGTTATCGGTTTGCTTGCTGCATTGTTCTATGTGGATTGGCAACTGAGCCTCGCGTTTCTTCTCATAGCGCCTATCGTTGGTAAGACAGTCTCTATTGCGTCTCGCTATTTCCGCCGCTACAGCACGCAGATGCAAGATTCTATGGGCGAGGTAACACAGATTATAGGCGAATCGATTCGCGGGCATCATGTCGTTAGAACGTTTAATGCGAAAGGCCAAGTAAACGAAAAATTTGATGCGGCGAGCGAGCGCAATCGTACACAGAATATGAAGATGGCTGGCACCGAACTTATTAGCACGCCAGTTATTCAGCTTCTAGTAAGTAGTGCGATAGCGGGCCTCATTTGGTTTTTGATGGCGCCTGAATTCATGCGCGATCGTTCCTCGGGCGACTTCGTCACTTTTCTAACGATGGCCGCTTCGCTCGCGAAACCTATACGCCAGCTGTCGCAAATTAATTCGGTTATTCAGCGCGGGCTCTCTGCAGCCTCGAGTATTTTTTCTTTGCTCGACGAGCCGGGCGAGGTCGATTGTGGCGAGAAAAAATTGCCGCGCGCAATCGAGCATATCGAATTCGACAATGTTCGCTTCGCCTATGCACCGGCTAGCGAGAACCACCCCGGCGAAATTCAGGAGACCTCAGAGAGTGCGGTCGATGGCGTGAGTTTCGACGTCGAAGCAGGCCAGACTATCGCGTTAGTCGGTAAATCCGGTAGCGGGAAAACGACGCTCGTGAGTCTGCTGCCTCGTTTCTATGATTGCACCGAAGGCGAGATCCGCATTAATGGCAGTGCGCTTCCCGACTACTCACTTCAAAGCCTTCGCCATCAAATTGCGGTAGTGAGTCAGAAGGTCGTGCTATTTAGTGGCAGTATTTTGGACAATATCGCCTACGGAGCTGCCGAACCAATCGATCGTGATGCTGTGATCGAGGCTGCGCGCAACGCACATGCGTTAGAATTTATTGATCAACTACCGCAGGGAATAGACACGCAGATTGGCGATGACGCGGGGATGTTGTCCGGTGGGCAGAGGCAGCGCATTGCGATTGCACGTGCCTTGTTTGACGATGCGCCTATACTCGTACTCGATGAGGCCACCTCGGCGTTAGATTCCGAATCTGAGCTACATATTCAAGAGGCGCTGAGTACGCTTATGCAGGGGCGCACCACCTTTGTCATCGCTCATAGGCTATCGACTGTCGAAAGCGCTGATAGAATTTTGGTGATGCAAAACGGTAAGATTATCGAGTCCGGAAGCCACAAAGAACTCATCGCTCAAGAAGGCCATTACGCCTACCTCTACAATATCCAATTTGCAGAGTCCTAACCTCGACTCCTGCCGCTGTACTCATAGATCCAATAGTCGGTATTAAAGCCTGTCTGATTTGCGCTGATGCAGCTCTCGCAGCTTCGCGTATTTCATGTAGGTATAGAACGCGGCGTTCATGCTGGTGTTAAAACCCTCGAGTCCGTCGAGGAAGTGTCCCTTGAATAGATAGACCTGTAAGAAGGTGATCGGAAACATCAACACGATACTCGCCAGCGAGGCGTTTTGGTTCTTATCAAATTTATCCTCGGCTTTAAGCTCGCTGTAACGATTAGACTTGGTGAAGCGCTGGCTAAGGCTAAGGTTTTCTTTGTGGAGAATCGTCGCTTGCGTTTTCGTGACAGAACCTGTGATCGAGATGCTTTCGTGTACGCGCCTTACTTCGTAATGGCCGCATGTTTTTCGAAAGAAGCGAATGAGTCGATCGTTTTTGCTGAAGTTCTTTGGCTGCTGCCCCCACCGAATGAGCGTACGATTCGATTCTAGCGCGTCGTGCGAACCGGTGTTAATTAATGTCCTTACCTCGTTCAGAAAGTCTTCGGTAGGCAATTCGTCGGCGTCTAGATTGAATACCCACGGCTGGCTGCAGAGTGACATTGCATAGGCCTTCTGCTCACTAAATCCTGGCCAGTCATTGTGGAAAACGCGAACGTTGGGGAACCCCTCCGCGATCGCTAACGTTCTGTCGGTGCTGCCGCTATCGACAATTATTACCTCGGCGAAGTCAGCAACGCTCGCGAGCGATTCGGCAACATTGTTCTCCTCGTTGAGGGTGATCATGTACACGCTTGCAGCTATCTGTTGACTCATGGATTCGTCTCTTTCGTTTCATTAGCAAACGCAGGTTTGCGCATATCTATTGCTACTCTGGTTGCCGTTGCAGCGCCGAAAACGACTTCTGGTATTAATGACGTGAGGCAATGATAATTGAATTCGCATTGCCAAGCGTCACAGTCTTTGCCGCATGCCTTCGTGCCGCGCAATACGCGACTATGATCACCTAGCGGCGCCCAAATAGTTTCCTTACTTGGCCCGAATAGCGCGACTAAATCTAAGCCTGCGGAGGCGGCAAGGTGCATCGGTCCACTGTCGCCACCTATATAGAACTGAGCTTTTTGAAAAAGGGCAACGAGTTCAGGATAGCCGAGCTGATCGAAGTGATGAATAGCTACATTGGGTAATTGCTCAGCGATCGCATCGATCATGCGCGTATCGTCGCCAACACCAATCATCACGATGCCGAGATTTTGGCTTTTGAGCTGCGTGACTAAGCTTGCAAAATACTCGACTGGCCATTTCTTATAATCAGCGCTTGCCCCGGGGTGAATGACCACAAAAGGCTGCGTGATCAGCTTTGATTCAAGGAAACCTTTCACCGCCTCGCGGACCTCAGAGCCGAGAGTGTAAGGAAGAATATTGGCAGGGGCTTTGCCGGTAACGAGCACATCAAGAATTTCGCCAAAAGCATTATAGCGATGCTTTTCATAATTGAGCGCGCGCGGATTATTGTAGAACCGATGCGCGTTTTTCCCGGTTGGCCCGTAGCGATTCTTAGCGCCGCTGAGCCTGCTCAACACGCCACTGAAGCGTTCGCCTTCCATATCGATTATGCAGTCGCTCGTCGCCTTGCGAAGCTTTCGCAAGAATCCTAAATAGAGCGTGAGTCGCGACCATGCCGAGCCAGGCTCTTTCAGACGCTGGCGTGGATACTCGATGATGGTCACAGAAGGAGGAATAACCGTATTGGTGAGTTCGCGGAAACGGGCATCGATAACCAGGGTAAGGTTAGGATAGTCTTCTGCAACGCGCAGCACCCAGGGCAGACCCAAAATAAAGTTGCCCAGATAATGTGTTGGAAACATGAGTACGGGGTTGTTGTTCATTCTTTACCGCTACTGTGTTTTTGGTTGAGATGCCGTGTTCTGGGGCGCAAACATCCTTTGTTATATCTGCCTATTCGGCTTCAACGTGAATAGTAATTTTAGCAATGTCGATTCGTCTCGTTGCGCAGATGAAGTATTCTTAAGTATTAGAATAGACCACACATGAGCACGCTATGAGCGAACTATCGGGAAAGGACAGGGCAGCAGAGAGCGAGAAAGAACTCACCGCTGTTCCAGCAAAAAAAAAGGGCTTTGCAAGACTTAGGGCCGCCACTGTTTACAGTGTCGAAGGGCTAAGGGCATGTTTCGCAAGCGAAGAAGCGTTTCGCCTTGAAATAATGCTAGCCGTCGTTTTAACGCCACTTGCCTTTTGGCTGGGTGACTCTCCTGCCGAGCGCGGGCTGTTGTTGGTCGCCATTGTGCTCGTTCTATTAGTCGAGCTGCTAAACAGCGCAATCGAGGCGGTAGTCGATAGAATTGGGCTGGAGTACCACGCGCTATCTAAAAAGGCGAAAGATATAGGATCCGCGGCAGTCTTCATTAGCTTAGTGGCGTTTGTCGTGCTTTGGGTGGCTGTCCTCCTCTAAAGCGAGTCTATCCTGTGCAGCGGTTAATTCTCGCCATAGAGATGAGCGGACGGCTTGTCGCGCTGAGTCTTAAAGCGGCGATGCAGCCACAGGTATTGCTCGGGGTACTGGCGAATACGCGATTCGAGTTCGGCATTAATGCGGCGCGCGTCAACCTCATCATCGCCGCTTGGAAAGCCCTCGAGCACGGGCCCTATTGAAAGCGTGTAGCCGCTGCCGGAGGGATTGCGCGTATGGGAAAACATCAGAGCCGGCGAATCGTTCATGCGTGCGAATCGGCTCGTTGCAGTGATAGTTGCCGCCTCTACGCCAAAGAAAGGGACGAACACCGAGTGTCTCGCGCCGTAATCTTGGTCGGGGGCAAACCAGAGCGTGTCGCCGTCTTTGAGGCTTCGCATCGCCTGCCGCACATCTTCGCGCTCGATTACGCGGGCGAAATGTTTGGCGCGTGAGTTAGTCATCACGGCCTCGATAAGGGGATTTTTATGCGCTCGGTAAGTCACATTCATCGGATGGAAGAGACTCAGGAGCGTGCCGCCTAATTCGAGAGTTGAGTAGTGGCCGCCGATGAGTAACACGCCACGACCTAATTTCATTGCTGCCTCGAGATGTTCGCTGCCCTCGATGCTGACTCGGCTTCTCAGGCTTTCAGGATTGCACGACCACGCAATCGCCGCTTCGATAACGCCAATGCCATTGGCGCGAAACGTCTCTCGAATCAGTTGCTCTTGTTCCTCGGCGCTTAAATCAGGGAAGCACAGCGAGATATTTTCCTCACAGATTGCGCGGCGACGTTTGCCAAAGCGATATGCGAGTGCGCCGATGCCTGCGCCAAGACGCAGTTGCAGCGCATAAGGGAGATGGGCGATCAGCCAAAGAATGCCTAAGCCCAGCCATGCTGGCCAGTAGCGGGGACCCGCGAATTGGCGCAAAGGCGTGCGAGGCGTCTTCTGTTGTTGGGCGTTTAGCATGCGTTGTCTTAGTTGTCTGCGGGCAGGTGTGGCGATTGTAACAGAAGGCGCTCGTTCATGAGCAGGCAAAGCCGACCCTTGAAACTGGGAATTTAGTGCGCATGTTAAGGTCTAAGCAGGTGTGCTCGATTAGAGTGGTTTCTCGTTCGAGCGATGTTCGAGGGTTGTTAAAGTTAGGCATGTTAGAGAGTGAGCTCATGAGGGTAGCCATGAATTTTTACACTGTATTGTTGCGACGTTTATTATTTGGCCGCTGGTCGCCGGTACTGATGCTCGCGGTTTCTGCGTTAAGTGGGTCTATGGCTCTGGGCAGCGATGCCCCCGGTTCTCAAGTAGCTCCTCAAGAAACTCCTCAAGTAGTCTCTCAAACAGCCCCTCAAACAGCCTCTCAAATAGCCCCACAAACAGCTCCGCCAAGCTATGCCGATTTTCATACCGACGACGAAACCAACAACATCGACATCTTTAAGCGTGCGAGCGCGTCGGTGGTCAATATCACCAACTCGCGATTAGTCCGTTCGCCCTATTCACTCAACCCGCAATCAGTCCCGCAGGGCAGTGGTACAGGGTTCGTTTGGGGCGACGAGGGCTATATCGTCACCAACTTTCACGTTGTGCAGCAGGCAAACCGCGTGACAGTCACGCTTCAGGACGGGTCTACCTTCGATGCCCGCGCCGTGGGGCTTGATCCCGATAAAGATCTAGCCGTGCTTAAAATTGAGGCCGAAGATGTCAAACTTGTGCCGGTCGAGTTAGGTGATTCTGGCCTGCTCGAGGTTGGCCGCAAGGTGATTGCCATTGGTAACCCGTTTGGTCTCGATACGACGATGACGGTAGGGATTGTGAGCGCGCTCGGCCGCGAGATCGACTCGATTTCGCAGCGCAAGATTCGCGATGTCATTCAAACTGACGCGGCGATAAATCCGGGCAATTCGGGCGGCCCGCTGCTCAATTCGTTGGGGCAGCTTGTTGGGGTCAACACCGCAATCTATAGCCCGAGTGGGGCGAGCTCGGGCATAGGCTTTGCGATTCCGGTAAATACCGTGAAGCGGGTTGTGCCGGAGCTCATCGCGTACGGCCGCGTGCAGACGCCAATTTTGGGTATCACGCCGGTGCCGCAGCCCGATTACTATCGCAGGCTTTGGGGTATTCAGGGCGTTATCGTTATGGGCACCGTGCCCAATACGGAGCCTGCGCTAAAAGGCATGCGCGGCCTGTCGCGGAGCCAGCGCGGGCGTATTCAGCTTGGGGATGTGATCGTTGAAATTGATGGTAATAAGATTACTAACGAGAGTGATTATGCGGATGTTATGGAGGAGCATCGACCGGGTGATATCGTCGAAGTAATCACCCAGCGTGACAATCAGCGCCTGCGCTACGAAATCGAATTGCAGGCGCCACAGAACAATTAGCTTAACGCTTGGGACGCGCGTCGATCAGGCTGCGCGCGGTACCCGCCGCAATCAATACCTGTCGCGGCGCGGTTCCGCCTAAGTGATCGCGCGCGTTGAGCGAGCCCTCGAGGGTAAGCACCTCAAAAACATCTTGCTCGATTAACTCCGAAAAACCCTGCAGCTGCGCGAGCGTGAGTTCCGACAGGTCTTTGCTTTGGGCTATTCCAAAGGCCACAGACTTGCCCACTACCTCGTGTGCATCTCTGAAGGGCAGCCCACGTTTAACCAGATAGTCTGCGAGGTCGGTCGCGGTTGCATAACCCTGCAGCGCTGCTGCGCGCATGCTGTCTTTCTTGCAAGTTACTGCGGGCATCATTTCCGAATACGCAAACAGGCAGTCTTTCACCGTGTCGAGAAGGTCGAACAGAGGCTCTTTGTCTTCTTGATTGTCTTTGTTGTAGGCCAATGGCTGCGACTTCATCAGTGTCAGCAGCGACATTAGATGCCCGAATACTCGTCCGGTCTTGCCGCGCACGAGCTCGGGCACATCGGGATTTTTCTTCTGCGGCATGATCGACGAGCCGGTGCAGAAGCGATCTGGCAGGTCGATGAAGTCGAACTGCGCCGAAGTCCAAAGAACGAGCTCTTCGGAAAAACGAGAGAGGTGCATCATGATTGTGCTGCAGCAGCTCGCGACTTCAATAGCGAAATCGCGGTCGCTCACCGAGTCTAGCGAGTTGCGCGTGGGCCCGTCGAATCCGAGAAGCGAGGCGCTGTAGTCGCGGTCGATCGGAAAGGTAGTGCCAGCCAACGCCGCGGCACCGAGCGGCGAGACATTCAGGCGTTTGCGGGCGTCGATGAGACGGCTGTAGTCGCGTTCGAGCATCTCGTTCCAAGCCAGCATATGATGGCCGAAGCTAATAGGCTGCGCCGTTTGTAAATGGGTGAAGCCGGGCATGATCGTGTCTGC